>Ga0307516_10007961_pt1 | contig 12062 bp, 3 predicted proteins | sample 19_EM_MG_FD_203310 | JGI IMG/M metagenome (GOLD analysis project Ga0307516, IMG submission 203310) | Populus trichocarpa ectomycorrhiza microbial communities from riparian zone in the Pacific Northwest, United States - 19_EM | ecosystem: Host-associated > Plants > Roots > Unclassified | place...
AATTTCAGTTGAAAATAGCAAGGGAATAAAAAAACTAAAAAAAATTCATCGGCATTTTTGACGTGTCAAATCACTAAAAAATTAAAAAATACTAACGCAATATTTCATATGCGTATAGTGAAGATTCCATTGGCATTAAGAATATGTTTGACAGTGTGGTAGCAGTTGCTTTTCAAATAACTTTTCATGTCGAAATGCATGCCATTGATTTTTTTTTTTAAAAATTATTTTGACATCAGCACATCAAAACGATCCAAAACATACAAACCATATTAAATTTTAGCAAAAAAAAATAATGTTGACGAAATTATTGACAGCTATCATCGAAAAGTATTTCGTCAGTGTTTCAATTCCATCAGAATTTTTCAATGCTGATGGAATATGCCATCAGCAATTCCATCACTATTATACTAATAAATTTCTTCATCAATGATTACGTCGGTGAATTGCTAGAAATTTCTAACAAAATCACTGATGGAATAGAATCTTCCATTGGTGATTTTGTGTGAGATAACACACACACACACACACACACATATATATATATATATATATATATATATATATATATATATATATATATATAATAGTCCACATGCACTAGTTTATTAACTATACATCATGAGAAGTGTATGTATTAGGTTGTCGACCTAAATCTTTTTTATTATTATTAACGTGGGTGTCCGGGTGAGCAGCTTACGCGCACCTCGACTAATTTCACAGGCCTTGAAGTTAACGACCATGTAAACCTCCGGTGGCCCTAAGGTTTGTGAAACTCGAACTATTGACCTCTTGAAAGCAAGTTTAGAGTCTGACCAGTTGAACTATACTTCTTGTTTAAAAAAGTGTTGGCGTGACAATTGATTTAGCCTCATAACCATTTTTGTATGTATCATCTCATCTCCCTTGCACGTATTCTTAAGTTGCCCACCGTTGGTTAATTTTTACGCAGTGTTTGGTAACATGATTAAAATAATATTTTTAAAAATTTTAATTTTTTTTTATTTAAAATTAATTTTTTATATATTTTCAAATCATTTTAATATGTTAATATCAAAAATAATAAAAAATTATTTTAATATATTTTTAAATAAAAAATACTTTAAATCATAACTACTAATATAATTACCCCTTATTAGCAACGTGAGACATTTTCCATCCGGTAATGTTATTAAAATTATATTTTTAAAAAATTTAATTTTTTTATTTAAAATTATTTTTTATATATTTAAAATAATTTTAATGTATTAATATTAAAAATAATTTTAAAAAAATAAAAAAATATTTTAATATATTTTTAAATAATAACACTTTAAACTATAACTATTTTTTAGTAACGTTAGACATTTTCCACCCAGAGATAGAGAAAATAAAAACAAGATAAATTGTCAGATCTTCATTTCATTGTTTTTTTTATTAATATGTGTGTTCAGGTCAGTTTGTGCATACTTCGACTAATTTCATCGATCTTGAAGTTAACAACTATATAAGATTTTAATGACCCTGAAGTTTATAAAACTTCAAACAATAATCTTTTAAAAAAACAAATTCAGAATCTAATAGTTAAATAAATTCCCTATATATTTTCATTTCATTGTTATTTCATGTCATCGTGGAAATTCAGGGACGTACCAGTCAATGTATACGCCGTATGGTACAGACCACAGGGTACGGTTCACACCTGGTATTCTTGATTTGGCATTGCCCAAATATCGAGGGATGAGGGTATGGACTTTTCTTCTTCTTTTTTTGACAGAAAAATGAAAACGTGAAAGATACCGACTTCTGGCAGAGAGTTTTTATACACTGCTGCATGCGTACTAAATAACACTGTTTATGCGTATTTATTACCAAATGTACCATTCATAGGCTGCCCTGCTTATATGCGGACCTTTTCCTATTATTTTGGCTGCCGCTAGTGATCCATTTTAACATCACGCGCCCTGTCAGTTTTGTTTATTGGCCGAGAGCTCTCGTTGCGGCTTGGAGAAAAAAAATAAAATGTAAGAGAGTAATATCAAAATTGTTAAACTTATAGCAGTTTTATAAATCTCAGGTATAATGGTTTAAATTTTAGAAATTTCAATTCCACTATTTACTTAACATAAGTTTTAAATTAAATATTAAGAAAAATTTCCTTGTTTACCGGATAAATTCAAAAAAAATATCAACTCAATATTAAAAAATAAAATTAAATAAAAATTATACATTAAAGGACATAATTAGAAAAAAAACAAAAGATAACCAAAAAGCCAAAGAAATTAAGAAACTCGTATTAAAAGGATGAAGTTGAGAAAAATAAAATTTGATTTATAATCAACCCAATATTAATGATAAAATTAAAAAAAAAACTTCATATTGAATGATAAAATTAAAAAAAAAAATAAAAAATCCAAAGAAAATAAAAATCATATTAGATTATGGAATAAAAATACAAAAAAAAGGACAAAAAACTTTCATTATATGATAAAAATAAGAAAACTAGCTTACTGTCAACTTGTCAAAGAACTATCTCAACCCAATAGCTTAAGCTGTTAGGTGAGGTCTCAGGATATGATTTATATTATTTTCTAACACACCCCCTCAAGTGAAAGCCCTTTGGGCTTGAAACTTGCACAGACCCACATTACCTTGTACTTAATTTTTATCAAATAAATGGGGATGGTGAGATTCGAACTCGAGACCACTTGGTCATCAAGGCTCTGATATCATGTTAAAGAACCATCTCAACCCAATAGCTTAAACTGTTAGGCGGGGTCCCAGGATATTATTTATATTATTCTCTAACACAACTTAATATTAAAAGATAAAATTAAATAAAATCTCATATTAATAAAAATGAAAAAAAACCCAAAAAAGAGGTAAAAATCTCAAATGACCAATAAAAAAAGTCATGGGCTTGTTAAAAAAGCCCAAACATGTGAGGCTTAAAGGAAGCTCACAAGCCTGGATATCGTCCACCTTAAAAAAAAACAAATACATAGATGATAGATCATTTATCATCCACCTTAAGACCCTGTTTATTTTTGTGTTTCAAAAATATTTTTGAAAACTTTTAATATTTTTTTTCTTTGTTTTAAATTAATATTTTTTGGTGTTTTCATATCATTTTAATGTACTGATGTCAAAAATAATTTGAATAAAAAATATATTATTTTAATATTTTTATAAATAAAAAACAACTTAAAAAATAATTACAACCACACTTCCAGACACTCACTAATGATGCTCGTTAACCGCATACCTGAAACACATATTTGTTAACCACTTGATTAAAAAATATATTAACATGCATCACTCGTCTATTGAATGAAAATTATTTTGCTCTAACTATGAAACGAACCCTGATCTCTTTTTAAGCCACGTGTAATAACCAACAAACTACAATAACCAAATAGTTAAAATAATACATTAACATGTTAGACTGTTCATGTAAACAGTAAAACCGAACTCTTTTAATGTAGTTGTTTTGATAATGTCAAAGGGAGGAGAAGGTAAAGAGAAAACGGTATTTCTTTAGTTTTGTGTCTTAATCACGAGAAGGAAAAAGAAAATAGGTCTATGGGTCACATAAGGTGGTTGGTCAATCTCCCATTTCAGACCGGAGATGATGGCTTGTGGCTAAACGTGGGACACACCAACGGCGGGCAATGGCCGGTTTTTTGACACTTTCATGTGGTCAAGACTCGTTGGCCTAATTGGTTTTTGTCTAAGTTAACATGGAAGGTACATTGTTTTTTTATTTCCCCTCGTTGAAAAAAAAATCAATATTTTAGGATTTCCATTGAGTGTTTTCTAAACATACACTAGCTCTTAATTATTTCTGTTGGATTTTACTATAAATGGGAGAAGAATAATTTTAATTAAGAAACTAATTTAAGTCCTATTCTTAATGAATTTATATATATATATATACACACACACACACTATACTTATTATTCACTCCAAAGCAAAAGATTCTCTTTTCCTTGTTTCCACCGAATCAAGAACACCTTTTATCCTTTCTCCCTGTACTCACAAGGAAAACAAAAAAAGTAGTGCTAGAAATAATGATATTTCTTCTTTCATTCGTGTTATTACCTGACGTGGCATGTTCATTGTAAAAATGTTTTTAAGATCATAATAGGATAGGTTTTCACTTTCTTTTTTTCATTAAAAGGTTTGTTAAGTTTAGGGTTGAGTAAAAACACTGAAAAACTGATTAAACCGGAAAAAATTAACTGAAAAAACTGAATCGTGAAAAAAAACCGATTAAACAATTAGAATTTTAAAAAAACCGACCGGTTCGGTTTCGGTTTTATAAGCCTGAAATCAAAAAATCAAATCAAACTCAAACCGAAAAAACCAGAAAAAACCAAGTCAAACCGGTTTGAACCGTTTTTTGTTCTAAAATAACCAAATTGAAACCGGTTCGGTTTTGATTTTAAAAAAAAAAACTAATTTAGTTATTTTTTTTTATAAAAACCAAACTGAATAAATAATAATCACCCTAGTTAAATCCTTAATTATATAATGAAGGCAACCTTTCTCTTACTAATTTATTTACGCCTACCATGTATTGCAACTTCATTTAGTAAGAAAATCTAGTTATTTCTAGCATTACTGAATGAAAAAGTAACTTTTTTTTCTTTCCTTTTTCATTAAAACAACCAAACATTTTTTTTCTTTAAAAAAGAAGCGGATAAACTTTAATTTTTTCTAGAATTGAAAACTTCTTTGGTATCTTATTTTTGAAGAGATTTTGTAAAACCCATTTATGCTATTTCAGTGTTCATTGTCTATTTTCGACAACAAGCAAAATAATATACTTAGGGTTGGTTGTTTTAAAATAAAGATCAAAGTTTTCAAAACACAATAATAAAAATAATTTTTTTAAAAAATAATTTTTTTAATTTTTTTTAATATGCTGATATAAAAAAATATATTTTTAAAAATAAAAAAATATTTTTTTAATATATTTTTAAATAAAAAAATATTTTAAAAAACAAATATTATTATTATAATAATAGAAGCGGAAATTGAGGGGACAAAAAAGCGCCTTAGTTGTCACTTGTAGCATGTAGATTCGAACTGCATTTAATTTAAAGAAACAGGAAAAAAAAAAAAAAAAACTAGTGACTAACATCAAATATACCCCAATCTAGTTTCGGTGTCACGCGAAGAAGACGAGAGTGGATAAAGTATACAGCATAGAAAGCACCTGCCGGCATGCGAGACCTCTTACTGTTACAGTTGGCACAAATACCACCCTCACAAAGTGGCGGAATCTTATGGATTTTCTCATTTAAATTACTACGTAGTTATTAGTGCATTTAAATACTCTTAACTGAATTTTTTTCCTTATAAAAAAATAATAAATACTCTAACAAGAGGTGCAGCTTAAGCTCATTTCTTTTGTGAGATGTTAATTTTCTAATATAAAATAAAAGGCATTTACTCGAAAATGAGAAAATAGAAAGAAAAAAAAGATGGCACGTGGTTTGATCACCAGTGGCCCACCTCGGAGGCTCGTACCTAACAATAAACGAACCAGTTCTTGTTTCCTTGTACGAATGAGCCACGTATTTATTCAGTTCAGCTGCTTCAATCTCGCTATTATTACCACGCTTAATAGTTGAGTCTGAAATGATGCCAATCTAATAATAATAATAATAATAATAATAAAACAATTAAAAGGAAGTAGAAGCATTCTAGGTTACTGTCCGTGATATTTTAAAAGTTGGATTAAAAATTAAAAAAATATTTTTTAAAAAAATGTTAAGATAATAATGCATTAAATATGATTTAATTTGTCAAATTTATAATTAGGATTATTAATTTCTTTTTGAACTCGTAAAATTAAGCAATCACAAAATATTTATTTTTATTTTAAACCATAATAACTCTAAAAAAAATTAAAATAAATCATAAAAATTAGTTTAAAATCAATAAAATTAAATTAAAAATAAAAAACAACCTAACATGTAATAATCAAATTCTTGGCTTTTCTATTTTTATTTTTTAAGTATTATTAACTCTTTTTAATAATCAAATTGTACGGTAATCAAACCCTCTTGAAAATTAAAAGAAGAAAAACTTAAAAACTAATTAACTATGTTATTAATCTGAAATTATAAGGAAATTTTATGAACTCTTAACCTAAGAGATAGTAGAAGAAGAAAAAAAGGGACCATGAAGATATTGAAAAAATAAAATAAAATGAGATGGCCAAATAAAAAGAATGAACCACGCTCTTGCACCAGCAGGCACCAACAGCTGTTAAGTCTGTTCCCTTTACCACTTGACTGTAACATTTCTTTATATACAAATGCATGTTAAGAACAAAAAATTAAACAGTGTGATAGTAGGTGAAAAGAACAAATTAAACTGGGGAGGCACGAACAGTGAAGCTGCATAAACTTTCACAAATGATTTAAATGTATTTAGGTAATTATATTAGTATTAATTCCAGACACAGACATGGCATTGATGGATAGCTCCTGTCCATAGATTATGAAATTGTTGAGTCCACTCAATTCATTCATGATGAAAATAAGAGATGGGTCATGAAATGCAGCTTACATTTTCTTTTTGGAGGGGGGAAAGGGCACAACTTTGGGAGACTTTTCAAACGAGGCAAGCAGGTCATGCATATTATATTCCAAGAACAGTGCCAGTGCTTCGTATCATAAAAATAAGATGCTTGCACACTCCATAAATCAAGTCACGGAGCTCGGCATGGTAAAGTTCAGCGATGGGACCAAACAAAATCCGCTTCATGTTTTCAAATTGCAATGAACCCATGTTACAGAATCAATTTAAACTTGGTGGAGAAATAAAAAGATGGGAGGTGGTGTGGAAGCAATTGAGTGTCACTGCTTCCCTTGAAAATATGTAGAGAAAAATAAAGTTATTAAAGACTGAAAAGAAGGCTAGTACACTATAATTGTCTAACTGGCATTATATTCTATATATATATATATAGAGAGAGAGAGATATGGAATTCTACAGAGTGGTAAAATGAAGAGTTTACCACCTGAATGGGCAAGGTTTGCATGTTACTGGTCCCTCTTTCTCCATTCATGATCACAATTATTTTTTTTTTTTAGATATTATAAAATACCATCTAAATAATAACTACGTTATTATTACTATATTGTTGTTGTTGTTGTTATACAAGTTTACAACTGTTTTTTTATTTTTTTTATTCTCAAAATTATAATTTTTGGGTTGTGTGTGTCTTTTGGTGGAGGAATGCTTGTCACCTACTCCTTTTAAGTTCCCCCAATTCTCTATGCTTCTCTTATTGCCTTCTACGAAACATTATAGAGAGAGGTTAGAGAGAGAGGGGGGTAAAAAAAGCTTTGATCTGTGCTTGCTAACTGCTTCAATGGAGAGGCATAAATGCAAGCTCTGTGTTAGAACTTTTCCAAATGGAAGAGCTTTGGGTGGTCACATGAAGGCCCACTTGGCAGCAACTCGGCAGCAACTCGGCGGGCTTGATCGTAATGAGTCATTTTCATCCTCGTATTCTTCTTCCTCTGGTGAAGAAGAAGTAAAAGAAGAGCAAGAAATCGTCAAGAACAGAGAAATGGTTGAAGAGAAGTCTCTGGCTTATGGATTGAGAGAGAATCCCAAGAAAAGTTTCAGGCTTGCAGATCCTGAGTTCTCTTTTACTGTTGATGCTGGGTCTGTTGTCGTGCAAGATAGGGAGAGTGAGACCGAGTCAAGAAACCCAACTCGAAGACGATCCAAGAGGATCCGTAAATCGTGTGGTTTTGGAGATAATCAGGAGCAGGATATTGATGTCAACAAAGTAGTAGACTTGAAGAATCCGAGTTGGGTCGAGTCATCATCACCAGCTGAGCCAGAACCGGTGAGTTCTGTTTCTGATACCTCCCCTGAAGAAGATGTTGCTAGGTGCCTTATGATGCTGTCAAGAGACGTTTGGATGAGAAATATTGAAGAGGAGTATGAAGAACAAGGCGGTAAAGATGGGGAAAGGTCAGTTGAGATGTTGGAGGAAGCAGAGGAGATCAAAGTCAGCAAGATTCGCGGGAAGTTCAGGTGTGAGAAATGCATGAAGCTGTTTCGATCTTCAAGGGCATTGTCTGGTCATAAGAGGATTTGCTCGTTAAATGCAACAGAAGTAAGAAGATTTGCTGGTAGTGCTGATGCCAATGACAGAATTTTTGAATGCCCATATTGTTTCAAGGTGTTTGGGTCTGGACAAGCACTAGGTGGACACAAAAGATCACATCTTATAGGCTCTTCAACTAGTATTAGTGGTGTTGTCGAAGCATCTACTAAACTGGAGAACAATTTGATAGATCTTAACTTGCCTGCTCCAGTGGAAGATGATGAATTTAGTGTGGTCTCTGATGCATGATCCATTGACACTCAATTAGCACGACGAAGAAGTTCATTGTGGGATCTGAGGTTATAATGCCTTGTCTTTTGCAATCCAATCAAGTGGGTTGGTTATTTGTAGTTATTATAGACATATTACCTTTATCTTCTTTCATTGATAGATCAATGCTTATTTGATCTTTGGGAATTCTTGATTCCCTGCAGCCGACTACTGTTTATTTCTTTGAGTTCTCTTTCTTTGAGTTCTCCGCAAGTGCCTTGTCATTGATTTGATAGTTTGATTAGGTAAATAGGGATTAATGTGATGTAGTGGTAGCTTCTCCATTACCATTATAATTGTGCTGAAAATTCATTTCTTTTTTAATTTTAATTACCAACTCAATTAATGCTAAAATCCATTGCTTCGACTTTCCACAACTTCCTCCTTTTCTTAATGGTTTGGTGAGTGATTTGTTCAAAAGTTCTCGTGTTTGTGGCCGCAAAAATTAAAGTGTTTGTTGCCCAGTGTGTACGAAGTGTTGAAGTGAAGCAAGCTGCTCTACACCAGCAGTGGTGTACTCTGTACAAGACGAGTACACCGCATATATTACTTGTTCCAATTCACTTCATGTGTCCCCCATTTCATTGATAAAAGCATATTTCTTGGTGTTTTGCTCGTGGACCTAGAACATGGTGATCTCTGCAAAGCACCAGAAAGGGTTACGATTCTGTTAACATGCCCTGTTATCTAGACTTCTCGTTTCCAGCTGTTCCTGTAAACTGTCTGCTCCCTTGCATTGATAATTGTTATTATTTTTATTATAGTTTTATTTCATAATTATTATTGTTTTTTCCTATCCTATGATGGGCTTTGTCTAGTCGGGAAATGGTTGGTACTTCCCCTTCTCTTCTGTAGGAGTTTGTGATTTAGCTTTGAAGTATAAAATCAATGATTTGAAACAGTTAATATGAAAGAACAAAAACAACCTCTCTGCGGTATGGAGTGATTTTCCTTGGGCTGGGATGTCTTTGAACGCGACTGGAGAGAAAGATCCAAATCGCTTCATTTTCTGCCTATAAAATACTGCTACTATCTGCCTTGAAATGAACAATACACACACACAGAGAGAGAGAGAGAGAGAGAGAGGGGCAAAAGAAGGTGCCATTGCAATCCTATTCTTATCGAAGAAACGGTCAGATTTATTATATATGTTAAATGCTTTTTATGAATGGAATTGACTATAGGGACAATTTAATTAAAGGAAAGAATGGTCTTTACCCTTAGGTTCCTTTCTTTGATGCATGTGATTTCTTGTTTCATAAGAATTCCGATTAAAATTACTGACAAAAAGCTTTACGTATCCTCTAGTCTACATGTATCTAAAAATCAGGGGTAAATAAAAAAATCAAAAAATCAATTAAACAGAGAAAATCAGAAAAAAAAAATAACTAAAAAAACCGAACCGTGAAAAAAACCGATTAAACCGATTAAAATTTTTAAAAAACCGACCGGTTTGGTTTCGGTTTTATAAGCCTGAAACCGAAAAAACCGAACCGAACCCAAACCGAAAAAAACCGAGCCAAACCGGAAAAAACCGAGCCAAACCGATTTGAACCGGTTTTTGTCCTAAAAAACCGAACCGAAACCGGTCGGTTTGAACCGGTTTCGGTTTTTTAAAAAAAAATCGATTTGATTATTTTTTTTATAAGAACCGAACAAAAAATAATCACCCTTAAAAAAATATAATAATAGTTATTAGTTAAAATATTTTTTATTTAAAAATATATTGAATTAATATTTTTTTATTTTTAAAAAATTATTTTTCATATTTTTATATTAAAATAATTTAAAAATATAAAAAAATTATTTTAAAAAAAAACAACGCAATTTCTAAATGTCTCTGCGACTGCGACCCTGATGACCCCCAGCCCTTCCGCCACCCTCTTTTTCTTTCTTAATTTGTTGTTTTTGCTTAAACCAAAAAAAAACAGAAGGAAAGGAAATAAAAATTGAAGCTTAGGTGGGGGGGACCGTTACTTCCTTTACAATCTTACTGTGTTGTTCAGCCTTGATGTCTTGTCAAAAGAAATCATTTCTTTCTCTCTTTTTTTATTTGGATTGGATATATCTTTGATTAATTTTGTACAGTGTGTAATAACACGTTTTTTTTTTATATTACATTTAAGCATATTCATAAACATTTTTTTATCTTTCCATGGAGCATGGTTGGACCAATCACCATATTTTTCTAAAACTATATAATATCAAGGACAGCCTCAAGCTGGGAAAACGCTGTCTCTTTCAAATTATCTATGAGTATTTTTTGTTTTTTATGTAATTTTTGTGGTTGTGATTTGAAAAAAAACAAGTTTAAAAAAAATACAATTAGTTGTGGTTAGTTAAATTTAGATACGTGTTTGGTAAAAATTATGGTTGAAGTTTATGTGTAACAAAAACCACGTATAAAATGTTTGGTAGAAGTGTGGTTGTGGTTGCTTTTCAAAGTAATTTTTACTTGGAAATGTATCAAAATAATTTTTTTTATTTTAAAAAATTATTTTTGATATAAGTGCATCAAAATAATCTAAAAACACCAAAAATATATCAATTTGAAGCAAAGAAAAAAATAAAAATAAATTCAAATTTTTTTAAATGCCCTTTTGAAACACAAAAAAAAAACAGGGTTTTACGAAACTCAATTAAAAAAACATGTAAAAACTACTGCATAAAAACTACATTTCAAACTTAATTTTTTAGTGACTCCCGTAATATAAAACACATTATCAAATACATAACTGTTTTTATTTTATCATAAACACAAAAATTAGTGAAAAATAAACGCAGCCTATAACTTATCATTGTATAATAATAAGACTATTTAACGCTGAAATACGTAATTAATTAGTTTAGAGGATCATTACATAATCCCCGATATGTCTATGCATTTCATGGTGTAAAAGCCAAGATTATTGCAGAATTCTTGAAATTATATCCACCTCCCTCACGCTTTCAATGCTTATAGGCTATAGCCTATAGCCCTAGTCGTACTAGCAAAACAATACGCAAAATCGCAAGTGACATTTGTTGATGCTCCACAAGTTTCTCATCTTTTATCCATAGCTATCGTACGCCCTGGCGGTTTTACTTGGAATCCTGGTTAAGTCTAAGTCTATGTTGTTTCCTTAAAAATATTTACTTTTTAAAAATTATTTTTCAAATTTTTTTTGTATTTATTTACTATTAAAAAAATTGGTCAACAAAAAACACTTTTCGGTCAACAGAAAACACTTTCCAGTAAAAAAAAAAATTGGTTTGGTTTCCAGAAAAGTGTTTTCCTTTTTGGCTGTGTTTGTTTTCCGGAAAGTGGTTTTCGGGAAACCATTTTCCAAACTTTCCTGTGTTTGTTTGTCATTAGAAAAGTTGGTCAACGGAAAACACTTTCCAGTCAAAGAAAAATTTAGCTTGGTTTTCAGGAAAGTGTTTTCCTGGAAAATTTAGGCGGAAAACACTTTCCGGAAGTTGTGAAAAATTTAGAAATATCATTATTTGCTTATTATATCAAATTTGATCCTCAAACTTTTGATTGTTATATATAATTTGTTTTAAATATTTATTTTTCAATTCCATCTCTTAAAATTTAATTTTTATATTAATTTTGGTCCTTATTTTTATAATTGCTATTTGCTTTTTCCTTATCATTTTTTTATTGAAATTTTTTATCTATCAAATTTG
>Ga0307516_10007963_pt1 | contig 12061 bp, 10 predicted proteins | sample 19_EM_MG_FD_203310 | JGI IMG/M metagenome (GOLD analysis project Ga0307516, IMG submission 203310) | Populus trichocarpa ectomycorrhiza microbial communities from riparian zone in the Pacific Northwest, United States - 19_EM | ecosystem: Host-associated > Plants > Roots > Unclassified | place...
TTCTCTATTGTCTGGACGAGTTACTAGGTCTACCATATATAGATGGAAAGCTTGAGATGTCTAGTTTTTAGTCCAGCTTGAATCGTAGAAAACTTTCACATACAGCTTTAAATTTGGTCTATATAGTACATGAAAGTTTAGTCTAGTATGTTTGTAAATTTTAACCCAATGTTCTGCCATATCTTCACCTAAGTTTTTTTGTGCACCTTCATACGTTTAATTTATACGCTGACCAATCCTAATCCCACTAGGATTCCTTGTTTATGTTGGATCCCTAATGCAATTAAGATGTGCACTTTTTAACTCCAATGACTTGTCCCAATGTGTTCTTTTTAATCCTTTGCTTGAAATTATGCTAAAAATGCTTCATTTAGCTTATTTTTACACTTTATGTATCCAAAACATTTTTAAGCACAAAACAAGTTAGCCCCCATACTTAGATCTTGCATGTCTTTAATCGAGCAAGGAATCAAAGGCTATAGACTAAAAAAATAAGACTTAAAATTCAAAAAGAAAAAAAAAAATAAGGACTCAAAATAAAAGCAAGTAAATTGAAAAGAAAACCAAGTTAAAACCATCTAAGCATTCTATTTTACTTCCAATCTCCAAACAATATCAAACAGTACAAGCATTATAGGTAAGAAATAAGTTAAAAGAGATCAAAGCATAAAATTTCACGAATTTATTTAGAATGCAACTTTCTAACCTTCATTAGCCTTTGGAACTTAAATTAAATACATATCTTACCAAAATAGTAAGTCTTCTTATTAGTAGATACTATAACACTCAAGTGTTTATGACTTTTGTATTTTCACTCAAATTCCTTCAATGTTATGATCTGACATATGCTTACTCTTCAATCTTACTAAGTATTACATGTAATAAATGGATTAAAAGGGTCTTTATTCAAGGTTGTAATTGAGTTGTGGTTAAGGTAAGGTAAAGTAAAGGTAAAGAAAATGCTAATAACCAAATAATCTAGTAAAGCATAAAAATGATTAACTTAACAATATATAAGCATCAAAGCACATAAATTTATCATCATGAAAGCAAAAATACTTAGTTTTTTTTTTAAAATTTCAAATTTTCATAGTATATTCTCATCAAAATCACAAAGGGAATAATTTATTGTCATTTGTCACTATCATGTTTTGGTTTTTTTTTTACACTTGATTTGGTTGAAACTAATCATACTCAAATTCAACACAAAACTCCATCACATAACCATTTTTTTCTCAATTTGTTCAACCATAAACCCATATAAGTATCACATATGTTCTCCTAATCTTTGGCTAAAAAGGAAACATATGAAAAATTGAGGCTCATAAAACATTGGTAAATTAAAGCATAGATAAATAAGTTCAAAAGGGCTCATTAAAGGATAACATGCTTTAAGTTGGTTTTTTAGGTTCAAATGATTAAATTCCTACATGCCCTTATTATATTCATGGAAAAATGTAATGTAAATGCATCTCTACAAGATATCAAGCAAGTTTTGGAAATACATAACCTTTGAATGAATAATACTCATCAAATAATTATGTTAGAGGCTCAAAAGATTACAAAAGGTAAAATCATATACTAAGTCAGCATGTCATACTTTTAAAGTCAAAACCTAAACCAATTAAGCTTCAAATATTACAAGTAAATCCATTCATTTAGTTTATACCTTCGTCAAATTCAACTAGTTCAAACCCCATAATACACATATTCCCATCAATCATTGTGAGATCAAAAGATAAAATTAAACACTTAGGATTTAAAACAAAAAATCTAGCAAAAGTTTTTTTAATTAAAAACAAGCAGATATACCTAAAGTAAAGTAATCGCACATGCAAAGAAAAAATACAAAAACATGGACATATTCGACTAAACTAGGTAAAACATGCATAATCACACCAAAAATAAATAGAAAACAAAAATTAATGAGAAGCAAATCTAATTTTTGTTTTGTTTTTGTATGTTGGGTCACCACCCAATAAGTGCATTTATTTATTGTATTTGATTAAATTCCATGCCCATGTTTAAGGTCTACTCATATTAACCTTCACCACAATACCATCCTTAAAACCTTCATAAAAAGGTTGCAAGTTTGCTCATTCACTTTGATCACTTTGTTTCTAAACTTAGAATTTATAATGCATCATGATTAAAGATGTTAGTAACAACAATGAGTCTAATCTAATGAGAACACAACTTACTAAGATAGAGCTTCAAACATGAATGAAAGAGAAGAATTTTCTGCCTAACATGAAATTCCTTCCTCGAAACCATTCTATCATGGAACGCCTTATTCTTTTCCTTGTATATCATCGAATTCTCGTAGGCATCATTCCTTATCTCCTCCAACTCTTGCAACTATAACTTTTTATGATTTCCGATCATGTTTAAATCCAAGTTGCAATGCTTAATGGCTTAAAACACAAGATATTCAAGTTCCATAAGAAAATGACATTCTTTACCTTAAATCATCCTATATGGAGACATTCTAATGTGTTTTATAAGCTATTCTATAGGCCAAATCTTTCTTATTTGGTTGCATAGTTTTTTCAATGATGGATTTGATCTCACGGTTAAAAACTTCAGCTTGGCCATTTTTTAGAGGATGATAACCAGTGAAAGTGCGGTTACTAATGTGATATTTGTGAAGCAAAGTCTCCATTGAACAATTACAGAAATGCACGCCAAGATCACTAATGATTGCTTTGGGAATTCCAATCCTTTTAAAGATGTGAATTTTGATAAAATCTACATCAACCTTAGAAGCATCAATGCATGTAGCTTTAGGTTCAACCCATTTAGATCATAATCAACATCAAACAATATGTAAATATTACCAAAATAAGATGGAGAAGGACCTATGAAATCAATATCACAAGCATCCAAAATTTCGCTTACAAGTATAAAATTTAAAGGCCCTGATCACAATAAGTAATACTATAGATGAAATCTAAACATAGAAAACAACTTCTTATCAGGAAAAAGCTCTTTTATAGGTGTGACATCATCATCATTCTTGCATGAAAGCCTACTTAAATGATTAACAACATGGTTCTTAGCTCCTTTTTTATCCTTGATTTTAAGATCAAATTCTTGCAAAAGCAAGATCCATCTTATTAATCTAGGCTTTGACTCATTTTTATGCCAAATGTGTTTAAAAGCTACAAAATCAGAAAACATAGTCACTTTAGTTCTAAGCAAGCATGATCTAAACTTTTCAAGTGCAAAAACTACAACAAAGAGTTCTTTTTTTGTTGTATGATAGTTGCATTGAGCCTTATTAAATGTGTATGATGCATAAAAGATAACATGTAAATTTCAACTAACTTTTTGGCATAACAAAGTTCCAACTACAAAGTCATTTGTATAACATATAATCTCAAAAGAAAGGTCCTAATTTGGTGGTTGCACTAGTCTTTTCTTAAACTCATTGAATACATACTTACAAGCATTGTCAAGTATAAACTACACATCGTTTGCCAATAATTTTGCAATAAAATCTTTGTTTGGAAAGATCTTTTGGCTGAATATTTATTTTAATCACCCCTTGAGATCCAAAATAAACAAGGAAATAATTCTTGCAATCAATTCTTCTTTGGTCTCTTATGTTTCTACATATAATAAAAGGAATCCTCTTTCATCAAAACTTACTCTTTCATTAATAAGTAAAGGCAATAAATCAAATAGAGTTAAATGATTAAAACCATTTATAATTTCAAAAGGAGAAAACTTTTTTGTACAATGCACACTCCTATTATATGCAAACTCAATGAATGATAAACAATCTTTTCAATTTTTAAAATTCTTTTGGATAATAGTTTTCAACAATTAAATTAAATTTCTATTTACCACCTCTATTTAGCTATATGTCTATGGATGACAAGTAGTAGAAAATAACAATTTAATTTCTAACATACCTCACAAAACTTTTTAAAAGTAGCTTAGAATCTTAACATCTTTATTAGACATAATGCTCCTTGGAACACCATGTAACCAAACTATTTCCCTACAGAAAAAGATCTATTATATTTTTTGCATCATCAATTTTTTGACATGATATGAAATGCATCATCTTAGAAACCTATCTACAATAACAAATATTAAATATCTACTCTTTTTAGACCTAGGTAGCCCTAAAACAAAATCCTTGGATATATCAACTCAAGGTTCTTTAGATACTAGTAAAGGTGTATACAAACCACGAGGCATGAGTTTAAACTTGGCTTGTTTACATGCTATGCTTTTATCACATATTCTTTGAAAATCTCTTTTCATGTTAAGCCAGTAAAAATGCTCATGTAACATATTCAAAGTCTTAGCTACCCTGAAATGTCTCATTAAACCACCTCATGAGTTTTCCTCATAAGCAATTCACACAACATACATTTAGGTACATATAATCTCTTATCTTTAAATAAAAATCCGTCATGCCTAAAACACTTATCAAAGGCTGAAGGCTCATATTATCGATACACTAGACCAAAGTTATCATCATCCATATATAATTCTTTTACATCTTCAAATCCTAAAAAGTATAGTGTTCAAGGTATCAAGAAGAACATACCTTCAAGATAACACATCCGCAATGACATTTTCCTTAATTTGCTTGCATTTGATGACATTTAGGAACATATCAATGAATTTAATCCACCTGGCATATCACCTATTCAATTTACCTTACATCTTTAAGTGCTTTAAAGATTGATGGTCTGTATGTATTACAAATGCCTTAAGTTAAAGATAATACTGTAAAGTCTCTAAGGTTCTTACCAATGCATACAAATCTTTATCATAGGTTGGGTAATTAAGAGTTGCTCCATTAAGCTTCTCACTGAAATAGGCTATGAGTTGTTTTTCCTGCATTAAAATTGCTCCAATACCTATACCTTAGGCATCACACTCAATCTCAAAAGTTTTTGTAAAGTCAGGTAAAACAAGCAATGAGGCCAAAATCAACCTTTATTTTAACAAGTTAAAATCTTTTTCTTGATCATCATCCCATTTAAAATCCTACCATTTCCCTTACAATCTCGGTTAATGGTGCAACTAGAGTAATGAAATCTTTGGCAAATCTTATATAAAAACTAGCTAAACTATGAAAACTTCTTACCTCACTTACCGTCTTAGGTATAGGCCATTCTTTTGATCTTTACCTCATCCATCTCAATCATTTTTGCTTTAACAACATAACCTAAGAACACAATTCTTTCCATGAAAAAATCACACTTCTTTATATTAGCATATAACTTTATTTTCTAAGTATTTCAATAACTTATCTTAAATGATTAATATGCTCATCTAATACTTTGCTATAAATCAAGATATCATCAAAATAAACAACAACAAATTTTCCAATGAAAAATCTTAACACATGATTCGTTAACGTCATGAATGTACTAGGGGCATTAGTCAAACCAAGAGGCATTACTAACCATTCATACAGTTTATTTTTAGTTTTGAATGTTGTCTTCCTTTCATCTCCTTCTTTCATTCTAATTTGATGATAACTATTTTTCAAATCAATTTTAGAAAACACAGAAGAACCATGCAACTTATCAAATATATCATCTAACAAAAACTCGAAGACACAGTTTTGAAGATAGTTAAGCTATTATGCTTAGGAAAAATTAGCTAATGTAGAGTAGTTGATGAAGGATTTAAATGGAAAATCATTGAAGCTCGAATGAAGAACAATGTTGAGGAAGGCAAGTTAGGAGATGAACGGTTCAAGCTAGTGGCCTTTGTTATATTTGGTTTAGTTCTGTTCCCATCTGAAATTGAAGTCATCAGTTTAGAAGTTGTGAATGCCTTTATGGAGTACGAGCATGATCGAATCAATCCTGCTGTTGCAATTTTAGCTAAAACCATGCTATCACTCAACCATTATAGGATGCATGACAAAGGAGCCATGAGGTGTTGTGTTTTAATGTTGCATATGTGGATCATCAGTCACATCAAAACACTAAGAGATATCATTAATAATTTTTGGTGGTTTGATCTCCGACCCTTAAAAATTGTTATAGATGAGGAAGCATGGGTGGAGAAATATGCCGCATTACCACAAAGCAACTTTAAGTGGAAAGTGCCATGGATGAATGACGCGGTCTGTATAATGAGTTGTGGTAGCAAGATATGGGTTCCTCTGATTGGTGTAACTGGATACATCAGTTACACACCCGTGCTTATGGCAAGACAACTAGGTGGAATGCAATATGTGTCAAGAACTCTGGGATTAGTAGATTTCCCTAGTCTATTCAGACATCAATCATCCCTCAAAGATATGGAATTTATTAGACAAAACTGGGAAAGGCTTTTATTGGTAAAGAAAGAAGAAGGAAGTGGAGTTGAATCTTCATTCAATTTAAACTACACAATGTGGAGAAACAAAGGGTATTTCAGGATGATTGGAAATTCAGAATAAAAAATGGAGCTACAAAAAAAAAAGATTGATAATAAGGAGGAGTTAAGAAAGCAACTAGAGAAGTGCAGAATTGATCGCTGCAACGGAAAAGGATAATAACAATTCTTGGAAAAACAGTTGGAAAAGAAAGATAAAATGAGGAATTACTTGAACCAACAATTGAAAAAGAAGGATGAATAGCTAATACCTTCAACATATGATCATGAGGTAGTAAAAGAATGGAAGAAAAAGGTCATGATAGCTGAAGACATAGCCAAGGGTATCCAAGATGAGTTGAGAACCCAAATAGCCAAGTATGATGGGTTGCTCAACAAGCATGTGGTAATAGAAAAAGAGTTGGCCAAAATCAAGAAGTCAGCCAAAGACAGGATAAATACCGATAAGGAAATATAAGATTCCTTAAAGAAAGAAAGAAACAGCCTTAGAAAAAAGTTGGGTGTTGAAAAAGAGAAAAGCTGGCTAGCCATGATTGATATGGAAGAGGAAAGAAACATCTGATCCCAGTATGCATTGCAGTTTAAGAAAGAGAGGAGTGTTAGAAAGGTTGTTGAGTCTGATATGAGAGACTACTAGAAGAGAGATGAATCTTCAAAGGAATAAATCATGGTATTACAATCTGAGCTGAAAATCCAAGGGGAAGAGCTGAAAGAGTTAAAAAGTTAGTACTTCACAATGGAGGAAGAGTTACTTAGGACCAAGTAAGAGCGTCAAGAATGTCAAGACTATATTGACAATTTTGAAGTTCAAATTAACTCCAAGATAGCCGAGCTTGATATTAAGAGAGAGGAGTTGCAAAGGGCAATGACTAAAGTAGTACAGTTAGAGACTACGGTACGAGTGCTGGAGAGAAGCAATGAGGCTTTAACAACTAGTGATGGGGTACTAGTCACTGATAATACCTTGTTCCATGACAAGATAAGATAAATGACAAAGCAAATTGAGCAAATAACTTGTCGTACTAAAAGATTGCAACAATAAGCCATGTAGATCGGAAGTGATGTTGTGAAGTACCAAAAACATATAAGTGTCATAATATCTTTTTCCAGGAACATAACTAATAGAGGAGATGCTTTTTTTTTTTATGACTAGTGATGTATAGGCTTTTGAATCTTAAGAATTTCAAACAACGTATGGACTCTTTTATTATCTATAAGAAGGTCATGACCCACCTTTTTTTTTTCTAATGTGTTTTGGGATCCAACCATGACAAGAACTTGACAAATGCTTATTTACAACAACTAATTAGACTTAGAAATCCTGCCCAAGTAGATGTGGAAGTCATGAATCTGTTCAGAAAGGCTAATCCATATCCAATATAAATTGGCATATGCATCACAACCATACATTCAATCATGTATTTATTTATAAATCATCACATACATATATAGGTTGAAATATAGGTTCTCAAAAAGCTCAGATTCGCAGAGTTTACAACACCTAACTCCGACAAAGAAACATGAAAGATGAAGAGCATACTCATTGTGATGCCCACTTCCAGGAAGAGTTGGACTCCCTGAAGGTTAGCATGGCTTGCATTGCTAGTTTACTCAAGAAGACGCTCAGAAATACCTCTGGTGAAGGCCTGTCCAATTGAGCCGCCATTTTTGCTTAGAGTCAAACAACAATTCAACTTGAGGAAAGGGTGATCAAACAGGGTCAGGAACCCTAGTATAATACAATATTTGTGCAGGCGATAATACCAGCAATGGCCCTACAATCGTAGATGCATCCAGTTACAAGATCATCTGATGACATTGATCAGGATAAGATGATAGCATTGGAAGCCAGAATAAGGGTTATCGAGGGAGTGGATTTGTATGATCCCGTACAAGCCATATAACGTGTCTAGTCCCGAATGTGGTTGTACCAAAGAAGTTCCATACTCCTGAGTTCATCAAGTACTCCGGAACCTTGTGTCCTGTCACCTACCTCAAATCTTATTGTAATAAAATGGCAGAAGTAGTGCACGATGAAAAACTACTAATGCACTTCTTTTAAGATAGTCTGAGTAAGGTAACGCTAAGCTAGTATATGAGACTAGATAACATGAGGATTCGAAGATGGAAAGATCTGGTGGACGCTTTTGTTAAATAGTGTATGTATAATATGGATATTGCCCCTGATAAAACCAGTCTATCTCATCTAGATAAAAGGGACAAAGAAAGCATGAGAGAGTATGCTCAAAGATGGAGGGATTTGGCTGCATAGGTACATCCACTTTTAGACAAAGAAATGGTTATCTTATTCGCAAATACACTGAAGGCATCATACTACGAGCATGTGATGAGTAGTTCAACACAATAATTCATTGACACTGTAGTTCTGACTAAGCGTATAAAGCAAGGGATAATGAATGGTCGAGTCTCTGCACCCACTAAGAAGAAAGGCTTTAGAGAAAAGAAGAAGGATGTCGATCATATCAAGGGTGGCTATAGAGACAAGAAAAATCACTTTCAAAACTACAACACCTCATCACCTTCACCCCAGATTGCCAATATCAACTTTAATTCTCCATTCCCTGTAAAGAAACCTGAAGCCCAAAGTAACCAATTCAACCACCAAACTGAAAATCATACTAAGGAAAAATTATCAAAGAGTCCAATAACAGCTACCCCCCATTACCGTTACCCTTAAATGAGATGTACCAAAAGATGTTGAGCATCGAACAAGTAGCCTTAGTACCGCTCACACTTCTGCAACCACCCTACCCTAATTGGTATAAGTCAGATCTCACCCGTAAGTACCATGCTGGCATCCTGAGACATAGCATCTATATTTGAAATGCCTTCAAGAAAAAGCTCCTGCATTTAATTAAAGTTGGGTGGATAACATTTGAGGAGACCCCGAATGTAAAAACAAACCCTCTACCCAATCATGCCTTAGGCAATGGATAGGTAAACGAACTGGAGGCAAATGACCCAAGGGGCTTAAAGGTGTCACTAATAAAATTTATGAAATACTGGCAAAAGCTAAGTACAAAAAGGTTAGTTGTGAAGGACTAACAAATAGAAATTTTTATAAGTATCATGGTAAAGAAGGCCATACAATCATCTAGTACGAAGGCTTCTGCAATAAGGTGATACAAATGCTAATTCGAGGAACTTTTAGAATTGAAGGAGGAACAGGTAGAGAGGTATTTGTGGTGGATGAATCTAGAAAAAATAGAGAAGTATGCCGGGTGCAATTTACTACAAATGGGTTGCCCAAATTGGTCTTGTTTAAACCTACAGTGTCAAATAAGGGAAACTACAATGCCTTACCATATAACTATAGGTGGTCCTTCCAAAGCATGCAATCAGCGCCTATCTTCCAAGCAGAAGTCAGAGTCCTAACCCGTAGCGAAAAATGTTTTACCCCAGAAGAGCTTAAGGAACAAAGAAAGGCTAACTGGAAAGAAGAAGTTGATCTGACCAAAGAGGTGAACAATCCTGTCACTAAAGACGAGACCAATGAGTTCCTAAAGTTGATGAAACATAGTGAATATAGTGTTGTTGAGCAGCTTAAGAAGACTCCCGCTAGAATATCTTTGTAGTAATTAATTTTGAGCTTTGAACCACATATGAAATCTCTTTAAAAGGTGTTAAATGAGGCATATGTATCTCAAGATATCAATTAATAAACTATTGAGCACCTGGTGGAAACAATCTAGGCTTTAAATTATCTATACTTCACCGAAGATGAGTTGAATCCTAATGGTACTGGGCATAACAAGACATTGTACATCATAATGCGCTGCAAAAATATCTTGACAGGAAAAGTATTAATCGACAACGAATCAACATTGAACGTGCTACCAAGGTACGTGCTAATGTCCGTTGATAAGTCCCAGATATGACCTAGTACCATGATGGCGAGGGCATATGATGGCTCGTCAGGGCAGATAATTGGGACCTTAGAAGTGGAGTTATACGTGGAGCAACAGGTGTTTTTGGTGACACTACAGGTGATGGATATCCATCATTCTTACAATATATTGTTAGGAATACCATGAATCCATGCGGCTGGAGCAATAACCTCCTCGCCTGAAATACATTGTGAATGGGATGTTGATAATTGTTAAGGCTAAAGAGATAGTTTCTATGATCAAGAATGTGATTGTACCATTCATCGAGGTAGAACATTATAGAGATGAGAATATTCATGCTTTTGAAATCATGAATGTTGAATGGTTCTTGAAGGAATGATGCTGAGAAGGCCAAAAAACTCGAAAGCTGTAGGGATGGCCGCTAATTGCTTCAAGAAGCATAGGATTCCTTTCTAATTTGATCCTGATACTAGGATGTCTAAGTGAGTCAATTTGATGAAACTAAAGTGTGTTAAACATAGATTTGGGCTTGGATATAAGCCCAAGAAGGACGATTACAAGCTAGAAGAAGAAAATCTCGCCATCTCGCCACTCTAAACGACCTTTCCAAAACCGACGGAGATCATCATATTTGACATAATAAACCTTCACATAAGCACTTTGAAATGTAAAAATAAGGAACAAATTGAAGAAGTGAGGGTTAAAGCAAAAAATGAGATGTTGTCATAGCTGTCTATGCATACTGTCAACGATATCCTTGCAAAAGCCTTTATGAAGAAACTGGTTAAAGGAGAAAAATACCAAAATTGGAAGATGGAGCCTGCCCTTGTAGTGTTCAAAAAGTAATTGTTCTTTGTTTAACCATGTCTATTGAAGTGTTTTATCTTGTTTTGATGTTTTACCCTTTTTGGATGTTTTGTTGTGTTTAGTTGTTTCTACTTGTTTTTAGTCGTTATGGCTATTTAGCTCATAGCTTATATTTTCTTGCATCCAAAATATGTATTTGTTTCATTACCTTCCATGCAAATAACACATTTACACAAGTATACCTTACACTTTTAGGAATCTTGAAAGTTCCATCAATTCATAAACCCACTACACTAAGAATAATTTTCCAAACTTTAATAATACAATTACAATGGATGATGAAAATTGGGGAGAAGAAGACATAAAAGAATTTGCTAGGTTGGTAGAAAAATCTGAAAAAACATGGAAACCCGCTAGTGAAGAGCTAGAAGTAATAAATTTGGGTACTGAAAAAGATACGAAAGAATTAAAGATTGGTACCCTTATTACATCTAAGGAAAGAGAAGGTCTAATCTTGTTGTTACATGAGTACATAGACATTTTCGCTTGGACTTATGCAGATATGCCTGGTTTGGACACTACTGTAATGGTACACAAGATTCCCTTGGTGGAAGAAGTAGGCTAGATAAACAAAAGATCAGACGAATGTGCGAAGGTGAAAATATATAAACAATGGGATGCAAGATTCTTAAATGTGGTCCATTATCCTCAATGGGTGACTAATGTGGTTGTAGTTTCCAAAACAAATGGCAAGATCAGGGTGTGTGTGGATTACAGAGACCTGAAAAAAGCAAGCCTGAAAGATAACTTTTCTTTACCCCACAAATACATCTTAGTCGATGTTGCGATATTGCAGTCGCACAAATTAATTACCCTAGCTTAAAACACACAAGATAGTATAGAGCAAGCAAGGGGTCGATCCCACGAGGAAGTTTCAAGTCAGATTTTTATGTTGTACGTTATGTAATTGGGGGGATTTGGTTTGTGATTATCTAAACTATGACAGCAATTAAACTAGCAAACAAAAT
>Ga0307516_10007964_pt1 | contig 12060 bp, 9 predicted proteins | sample 19_EM_MG_FD_203310 | JGI IMG/M metagenome (GOLD analysis project Ga0307516, IMG submission 203310) | Populus trichocarpa ectomycorrhiza microbial communities from riparian zone in the Pacific Northwest, United States - 19_EM | ecosystem: Host-associated > Plants > Roots > Unclassified | place...
GGTTCGCTTCCCAGCGGCTAGGACCGGAGTAAAGTCCTTCCCGCATTCCGCTCCCCTCTCCTTTTGGTCTCCTTCACCGGGGTCTCTACGGGCGTTGTCTCTATCTGCTCGATATCCGAGTGTAACAGATACCAAAAATCACCTCACATAACCCTGACAAAACAACAACCCCTCAAGTACTGCACGGAAAGTGGATCCGTTCACTTCCTGACCACACCATCGTCATATATACTGACGGCTCAAAGCTGGACAGCGGGGCGACTGGATGTGGATGGGTGATCATCAACATTGGGAACCAACAACTCTTTCGAATCAAGGAAGGAAGCTGCAACCTTGGCAGGCACGCAGAGGTTTACGATACGGGACTACATGCCTTCCAGGAAGCCACAGCCGCCCTCCTCACCACCACCATTCCACGTTCCACGGCCTTCATATGCATTGACAACAGAGCCGCAATCGAGACGCTTGAATTCAATTGAGACAACCACGAGTACGCACGGCGCGCCCTCGAAACCGCCACACAACTTCGACTACTGGGCTGGAAGATCAGCACAGTTTGGTGCCCTTCACACTGCGGTATTGTCGGAAACGAACGTGCAGATGCACTCACAAAACTGGGAACCTCCCATGCAAACCCTTGCCACCACGCCCTGACCACCAAGATCTGGCTCCAGACACAGGCACGAGCCCAGCTACTGCAACGCTGGAAACAGGAGCTCCCACTCTCGAATCCTTCGTTTACCTTCCCGACCCATCTGCATGGGGTGGACTGGGCGGATACACGTGCACTCTCGTGCGTTTTCTGCAACAGATCCCCCTCCGGTGCACACCCGAACAAAACTGCCGACCCATGCCCATGCGGCCGAGACCTACACACATCCCACCACCTTCTACAAGAATGTACCCTCCTCACCCAGCGACGCGCCGAGATGAAGCTCACCACTAGTGGCGACCTTCAGTCTCTCACCTTCCTGACAAACCCAGCAAACTGGCTGGGCCTTCGACACTTCTTGCGAGCTACAGGGCTTGGCCACACAACAGACATCTGCTACGACAGACAGACTACACCGTCAGAAGAGGACCAAGGCTCGGATTCGGATTCACCGGAGCCAGACTTTGGCGCCTTTGAACGATAAAACTTACAAAAAGACGAAGGGAGGATGGGGTGGATAGGATGTGGAGGAGCTCATTTTCTGTTTGCCTGCCCAATACCCCTGCTCTGCCATTCGTTGTCACACACACGTTGCTTTCTGCTTTTCTGTTTTGATTTCCGCGGGTGCGAATTTTTCTGTTTGGCGGCTGGGAAAGATGGAAGCCCCATGGGGGTGGAATGGCGTGGAGGAGTGCATGTAGACTGAAGTTCTGAAGCACTAGAGAATTAAATGGCGTATCATCTCCGACCCCCCCCCAGCATTTTCGACCACCAACATCTTTTCCGACCATCGATCAAGTCCGAAATAGCGTCAAAACGAGCTCTGAGAGCAGGCCTACAGTCCCATTAGCTGGAAAGCCTGATCTCTCGAGTTTCAGTTTCGACCCTCCCCACCCTGCTCGACCCTACCGCGGCGATCTCGGGTTTTGCGTGCCCAACAATCACCACCTTGTCACGAACCCCATGCTTTTCTGGTTCATTCTCCTTCTGTTTGAAAAGCTTTGGGCAGTGACGCACACGCGTCTGCCAAAGCCTCCCCGTGAGGATAGCTGAGCGACCCAGAACGAGAATCACACTCTGAGACCCAAAAGATAACAACCAAGTAGATACAACCGGCCACCACCTTCCTATGTTCGAAACCCAGCCGCATTTACCCGTCAAGCGCGCCCGGGAGGAGAGCGATCTGGAGTCAGACAGTGACGAAATGGATTTCCAGCAAGCTGACAATGTCACCGCTACGCAAGCAATTGGCGATGATGAGACACACATCGGACATGGTATCCTGGAACTTCCACCCCCACTCAGTGCAGAATATGCGGCCCTCCGTGCCGACTTCGAGACCATCACCATGGCAGCTATGGAGCAACTGTACAGCCGAATTACAGCCGATATTGTGAAATCAGCTGCCGATACCACCATGGCATTCCAGAAGACCACCGACCAGCTGCGCAACCAGATCACCTCTCTGGGCACACGGGTCACACAGCTGCAACAGCAGATTCTCACCTACGAACGCCCTGTCCAGCCATCTGCCACCAAATCAGCAGCAGCTCCAGTCAAGAAAATTCTCAAGACGACACTGACCAAGAGAACTACCGACAACAATACGGCCAGAACTACTACCACCACTGACAATGCTGCTCCTGTAGTGTCACACCCTGGTAGCTCGGGGATGACAAGAACGGGCACGGTATATAGGCAAGAAGTTTATGCTGCAAGAAGTTATGTTACAAGCGAACGGCAGATACGAGCGAGAACAATTAGGGTGGGGCAGCTTCGGCCATAACCGCATCCCCCTCGCTCAATGTATCACGGAAGCGATGACACTTCGGCGCCGACGATGTTGGGATGGGAAACCATCCCGTAATCCTCACTCGGCAGTCGGAGTTCATCCCAGTACGAGACATGCCGAGGCGCAGTAACTAACGGACGAAGTCGGGCCGATGGGTCACACCCACGGGTAACTGACGACGTCGGATTAAGCATTCTCATGTGGTCCGCACCTAGCACGTCTTATGCGGGGTAGTTGATGGAAACGCAAGGTCTGAGAGAGTCTAGACGGGAGATAGGGAGAAACCGGGGCTTGCGCGCTTGTGCCGAAAGCACAGCCGCTCGACTCCGCGAGGAGAGATTGGAGACACTTTGTGATGGGCCCTGAAGGCGGTCATTCCCCCACACTTCGTAGTGGCCGTCGAAACACACCACACTGTGGGAGAACCGGACACTCCCCCAATACTCGACCGATTCCCTATCGCTGGAACCGATCATGACCAATCAACCTCGGGCCTCGCCCCCGTCCCTGATCTCTGATCTAGCGGACGCGCGTCTTCGGTCGACATACCTCCGGAAGGTAGCGTGCATTATTGGTCGCAGAACATGTGAGGGGTAAGAAAACCGCGCGCGCGCCGGAATGTGAACCCCGCTTCTAACGCCCAGGCTGTGGCCGCACACTCGGCGCACCCGCGCGCCGACAACGTGACATGCCAGATATATACCAAGATCGCGCGCCGCGAAACAAGCGCTCTTGGCCAGGAAAGAAACCGACCGAAAAACCCGAACAACAAACCTAAGATTATTCGGTTGTGAAATATCGAGACCTGACTTTCCTCCAATCGACTCTGCCTCGGCTCCTGTTGCCCACTCTACCTCGCTCGTCTCGGCGTACGCTCCACCCGTGCGTCGACGAACCGGCTTCACCCGACTCGGCGTACACTCTATACTGAAGTATCTCGTCTCGGGGTATCGACATATCTCCCGTCTCCACTCTCAACTTCGGTTACCCGGCTCCACTCAACTCCAGCTTCAGTTACCCGGCTCGACTTTATCCCGACTCCGGTTACCGGCGTAACCCCAGTCTCACACTATAATCTTAGGAATAAGTCACCTTTCGACGAAAACTCACCACCATGTCTTCTACCACCGACTTCAACATGCTGCGCCTGGAGGCGCCCCGTGAGATCCTCCAAATCACAGCGGGTACCCACTCCACCGAACATGTGGAAATCGCCTCCCCCTCCACCTGGCTCCGCTGCCTGGTCCACCACCAGACCCAAGCCGAGCGCGATATCAAACAACTATTCGAAGCATGCGGAAACCGCCTCGATCAGAACGACCAAAGAATAGTTAGCATCGAAGCAGCATACAACGAGCTCATGAATGGCACCCGCTACATTTACGAGCAAACTCAGAACAACGTTAGAGTATCGGAAGAATGGATCCGCTCAGAACTAGCAACCACCGCAAACGCCTATCAAACCTTCTCCCAGCAGGTCTGGGACGGCATCGCAGCCCATACCGCAGATGTAGGCCTTCGACAGATCCACCACGGCACTCAGCTGGCCCGCCTGAAGGACGCCCTAGCCTTCCAGCAAGAGGCAAACATCGCCCGAAACCAGCATCTGGCAAAGTTTCAAGGCGACATCACGCAGTGGGCCACGATACAAAACACCCGCACTGCGGCTCTCGAGGCAGAACTGACTGCAGCAAAGGATGAAATCTGAAAAGTAGCGGCAAGTGTCCCACTCCCCACTTCCCGTCCAAACTCACCAGTGCTTCCCACCTTCTTACAGAGAGCACCCGGACGAATCCCCCAGGGGCCCCCGCCATCAACTGCCACCCGCTACCCGGCCCCTACGGCAGCGCCAACCATTGGCAATCTCTTCCCGATACGAGAAGTCCAGCACCAACCCATCCCCGGGATTGCGGTGGGAGGATCAGGAGGAGGACGACCACCCAGACGGCCCAGGCAGCCAGCGGTACCCCCTTCTCCGACACCGCCCCCGGCCGAAAACGACGACGACGACCTCTACAACCTTCCCCAGAGAGCGGACGAGCGAGCAAACCCAGCTGAAGTCGATCTAGCAGCTATCGCACGTCTCATCGGCGAAGGAGTAGGGGCAGCCCAGGTGGTACCCAGGCAGCTCCGTGAGGAACAAACGGACGGACGAATCGGTACCGCCCGACTAAAAATGAAGAATCCCGAACCATTCGATGGAGCCGCCACAACAAAGTTCAGCCGTTGGTGGGAATCGGTCGTCATGTTCCTCGGCTTCTACCCAAACACGACGGACCGTCAGAAGATCGCTTGGGTAGGCGCCCTGTTAACAGAAACCGCGCTTTCTTGGCACCTACACCGATACCGAGAGCTGGGCGATACGGACACCTGGGTAAACTACTCCGCTGCCATCCGCACTGAATACCATGACGCCAGAGAAGCCGCCGACAGCCAGCTCTAACTCGGACAGCTAAAGTACCAAGGAAGCATCCGCGCCTACCTCACAGAGTTCCGCACCCTCAATGTCTACGCCCGCGCAACCGGAGAACGCCTTCAGGAGAGGATCTACATGGCTATGCCAGATAGTATCCTAGACATGCGATTTAACCAAAACGAGGAAGATTTCATAGACGACGAACACTTCCTCCAAGCCACCTACCGAGCCGGTGTCCAGGTTGAGAAAAAGAAAGCCCTATAGGCGGCCAAGGAGGCCATGAAGGGCTCCGGATCAGCACCTTCAGGCAAAGATGGAAAGGACGGAAAAGAGGGGAAAAAGGACAGCCAGGGCTCCGGGAAGGGCAGTGGCGATAGCCGAGATGGCAAGGACGGGAAAAAAGGGGGGAAAAACGAGACGGCCCACAAGGAGACTGGCAAGTCTACCTCGGGTGGGAAGTCCAAAGGGACGGGAGAAAGCGGGAACCACACGGTGTGGAAGACCATCAAGGAGGCGTTTCAGGGGGTTCCTCAGGACGAAATCGACAACCACAAAAAGAACCCAGAAGGATGCTTCCGTTGTGGCCGAAACGGACATCGAACCACGGACTGCTACGCCCTGAAAACCATCGAAGGAACCTCGCTACCGACGGGGAAAGCCAGCGCAGTAGCAAGCGGAACGGGAAAACGTAAACATGAGAACGAACCAGCCAACACGACTCCTGCCCCGAAGCAACCGAAAATGGCCGCAGTTAAAGCCGAAGAAGAAGAAGTCGACATGAGGGACGTCCCTGCCTGGATGGAAAGCTCGGACGAATCGGATTTTTAAGGGGGCAGGCATCACCGCAGCCTGGTGCCCCGTCAACAGTTATATGTGGTCTTTCACGCAAACGAAAGGGTCCGGATGATCTCGGAACATCGCAGGATAGACAACGAAGAGAGCTGGTCAAACCAGCTTCGCCCGAAAAGACCCCGAAGAAACCACTATGCGGCAACCGGCCCATTGTACCAATGATGCTACTTTGGGACAATAAAAAAACAACCGTGCATGTGCTCCTGGATACGGGGTGCTCGGTACCACTCATCAGCAAAAAATTCACCAGCGAAAAAGCTATCCCAACGCTAAGTCACAAAAACAGCATCGACATTCGAAACTTCTCGGGAGATATCGTCAAAGGAGCGGGCGAAAACTACACCCTGCCGCTACTGCTACAGCACCGCAAGCACTACACGCAGGAAGTCTTCGAAGTTGTCCCCCTCGAACCTGATGTCGACATCTTCCTCCCATTCTGGTGGATTACGAAACATGCACCCCAGGGCGCGTGGGATTCCGAGGAGCTTCGATTTAGCAGCCCCCATTACCTAACGGAGTGCACTAAGGCGGCAATCTCAGCCTTCCCATTGGATTTCGACGAAGGAGTCCTGACCAGCCCCGAAGCACGGATAATCGGATACGTCTCTGCCGCTGGGAACGATTCCAGCAATCCGCTCCGAGAAGTTCCGCAGGAATTCAGGCAATTCGTCGGCATCATGGGAAAAGAAGCAGCAGACGCGCTCCCGGCCCATGCTCCCTACGACATGAAAATCGAGCTCAAGGAAGGAGAAAGCGCCCCGTGGGGTCCAATCTACCCCCTCTCCGAACTAGAGCTAGAAACACTCCGCGAATGGCTAAAAGAAATGATGAGAACAGGGAAGATCCGCCGATCAACGTCTCCCGCCGGCTCCCCGATCCTCTTCGTCCACAAACCTAACGGAAGAGGGCTACGACTCTGTGACGACTACCGAGGGATTAACAGGGTGACGATCCCCAACCGCTATCCCCTTCCGTTGATGCAGGAACTACAGGACCGAACCCAGGGGGCCCAGTTCTTCACAAAGATGGATCTGAAGAATGGGTTCCACCTAATCCGCATCCGCGAAGGAGACGAATGGAAAACAGCCTTCCGCACACGATACGGGTTATACGAATTTATGGTGATGCCCTTCGGCTTGACAAATGCTCCGGCAACCTTCCAAGACATGATGAACCATATCTTCCGCGACATGATCGACCTTGGCCTCCTCGTATATATGGACGACCTACTCGTCTACGCAAAAACCGAACCAGAGCACAACGAAATCGTACGAGAAGTCCTACGCAGGCTACAAACGAATGGGCTTGCAGTATCTGCGGAAAAATGTGTCTGGCGAGTCGCAGAAGTCGAGTTCCTAGGATACATCATCGGAAGGGATGGAATCAAGATGTCGGCCGAAAAAGTCGAAGCCGTACTCGAATGGAAATCCCCATCGTCCTTGACCGAAGTCCAATCCTTTCTAGGCTTCGCTAACTTCTATCGACGCTTCATTCAGAACTACTCCCAGGTAGCCCGACCGCTCACAGAGCTGACCAAGAGTAGCGCCAAAGACTGGAAATGGACGGACGAAGCGGAAACAGCCTTCAACGAGCTCAAGTCACGATTCACCTGCGCCCCGATCCTAGCACACTACGACCCCCAGAAACCAGTGATCGTCGAGACAGACGCCTCGGACTTCGCACTCGGCGCCGTCCTCTCCCAACGAGATGGGGAAAACCGCTTACACCCTGTCGCCTTCCACTCACGAAAATTCTCGCCAGCCGAAATCAATTATGAAATCCACGATAAAGAACTTCTCGCAATCGTGGACTTGTTCAAACACTGGCGACGTTACTGTGAAGGCGCGGTCCATCAGGTACAGGTATTCTCAGATCGCCAAAACCTCAAATACTTTACAATGACCAAAGTACTCAACCGTCGGCAAGCACGCTGGGCGCAAGAACTCGCCGGTATCGATTTTAAAATCTTCTTCCGTCCCGGAACTCAGAATGGCAAACCAGACGCTCTGTCCAGGCGTTCGGAGTACCGCCCTGAGAAAGGGGGGAGTGAGGACCAGCCAATCACTACAATCCTCCGCCCTTCGCATTTTTCAGGAAGAATCTCCGCAGGCGGTCCAGGAACTATCTACATGTGTTCAGTAGCCCAACTCAACGGGATCCCAGGAAGGAAATGGAACGAAGAATTCGCGAAACAAATACGTCGGGCAGGGCGAAACGACATCGAGTACCGGAAAGCAAGGGAAGAATTGGAACGGGAAGCGGTGCCGGCCGGGCCGGTACCGAATGGCAGCAATGCCGAGGGACTAGAAGCCGTTCTCCCCCGTGAGGAGCAACGGCCGGGCCGAAAGGCCGGGAAAGGAATCTTGGAACTTCAGGATAAATTGGTTTACCGGAAAGGGTTGTTATGGGTCCCCGCGGATACGGATCTCATCCAAAAAATCCTCGAATCGGAACACGACACGAAAGTCGCCGGACATATGGGCCAGGACAAAACCATCGAGCTCATTCGCCGCAACTTCTGGTGGCCCAAGATGGACGAACTCATTATCGACTTCGTCCGATCCTGTACGAAATGCCAACGCAACAAAACAGCTCGACACCAACCATACGGACTACTCCACCCTCTCGAACTCCCCTACGCCGCATGGCAGTCACTAGCCATGGACTACATCATCGACTTGCCGGAATCCGAGTCCTGCGACCAGCTTTGGGTAGTTATCGACCGATTTACCAAGATGGCGCACTTCATCCCCCTTCCTAAAGAGAGGAAAAAGGCAACCGACCTCGCAATCACCTTCGCGCGGGAAATCTGGAAGCACCACGGGCTCCCCTCGGATATCGTGTCGGATCGAGACTCCCGCTTCACGTCAGAAGTATGGAAGGAGTTCTTACGACTCTCGGGCATCCGGCCACGAATGTCAACCGCTTTTCATCCACAAACGGACGGACAGACCGAGCGCCTCAACCAAACAATCGAGGCGTACCTCCGCTCCTTCGTCTGCCACGAGCAAAACGACTGGGTATCACTGCTTCCGATGGCTGAGTTCGCATACAACAACTCGGTCACCTCCGGCAATGGAATATCGCCGTTTTACCCAAACTATGGCTTCCACCCCACTGCCACCAACCCGGCTGCGGCAAGTCTTCTCAACCCTGCCAACAAGGTTTACGCACATTGGATGCACACCGTGCACGATCAAGCAAGGAAGGGCTTGGAATCAGCACAGGATCGAATGCGCCGGTACGCAGACCCCAAACGCAAGCAGGCGCCGGCATACCAGATCAGCGACTTGGTAATGCTCAATGGTCGGAACATCCAAACTCGGCGCCCCTCCCAGAAGCTGGATCACAAGAACCACGGCCCCTTCCAGATCGAGAAAATCGTCTCCCCACTCGCCGTCAAACTCACGCTGCCCCGGAAATGGAAGATCCACGACGTCTTCCATGTGTCACTCATCTAACCCTATCGACAATCTGAGCATCGTGAACCACCAAACGTGGCCAAGGTCCTCCGCGAAGCAGACGGCATCGAGCAGAGCGAAGAATACGATGTGGACGAAGTGGTGGCCTCCACCAAGAAAGGCCGACGCATTCTCTACCTGGTGAAATGGTTGGATTATCCGGACCGCAAGGATTGGACGGAAGAACCCTTCGACAATTTCTCAGCTGGCGGGTTGGAAAAGCTCCGGGAGTTTCACCGCAGGAATCCGGCCGCTGTGAAGGACTACCGACTTGACAAAAGGAGATAAGGAGGATGGAGGTTTGGGCGAGGGGATGAGCGGACTGGCTCCAGGATGGCGAGATCATATGTTGTTGGCACTTCGGGACGAAGCGTTGGAAAGGGGGGGGTAGTGCCACACCCTGGTAGCTCGGAGATGACAAGAACGGGCACGGTATATAGGCAAGAAGTTTATGCTGCAAGAAGTTATGTTACAAGCGAACGGCAGATACGAGCGAGAACAATTAGGGCGGGGCAGCTTCGGCCATAACCGCATCCCCCTCGCTCAATGTATCACGGAAGCGATGACACTTCGGCGCCGACGATGTTGGGATGGGAAACCATCCCGTAATCCTCACTCGGCCGTCGGAGTTCATCCCAGTACGAGACATGCCGAGGCGCAGTAACTAACGGACGAAGTCGGGCCGATGGGTCACACCCACGGGTAACTGACGACGTCGGATTAAGCATTCTCATGTGGTCCGCACCTAGCACGTCTTACGCGGGGTAGTTGACGGAAACGCAATGTCTGAGAGAGTCTAGACGGGAGATAGGGAGAAACCGGGGCTTGCGCGCTCGTGCCGAAAGCACAGCCGCTCGACTCCGCGAGGAGAGATTGGAGACACTTTGTGGTGGGCCCTGAAGGCGGTCATTCCCCCGCACTTCGTAGTGGCCGTCGAAACACACCACACTGTGGGAGAACCGGACACTCCCCCAATGCTCGACCGATTCCCTATCGCTAGAACTGATCATGACCAATCAACCTCGGGCCTCGCCCCCGTCCCTGATCTCTGATCCAGCGGACGCGCGTCTTCGGTCGACATGCCTCCGGAAGGTAGCGTGCATTATTGGTCGCAGAACATGTGAGGGGTAAGAAAACCGCGCGCGCGCCGGAATGTGAACCCCGCTTCTAACGCCCAGGCTGTGGCCGCGCACTCGGCGCACCCGCGCGCCGACAACGTGACATGCCAGATAAATACCAGGATAGCGCGCCGCGAAACAAGCGCTCTTGGCCAGGAAAGAAACCGACCGAAAAACCGGAACAACAAACCTAAGATTATTCGGTTGTGAAATATCGAGACCTGACTTGACTCCAATCGACTCTGCCTCGGCTCCCGTTGCCAACTCTACCTCGCTCGTCTCGGCGTACGCTCCACCCGTACGTTGACGATCCGGCCTCACTCGTCTCGGCGTACGCTCCGCCCGTGCGTCGACGAACCGGCTTCACCCGACTCGGCGTACACTCTATACTGAAGTATCTCGTCTCGGGGTATCGACATATCTCCCGTCTCCACTCTCGACTTCGGTTACGCGGCTCCACTCAACCCCAGCTTCAGTTACCCGGCTCGACTTTATCCCGACTCCGGTTACCGGCGTAACCCCAGTCTCACATGTAGTGACTTCGGCTACACCCCAGGTTCTACCCACCAACATGCGAGGATGGGAAACTGTACAGAATCGACCCCAGAAGCCTAAGGCCCCTACTAGTTAGTACGGCAAAGCTCATCCCAACCAAGTACCCACAAGCCGAACGCGAAGTCACCTCGCATACTCGATTGCTTTCCGGATTGCTTAGAAGGCGGGGAGGTTGTCGCGGCGGCAGCTGGTCAGGAGCTGACCAGAACTTGGGACTCGGTGGGCTCGGAACCAGGGAAAACGAATCAGCGTCAGATCAATCCTTTGTCGCGCAGACTGCAAATGAGAACTTACCAGAGTGCGCAACAGGAGCGATGGTTTCACCGGACATTTTGAACGTAACGTGGAGATTGCTTCTCGAGTGATCTTGTTGGGGTTGCGGCTGCGGTTGCGGCTGCGGTTATTCGGATTGAGGGTGCAAGAGAAATGAGGGGGGTGGTAGTTAGGGTCCGCGAGGGGGATCGAGAAGCATGTCTATCCTAGGAGTGCCGGTGGGCCAGTGGTAGGTCATTAAGTATGAGGTTTCCACGCTGTTACGTTTTCGCCGGATCACCGCCGAAGCAGAGGGTACTTGACAGGGTGAGAACGCGCCGGCGTGGAGAGAAGCGTGGTAGCAACTGTAGAGATAGTGATGAGGAGAGAGATGGCGTTGGAAATGGAACAGTACGAGTTGAAAGCGGCGCGCGTATTCTTTCTGATGTCTGAGTATATCGAAAGAAAGAATAAAGATAGAGGGAGAAAGAACTAAGTACAGTTTTTTGTTTTTTGTTTAATCATCCTCGCATTCAGCCTGTGTTGACTATGGAGGTGCAGATTTTTGACCGTTTCCCCGACGCTGTCCACGCGATGGCGGCTCGTTGCAAGCTTTCCTTTGCCCTGCACCCCTCGATGGCTATTGGTTTTCTTCGAAGCCGACTGTAGCAATGCCGCCAAAATTGTTAAATCGTTTGCGAAGCTGTGTAAAAACGAGCTTGGAGTTCGCTACTTCAAGCGGCTCTCGATCCATTGTCTCGTCGCCCCGCTTCGACCGGCCCCCTACAACCAGGAGGCCTATGACGCAGAGTGTGCCGCCCTCGCCCGAGCACTGGAAGAGGCATCGAGAAGAAACATGATCCCAGACCGGGTCACCATCTTCAGCGACGCGCAGGCAGCCATCAGACGGATGGCGTCCGACGAGCCTGGCCCCGGCCAGAAGTACGCGATCCAGGCCAGAA
>Ga0307516_10007965_pt1 | contig 12059 bp, 6 predicted proteins | sample 19_EM_MG_FD_203310 | JGI IMG/M metagenome (GOLD analysis project Ga0307516, IMG submission 203310) | Populus trichocarpa ectomycorrhiza microbial communities from riparian zone in the Pacific Northwest, United States - 19_EM | ecosystem: Host-associated > Plants > Roots > Unclassified | place...
TCGGGGAAGTCGTTGAGGTTCCCGCTCTTCAGAAAGGTCCAGTTCTGGCCGTCGTTGCTGATGTAGAAGTTGTAGCCGGCGATCGTGCCGTTGGGGCCGGTGCCCGCCGGCCGCGGCAGGTACTTGAAGCCGCCGATGCCGCGCGCGCTGCCGAGGTTGACGATGAAACGGTGCGGCAGCGGTGCCACGGCAGCGCTGTACTGCGTGTGCCAGAAGGTCGCGACATCGCCGTCGATCGCGGCGGCGGCCGAGTTCTGGCCGGTCGCGGCTTCCTGGCTGTCGACGCTCACCGCCCAGCCGGTGCGCGGAATCACCGCGCCGCCACGGTCGAGCAGGTTGAACTCGGCCATCGACGTCCACGGGTTGCCGTTGGTCTCGGAGACGGCTTCGAGCATCGTGTACTGCACGGTCGCACCGACCGGTGCCGCCACGTTCCAGGCGAGCATCGTCGCGGTGGTCGCCACGTCATTGCGCGCAGTGACGGTCACGACGTACTGGCCGATCGTGTTCGGCACGCCGGTGATCGCGCCGGTGGCGGTGTTCAGGCTCAGGCCCGGCGGCAGGCCGGTGGCCGTGTAGACCAGCGTGCCGGTCGGCGTGGTGGCCGCGATGTTCAGCGCCACGGGTGCGCCGCTGACGCTGCCTTGCGTGCCGGGGTTGGCGATCTTCGGTGCGGCGTCGCCGTTGACCTGGATGATCTTCGACACCGAAGGCACACCGGCCGCGTTCATCGCGAACAGCATGTAGTAGCCCGGCACCACGACGCCCGGGTTGGGCGGGATCGCGAGCGAATACGCGTTCGTGCCGGTGCTGCTGAACTGCAGCGGGATGCGGCGCTGGTCGTTGTTGACCGTGTGCGTCGTCGAGCCCATGCGCACGAGCGAGAACGCGGCGATCGCGGAGTTCGTCGACACGCCGACGCTGGTGCCGTGCGTTGCCGTGGCCGGGGCGGTGTTGATCACCGGCCGCGTGGCCGCGCTGCCGTCGTCGTTGAGCAGGTAATGCGGCGTCAGGATCTGGGCGTTGGGATGGTTGGTGGCGCAGCCACCGCAGAGGCCCCCGCCGGCCGACAGCACCCGCGCGTCGGGCAGCAACAGCGCCACGCTGTGGTAGTTGCGCGGCGCACCGATGATCGGCAGCTGCGTGAAGGTTTCGGTGGCCGGGTCCCACAGCTCGGGCGGCAGCACCGAAGTGTCGTCGGCCCAGGGTTTGCCGAAGGTGTGGCCGCCGATCACGAGCACCTGGCCGTTCGGCAGCACCACGCCGTTGCTGAAGATGCGCGAAAACGCCATCGGCGCGACCTTGCGCACCGAGACGCCCGCGTTCACGTCGATCACGTAGGCGCGGTTGTTCGCGTTCTGGCCTTCGTAGGCGCCGGCGCCGCCGACCTTCAGGATCTTGCCGATGTCGTACATCACGGCGTTGCCACTCTGGCTGTAGGCGTCGTCGCCGCGGGTGCCGGCCGGTGTGATCTTCCCAACGCCCTGGGTGTCGATCCAGTTCATCGCCGCCGACGGGCCGGCGTGCAGCACCTGACCGTTCGGGGCCGGGAACAGCCACATGTGGTTGTCGCCGCGGAAGCCGAAGTTGGGGTCGTTGCCGAGTGCGGAATCGACCGGCACGCCGGTCAGGCGCTGCCAGCCGGCGGCCGGCGTCCAGCGTTCACCGTGCTTGTTGCCGATGCCGCCGCTCCACGAGCCCCCGAAGGTGAAGACCGAGCCATCCTGCGCCAGCGTGTTGGCGTTGTAGCCGCGCGCAATGTTCATGTTGCCGCCACTGCTCCAGGCATTCGTCACCGGGTCGTAGATGCTCGTCTTGCCGCTGTCCTTGCCACCGTTGGCGAGGATGCGCCCGTCGGGCAGGTTGGTCGTGCCGGTACAGAACATGTCGTGGCCGGTGTTGGTCACGAGCGTCTCGGCGGCCGTCTGCGTGGCCGGGTCGAAGAGTGTCGTGTAGGTGCGCCCGCTCGGTTGGCCGTCGGTGAAACGGTCCGACGACGCCCACATCGCGACCTTGCCGTTCGGCAGCAGCGCGGCCGACGGCGTGACCATCGACAGCGGGATCAAGGGCGACCACACGCCCGCGCCTTTCGGCGCGATCGCCAGGCGCGACTGACGCTCTTCGCCAGCGGCCGCGGGCGCGGTCGACGCTTCGGGGTCGGCGCCGCCGCCGCAAGCGGCGAGCAGCAGCGTCGCGATCAACGCCGCGCAAGCAGTGGCGGTTCTCTTGATCGAACGGGAAGGACTTGTCATGCGAATGTCTCCATTCAGAGGCGACACGCTGGCCCGTCACCGACGGGGACCGCGTGCCTTGTTGAAGTGCTGTCTCTCGAAATCCTGTGAGCGCCGCGCTAGCGAACGATCACCGTGTACATGCTGCCGGCCGCGGTCGAGGGGCCGAGGCTCACGGCACCGGCAGGGAAGTTCTTGCGGTACAGCGTGAAGGGCTTGGGCGCGGCTTCGTCGTTGACCAGCTTCAAGCCGGTGTTCGTCCAGCCCGACATCCACGCGAGCGAACCGACTCGGTCGTCGACCGCCACGTACACGTCGGCGGCCTGGCTGATGGTGAACGTGACCGTCGGGTTGCCGGTGAAGGTCTTCGAGTTGTTCGCGGTCTGCAGCCACAGCGCACCCAGCACCTCGGCAGGCAGGGTCGTGATCTTGTAGACGCGGTCGCCGTACTGCTTGGCGCCAGCCTGCAGGTTGCCTTGCAGCGTCCAGAAGCTGGCGTTGGCGCTGTCTTTCACCGACAGGTTGCTGATCGTCACGACGGTCGGCGCGCCTGCGCTGTCGTCGATCTGCTGCAGGTAGGCGACGAGCTGCAGCCGCTGCGCTGCGCTCAAGGCGGTCGTCGAGCCGTGGCGGTTGCTCGGGTTCGCGGTTGTCAGCACATCGAGCAGCGTGGCGGCGGAGCCGTCGTGCAGGTAGGGTGCGGCGTCCCACGCGCCACGCAGCGTGGGGGTGTCGAAGCCGGTCAGCGCCGCGCCCAGGCGTTTGCCGGACGAGGCCTTGATCGTGCCCACGTCGTGCAGCACACCGCGCGCGCTGTCGGTGAAGTCGGCGCCCGAGTGGCAGCTCGCGCATTGGCCTGCACCGTTGAACAGGTTCTGGCCCGCGACCGCGTCGGCGGTCAAGGAGCCGTCGGCGTTGCGGAACGGGCTCTTGCCCACCGTGTTCAAGGACGACACGTACGCGGAGAGCGCGTCGAGCTCCGGGCTGACACCGGCCTTGGAGTCACCCAGCGGCTGGTTGCGCGTGCCGGTGTTGAACTGCGCGTCGCTCATGAAGCCGGTGCCGCCGAACGCGTTGCGGATGTCGTGCTCGAAGTCCTGGATCTCGTCGAAGTTGCCGGTCCAGTGCACACGGCCCTGGCCGGTGCCGCGGCGGCCGTTCAGCGCAATGGTCTTGCGCAGGCCTTCGCCGCGGTCGGTGAAGTCCATCACCCGGCCGTCGTGGCCGCCGTCCTGGTGGCAGCTGGCGCAGCTGATGTACTTGTCGCGGTTCATGCGCCGGTCGTCGGCGTTGTAGAAGAGCTGCTTGCCGGCCAGAACCTGGGCCGTGAGCGGCTCGGCCGCCACCGTGCTCACCTCGGCCAGCTTGCTGCTGGTGTTGGTGGTGGAGTTGAGGATGCCGCTCACGTCGAACACCGCCACGCTGCGCGACATGAAACTCTGCACATACAGGCGCCCGGCCGGCGTGATCAGCATGCCGCGTGGTGCGCGCCCGAGGTTGATGATGCCGGTGGCGGTGCGCCGGCTGTAGGCGTCGATCACCTCGATCTGGTTGGTGCCTTGCGTCGAGACGAACGCGTAGTCACCGAGCGGGCTGAACAGCACCACGTTGGCGGTGTCGCGGTCGTTCAGGTCGATGCGGTTGGCCAGCACTTCGGCGTTGGCGCCGAGGTCGATCTGCGAGACGATGGTGCGCACCGTGCTCTCGAAGGTCAGCGGCAAGCCGTCACGGAACAGGCCACGCAGCGTGTTGTCTTTCTTCGACGGCACCCAGGCGCGCCGGCCATCGGGCTGGATCGTGATCGAGTTCAGGTAGTTCGGCACACCGCGCGAATTGCCTTCGGTGTCGGGCCCGGGGTCGGTGGCGAGTGCCAGCGTGCGCGTCACGACGAAGGCACTCGGGTTGACCTCGACCACCTCGCCGCGCGTGGCAGGCGAGATGAAGCGCGTGACGAAGACCCGCGCCGAATCGCCGGTGACGGCAATGCCACGCGGGCTCGGCCCGACCGCCAGCGGCGTGCCCAGGGCCGCGCCGGTGCTCGGGTTCAGGCGCAACAGCTGCCCGCTGCCCTGCAGCGTGACGTAGGCGGTGGTATTGAGCGGGTTAAAGACCACGCCATAGGGCCGCGTGCCGGGCACGAAGTTGACGGTCTGCGCCAGCGCGCCGGTGTCGGGGTTCAACACGCTGATGCTGGCCGAGCCGATGTTGGTGACCCAGATGCGGCCGTCGGGCGCCTGCGCCAGGGTCTGCGGGCTGTTGCCCACTGGCACCTCGAAACGTTTGCTGTTGTCGGCGGCGTTGATCGCGGTCACGGTGTTCGCGTCCGAGTTGACGACCCAGACGCGGCTGCGCGCGGCGTCGAAGGCGATCGTGCTGCTGGAACGCGGCGCGCTTGCGGTCGGTGCGGTGTAGATGGTCTGGTTCGCCGAACAGTTGCTGGTCAGGCTGCCGTTGCGCACCGTCAGCGTGACCGGGTAGTGGCCCGGGCCGGCGTAGGTGTGGCTGGCCGACGGCGTGGCCGAGAACGCGGTGCTGCTGCCATCGCCGAAGGCCCAGGCGTACTGCAGGCCGCTGCCACTCACCGAGCCGGGGCTGTAGCTCACGTTCGTGCCGTCGACGGCGGCGGCGCGCGCGTTTAGCGTGCAGCTCACCGGGGCGCTGCCGGCGGTCGTGAAGCGTGACGTGAACGTGGTGGGCACGCCGTTGCCGGCGTGGTCCTTGATGCCCCCCGCCGGAACGACGACCTCGTAGGTTGTGCCCGCGGCCAGCGGTTGGTCGGGCCAGAAGTTGAGCACGCCCGACTGGCCGCTGTACTTGCCGGCCAAGGCCGAGCCACCGAGCGGCCGCACGATGAAGCTGGTGCTACTGACGCTGCGCAACTCGGCCACGTCGGTCAGCGTGATACCGACCCGGCTCGTGACGGCCTGGCCGGCGGCGTTGTTCTTCGGCGAAACCATGTTGACCGACGGCCCGGTGGTGTCGGGCGTTGTCTGGTGCGGCACGATGGCGCTGCCGTTGCCGTGGTCGTTGCCAATCAACACGAGGTTGCCGAACACGGTGCCGAAGTCTTCGTCGCGATTCGCGATGCCCGAGGTGGCGGTGCCGACGATGGCGCCGGTGGAAAGATTCACTTTTGCGTACTGGACCGAGAAGCCGGCGTGCGCAAAGCCGTCCTGGATCGACACGTAGCCGCCCTTGCCGCCGATGTCGGCCGACTGCACTGTCTGCACGATCGAGGCCGGGTTCGAGATGTCGTAGACGTGCAGGCGCTGGTCGGTGCCGGCGGTGATGATGCGGTCGCCGTTGACGACGCCGCTGTAGTGGCCGGCGGTCGCGGTGGTTGCGCCCAGCAGCTGCGGGTTGACCGGGTCGCTGATGTCCATCGTGACGAGGCCGCTCTGGTCCATGCTGGTCATCACGAGCAGGTTGCCGATCGCGAAGGTCGGGCCGACGCGAAAGCCGCCCCACACGCTGGTCGGGATCGTCTTCACGAGCACCGGGTTGCGCGGGTCGCTGGCGTTGATGATGTACAGGCCGTTGCCCGAACCACCGACGTACACGTAGGGTGCCTGCCAGAAGGCCCACCACGCGCCGAGCGCGTAGTCGGACTCGGCGATGCCGGGCAGCACCATCGACTTGAGCAGGGCTGGTGCGAGCGGGTTTCCGAAGTCCCAGAACTGGATGCCGTTGATCGCCTGCATCACCGCGTAGTGGCCGCCGTAGCTGGTGCTGAAGCCGAAGCCGTGCGGTTCGCGCAAGGCGCTCACGTCGGTCTGCGACACCTTGACCGGCGCGCGCGGATTCGAGATGTCGTAGAAGGCGAAGCCACCGCCGGACGCGCCCGAGTCACGCCCGAAGGGCACGAACAGGTAGCCTTCGACCATCTGCACCGTGCCCTCGCCGCGCTCACTGCCGGCCACGTTGTTGCGCATGATCGAAAGCGGCTTGAACAGCTCGGCGCTGCTGTAGCTGAGGTTCGGCAGGCCCGGGCCCGCGGCGCGGGCGCCGGGGCACGCGAGCGACGCGACGAGCGCCAGGGCGGCCAATGACAGCCGCATGAAAGTGCGATGGTCTTGCATCTTGTCTCCAACGACGGTTTGTGTCGGTGTGCTGCCGTCGCACCCGTCTGTGCGCAGCCCGATTTCTTGCTGATCGGTTCGGAATGAAGCGGAACGTTTGTTCTATTTACTTTTCTTTCGGAACATTCGTTCTTTTAAGCGAGCGAGCTCGGCGTGTCAAGGAATCGATACACAGGGTCTGCCCGGGGGAGGCCGCCGCTGGCCTCGCGGGGCGCGCGGATTATTGCGTGGCGGTGAGTCCGCCGTCGACGTAGAGCGTCTGGCCGGTGACGAAGGCGGCGCCCGGGCCGCAGAAGAACAGCACCGGCGCCACCACGTCTTGCGGCTCGGCCACACGACCGAGCGGTATTCGTTCGAGCACCTGCTCGCGGGTCACAGGGTTCGTCAGCCAGTGGCTCCCCATCTCGGTGCGCACGACGGTCGGTGCAACACCGTTGACGGTGATGCCGTGGCGCGCGAGTTCGACCGCGTGCTGGCGCACCAGCATCGCGATCGCGCCCTTGGTGGAACAGTAGGCCGAGTAGCCGCGGTTCTTCAGGCCGAGCTGCGCGCGCACCGAGAGCAGGTGCACCTGGCGGCCCGGCGCGCGACCAGACTCGGCCGCAGAAACCTGGTGTCTTGCCGCGGCCTGCGCCAGGAACATCGTGGCCTTGAGGTTGACCTGAACCACCTCGTCGAAGGCTTCTTCGGTGACCTCGGCCAGGCTTTGTTCACGCTGGATGCCGACGCAGTTGACGAGGATGTCGAGGCCGCCGAAAGCAGAAGCCACCTCGTCGACGGAACGGCGGATGTCGGCCACCGAATGCGCGTCCATCGCGACGCCGAGTGCATCGAAACCGGCGGCACGCAACTGCGCGGCCAGCGCCTGCGCCTTGTCGAGACTGCGCCCCGACACCGCGACCCGCGCCCCGGCGCGGGCCAGGCCCCAGGCGACGGCTTCGCCGATGCCGCCGTAGCCGCCGGGCACGTAGGCGCTGCGCCCGCTCAGGTCGAACGGCGCCGGCGTTGAAGAAGAGGCGTTGTCGCTCATCGTGTCAGTCCATCAGCAAACCACCGTTGAGATCGAGGATCTCGCCGGTGATGAAACCCGAGAGCGGCGACGCCAGAAAGCGCACCGTGTGGGCGAATTCTTCCGGCTCGCAGAAGCGGCCGACCGGAATCTGCTTCAGCAGCTCGCGGCGCTGATCATCGTTCAATTGTTCGGTCACCATCGGCGTGCGCACGTAGGCCGGCGCGACCGCGTTGCAGGTGACCCCGAACGCCGCGAGTTCGCGCGCCAGCGAAAACGTCAGCGCACTCATCGCGCCCTTCGAGACCGAGTACGCGGTGCCGGCCGTGAGGCCCCCGGTCTTCGCGGCCAGCGAGCTGGTGTTGACGATGCGGCCCCAGCGCCGCGCTTTCATCAAAGGCACCACGGCCTGGGCCCAGAACAGCGCACCGTCGAGGTTGGCGGCCATCACCTGGCGCCACTCGGCGACCGAGGTCGCTTCGACCTTGTGGTTCGACAAGATGCCGGCGTTGTTGACGAGCACGTCGACAGCACCGAAACGCTGCGTGACCTGGGCGTGCGTGGCCTGCACCGCATCGGGGTTGCCGATGTCGCAGACGAAGCCGGCCACCCGCTCGCCGTGCTCGGCTTCGAGCGCACGCAGCGGCGCCGCCGCCAGATCGACCATCGCGACACGGCAGCCGTCGTCGAGCAGCGCCTTCACCACGGCGCGGCCCATCGTGCCGCCGGCGCCGGTGACGAGGGCGAGCTTGTCTTGAAGAGGTAGTGAGTTCATGTGTCCAGCACGCTCTTCTTGCCGAACAGGCCGCGCGAGCGGAAGGTGACGAGCGCGATGAAGAGCACGTACATCGACATCAGCGACCACTCGGAGGCATACGCGCCGGTCAGGCCCATCACCATGCCGACCATCAGCCCGGCGATGACCGCGCCCCACAGCGAACCCACGCCGCCGAGCACGATGATCAGGAAGGCCGGCACGACCGCGTCGACACCGACATGCGGGCGAATGCCCCAGATCGGCGCCATCACCACGCCCGACACGGCGGCCAGCGCAATGCCGAGCGCGAACACCGCAGCCCTCAGCCTTGAGAGGTTGATGCCGAGCGCGCGCACCATTTCGCTGTCGTGCGCACCGGCCTTGATGATTGCGCCGTAGGGCGTCTTTTCGAGGAACAGCCACAGCGCGCCGATCGCAACGATCGCAAAGCCGCTGGCGAAGAAGCGGTAGCGCGAGTAGATCAGGTCGCCGATCATGAACGCGCCCGAGATCGCTTCGGGCAGCTGCAACTGCTTTTCGTTCGAACCCCAGATCAGCCGGATCAGCTCTTCGATCACGAGCGCCATGCCGAAGGTCAGCAGCAGGCCGTACAACGGGTCGCGGCCGTAGGTGCGGCGCAGTGCGAGCTCGATCACGAGACCGAAGGCGCCGACGATCAGCGGCGCCAGGAACAACGCGATCGCATAACGTGTGCCGACCGGTAGCGACAGGTACGCGGCCTGTGTTTCGGGGAACCAGCCGAGATTCGGTACCGCGACGAACAGCGCCGCGTACATGCCGAGTGCGAACAGCGAGCCGTGCGCGAGGTTGATGGTTTCCATCACGCCGACGATCAGCATGAAGCCGAGCGCGATCAGCGCCAGCAACAAGCCGAGCGACAGGCCGTTCAGAAGGTGGGGAAGCAACTGCAAAAGCGCGTTCATGGTGTGATGTTGGTTTACGGTTCGTAGCTCGGCGTCGCAGCCATCGACTCGAGCTTGCATTGGACCAGGCTGTCGCGGTCTTCCACCTCTTCGGGCCGCGAACGCCCGAGGATGCGGTACAGGTCGTCTGGGGCCTTGGGCTGCGAGTTGTGCGAGGCGATGTAGAGCGTTTGCTGCAGCTGGTGCGTCAGCGGGTTCATGTAGGCGTCGTGGTGCTGCATGCGCCGCGCGGCCGGGATGCGCAGCGCCTCCAGTTCGCGGATGATCTTCAGGTTGTTGGTGGAGCCCACACGCTCGACCGCGAGCAGCAGTTCGCGCGTGGCCATGTAGCCGTTGTAGTACACGTTGCCCGGGACCTTGATGCGATAGCCGGGGTTGGCGCGCTGATAGCGCGCCACGAACTCCGGCACGCCGGCCAGCGGCAGGCCCCAGTACCAGTTGGTGCCGAAGATGCCGAACATCGCTTCGCGGCCCAGGCCGTACACGTCGGGCCAGTCCTGCTGGTTGTTGATCCAGCCGAAGCCGCGGTCCATGCCGGCTTGTTGCACCTGAGCGCGCAGGGCCTTCATGTCGTCGCCGCCCACGGCGGTGGCCACCACGTTCGGCTTGAGTTGCTGGATCGCTCGCAAGGTGGGCTCGAAATCGCGCGTGTTCTGCGCCACGACCAGCTCTTCCTTGATGCGCCCACCGTTGCGCTCGACCAGTTCGCGGATGCCCTTGGCGGTGCCACGGCCCCAGGAGTAGTCGCTCGTCACCAGCACCCACTCGCTGCCGTAACCGAGGATCGCGCCCTTCACGACCGTGGTCGAGAAGTTGGTGCCATTGCCGTCCCAGACGAACTTCACACGGTGGCAGTCCTTGCCGGCTTCGGTCGGCGAGCTCGAGTTGCTGTTGAAGTAGATGCAGCCGCTCTTCTGTGCCACCTTCGAGATCGCACTGGCCACGCCGGAGTGCACGCCGCCGACCATGAACGCGACCTCGTGTTTGCCGATCATCCGCTCGGCCACTTTCGTGGCCTGCTCGGCGTTGCCTCCGGTGTCTTCATGCACGGTCTCGACACGCCGGCCAAGCACGCCACCGCGCTCGTTGGCCTCGGCCACCGCCATCAAGATGCCACGCTGTTCGTCCTGCCCGCTCATGCCGTACTGGCCGGTGTCGTCGGTGGCCACGCCGATCAGCAGCGGCCGTTTGCTGCCCGCCTGGGCCCAGGCCCGGCGGGTGTGCCACGGCCCCAAGCCGGCCACGACGGCCACGGCGGCGCCCTGGCGCAGCAGCTGGCGCCGCCGCGGCGCCAGCGCGTCGCGCGGCGGGTTCACTGCTGGTAGCTCGGGGTCGACTCGTAAGACTCGAGCTTGCACGCGCCCGTCGATTCCTTGTCCTGCACTTCTTTCGGGTCGACGTTGGCGAGGATGCGGAAGATGTCATCTTTCTCGGCCGGCGTGTCGTTGTAGCTCGCCATGTAGATGGTCTGCTGGCACTGGTGCGTGACCGGGTCGATCCACGCGTCGTGGTGCTGCATGCGGTCCTTCGCGCTCATCTTGCGGCCTTCGAGCTTCTTGATCACGGCCAGGTTGTTGGTCGTGCCCGTTTCCTCCACGCAGCGCAGCAGCTCGCGCGTGGCCATGTAGCTGTTGTGATAGACGTTGCCCGGCACGCGGATCGCCATGCCCGGGAACTGCTTCTGGTACGCGGCGACGAACTCCTTCACGCCCGGCAGGTCGAGCCGGTAGTACCAGCTGGTGCCGAACACGCCGAAGATCGCGTCGGGCCCGAGGCCGTACACGTCGGGCCAGTCTTGCTGGTTGTTGACCCAGGCCGTCGACTTGTCGAGCTTCAACTGCACCACCTGCTGGCGCAGCGCCTTGATGTCGTCGCCGCCGATCGCGGTGGCGACCACATCGGGCTTGAGCTGCTGCAGCTTGAGCAGATACGAAGAGAAGTCGCGCGTGTTCTGCGGCACCAGAAGTTCGTCAATGATCTTGCCGCCGTTGGCTTCGACGATCGCACGCGTGGCCTTCGCGGTGTTCAGGCCCCACACGTAGTCGTTGGTCAGCAGCACCCAGTTCTTGCCACGTGCCTTGATCGCGTTCTTGACGATCGCGTGCGCGAAATTCGTGCCGTTGCCGTCCCACACGAACTTGACGCGGTGGCAGTCCTTGCCGGCTTCGGTGGGCGAGCTGGAATTGGTGTTCAGGTAGATGCAGCCGTACTTCTGCGCCACTTGCGAGATCGCGTTGGCCACGCCGGAGTGCAGGCCGCCGATCAGGAACGCCGCCTCGTTGCGCGTGATCATGCGTTCGGCCACACGCGAGCCGGTGGCCGGCGTGGTTTCGGTGTCCATGTGCAAGGTTTCGATGCGCCGCCCCAGCACGCCGCCCTTGTCGTTGAATTCCTTGATCGCCATCATCGCGCCGAGACGCTCTTCACCACCGCTGGCGGCGTACTGGCCCGAAGCGTCCATCGTCAGGCCGATAACGAGCGGCTTCGTGCTCGCGGCTTGCGCCCACACGCGGTTGTGCGCCCAGGGGCCGAAGAAGGGAGCGACGCCGGCGGCGGTCAGTGCCGAGGCCTTGAGCAGGCTGCGGCGCGCGGGTACGAAGAGGGTCGGGGGTTTCTGCTGGTCCATGGTCTTGTCTCCTGGGGTGGATGAATCGCGGCGGGGTCGACCCGCTCGCGAGGGTGCTTCTTCAGCGCGGCACGATCTGCACGTTGTTGATCTGTTCCTGAACCTTCAGCAGCGAGGCGATGAAGGCGTCGCCATGGCCGAGGTTCGCGGCCTGCACGAAACTCTGGTGCGCCGCTTCGGCGATGAAGCTCGTGGTCGGCAGCATCTCGGTCAGGTGGGTGTAGTAGCGCAGGTCTTTCTGCGCATTGCCGATCGAGAACTTCAACCCGGCCAGGTCGCCCTGCAACATGCGGCCGACCATCATCTGGAAGATGCCGGAGTTCACGCCGCCGGCCGAGATCACGTCGAACACCTTCTGCAACGACAGGCCGGCCTTGGCGGCGGTGGCCATCGCTTCGGCGATCGCGGCCGCG
>Ga0307516_10007966_pt1 | contig 12059 bp, 17 predicted proteins | sample 19_EM_MG_FD_203310 | JGI IMG/M metagenome (GOLD analysis project Ga0307516, IMG submission 203310) | Populus trichocarpa ectomycorrhiza microbial communities from riparian zone in the Pacific Northwest, United States - 19_EM | ecosystem: Host-associated > Plants > Roots > Unclassified | place...
TGGGCCAAAATTAGGTAAGGATCACTGTCTCATTTGCGCTTCGGACGCGGCGCAGGACGGCGGCTTTCCTACTGTACATGGGGTTGTTTTCGATATTTTGTGTTTAGCCCGCTGCGGCATCGAACTTCGGCTGGGACCCCTGCGCGCCGCGCACCAGTTTACCCGGGCGGGCGCCGGTGGCCGCACCTCCACGCTGCCTTGCCTTTAGCGGTGACCTTGCCGACCTCAGCGATGCGGTCGCCGGCAATGGCGACATCGGCCTCATAGAGCTCGCCGCCCCTGCCATCGGCAATGTTGCCGCCGCGGATCACGAGATCGGGGGTGGAGATCATGGCGATTCATCCCGGGTTCCAGTTTTGTTGGGGCATCATCGGGTGTCATCAGATGCTGTCAACCGGCGGCGATGAGGCTCAGGAATGCATCACGCTGGTGACGACGCCGTCCGAGCGTCCGGCTTGCGGTCGGTGATGAGCGCCAGCAGCACGGTGAGGACCATGAAGGCGACGGAGGCGCCGAACACCCAATGCGGCATGTTCTGGTCCATGATCCAGCCGAACAATAGCGGGCTCAAGATGCCTGAGAAATTGAAGCCGGTGGAGACGATGCCGAAGGCGCGGCCGGCCGCACCCGGAGGCGCGGCGTTGCGCACCAGCATGTCGCGGGAGGGCGCAATCACGCCGCCCAGAAATCCGGCGATTCCCAGCGCCGACGTCAGCAGCGCTGACGGCAGGCCGGTCGTCGCAATCACCAGCATGATGATCGCGTTGATGCCAAAGCAGGCGGCGGCGACCTGCCCGTGGCGGGTGGTGCGGTCGGCGAGATAGCCGCCGGCCAGCACGCCGGCCGCACTCGCGCCGAGAAACGCGGATAGCGCGATATTGGCGGCCGAGAACGTCACGCCATAGCCGCTCATCAGCGCAACCACGCCGAAATTGCTGATGCCGGCATTGGACAGGCCGAGTAACATGAAGAAGAATGTCAGCATGATGAGCGCCGGCGTGATGACGCTTTGCTTCGGCGCTAACGTGCCATCCTGCCTGCGATCGGCGGAACTGGCGTCGGGAATGCCGCCGACGAGCAAGGCGAGCGCGACGACCGGGCCGACTGCACCTGCCACGATCAGCGCGCCGAGGCCGCCGACCGTTGCCACGAGGGCTGCCATGATCGCGGGCGTAACAGCGCCGCCGATGAATCCCGCAAAAGTGTGGATCGAAAACGCGCGGCCCATCCGCCTTACATCGGTGTGCGCCGACAGGATCGCGTAGTCGCAAGGATGATAGACGCTGTTGGCAAGCCCGAGCAGCGCGGCGCAGACGATCAGCGAGGTGTAGCTCAGATGCAGGCCGAGCATGATCAGCGCCAGCCCGCCGAGGCTCAAGCCGATCAACAGCACCTTGCGGGCGCCGATATGGTCGGCGAGATAGCCGATCGGCGCTTGCGTGAGGCCCGACACCAGACCGAACACGCTCAGCGCGAAGCCGAGTTCGATATAGCCGACGCCAAGCTGCGTTTTCAGGAACGGAAACAGCATCGGCAGCACGAACATATGGAAATGGCTGACCCAATGGGCCACCGAAATGCCGGTCAGCGTGCGCAGCGAGGAGTCCGCTTTCACGTGTTGCGGTGCGGCGAGAACGTCAACCATCGCTATTCCAAACCCCGTCTCGATTTACGGCCCGGCAAGGCGCTCTGAAAAGGCTCAGCAAAAATAGTGACTGGCGGTTATTTGTCCATGAATACGGCTGCATGGCTGCCCCGGCGAAGGCTGCGGAGGCGGCTTTGGCGCGCCATCTGCGCCGTACCCGCCATCTCTCCGCAATTCGTTACCTAAATGGTGGGCACGCTCCGCCTTCGCTCGCTGAGCTACGGCGGACAAGTCGCTTTGCCTACGACTGCACCAGAACGGCGGCGAGTTACAACGGCTCATCGTCATTGCCGTAGCGGTCGCGCTTGGGCGTGGCGATGTCGCCATCCTCAAAGTCTTCGTCCTCGACAGGCTTGCCTTTCGGCTTTTTTGGCTTGTCGCTGTCCTGTTTCGGAGGCTCGCTCTTCCCTTTGTTTCCGCCCATAACGTGCCCCTTTTCGCCGAATCGACCGGCTTTCGTGTGCCGGAATGATGCATTCACCTCAATCCGACCGACTTTGAGCGGCATATTAGCGCGCGAAGGACGAATTTTCTTGCCCTTTTTGCCAAACCTGATTCAAACGGGGCATCACACGGAGCCAATATGAAGAAGCCACGCATCGAGGCGGAAGAACAGCAGCCTCGCAAGATCATTCGCGCCGACAAGGCGCCGACCAATGGATACTCGCTGGTCGTCGACGGTCACTTCAAGTCGCACCACGACACCGTCGAAGCCGCCGAAGAGGCAGGCACAGCATTGAAGAACAAATTCCAGATGCTGCAAGTGCAGGTCTATGACGCCGAGACCAAGACGCGCTCGATGATCAATTGGCCGCCCGCATAGAGCGTTTTCCAGCGAAGTGGATACCGGTTCGCGTGAAGAAAACGCGTCGAGACAAGAATCTGGAGCTTCGGTTCTGATCTAATCAGAGCCGAAGCTCTAGCTAGCGCGGCGCGTCCCGACCTAAGTCCGACGCCCGCCGCTCTGCTGGCTCGCCAGCCAGTCGCCCAATGCGGGCGCCGGGCTTTTCTCGCTTGGCGTTTTCGATTTGGCGCGGGCTTTCTTCACCGTGGCGGCAGCCGGAGGCGCTGCCGCTTCGCGGGCGAGCCGCAACGCTTTCAGCTTCGCCATGTTGTCGAGCACGGCTTTCGAGGTGGCGTCACGGTCGGCTTTGCCGGACCGCGCGTCCTGGGCAGCCCGTGTCGATTTGTCCTGACGCGCCTGGGCGCGGTCGCGATCCTCTTTTGTCATTTCACGTCAGCCTTCTTTGCAACCTTGGCTTTCGGCTTTGCTTTAGACCCGGGCTTGGCCTTCGGTTCGGGCGGGTTGACGAGGTCGGCGGCTTCCTTGGCCAGCCGAAGCGCGCGCAATTTTTCGGTCCGCTTGCGAATCGCGATGTCGGCCGCCGCGATCTCGGCCATTGCCTTGATGCCCTCGACCTCCTGGGTGCGCCTGCGGTGCAGCCGCAGCTCTTTCATCTCGGCCGGGCTCTTCGGTTCATCGTTCATCTGGTACCCTTGGAAAAATGGACTCTTGGAACCGCGACGCATACCCGTCGGGCGGTGTTTCGGCGGTATTACCATGGATCTGATCGATAAGGGCGCGAATTTCAGCGGGAAAAGCCCCGATATCGCGCGGAATCAGCCTTCATGGTGAAGGATGGCGGCGTCATCGTCGTCTTCAAGACCAGGATCTCAGCCCATCACCACCGGGCCGCCGGCTTTCTTCCAGGCGTCGATGCCGCCTTCGATATGGGCGGTGTTGGCTAGGCCGGCGCTCTTGGCGGCGGCCACGGCCATCGCCGAGCGCTCGCCGAAGGCGCAGAAGAACACCACGCGGCGACCGGTCGCTGCCGCCACTTCGCGCAGCATGCCGCCTGGCCGCAGGCTTTCGTTGATGCCGGGGTAGGGCGCGTGCAGCGCGCCGGCCAGCGTGCCGTGCTTGGCGCGCTCGCTGTTCTCGCGCAAATCGACCAGGAGGATGTCGGGTCGGCCGAGGCTTGCAATGGCGTCATGGGCACTAAGCGAGAGGCCTTGCTTGGCAAGATCGTCCTGATGCAGGCCGACATGCATGTTGGCGGGCACAGCCACGTCCATCATCTTGGGATTGGGCAGCTTAAGATTGGCCATCAGCTCGATATATTCGTCGACCGAGCGGACCTGGAGGCGCGGATTGTAACGCCGCTCCTCGCCGATGGTGGACACCGTGTCGCCCTTGTAGTCATGGGCCGGGAACACCATCGTTTCATCAGGCAGTTTCAGCAGCCGGTTGAAGATCGATTCATACTGTGCCTGCGAGCTGCCGTTCTGGAAATCGGTGCGGCCGGTGCCGCGGATCAGAAGCGTATCGCCGGTGAAGACGCGGTCGCCCATCAAATAGCTGTAGGAATCGTCGGTGTGGCCCGGCGTGTACATGACGTCGAGGCTCAGGCCCTCGATCATCACCTTGTCGCCGTCGGTGACCCGCATCGACACCACGTCGGCCTTGCTCTGCTCGCCCATGATGGTGATGCACTGGGTGCGGTCGCGCAACTCGCCAAGTCCCGTGACGTGGTCGGCATGCAGATGGGTGTCGACCGCCTTGACCAGCCGCAGATCGAGCTCGCGCAACAGCTGGCAATAGCGGTCGGCCTTTTCCAGCACGGGATCGAGAATCAGCGCCTCGCCACCGGCCCGGCTGGCCAGGAGATAGCTGTAGGTGCCCGAGACGCTGTCGAAGAGCTGACGAAAGATCATGATCGCTGCCGCGTTCTCTATCTGAGACTCGCGAAGGATAATATTCTATTTTGATGGGCCCCTCAAACAGCTTTAGTCTCTGGAAGGCGGCTTGGTCGGGGGAGTCTTGCTCCCTCAAGGCCGGACGTAACCCCAGCCCTGCTCCTGCAACTCCATCAACCGTACCACGCCTGAGGGTACGATGGTGGCGTCGGACACGACGGAAATCGCGTGGCCCCGGCCTTCTCCATGCCCTGCTTGGTGCTGTTGCAAGCCGAAAACTGTACCTTGCCCGGGAACGCCATTTCCTTGAGGCGGTCCTGCACCGACGAGATGTCTGATCGCAGCATGTGCAGGCCGGGGCCACAGGCCACGATGTCGATTTCGACCTCTTCGTTCTTGCCGCGGTAATACTCGATCACGTTGGAGGCGTTGTTAAGCGCCAGATTCATCATCTGCGGATCGTTCTGGTCGAGCTGGATGGCGACGCGGTGCGATTTGGTGTCGGCGGCGAGCCATGCGCCGCACACGCGATCGAAAGCAGGGCGGCGGTCGCAATGACGGTCTTTACGGTCTCACCAGCGTATAGCCATTCTCGGTGAGCAGCAGAATCTGCGCGACGCCGACCTGGACCGGTGTCGCGGCGGCAATGAATTCCGGCCGCTTGCCGGTCTCGCGCTCCAGCGTATCGACGGTGTTGAGGCAGATATCGACCCGTGCGCCCTGAGCGACGAGACTCTCGACCATTTTGCGGTTGGGACTGTCGGGCTTGAGCAGATCGATGCCGGGCCCGAACGCCACGATTTCGACTGCGATTTTATCCGGATCGTAGAATTTCATCAGATTGTTGGCGACCGAGATCACCATGCCTTGCTTGCGCGGGTCATTGTCGGAGAGCTGCAATACGATCTTGTGCTCGGCGAACGGCTTGTCTTGCAGCGGCGCCTGCTGGGCGTGTGCAGGCAACCCTGCCAACGCGATCAACAGTGCCGCGGCGATGTGGGCGAAGCAGCGTATCATCCGTGCCCCGCAATGCCCGGATTGCCTTCAACGCCCCTGAGCGTGACGCCTGATGCCGATCGGCCGGAGAGCCTGCCCGATTTGAGATGCTTGGCGACCACGTCCCATACCGGCGTGCCGCTCTGTTCGTTGACCGAAGCCCAGCCCGCCACCTTGTAGCTCTTGCCGCCTTCCAGTGCCCGGCCGTCGTCGAGCTTCAGTTCGGAAATCCGCTTTCCGACGGATTCTGAAGGCTGGCAGGTGTAGGACAGGCCGCCGAGGCGGACCATGTCGCCGCCCTGCTGGTAATAGGGATCGGTATTGAAGAGGTTGTCGCAGACGTCTTCCAGCACGTCCTTGATCTGGCCGCCGGTCATGGCGAGCGCGTAGGTCTCGGGGTAGGTGATTGCGGTTTGCGCCAGCACATCTTCCATCGTCAGCGGCTGGCCGGCCAGTACGGTGGTACCCCAACGAAAACCCGGCGACAGCGCGATCTCGGTATCGAGTTGCTGGCGCAGCGCGTCGCAGATCAATTGATCGGTAGGGCCGCTGAAATTGCCGCGGCGATAGAGCAGGCGATCGGTGACGGCGATCTTGTCGCCCCAGTCGCCCGCGTGCGGCTCTCGGGTCTTGTCGATCAGTGTCTGCATCGCCGGATCGGGCTTCAGCAATTCGGCAAACACCGGCAGCAGCCGGTAGCGCATGTTCGCCACCTTGCCCTTGGCGATGTCGAGATCGAGCACGGCGATGAATTTTCCGTTCGAGCCGGCGTTGGTGACGAGCGTGACGCCACCTGGATTGGTCACGGGAATCGGCTGCGGTACGGCGTCGTGGGTGTGTCCGCCCAGGATGACGTCGATGCCGGTGACGCGGCCGGCAAGCTTCAAATCGACATCCATGCCGTTATGCGACAGCAGCACGACCGCATCGACCTTGTCGGTGTTGCGTAAGGTATCGACCAGCTTCTGTAGTTCCTCGTCGCGGATGCCGAATTTCCAATCCGGCGTGAAGCGTTTGGGGTGGGCGATCGGCACATAGGGAAACGCTTGTCCGATCACGGCGATGCGATGGCTACCGATCTCCTTGATGATCGACGGCTTGAAGACGCGGCCGGATGCCGGGTCGAACGCCCTGGCGTCGTTGAAGGCGGCTTCCTCGGTCAGGAAAACGTTCTGCGCCAGGAACTCGCCCTTGAAGCGTTCGAGATTGCTGCGCAGCACCTTCTCGCCATAGGTGAATTCCCAATGCCCGGTCATTGCCTCGATGCCGAGCAGATTGGCGGCCTCGACCATGTCGGCGCCCTGCATGGTGTTGGCGAGACCCGTGCCCTGCCAGAGATCGCCGCCGTCGAGCAGCAGCGAGCGGCCGGGGCCGACGTCGTTGCGCAGGCGATCGATCAGCGTCTTCATGTGCGCGAAACCGCCGAGCCTGCCGAATCTTGAAGCGGCCTTCTCGAACTCGATGCAGGTGAAAGCGTAGGCGTCGGCGCTGTCGGGGCGGATGCCGAAGCGATCAAGAAAGGCTTTGCCGACCAGATGCGGCGGGTTGTCCTGCATCGAACCGACGCCAATATTGACACCGGGCTCGCGGAAATACACCGGCTTCAGCTGCGCATGAGTATCCGTCATGTGCAGGATACGCGCATTGCCGAAGCGTTCGAGATCGTAGGCGCTGGTTGTTTCAGCGCTGCGCGCAAGCCGCGGCAGGCTGCCCGAGAATGTGGCGGCGCCCGCTAATTTCAAAAAGTCCCGGCGGCGGATCGTCATACCCAAATCTCCGCGCGTCGCAACAACGCTCTGGCGAATTTCCAAGTTGCTAGCGAATTTCCATGTCCTTCCAGCGTTCCTTTTCGCTGGTGGCCTGGAAGATCGAGGCTTTGGCCAATGCTCTGGCTTCCTTGGCCGAAGCTGTCGCCTGGTCGAATTCGCCGGCATCGGCGGACTTCTTTGCCGCCGCCAATGTCGCCGCCGTCGTGGTCCATTGGTTGCGCAAAGTGCCGGCTTCCTTGTGGGCGGCTTCGGCGGCGGCATAGGCCACCTTGAAATCGGCCTCGGAGCCTTCAGCCAGCGCGGATGTCGCGCCCGCGATTAGCAGCACGAGCGGCAACGCCGATTTGAGCATCGCGTTCCTCATGGCCGCGCTCCCGGCCCGGATATCGGCAGCCCGTTGCTGACATAGGACAAATAATATTCGACGTTGCGATATTCATCGTCCTGCGGCGTAAGCGGCACGCCGCGGATCTGGCTGTTGCAGGTGGTGAACCGCCGGCTGGTGGTGCCCATGCCGCTCCATTCCGAGCGATAGATCGGCATCGCGTTGAGGATGCCGAGCGCCGGCGCCAGCACCTCGGCGCGGATCCGTTCACCCGGGCTCTGTACGTGGCAGGTCGCGCAGGAGAAGTTGAGCTGGCCGCGCCGCGTGTAGAAATATTCCTTGCCGTTCTGATAGGCCTCCAGCGCGCGCGGATCGTTGGGGATCTTGATGTCGAACGGCTTGCCGCGCGAGGTGAAGGCCATATAGGCGGTCAGCGCCGCCATCTCGTCCCGCACATAGGAGAACGGCGGCTCGCCATTGGCCTCGCGGCAGCGATTGAGCGCCAGCTCCAGCGTGATGACCTTACCTTCCTTCTCGTCGAAATAAGGATAGTTCTGGCGGATGCCGATGCCTTTATTCGGAAAGCAATCCTCAAAACGCTTGCCGTTTTTGAACGGCCTGGAAAACATCTCCTTGCCCATTTCGAGCGAAAACTCGTAAGGCGGGAATTGTTCCTTCTCTTCCCATTGCTTGTACATGTCCTCATTCATCGAATAGGGACCGTTGACGAAATCCTCCAGCTTCACCTTTGGAAATTTGTCGGTGAAGAATTTCTTGAACGCTTTGGCGTCAGCCACGGGGTCGACAGTGTCGGCGGCGATCACGGCAGGGGCTGCAAACGTCAGCAGGGCCAGCGCGAGCGCAGCGGAAGCAAGATGGATCGCGGATCGCAGTCTCATTGAATCTTCGCCGTGGTGGTGTCGGTCGCACCCTTGTTGTCGACCCAACTCACTTTCAGATCGTCGCCCTTCTTGCCGCCCTTGAAGGCGAATTTGACATAGGGATCCTTGGAGACGCCGCCGCCCCAATCGGCTGAAAATACCGGCTTGCCATCATATTCGAAGGTCAATTGCTGGATGAAATGCGGCGGAATGATCTCGCCCTTGGCGTCCTTGACGAAGCCGGAATCCATCGGGTGCTGGATCAGGGCCTGCACTTCGGTGGTTTCGCCTGAGGTGGTGGCGCGCACGCGAATCGTCGATGCCATTTTTTAATCCTCTTATCTTTTGCGCATTATCCTGTCGGAAAACCGGTTCCCACTTGTCCGGATCATGCGCCAATTTGCGCGTTAGCCGCCGCAGCCGCCGACGGTGACTTTGACTTCCTTGGTAGCGCTGTAGAGCTTGCCGCCGGCCTCGACGACGACGGTCACATTGCTGGTCTTCGCCATCTTGATGCGGTTGGCAACGCTGGGCATCGTGCCCGCCGGAATCTTGTAGGACGCTACCAGGGCGACCGGATTTTCGCTGACCAGGAACGCGATCGAGGTCACTTCAGTGAGCGTGGTCGTCACCGATACCGGGACCACGGCGCCATTCTCGGCGATCTCTGGCGCGTCCATCTTTACCTTGTCGGAGGCTTCCGGCGTCTTGCCATAGAGCGCCTTGATCGCGTCGGCTTCATTCTTTGCCTTGAACGCGTCCTCCGGATATTTGTCGTTGGCGGCGGCGAGCGTCGGCGTGAGGAAGGCGAGGTTGCCGAGGCCGAACAGCGCGACTGAGCCCACGCCTTGCAGGATCAGGCGCCGCGTGGCGAAAAATCCGTTGTTCTTGATCGTCATCCGAAAGTCTCCTGAAGGCGCGCGGTCAGAGGGTTTGCAGGAAATCCACCACCGCGTTGATTTCCTTTTCGGTCAAAATCCGGTTTCGTCCGAACGGGGGCATCACGGTCAGCGGATTGCGCTTGGTTTCGTCATTGAGAATGGCGACGAGATCGTCGCGGTTGGGATATTTGCTTTTGATGGCGACGAGTTCCGGGCCGATCGTGCCGGGCAGGTCGCCGCCCTTGATGACATGGCAGGTCAGGCAATTGCCCTTGCCGCGGTCGAAGGCGAGCTTTTGCCCTTCCGCGGCGGATTGGGCGCTGGCGGGACCCGACGCCACGCCGATCGCGAGCGCGAGCATAATCGCCGGAATCAGGCGAGTCTTGCTCGAACAAGGTTTCCTCGAGAGCGTGTTGGCCAAAGGATGTTTCCCGCAATTGCTATTTCGCTTGCATGCTGTCGAGCGGTCCGGTCGTACGTGGCGTCAGGTTCTTGCCTTCCGCCGTCGACACGATCCTGACCCCGGCGGGGTCGGCGCATCCGTTCATGCACGGTTTCGCCATCGTATCGGGTCTGGGGTCGGTCCAGAGGAAATTGTCACGATTGGGCATTGTAACTTTCGGCAAGCTTTCCCGGTCTGCGACAAATTCACCCTGAACGATGTCGTTCAGGTTCAGAATATAGGCCGTCAAAGCATAAACGTCATCGGCTGACAATGTGTGCGGTGCGGGCATCGGCATCGCGCGGTTGATGTAGTCCCACAGGGTCGGTGCAAAGGGCCAATAGCTGCCGACCGTCAGCTCCGGACGGTCGTGGCGGAGCGTCCCGGCGCCGCCTGCGAGTTTGGGAAAGCGGCCCTCGCCTTCGCCGAAGGTTCCATGGCAGGCGGCGCATTGCCCGGCGTAGACCTCGGCACCCCTTTGCACCGTGCCGTTGCCGGCGGGCAGGCCCACGCCATCGCCGCCGCGCGCGTCGATATCCCATCCGGCGATTTGTTCGGGCGTGGCTTTGCTGCCATAACCAAAATATCCCGGCTCTGCTGCGCGTGCGAAGGTGCCTGCGGCAAGCATCAGACCCAGGCCGAGAGCTGCGGAAATCTTACGCGAGCTGAACATCGAACACGCTCCCGTCGGCCTTGATCTGCCAAGTCTGGATCGAATTGTTGTGATAGACCGAGTTGGCGCCGCGCTGCTTGCGCAGTTCTGCGATCGTCGGCTGCACGTAGCCGGTCTCATCGATCACCCGCGATTCCAGGAGCGCGGGCTGGCGATCCCAGCGCCAGGGCAGCGTGAACTTCGTCAGCGCTTTCGACAGCACCGGCTCGTGCAGCCGCGCGGTCTGCCAGTTGACGCCGCCATCGGTCGAGACGTCGACGCGCTTGATCTTGCCATTGCCGGTCCACGCCAATCCCCTGATTTCGTAGAGGCCCGGGCCGTCGAGCGGCTTTTCCGGGCAGGGGAACGTAATCACCGACTTGGCGTCGATCAGCCAGGTGAATCCGCGCGAGGTGCCGTCCGGCATCAGGTCGGTATATTTCGAGGTTTCCTCGCGGGAAAACCAAGGTTTGTCGCCGAGCTTGATCCGCCGCAGCCATTTGATGTTGACGTTGCCTTCCCAGCCCGGCACCAGCAGCCGCAGCGGGTAACCCTGTTCGGGACGCAGCGCCTCGCCGTTCTGCGCATAGACCACGAGGCAATCGTCGAGACATTTGTCGAGCGGCAGGCTGCGGTTCATGTGCGCGCCGTCGGCGCCCTCGACCATGACCCACTTCGCCTCTTTCCTGATTCCGACCTCTTCCAGCAGCGTTGAAAGCCTGACGCCGGTCCATTCGGCGCAACTGACCATGCCATGGTTGAACTGGAGCGAATTGATCTGCGCGGCGCGCCACTCCATGCCGCCATTGGCGGGGCATTCGATGAAATGGATGCGCGACGTCGATGGAAAGCGGACGATGTCCTTCATGGTAAGCAGTAGCGGACGCTCGACCAGACCATGGATCATCAGCCGGTGCTGATCCGGATCGACGTCCGGCCGTCCCGCATGGTGGCGTTCGAAAAACAGGCCATTCGGCGTGATGATACCGTGCAGGTCCTGCAACGGCGAAAAGCTGATGGAGGATTCGGTTCCCGCAGTCAGCCACGGCACGTTGCGCCGGATGACGCCGGCCTCGGTGTCAGCCGGCCGGCCATAGGGCCGGTCGACCACGCCGGCCCCGATCGATTGCGACCAGGGGGCATCCGCAGGCGGGGAGGCTGGCTCGGCATTGCCCGGCTTGGCGCCGAGCACAAGGCCGCCGGTGAGGGCTGCGCCGAGGCTCAGAAACGAACGCCGGCCGAGCGGCGTGTGCGCGCCATCCGTCCCGGACAGTAAAGATATGCTGCGCCAGAGATTTGGCCGCACGTTTCTTTCCCTTACGGTCACGTCGCCGCGTCATTTGTTGCTTTTTTTCAGATGTATTGGCGTTTACTAATTTAGTCAATGCTAAACAATGGGAGGTCCGGTACACTGGCACAAGCGTTTTTCTCGGCGCCGGTATCGATCTGGAAATGAAGCGATGCGAGCAGTTGCTACGATAGCTACCAAACCATCCACCGGGAATGGCGCCGACGACGCGGCGATACTGAAGAGACTGGCGAAGCAGGCCGGCGAGGCCGCACAGCTGCTCAAATTACTCGGTCACGAGAAGCGATTGCTGGTGCTTTGCTTTCTCGCCGCGCGCGGCGAGATGACCGTCGGTGAACTCGTCGGCGTCGCCAAGCTCAGCCAGTCGGCGCTGTCGCAGCATCTTGCAAAATTGCGCGCCGACGGGCTGGTTGAATACCGCCGCGCTTCGCAGACGCTACATTATCGTGTTGTCGATGCGCG
>Ga0307516_10007967_pt1 | contig 12059 bp, 9 predicted proteins | sample 19_EM_MG_FD_203310 | JGI IMG/M metagenome (GOLD analysis project Ga0307516, IMG submission 203310) | Populus trichocarpa ectomycorrhiza microbial communities from riparian zone in the Pacific Northwest, United States - 19_EM | ecosystem: Host-associated > Plants > Roots > Unclassified | place...
CCGTGGATGTCGTACAAGATGGCGGCTCGTCTGCAGGCGGCCAACCCCGGTGGCCGCCCCGTGCTGCTGCGCGTGGCATCAGACGCTGGCCATGGCATGGGCACCTCGTTCTCGTCCGAGATCGACGAGCAGGCCGACGAGCTGTCGTTCCTGTTCGATCAGCTGGGCATGGAGTAGACGCCGATCAGAGGAGGTCGAGGCCAGGCAGCCCAGCCTGGCCTTGCAGGCAGTGCCACAGGTACACCGCCAGGCCGGCATCGCCGGTCCACAAGGGGTAGCGACCTTGCCCGTGCTGTTGCCGCATGGCCTCGCGTTGCAGCAAGGCGTGCATGGCGAACGCGCGGGCCCGCGCCAACCATACGTCGTCGCCCGTGCGTTGGTACAGCGTCAGGAACGCCCAGCCGTTGCCTGCCGTGCCGTGGCACAGGCCGTAGCCCTTGCTCAGCGGGCCGGCTGACCAGACGAGGTTGCCGGCTTGCGCCAGCAGCGTGTCAACGGCCGATGAACGGTCTTTCGGGAAGTGAGCGAACGAGGTGATGATGCCCGGAGCGCCGTGGCACCACTGCACCAGCATCTTGGTGTGGCTCGGCATCCCGACGATGGGTTGCCAGTTCGCGTCATGGCCCTCGACCCGTGCAGTAGAGACAAGCATGGTCACGCAACGTTCGTAGAGCGTTTCGCGCTGCCCGGTGTCGAGCAAGGCCGCGCCGCGCAGCAACGGGTAGGCGTTGCCTGCGAAGCCGTGGCCGGCGCCCAGCATCTTGCAGACGCGGCCGTAGAGATCCTGCGTCCAGAGATAGCAGGCTGTCTCTTCATCGGGCAACCAGGTGCGCCACAGCTGTTCGACATTGCGCAGAAAGAGTTCGCGCCAGCGCGGCTCGCCAGTCCACTCGAGCATGTGCCAGGCGCCGACCATCGTGCCCGGCGCAGCCCACAGCGCTTCGTTGGTCGGGTTGCCGATGTTCGCTTCGATGCAGGCATGCAGCCGGTCTGCGGTTTCGCGCGAGGCCTTCAGGCGCCAGGCCACCAGCAAGATGCCCACCTCCCCGAGGTAGTAAGACGGAACGACTTCGCCGGTGTCGGGGCTTGCGAGGTAGGCGGCGTGGACCGCGTCGATCGATTCCGCGGGCGTGCTGCGCAGTGCCACGGCACCTTCGCGCGCGAGGTAGTGCAAGGCCCACAACACGCCGGCGGCGCCGAGGTACAGGCTTTTGTGGCGCAAGCCCTTGGGCTCGTCGTCGTCACGCGGATGGGTTGGCCAGGTGCCGTCGGCTTGCTGGCTGCGCTCGATGTCGTCGACGATGGCGACCACTGCCTCGCGTGCCCGGTCGGCATGCCACGGCGTGGGCGTCAGCGCTTCGTGGCGTTCGCTCTCGAAGAGCATGGTGGTCCTTTCGTTGCGCGCGAGAGTCTGCGTACTTACTGTAGGACAGGGGCATCCGACCACCAGTAGACTTCGCCACCGCTCGCGCAGACAGCTGCCATGACCTTGCTTTCCTTTCATTTTGATGACGCCCATTCTGCTCCCTTGACGCGTTGGTTTCCGTGGCTGGTCATGGCTCTGTTGTCCGGCTGTGCGTCCGGCCCGGAGCCGGTGGTGCAGCCCGCGCGTTATGTGGTGGCACCTGCACCCGTCTACCCGGCAGCGTCGCGCCGCAACCAGGAGCAGGGCACCGTCACGCTGCGCGTGCAGGTGCGGGCTGATGAATCGGTTGGCTTCGTCGACGTCAAGGCGGGCTCGGGTTTTGCGCGCCTCGATGCAGCGGCCGTCGACGCCGCCAGGCGTGCAAAGTACGCCGCAGCGAAAACCAAATCAGGCAAGGGCGTCGACAGCGTGCTCGTCGTGCCCGTTGCCTTCAAACTCGATTGACGATCTTGATGCACTTGACGAACAGGAGATGCCCATGAGCCCCCACATCCAACAAACACTGGTCGAAGCACGTGCCGCGCTCGACGCGCTCATCACCAACGACGCCACCTGCCGCGCCATCGACGAGGCGGGCGACCTGCTCGCCACGCTGTTCGAGAACGGCGGCCGTGTCTTCAGCTGCGGCAATGGCGGCTCGATGTGCGACGCGATGCACTTTGCCGAAGAGCTGTCGGGCCGCTACCGCGGCAACCGTCGCGCGCTCTCCGCCACGGCCATCAGCGATGCGGGCTACATGAGCTGCGTTGCCAACGATTTCGGCTACGAGCACGTCTTCTCGCGCTACCTTGAAGCCCACGCGCGCTCGGGCGATGTGCTGGTGGCCATCAGCACCAGCGGCACCAGCGGCAACGTGCTGGCCGCCGTGCGCGTTGCTCACGAGATCGGCATGAAGGTGATCGGCCTGTCCGGGCGGCCCGGCGCCACGCTGAGCACGCTTGCCGACATTGACATCTGCACCCCGGGCGGCAAGTTTGCCGACCGCGTGCAGGAGCTGCACATCAAGGTGATCCACATCCTGATCGAGTCGGTGGAGCGGCGTCTCTTCCCCGAGAACTACGCCGCGGTTTAAGCGCTCGTGAGCCCGCGCCCAGGCGGGTTGCAACGCATGGACAGGCCCGACATTTCGATCTAGATTGACTTGGAGGGGTGTCCGCCGGCATGCGCAAGCGAACGCATGCCGAGCGGCAACACGAGCGGAGTTCACTCCCTTGAATCAAGCGCTGTGGTGTCTGCGGCCGAGCGCCGTGGCGTTGCTCGGCGGGGCGCTGCCCTTGCTGGCCGAAGAGCTGGCCAAGCCCACGGCAGGGACGGGTCCGCGGGCGGGGCAGAGCCCGCGCTCGTGGGGGCCGCCTGATGGTTACGCCCCTTCGGAATGGCTACATTCGGGGCGTCACGCGGGGCCCATTCCCTGTGACACCGAGCCATGCAGATTCTTTCCTGCTGTGATCGTGCCTGCGAACGGTGCCTTGGGGTACTCATGAAGCGGTATGCGTTGCTGCTCGTCGGTGCGCTGGTCTCGACCATCGCCCTGGCCGCACCGCTCGACGAGTGGCGCCGTCAGGCCGCCGAGGTGAGGGCCCTGGCTGACAACGACGCACCCCACGCCTATTCGCGCGCACAGCAGCTGCAGGACGAGCTTCCGCCAGATGCCACGCCAGCCTACCGTGCGCGCGTGCTCAACCTGCTGTCCCGCATCGAGGTCTATCTTGCGTTGACCGATGTGGCTGCCCGCAACGCCGAGCAAGCGCGCGAGCTGGCCCGCAGCAGCGGTGACCGTGTCGGCGAGGCGGAGGCTGCGCTCAACGTGGCCTTGAACGCCGTCAACCAGGGGCGCATCGACGCGGTGGTCGAAGCGACTTCACGCAGCATGACGCTGCTCGACGGCGTGAACCGGCCCGACCTGCTCGGCGAGGCGCTGCTGCGCACGGCCATGCTGTTCCGCCGCGCGGGCCAGATCGACGAGTCGGTGACGATGACCATGCAGGCGATGCAAATCGCGCGCCGCAACAAGGACCCGCTGGCGCTGGCCTATGCGCACCAGGGGCTCGCCATCTCTTACGACCAGAGTGATCGCCCGAAAGAATCTCTCGAGCACTACGAGCGCATGCGCGAACAAGCCGTGGCCGCCCATTCGAAGCTGCTGGAGGGCCATGCGCTCGCCGGCCTCGGCGCGGCGAGCAGCAAGCTGGCCGACTATTCCGCTGCACAAAAGCATTACGAGCAAGCGATCGCGCTCTTCAGCTCGGTGGGTACGCCAGTCAACGTCAACTTCGCGGAGTTCGGGCTCGCCGCCAATCTACGCAACCAGGGCCTTTATGCGCAGGCGCTGTCGCTGCTCGACGAGGTGGTCGATGGCTATCGCAAGTACCCGAACCCCATCGGCCGGTGGTACGCGCTGAACGCACGCAGCGCGAACCAGGAGTCCCTGGGCAACGCCAGCGCTGCGCGGGCCGATGCGGAACGCGCCTATGCCCTCGCGAAGGACATCGGCTTTCCGCTCTACTTGAGCGAGAGCGCGCAGCGCCTGGCAGGGATCGCTGCCAAGGCGGGCGATCCCCACCGCGCTTATCAGCTGTCGCAGGAGGCCGCAGAGATGACGGCCAAGGCCACGCGCGAGCGATCAAGTGCACGCATGCTCGAGCTGGCGAAGCGCTACGAGGCTGAAAGCCGCCAGCGAGAGGTCATCGAGCTGACGCAGCACAACGAACGCCAGAGCGCTGAATTGCGCCAGCGCGAGCTGCAGCAGCGCTGGCTGTGGACGGTGCTCCTGGGCAGCGTGGTGGCGCTGGCTGCCACCGGGTTCCTGTTGCTGCACCTGCGCCGCTCGCATCGCATGCTGGCCGACGCCAACGAAGCGCTGCAACGCTCGCGGAGCGACCTGCAGCAGCAGACCAGCATCCTGCAGTCCATCCTCGACAGCATGGGCGATGGCGTGTCGGTCGCCAACGAACACGGAGAGTCGGTGCTCATCAACCCGGCCGGCGAGAAGATTCTCGGCCTCGGTGTGACGGCCGCTGGCAGCGAGAGCTGGTCGGGCCTGTACGGCCTGTTTCTGCCGGACCAAACCACGCTGTACCCGGAAGCCGAGCTCCCGCTCGTGCGCGCGGTCCACGGCGAGTCGAGTGACAACGTCGTCATTTTCTTGCGCAACGCGGTGCTGCCCGAGGGCCGGTGGCTCAGCGTGACGGCTCGCCCCTTGATCGACCAAACTGGGGCCGGTCGCGGCGGGGTGGCGGTGTTCTCAGACATCACGGACCAGCGCCGCGCCGAGGAAGAGATCCTCAAGCTCAACGTCAGCCTTGAAGAGCGGGTGCAGATGCGCACTGCCGAACTCGAACGCAGCCGCAACTCGCTGCAGGCCATCATCGAGAACGTGCCAGCCGTTGTCTTCGTCAAGGATCTCGACGGCCACTACCTGCGCCACAACGCGCGGCTGAGCGAGGTTCTCGGGCACCCTCGCCAATCGCTGGTGGGGCTGCGCGATGACGAGCTGATCGATTCGACGAACGCCGCCCGCGTCATCGAACAGGATCGGCAGGTCGCCGCCACCGGGCAGGTGCTGAGGGCGGAGCACGAGATGCGCGGCGCGGACGGTGATGTGCGTACTTTCCAGACCCACGTCTTCCCGCTGCAGGACGCCGATGGCAAGTGCTACGCCGTCGGCGGCATCTCGATGGACATCACGGACCTGAAGCGTGCACGCCAGGAGGCCGAGGCGGCCACCCGCGCGAAGAGCGAGTTTCTCGCCAACATGAGCCATGAGATCCGCACGCCGATGAACGCGGTTCTCGGCATGTCGTACCTGGCGCTGCACAGCGGCCTCGCGCCCCACCAGCTCAACTATGTCCAGAAGGTGCACAGCTCGGCCGAGTCGCTGCTGGGCATCATCAACGACATCCTCGACTTCTCGAAGATCGAGGCGGGCCGTCTCGACATGGAGCACATCCCCTTTGACCTCGGCGATGTGATGGACAACCTCGCCAACCTGCTGGGCATGAAGGCCGAAGAGAAGGGCCTGGAGCTGTTGTTCAAGCTGCCCATGGACCTGCCCAGGAGCCTGGTGGGAGATCCGACGCGTCTGGGCCAGGTGCTGTTGAACCTCGGCAGCAACGCGGTCAAGTTCACGTCGACCGGGGAGGTGGTGGTGGGCATCGAGGTGCTCGAACACAACGCCGAATCAGTCCGCCTGCACTTCGAAGTGAAGGACACCGGCATCGGCATCACACCAGCGCAGCGGGAGCAGCTGTTCCAGCCGTTCTCGCAGGCCGATGCGTCGACGAGCCGGCACTTCGGCGGCACGGGCCTGGGCCTCGTGATCAGCCGGCGCCTCGCCGGCCTGATGGGGGGCGAGATCGACGTCGAAAGTGAACCGGGCCACGGCAGCTGCTTTCACTTCAGCGCGTCGTTCGGCCTGCAGGAGCCCGGTGCCATTGCGCGGCCACCGGCCAGCCGCGACAAGTTGCGCGGCACGCGCGTGCTCGTGGTCGACGACAACGCCACTGCCCGCGAGCTGCTGTTGCAGATGACGACGGCCCTCGGCCTGCAACCGCAGCTTGCCGCCAGCGGCGACGAAGCGCTGCAGCTCATCGCGCTGGCCGATGCGCGCGACGCGCCCTATGGCCTCGTGTTGCTGGACTGGAAGATGCCCGGCATGGACGGCATCGAGTGCGCACGCCGCATGGCAGAGATGCCGCGCCGCCACCCGACACCCACGGTGCTGATGCTTACCGCGTTCGGCCGCGACGAAGTGCTGCGCCGGCTCGCCGAACAACAGCTGACGGTGGCCGCGACCTTGACCAAGCCGGTCACTGCGTCGACGCTGCTCGATTCGTGTGCCGTGGCCATGGGGCTGAACAGCACCCCCGCCACGCGCAGCGCCTTGCGCCACGACGCGATGCAGGGCCATCTGATGAACCTGGGCGGGGCACGGCTGCTGCTGGTGGAAGACAACCCCATCAACCAGGAGCTCGCCACCGACCTGCTGACCCAGGCCGGCCTCGTCGTTCAAGTGGCACAGAACGGCCGCGAGGCGCTTGACATGCTCGGGCGCCATCAGTTCGACGGTGTGCTGATGGACTGCCAGATGCCGGTGATGGACGGCTACGAAGCCACGCGTGCCCTGCGCGAGCAGGCACAGTGGCGCGAGCTGCCGGTCATCGCGATGACGGCCAACGCGATGATCGGCGACCGCGAGAAGGCACTCGCCGCCGGCATGAACGATCACATTGCCAAGCCGATCAGGGTTGCAGAAATGTTCTCCACCTTGGCGCGCTGGGTGCGGCCGAAATCGAGCGTTCCCGTACCGCCGCGACCAGCCACGGCGTTCGATCTGCCGGGCCTGGACAGCCAGGGTGCGCTGGTCAGACTGGCAGGCGACGAGCAGCTCTATCGGCGTCTGCTGGAGATGTTCCGTGATCGCGAGAGCGACTTTGGCGAGAACTTCCGCAGTGCGTATGCCACGGGCGATGTGACCAAGGCAGCACGCCTGGCGCACGACCTGAAGAGCGTCTCAGGCACCGTCGGCGCCCAGGCGCTCAGCGAGGCCGCCCATGTGCTCGAACACGCGTGCCTTCAGGGCGCGCGGAGCATCGACGTCGATGCCTTGCTCGACACGGTGTGTGGCCAGCTCGACCCGGTGATCGACGGCTTGCGCGCCATCAAGTCGGGTGCCGTTCGAGAGATGTCGAGCCGCTGACGCGGCTGCCGCTCAGGCCTTCTTGTGTAGCGCGGCCAGCAGCTTCTGGCGCTCGGCGCCTTCACTGACATGCTCGGCCAGCAGCACGAAGAGCTGCTCTTGCGTGCTGGCCTTGGCCGCAGCCTTCTTGACCACGATGCTGGCGATGGGGCCGATGTGGCTCGTCAGCACACGCTGCGCGGCGGCCACCGCTTCGGGTGCCAGTGGCTGGCCGTTCCCGGCCGCTGAGGCGGCCGTGGCTTTCGACCCTGCGGTCGTCACTCTGGACCCACCGGTCGTGATCTTGGAGCCACCCGTCGCAGCGACCAGCTTCGCGTTGAATCGCTTGCGGTCTTCGTCGGTCGACAGATGCTGGGCGATGGCGGTGGTCAGTGTCGGCCAGTCGAAATGTGTTTTCGCGGCCTGGCGTACCAGCACCTTGGCCATCGGGCCGACGAAGGAGGCGAGCGCGAGCTCGATCTGGTGCAGCGTGGCCGGGTCCCAGCCGGGAATGGTGGTGCCCACCGAACGTGGCAGGTTGCTCGGCGGCTCCAGCACGCCGATGGCAACGGTGGGGGCAAAGTGGTCGCTGACCACGATGACGGTGGTTTCACCGGTGTCGGGTTCGGCGGCGAGGTCGCGCTTGGCCAGCGCGGCGCGGAAGTCGGCCACGTTGGCGTAGCGCTGCTCGGGCTTCTTGGCCAGCGCCTTGGCGATGATGGGGTCGTAGAACGCGGAGCGGCCCGCTTCGGCCACCTTGCTCGGCGGCGTGGGGTTCTCGTTCACCACCTTGTACATGATGGTCTCGGCCGACCCCTGGAAGGGCGGGTGGCCAACCAGCATGCCGTACAGCAGCACGCCTGCAGCGAACACGTCGGTGCGGTGATCGATGTTTTCGCCGGTGTACTGCTCGGGCGCCATGTAGCCCGGCGTGCCGATGGTGGAGGTGATTTGCGTCAGCACGACCGACTCGATGCGCGCGATGCCGAAGTCGGTGACCTTGAGCTGCCCGGCGTTCGTGACGATGAGGTTGGCGGGCTTGATGTCGCGGTGCCACACACCAGCCTTGTGCGCGCAGTCGAGCGCGGCCAGCAGCTGGTCCATCAGCGTCAGGATGTCGCACTCGGGCGGGCGCGGCGAGTTGCCGAGGATCTGCGAGAGCGTGCGGCCCTCCACGTACTCCATCGCGATGTAGGCGGTGTTCTCGTCTTCGCCGTATTCGTAAATGGCCACGATGCCGGGGTGCGACAGCCGCCCCACGGCACGCGCCTCGTTCTTGAAGCGTGCGGTGGTGGACGAGCCCGAGAGGTCTTGCCCGATCAGCGCCTTGTGGATGGTCTTGATGGCCACCGGCCGATTGATGACCGGGTCGAAGGCCTTGTAGACGACGCCCATGGCGCCCTTGCCGAGCACGCCGGTGATCGGATATTTGCCAAGGCGCTCGGGATGAGTCATGTCAGCCCCCACGGCGCTGCGCGCCTGCCCCCTAAGGGGGCGGAGCCCGCCTTGGGGCGGCCCGGCGCCGGGCTCGTGTAGTCAGAGGGACCATTCATGATTTCGGATTCTCCGACTCAGGTGTCCAGCATCTTCATGGCGTGGACCATGCTCTTGCGCATGCGCGTGAACGATTCCGCCAAAGTGCCGATCTCGTCCTTCGACTTGAAGTCGAACTCGGGCGCATCGAGCTCGCCCAGGCTCACGCGGTCGGACAGGCTGGAGAGGCGACTCACCGGTTGGATCACCAGCTTCCACAGCATCAGGTTGAGCGCCAGGCCGATCAGGATGAACACGCCGGCCAACAAGCCCATCACAACGCCGAAGGCGCGGTCGGCACGCGCGAGCGGCACCGACATCGGCACCGACACTACCTGGGCGCCCAGCACTTCGTTGAGGTTCCAGCCGAAGCCGTTGGCCGGCCCGTACTTCTCGACCAGTGGCTTGGGCGCCGCCTCGACCGTGCTGTGGCAACGCAGGCAGGCGGGGTTGCTCAGCTTGATGGGGCGCGCGATGTAGGTCACGCGGCCAGCCGGCGTCATGCGTTCGCCGATGAACTCGGTCTGCTCGGCCGACTGCTTGAACTGCTGGATCACGTCTTCTTCCCAGTCCTGCGCGCGGTCGCGCGGGTTGGTGGGGTTCAGCATGGCCGGCTTGTAGGCGTACTCGGGGTGGTTCTTGCGCAATGCGTTCAGCACTTCGGATGACGAATACGCCGGCACCGACTGCGGCAAGAAGGTGTAGGTCATCTGCGTTTCGAGCAGCGGCGCCACCTGCGTCGAGGTGTAGGTGCTGACGGCCATCGCGCTTTCCATCAGCAGGCGCGCGCGGTCCAGCACTTCTTCGTGCGCGCCTTCCTGCAGCAGCTTTCGGGCGACGTAGCTCGAGCCGCCCAGGCCCAACGCGAACACGATCAGGAAGACAAGGTTGAACTTGACGAGCAGCTTCATGGTTTCTCTTTCTGGGGCTCTGCCGGTATGAACTGACTTACGTGTTCTGGGGTGCTACGGATGCAGACGCGTCACGGCTTGTACTCAGACGGCGCACTTGCTTTGCTGGCATGTGCGAGGGGCGGTTTGGGCAGGTATTTTTCGGGGTAGAGCGTGCGGTCCCACTCGGGATGGGCGCTCAGGTTGGCGATGAGGCCGCTGCGAAATGCGGGGTTCTGCGCCAGGGCCTTCCAGCGTGCGGCGAACTGGCTGCGAAAGCCCTCGGCATCGATCCACGCCTCGGCATCCGCGAAGCTGATCTCGCCCAGTGGCTTGGGCTCGACCTCACGGGTCTTGAACAGGCTGGCGCGCGAAGGCAGCGTGTCGAGAAACGCCCGGGGCAGTAGCTGGATGAATGCCGGCGTGGGCCGTGCGGTGACGGCGGCCTTGGCGTCGCCCGTGCGCGCGAAGAATTCACCGGCTTTCAGCGTGATGTTGCCGCCGGCCTTGCCGGCACGTCGCTCCTGCATCGCCACCTCGCCCGATTCGGCAAAGGCCGCGGCCTGATCGGCCTTCACGACGAACACGGCGCTGCGCGAGATGTTGCTCACATCGAAGCTCGGCGAGGTGAAGGCGGTGATCGGCGGCGAGGTCTGCGGCACCGTCAGCTTGGCTTCTCCGCGCAGCAGGTGCAGGCGAGCCGGCAGGCTGGCGCGATCGCCGGTGAGCTTGGGGGCGAGCAGGGCGCGCGACTCGGGGCCCAGGTCGAGGATCACGCCGTCGCTGAACTCGATGCGCACCAGCCGGCCCTTGGCCGAGGTCTCCACGATGTCGTCCTTGACCAGGCGCACGCCTTCGCTGAGTTGCAGGCGCGTGGCCTCGCGCACCAGCAGCACCTCGCCGTCGGCGATGGTCACGGTGGCAATGGGTGTGGCGGCCCAGAGGCCGGTCGACCCTGCCAGCAGGCACAGCCAGAGAGCGCATTTCCGCACGACGAGCTTCATGGATTCTTTGTTGTAGGGCAGGTCTTGCCTGAAGCTGGAAGCATAGCGGCACGGCCCTGCCGTCCACCCTGTAAGAAGCTCCGGGGGGAGGGGGTGCGGGGGCTGGAAAGCTGCGACCTAAGTCACGAAAACCGCCGGCAGAGACGCCGGGGTGCCACGGCTGGCGTCTTACAACTGCCCTGTGGCGGGCCGGGCGCTGTGCAGCTTGTGGATGGTGATCTTGCGCACCTCGGCCTTGCTGGCCTCGATGTGGGTGCGCAGCATCAGCTTGGCCGGGTCGGCGCGGCGCGCGAGGATGGCGCGCAGGATCTTGGCGTGCTCTTCGTAAGTGGCCGCAATGCGCGGCGGCTGGGTGAAGTCGAGCCGACGCACGATGCGGATGCCATCGGTCACGTCGGCATGCACGCGCGCCATCTGCAGGTTGCCGGCGGCGGACACCAGCGTGGCGTGGAATGCCTCGTCGAGTGCGGCCACTTCGGTGGTGTCGCCGAGGCGCTCATTCTCGGGGCCCATCCACGCCGCCTTCAGCAAACCCAGGTCGGGCATGGGCACCATCGCGCACAACCGGTCGACGGCCGTGCACTCGAGCACGATGCGCAGGTCGTACAGCTCTTCGAGCTTGCGAAAGTCGAACGGCGCCACGCTCCAGCCGCTGCGGTAGGCGACCTTCACATAGCCCTCGAGCTCGAGGCGGAACAGCGCTTCGCGCACCGGCGTGCGCGACATGCCGAGCCGCTCGGCCATGTCGCTCTCGGTAAAACCGTCACCGGGCAGCAGCACGAAATCGAAGATGGCCGCCTTCAAGCGGCGGTAGGCAATTTCGGATCGCGTGAGGTCGCGCGGGTTGGCCTGTGGGGTGGTCTTTTTGGCCGACGATTTCATGCCAACAAGCTTACATGCGCAGATACGACCCGCCAGCCCTCAGGCGTTTTCATCCACGTCTGGCTCTGGCGGCCGAGCTTGTCCGTGCCTTCGCGCTGGAACTCGCAGTTGGCGGTGGCGAAGCTGTCGCCGTAGGTCGTGATCTGCGTGCGCAGCAGCGTGCGGACGAGGCCCATGGCAGGCCGCGCGGCGCGGAAGGCCTGGATGGCTTCGTAGCCATAGAGGTTCTCGCCGGCGCCATAGCGCAGTGTCTGGGGGCTGTTCCAGAACAGCTGGTCTAGGACGTCGACCTTGTTGTTGACGAGGGCGTCTTCGTAGCGGGTGAAGGCGGCGGTGACTTCGGCGACTACGTAGGGGAGGTTGATTTCCATTTTTTGCCTCAAGTGCTATTGCCGCTATGGTGCGGTTTGTCGTTGATCTTGTTCACTGCGTGAGGCTGCTGCCGGGATGTCGCCCCGGCGGGCGACCTTCTTTCTTTGCTTCGCCAAAGAAAGAAGGCAAAGAAAGGCGACCCCGACGGAGGCGGTCCGGCTAGGGCCGGACTGCTCTGCGGTGCTCGGTCTTTGGGGCCTCGCGCCGAACTCGCTACGTTCACTTCGTTCACTGCGCTCAAACAGCCGCGCGAAGTCAGTTGACGAGGCGTGCTG
>Ga0307516_10007968_pt1 | contig 12058 bp, 13 predicted proteins | sample 19_EM_MG_FD_203310 | JGI IMG/M metagenome (GOLD analysis project Ga0307516, IMG submission 203310) | Populus trichocarpa ectomycorrhiza microbial communities from riparian zone in the Pacific Northwest, United States - 19_EM | ecosystem: Host-associated > Plants > Roots > Unclassified | place...
ACGGCTGGAAGGCGCAATTGCTGCGCACGCTGTATTACGAAACCGAGCCGGTACTGACCGGCGGCTTCTCGGAAGTGAACCGCGCGCAGCGCATCGCAGTGGCGCAATCCGAATTCCGCGCCGCCTTCACCGAATGGCCGGACGTGGAGCTCAATGCCTATGTCGCACGGCATTACCCGGCGTACTGGCTCAAGGTCGAATTGCCGCGCAAGATCCGCCATGCGCGTTTCCTGCGCGCCAGCGAACAGGCCGGCCACAAACTCGCGATCAATGTCGGCTTCGACGAGGCGCGCGGCGTCACCGAACTGACGATTCTGGCGACCGACCACCCCTGGCTGCTGTCGATCATCGCCGGCGCCTGCGCGTCCGCGGGCGCCAACATCGTCGACGCGCAGATCTACACCACGACCGACGGCCGCGCGCTCGACACCATCGCGATCTCGAGGGAATACGACCGCGACGAGGACGAAGGGCGCCGCGCCACTAGAATAGGCGAGATGATCGAACAGGTGCTCGAAGGCAGGCTGCGCCTGCCCGACGTGGTGGCGCGCAAAGCCGCCGGCCGCAGCAAGGTGAAGCCGTTCGCGGTCGAGCCGGAAGTCACCATCAACAATCAATGGTCGGACCGCTACACCGTGATCGAGGTCTCCGGCCTGGACCGCCCCGGCCTGTTGTACCAGCTGACGACGGCGATCTCGAAACTCAACCTCAATATCGCTTCCGCCCATGTCGCGACCTTCGGCGAGCGCGCCCGCGACGTGTTCTATGTCACCGATCTGCTCGGTGCCCAGATCAACGCGCCGACCCGGCAGGCCGCAATCAAGAGCGCGCTGATCCATCTGCTCGCGAGCGAGGACAACGCCGCGCAACCGGCGGCGTGAATTATTGCCGTCATTGCGAGCGCAGCGAAGCAATCCATGGCGCGGCTCGGGGATAGATGGATTGCTTCGCTACGCTCGCAATGACGGCGGGTGCTATATCACCACGCCCTCATGCTCGAGCAGCCACCGCTTCCGCTCCAGCCCGCCGCCATATTTGACCAGCGTGCCGTCGGCGCCGATCAGGCGATGGCAGGGCACGACGACGCTGATCGGATTGGAGCCGTTGGCGTGGCCGACCGCGCGCATGGCTTTCGGCGCGTTCAGCTTCGCCGCCAGCGCGCCATAGCTCATGGTGGTGCCGGCCGGAATCTTCGGCAGCGCGGTCCAGACCTTGTGCTGGAACGGCGTGCCCTCAACCCGCCATTTGATCGTCTTCAGGCGATCGAGGTCGCCCTTGAAATAAGCTGACAGCGCCGATCTGATATCCTTGGGGGCGCGCGCGTCCTTCAGATCCACCGCGCCATATTGCAGCCGCAGCAGCTCCCGCATCCGCGGCTCATGCTCTTCCCAATCCAGCGCGCGAAGCACGCCGCTGGCATCGGTGACCAGCAACGCCGCTCCGATCGGCGTCGAGAGCCGATCGACGTTGAAGGCTTCTGACGGCTTGGCGTTCATGGACGATGCAACACTGTCATTTCCAACCACTACTTTCCAGCGCAAGCATGCTAGCGTCCACCCGAATTCCGATGTCGGTTTTGGGGGCCGCTACATGATCCTGATCGCCAATTGCCTGGTTGCGGTGGTCGCCGCGCTGCATGTCTATTTTCTGGTGCTGGAGATGTTTCTCTGGACCAAGCCGCTCGGGCTGAAGACCTTCCGCAACACGATCGAGAAGGCAACGGAATCGGCGGTGCTCGCCGCCAATCAGGGGCTGTATAACGGCTTCCTCGCCGCCGGCCTGGTCTGGGGGTTGTTCCATGCCAACCCGGGCTTCGCATTCCAGATCAAAGCATTCTTTCTGCTCTGCGTGATCGTAGCCGGTGTCTATGGCGCTGCGACCGTCAGCCGCCGGATCCTGTACGTGCAGGCGGCGCCCGCCGCGCTCGCCTTGATCCTGCTCTGGCTGGCATGAACATCAATACGGAGCCATGGTATCCCTTGCTGGCTCGAATGCTCGACGTCGCGTCAATCTGAAACGCGGGCACAACGGTTGGGTTCTTTTTGTGCAGGCAGCATCGCTGCCTGTTGTTTAATCCTACCATTGGACGTCCTGAAATTGCTCGCCTTTTCGCAAGCTCGCCTTGCTATGCAGCAACCGTTCCGCCACAATCACAGCAAGCGATGGCGTCCGTCAGCCCCAAACAAGGCTGGGAACAGACCATTGATAATCACAAGGTGAGGAAATCAGCACTATGAGGAATGGTATTTTCCATTTGATCACCGGCACCGCGCTCGCGATCGCGCTGTCGGCATCATCGGCCTACGCGCAGAAGAAATATGACACCGGCGCGACCGATACCGAGATCAAGCTCGGCCAGACCAATCCGTTCTCGGGACCTGCTTCCGCTTATGCCACCATCGGCAAGACGCAGGCCGCCTACATGAAGATGATCAACGATCAGGGCGGCGTGAACGGCCGCAAGATTAATCTGATCCAGTATGACGATGCCTATTCGCCGCCGAAAGCGGTCGAGCAGGTGCGCAAGCTGGTCGAGAGCGACGAAGTGCTGCTCATGTTCCAGCTGCTCGGCACGCCGTCGAACGCGGCCGTGCAGAAGTACCTCAATTTGAAGAAGGTGCCGCAGCTGTTCGCCGCCACCGGCGCCTCGAAGTTCACCGATCCGAAGAATTTCCCGTGGACGATGGGCTTCAACCCGAACTACTTCGTCGAGGGCCGCATCTACGGTCAGTACATCATCAAGGAACATCCGAACGCCAAGATCGGAATCCTCTATCAGAACGACGACCTCGGCAAAGACTATCTGAATGGCATCAAGGCCGGCCTCGGCGACAAGGCCGCCAAGATGATCGTGGCGGAAACCTCCTACGAAGTCTCCGACCCGACCATCGATTCTCAGATCCTCAAGATCAAGGACGCCGGTGCTGACCTGTTCTTCTCGGCGACGACGCCGAAACAGGCGGCGCAAGCGATCAAGAAGATCGCCGAACTCGCCTGGCATCCGGTGCACATCCTCGACATCAACGCCACCTCGGTCGGCGCGGTGATGAAGCCGGCAGGCCTAGAAGCTTCCAAGGGCGTGATCAGCGTCAACTACGGCAAGGATCCGCTCGATCCGACCTGGAAGGACGACGCCGGCATGAAGAAGTATTTCGAGTTCATGGCGAAGTACTATCCCGACGGCGACAAGGACTCGATCTTCAACACCTACGGCTACTCGACCTCGCAGCTGATGATCTACGTGCTCGAGAAGTGCGGCGACAACCTCACCCGCGAGAACGTCATGAAGGTGGCGACCAGCCTGAAGAATGTCGCGCTCGATCTGAACCTGCCGGGCATCGTCGCCAACACGGCGCCGGACGACTACCGCGTCAACAAGCAGTTGCAGATGCAGAAGTTCAACGGCGAGCGTTGGGAACTGTTCGGCCCGATCCTCGAGGACGCCGGCCCGGCCGGCTAGGTTCAACTTCCATCGATACGGACGATCGGCGGCCTCTCGGGGCCGCCGATTTGTTTTTGGGATAGGTTACTTCGGAATTTCGCCAAAGGTCTTGCCGACCGGCAGCGCCGCGTGGCGGATCAGGCGCGAATCCTCCACCGCCGCCTGGCGGTGTTTCACCGCTTCCCTGTAAATCGGATCGCGGATCATCTCGGCGAAGGCTGCTACATCAGGATATTCGGCGATGAAGCAATGGTCCCAGCGCTCGTCCGCAGGACCGATCAGCATCAATTCGAACCGTCCCTGCCAGACGATCCGTCCGCCCAGCCGTTCGAACACCGGTCCGCTTTCCCGCCCATAGGCCGCATAGGCCTCTGCGCCGCTCGCCTTGCGGCCGTCGGGATAGGCGGCCTGTTGCCGCAGCCGCACCAGATTGAGCATGTGGATCGGGCCGGGCCGGTCATTGGCTCGAAATTGCGCGAACACTTCCCTGGTCGGATCGATGTGGCCCATTGCAGTTCTCTTGGCAGTTTCCTTCGCTGACCCGGCACTTCTTACCACGCGCCGCCGCACCTCCTAATCCCGCGTTAACCTCTCCGTAACCGACCCTTAAACTGCGGACGCTAGCTTGCGGCGGGCCGGGTGTGAGCAGCGTTTGCGTATGGCGTGGGGACGAAAAAAGGGCGGCGGCCGCAAGGAACCGCTATTCGGGCTTGCCGCCTCGCTGAGCGAATTGCGCCTCGGCCCGCAGGACCGCGTCGCTGATAATGACGAGCGGCCGAAGAAATCATCTGTCAAACGCAAATCTGACAATGATGACGACGAGCCGCCGCGCGAGCGCAAGCCGCGCGCAAGTCGAGGCGGCGCCAAGCGCCGCGCGAAATCACGCGGGCGGTTTGGCATCGGACGGCTGTTCTATTGGGGCGCGGTGCTCGGCCTGTGGGCGGCAATCGCGGTCGTCGGGGTCATCGTCTGGGTCGGCGCGCATCTACCGGCGATCCAGTCGCTGGAGATACCAAAGCGCCCGCCGACGATACAGCTCGTTGGCCTCGACGGCAGCGTGCTGGCACAGCGCGGCGAAATGGCCGGCGCCAACGTGTCGCTGAAGGATCTGCCGCCCTATCTGCCGAAGGCGTTCATCGCCATCGAGGACCGCCGCTTCTATTCGCATTACGGCGTCGACCCGATCGGCATCGCGCGCGCCGCCGTCACCAACGTGCTGCATCGCGGCGTCTCGCAGGGCGGCTCGACGCTGACCCAGCAGCTGGCGAAAAACCTCTTCCTGACCCAGGAACGCACCATGGCGCGCAAGCTCCAGGAAGTGGAACTCGCGCTCTGGCTGGAGCGCAAGCATTCCAAATCGGAAATCCTCGAACTCTATCTCAACCGCGTCTATTTCGGCTCCGGCGCCTATGGCGTCGAGGCGGCGGCGCAGCGCTACTTCGGCAAGTCGGCCAAGAACGTCACGATCGCGGAAGCCGCGATGCTGGCGGGCCTGGTCAAATCGCCGTCGCGGCTGGCGCCGAACCGCAATCCGGAAGGCGCGGAAGCGCGCGCCCAGATCGTGCTGGCGGCGATGGCCGACGCCAAATTCATCACTGACGCGCAAGCGCAGGCCTCGATCGGCCATCCCTCCTATAATGTGAAACCGGCCGGCGCCGGCACGATCAATTACGTCGCCGACTGGATCGGCGAGGTGCTCGACGATCTGGTCGGCCAGATCGACCAGAACATCGTGGTCGAAACCACCATCGACCCGAAACTACAGAGCGTGGCGGAAGCCTCCATCATCGACGAACTCGCCGCCAAAAGCGTGAAGTTCAATGTCACCCAGGGCGCGCTGGTGGCGATGACGCCGGATGGCGCGGTGCGCGCCATGGTCGGCGGCCGGAACTACGCCGAGAGCCAGTATAACCGTGCGGTCACCGCCAAGCGCCAGCCCGGCTCGGCCTTCAAGCCGTTCGTCTATCTCACCGCGATCGAGGCCGGGCTGACGCCGGAGTCGATCCGGCAGGACGCGCCGCTCGACGTCAAAGGCTGGAAGCCGGAAAACTACACCCATGAATATTTCGGCTCGGTCACGCTGACGCAGGCGCTCGCGATGTCGCTCAACACGGTCGCTGTACGGCTTGGACTCGAAGTCGGGCCTAAGAACGTGGTGCGGACCGCGCACCGGCTCGGCATCTCGTCAAAACTCGATGCCAACGCCTCGATTGCGCTCGGCACATCCGAAGTCTCAGTGATCGAACTGGTCGGCGCCTATGCGCCGTTTGCCAATGGCGGGCTTGGTATCTCCCCGCATGTCGTGAACAAGATCCACACCAGTGAAGGCAAGGTGCTCTACATGCGGCAGCCGGATCAGCTCGGCCAGGTGATCGAGCCGCGCCATGTCGCCATGATGAACACCATGATGCAGGAGACGCTGCTGTCCGGCACCGCGCGCAAGGCGGAGATTCCAGGCTGGACGGCCGCCGGCAAGACCGGCACCAGCCAGGATTTCCGCGACGCCTGGTTCATCGGCTACACCTCGAACCTCGTCACCGGCGTCTGGCTCGGCAATGACGACAACTCGCCGACCAAGAAAGCGACCGGCGGCGGCCTGCCGGTGGAAGTCTGGAGCCGCTTCATGAAGGCAGCCCATCAAGGCGTGCCGGTCGCAAGTCTGCCGAAGTCGCAACCGGGTGGCGGCGGCGGTGGCCTGCTGTCAAACCTATTCCAGTCAGCGTCGCAGGTCAGCGCAGCACCGCAGCCATCGTATCAGCCATCCGCGCAAGCGCCGGTTCCGATCGCGCCGATCCCGTCCGGTGGCGGTTATCGTCCGGCCCCGACGCGCGCATCGGCGCCGCCACCGAATCCATCGGCGCGACCCGAAGCGGACGCTGGACTGGATGGCTGGCTGACGGAGCGGTTGTTCGGCGGCCGCCGCTAGACCAAAACAAGCGAAAACAACCCCATGCACAGTAGACAAGTGCTTGTTTTTGTTTGGTTCTGAATCGCGTAGCGGCAGCTTGGTAGCCTGGATGGAGCGCATCGCAATCCGGGACAGTCCATCGGATCGCAAGACCATCCCGGATTTCTCGGAGCTTGTCATCGGGCGCGCTTCGCGTGACCCGCTGGCTCCATCCGGGCTAGAATGCCCCGCGATTACCTCAGTTCTCGACCCCGGCAGACGAGCTACGGGGCTACATCCTCCGCCATTATACCCATCGAACTCACGCTCCAAGAATAAAATCATATTTGGGAAATTATCTGAACTGCGGAAGGTTGGAATTCTCCGGCGAGCAGGGTTTAGACTTTTTAGCGCACCGAACTGTTGCGGGAGCCTCGGGACACGGCAGATGAGGCAGAACATCGCGGGCAATAGTTTCAAGATCGGCGACACCGCAATGCTTAGAAGTGGCGGCCATCTGATGACCGTCGTTTCTGTCGACGGCAACGATGTGACGTGCGCATGGTCCGTGAGGGACGATGTCAAAACTAAACTCTTTCCGAGTGACGCCCTGATCAAAGGTGAGAAGCCACAAACGATAGAAGGGTTGTTGAGAGAGGACTGATTGATGCGCAAGCTGATTGCGGCCGTAGTCCTGATCTCCTCCGCTGTCGCCGGCCGCGCGTGTGCGGAAGATCGACGGCAGATGTTCACCGATCCTGACATGAACGCATGCTGGTTCGGAGAAGCGACCGGTTGCGATGCATGGGCGCGAGCAGATGGCTACTCGACGATGGGCCTCTTCTGTCGTCAGATCGGCAAGGCGGATCGCTGCATGCCCGCCGAGCAGGCGTTTGATATCGCATTGGCGGCCGGGCCTAGCACAACCATTAATGGCGGCGGCAGTGAGGACGAAATCAAAGACAAACGCTTTTGGCTTGTTCTGTTGATCGGACGTGCCGCTGACCGCGCTCGTGCGGCGAAATCAGATGCCGCTATCGAAGGCCTACGGGCGGTCATCGCGATTGTGCCGGAAAATATTCGATGGGACGGCTTCCGGCAGATGCTGAAGGATAAGGGGCTGTAGCGCCCGCCGGCTTTCTACGTGCCGATTTTTACCTTCGACGTGATGGTGTCCACGGCGTTGTTCGTCAAAGCAAGTGAAGTGGCCACCGTACTGCTGTAAAGCCCGAAGTTATCGATTAGCTCTTTGCGGTTCCTGATGTTGTCCAGGACGAAGGTGTCGATCAGATATTTCGAAGCCAGAATGTGGATGTTGGGGACACTGAGATAATTCAAACGCCCATCATCGTTCAGCGGCTCGATGCTCGGATCAAATCTGTAGCTGCCATCAAAAACCGCCTCAAGGCTGTTGAACGTTCTGCCGAACTCGTAGCCGGGCGGAGTTTCTTCCAACGCCGATATTGCACCTTGCACCATCGCACGCCGTTGCGCTTCAGGGTATGCCTTGAAAACGGATTGAAGAACGCAATGGGTATACTGCCGAAGATATAACTTCACGGTCGAGATCGCGATGTTGTGCCTCTCAAATACTGGTACCCAACCATTGGAGGCGTCATAGCCTTCCGGAAACCAGACTGCCAGCGAGCGGCACGCGTCGTTCGAAATAAATCCGTCGGCGTATTTCAGAACCCACAATCCAAATTCTTCGACCGGAATTGTCTCCTTGCCGAGCCCGAACATTGCCACGTCTCCCCTCTGAGTGACCGCTCTTCCTTAGCATAACACAACTATCGGGTGGGCCGGATCGTGGTCGCGTATCAAGCCCACACCACCAACAGCATCAAAGATCGCTGCGCCACATTGGCTTGTGTCTTGCGCCGGCAGGCGGCTGGGATAGGCTTGCCGGTTCCGAAATGATGATAGGAGAGATCAGCATGGCCAAGCCCTTTCGCAGTTTCGATTTCGAGATCAGCATCCACGGCGCAAAGGTAGTCGCCGCCCGGGAGCCCTTGATGTCGAACAGTATGAGCGACGGCGAGATCGACGCACACATCAAGAGGCTCAAGAACGAACTGGATCAGGTCGGCGAGGAAATGAAAGCCGCTGTCCGCATGCAGGCCTTGCGACCGATAGAGTTTGGCTAATCGGGAGGGACACTATGTCGGAGCCTTTTGACGATCAACCTCAATGGTACTGGGCAGCGGACAGCGGTCGCGGGACAGGATTGCCCGACGCATTCGAGCGCGCCGATGACCGGTTTGTGATTGCATGCGGCCAGCGTGAACTATGGTCTCGCGTTCGTCGCCTGATAGATCGCGACGGGCATTGCGCATGGAATGCGCTGGGTCCCGACACAGGGAAGCCGACGCTCGCCGATTGCATGTTCGCCTTCATACAGGCTCGCGAGTGCTACGGCGCTTCCTATAATCAACTGGCGTTGGAGTTCGCGCAAATTCCGGCATTCGCCCAAATGATCTACAAATCGAAAGTTGATTTGTGCAACTGGGTCTCTAATCCGACGACCCGCGCGCCGCTGCCCCGTGCAGCTTATGATAGCGAAGTACAAGAGCGGCTTGGCGAACGAATTGAAGCCACGCTCAAGCTCCCTGACGACGAATGGCGACGTTGAAAACAGCGCCCGTCCTACGGCAGCTAAACCTTTTCTTCACTCGATGCAGCGAGATTGTCATCGCGGGATGCGTATCACGTCCGCCCAGTAAGAAGCCGTCGCTGATCTCAACCCGGCGACGGCTTTTGCTTTTGACCGCGCCAGCCCCGACCTTTGCCCGCTGCCCCGGTTTTCTGGTGATCCCCCGAAGCAATCCTTGAAGTAGGGTCGCAAATCACATAGGGAGGATTTTGGGTCGGGTTTGTGCACCGACCATACAAGCATTATCCACAGGTTGTCCCCATGGCTTCCGCTCGTGAAGTGCACGCTGTTAGCAGCGATCCGGTCAAAGTCCGCAATCTCGCTCTTGGTCTGCTGGCTCTGACAAAAACTGCCGAAAATATTTTCAAGGAATGGGAATTGACATTCCTGCGGGACATTGCCGAGCAATCGGAGACGGTTATCGCGCTCAGTCCCAAGGAGCGAAAAGAGTTCAAATTTAGTGCGCGGCAATCCGAAGCGCTGCTCGCATTGCGTGACTTTCGCCTCACATCCCGGCAGGCGGAAAAGCTATTCGAAATTCGCGATAGCGTTACTCTCCACCGAGACATCAAGGGCATCAGCGTTCGCAACCTGATCGTGCGATGCTACGAAAACCGGCTTGATCTCGACGAAGGTGATGAAGAGTTTATCGTGGGACTCTGGAAGAGCGGAGCGACCGAACTCCGCACCCCCGCTCTGATGCGGCTCAAAAGATGCAGCATCCAACTCGGCGAGCTTGAAAGTTACATGTAAGACGCCGGAAGCGTTGAGCATCTTAGTGACCTAATCTATTTTTATTTCCCCGAGCAACGCTTGCGCGAGCCATTTGTTGCTTCCATCCCGAGCGAGGCAGGTACACGGCCCTGGATATGTATAATCCTATGCCAAGCCGGTAGTGTTGAACCCCATGGGCTTCGCTGCGAGCGAAGATTTGATTACCTCAATCCTCGATTCCATACCGATGCAGGTCGTTGCCGTGGGTGTCGAGCCAGCGCTTGGCGCGTTCGACGTGATCGCAGATCCGATCGACCACGCGCCAGAACCGCGCCGTTCCCCGCTTCATTCAATTACCTCGTCGGCGATTGCCAACATTGACGGTGGTATCGCCAGACCGAGCGTCCTTGCGGTGTTGAGATTGATCAAAAGCTGAAACTTGGTCGGCTGCTCGACAGGCAGATCACCGGGCTTGGCCCCTTTGAGTATCTTGTCGACAAATTCCGCAGCTTTGCGATAACGGTCCGTTCGACTCGCGCCATACGTCATGAGAGCGCCGGCTCGCACAAATTCGGGAAGCCCGGTCATTATGGGAAGCCGAAGCCTGTTCGCCAGTTCGACGATGGGCACCCGGATGCTGCTGGTAAGTGGATCCTCGATTACGAACAAACTTGTCGCTCCGGCCGTGACAAGCGCGTCCATGCCGGCCGCGGTGAATTCTGCGGGCTTTCTCACTTCCAGAAGTTCCAATCGGATGCCGTTCTGGTCCGCGGCCAGCCTCAACTCCTTCAGCGCCAACGCAGAGTAGGGTGTATCGGGGTTCAAGAGGACGCCGACTGCGCGCTGGTTCGGAACACACGTCAGGAGTAATTGAAGCTGCTTGCTTTTGAACTCGGCAGACTGGCCGCTCATGCCCGTCAGATTGCCGCCAGGCCGCGCGAGAGTTTGTACGAGGCCCGCGCCAATCGGATCGCCGACCGTCACAAAAACAATAGGTATCGTGGTTGTGGCAGCTTGCAGGGCCTTTGGTGCGAGCGTGCCCCACCCTGCTATGAGCACATCCGGCTTTGTCCGCACGAGTTGCCCGGCCAGCGCGGCCAGCCTGTCGGGATCGCCCTCGGCAGATCGATGCTCGAAACTCAGGTTTTTGCCTTCGACATAACCGAGCTCCCGCAGCGGTCCGGTGAATTGAGCGACATCCTCACCATCGAGCGTGAGAAGCGCAACCCGATGTGTTCTCGATTGCGCAAGCGACGCGACAGGCCACGCACCCGCCGCACCGGCGGCAAGACCTATGAATTCACGGCGTTTCATGCGCCTCCCCAAGAGCCATAGTTATCATCCTATGGGCTTGGCCTCGCACCGCCAATGTCCGATTTTGAGCAGGAGCCTGCTTGTCTCCGGCCGCCATGGCGGTATTGCTTCAAACTCATTGCATGGATCGACTGCGTTTGGGAAACGAGGGTCCGGACAGGCGCTCCGCGCGCTAATCCTCAATCCCATACCGATGCAGATCGTTGCCGTGGGTATCGAGCCAGCGCTTGGCGCGTTCGACGTGATCGCAGACCCGATCGACCACCCGCCAGAACCGTGCCGAATGGTTCATCTCGACCAGATGCGCGACTTCATGTGCGGCGAGATAATCCAGCACGTAAGGCGGCGCCAGGATCAGCCGCCAGGAAAACGACAATGATCCGGCCGAGGTACAGGAACCCCAGCGGCTCGATTGATCGCGGAGCGACACCCGCTTAACCCGAACGCCGAGTTCTTCCGCGTAGAGCTGCGACGCCTTCACCAGATCCTTGCGCGCTTCGCGCTTGAGGTAGTCGTGGACGCGGCGGTCCATGTGCTCGGCATCGCCGGCGACGCAGAGGATCTTCTCGCCGCTATCGCGGGTTTCGGTCCACACCGTGCCGCGCTCACCGGCGCGGTGCACAATGCGATGGGGAACGCCGCGCAGCGGCACTACTGTGCCACCATGAAACGGTGCGGCCTTCGGCAAACGGCCAAGACGCGCGGCGATCCAGCCGCCATGCAGCTGCGCAAAGTCCTTGGCTTCCGCGAGCGTGCCACGCGGCGGCATGGTCAGGATCGCCTCGCGATCGGTCGGATGAATGCGCAAGGTGTAGCGCCGCGCGCGGCGGTGCCGGCGCAGCCGGATCGCAAAGACTTGCGAGCCGTGCTTGACCAAAAGAGTCGCGGGTTCGGCGGGCCGCCGATAGAGGAGGGCGCGAGTAGCCATGTCTGACAGTCCGGGGGGCAGGAGTTCGCCCGGATTCTGCCATAACCGCCGCCACTCAAGCCGCCACTGAAATCGCTCGGCGCAAAAACAAATCATTTGCCCAATATACAGGGGCTGGAC
>Ga0307516_10007969_pt1 | contig 12058 bp, 11 predicted proteins | sample 19_EM_MG_FD_203310 | JGI IMG/M metagenome (GOLD analysis project Ga0307516, IMG submission 203310) | Populus trichocarpa ectomycorrhiza microbial communities from riparian zone in the Pacific Northwest, United States - 19_EM | ecosystem: Host-associated > Plants > Roots > Unclassified | place...
CCTGCATTTCACCGACACCATCGCTGCCGGTGCAGGTCTTTGCGACGAGGCCACTACAAGCCGGATCGTCCACGCGGCACCTGCGGCGGTCGAACATCTGGCCGAGCTTGGCGTCGCCTTCGACCGGCGATCGGATGGCAGCTGGCGCCTCGGCCTCGAAGCCGCCCACAGCCGCAACCGGATCGTTCACGCCACCGGCGACGGCACTGGCCGGGAGATCATGCGCGCGTTGATCGCAGCGGTACGCCGCTGCCCCTCGGTCACGCTGCTCGAGGGTGTCGAGGCGCGCCGGCTGATCGTCGAGGACAACGCCGTCAAGGGTGTGCTCGCGGTAAACGCGCACGGCCCACTGGTGATCGATACCGGCCGCGTCGTCATCGCCACCGGCGGGATCGGCGGGCTGTTTCTCGACAGCACCAATCCGGCCGGCTGCTTTGGTCAGGGACTGGCGCTGGCGGCGCGTGCCGGCGCGCAGCTGTCCGATCTGGAGTTCATCCAGTTTCACCCGACCGCGTTCGACGGGCCATCACGCCCGATGCCGCTGCTGACCGAGGCGATCCGTGGCGACGGCGCCACCCTGATCGACCAGACCGGTCAGCGTTTCATGGCGGACCAGCCCGGCGCCGAACTCGCCGCCCGCGACATTGTCGCGCGCGCGGTCTGGCGTCACCGCGCCGAGGGTAATCGCGTGTTCCTCGACGCGCGGACCCACCCGGGCAAGGATTTTGCCCGGCGTTATCCCGTGATCTCGGCGTTCTGCAAAATGGCCGGGATAGATCCCGCGACCGATCCGATTCCAGTGCGGCCGGCCGTGCACTACCACATGGGTGGAATAGCCGTTGATCTCGAAGGCCGCAGCACGGTCAGCGGCCTCTGGGCCTGCGGCGAGGTTGCCCGCACCGGATTGCATGGCGCCAATCGCCTCGCCAGCAATTCGCTGATGGAAGCTATCGTCTGCGCCGAGTGGGTTGCGGCAAGCGTCAGCAACGCGAGCTGCGGTCCGCTGAAGGCGCGTGCAACCATTACGCCCCTGCCCGCGCCCGACCCGTCGGCCGTGCGGCCGATGATGTCGCAAGGCCTCGGCGTGCTCCGTGACCGTAACTTAATTGGCCGTTCGATCTGCAACCTCGCGCCGATTGCAAACAGCCATGGCGCGGCATCCGATCCCGCGCTGGTCGGATTAATGATCGCCGTTTCGGCCTATCGGCGCGAGGAAAGCCGCGGCGGGCATTATCGGACGGATTTTCCCGACACCCTGCCTGCGGCCACGCCGTCTTCCATCTGCCTTTCGGAAGCGCTCGACGCGGCCAGCGAGATTTTCGAATCCGAAGCCTTGCTCCTTGGGAGTGCCCAGTCATGACATTGAACCCTTTACTGCCGATCATGTACGAACCGATCGTGCGAACCGCCCTGCTCGAGGATCTCGGCCGCGCGGGTGACATCACGGCGGATGCGGTCGTCCCCGCCGACAAGCAGTCCACGCTGGTTCTGCGCGCCCGCCAGTCGGGCGTGGTGGCCGGCCTCGACATCGCGCGCTGCGCATTCCAGCTAGCTTCGCCTGCAATCAAACTCAACTCCGAACGGCCGGACGGCAGCGTGGTCGTGCCGGGAGAGACCATTGCGACCATCGAAGGCCCGGCGCGCGGCCTGTTGACCGGCGAGCGGACGGCGCTGAACTTTCTGTGCCATCTCTCAGGCGTCGCAACCGCGACAGCCTCGCTGGTCGCCGCGGCGCAGGGCACCAAGGCGCAGATCGTCTGCACCCGCAAGACGACGCCGGGATTGCGCGCGCTCGAAAAATACGCCGTACGGGCCGGCGGCGGCGGCAATCACCGCTTCGGGCTCGATGACGCGATCCTGATCAAGGACAACCATATCGCGCTCGCCGGCGATATTCGCACCGCAATCGAACGCGCCAAGGCGCATGCCGGTCACCTCGTCAAGATCGAGGTCGAGGTCGACACGCTGGCGCAACTCGAACAGGTGTTGGCGCTCGGCGTCGATGCGGTGCTGCTCGACAACATGAGCGTCGACGATTTGAGGCAGGCGGTAGCGATGACCGGCGGCCGTGCCATCACGGAAGCTTCAGGCCGCATCACCGCTACCACCGCCAAGGCGATTGCGGCGACCGGCGTCGACCTGATTTCAGCAGGCTGGATTACACACAGTTCTGCCGCGCTCGATATCGGGCTGGATTATCCGGAGCTCAAGCGGCAGGCCGCGTAGTCCGAACCGCGGCCTTGTCCTCGCGGGTCAGCCGGTTGTTGCGCTGTATCACCGAATAGGTTGCCAGCGCAAACACGATCACCAGTGATTGCGCCGACAGCGCTTCCAGTGTCGGGTTCAGTCCGAGCGTAGAGAGCCAGGATACGCCCTTCAGTTCGGTGAACGGCAGGATTGTCTGCTCCTGGAATTCCTGCACGGCTTCGCCGATGAACTTGATCGCCATCGCAAACAGGAAGGCGGAGGTGATGATGAACAGCGGCCGCAGCGGAATCTTTTGCGCGATCAGGTTGATGAAATAGAACAGCACGACGAGCCCCAGCGTCGCAGCACCCAGGCCTGCGAACAGGCCCAGGCCCCAGCCGCCCTCGGTGGTTGCCAGCGCGTTGATGAACAGCACGGTCTCGGCGCCCTCGCGGAACACGGCGAGGAAGGCGAGCGCGCCGACCGCCCACACCGTATCCTGCGCCAGCGCGCTGTCGGCCTTGTGCGCCAGGTAATCCTGCCAGCCGCGCGGATCCTGCTTCACCATCAGCCAGCCACTGACATATAGCATCAGACTGGCGGCTATGAGGATGATGATGCCTTCGAGGATGTCGCTGTGTTCGCCGGAATTGAGCACCGCAAACAGCCAGGCGGCGATGATGCTGGCGCCCACTGCCGCAAGCGCCCCGCCATACAGCGCCCCGATACGATGCGCAGCACCCGCCTTGGTCAGATAGGCCGCAAGGGCTGCGATCACCAGCATGGCTTCAAGCCCCTCGCGGAGCAGGATGATGGCGGCCTGAATGAATGCTGAAGTCATGAACGAAGCCCTTGTTCTCGGCTTGTATTATCGCCCACATACTTCAAGTAAAGCAGTCCCCCCCACACAAGCACGTCAATGGATTAGAATCGTTCAATTTCAGCCATGTTGGCCGACGGGCAGAACGAGTTTTTGTTGGTCTCGCTCGGTGCGGCGCGCGACCAGCCGTTCGACCTGAAAAATCGCAAGCGTCAGCACGACGATCGCAACCGCCTGGTGGGTCAATGCGAGATCGATCGGCACCTGATGCAGCAGCGTGAGGATACCGAGCGTCGCCTGAAGCGTGATCACGGCCACTAGCCACCAGGCGCCGCGGACCACCGCCGTGCCTGCGCGCGCGGCAACCGCGTCGATCGCGTGCAGCACCGCCAGCGCCAGCAGCACATAGGCCGTCATGCGATGTTCGAACTGCACGGTGAGCGTGTTGTCGAACAGATTGCGCCACCACGGCTGCTCGAAGAACAGCCGCGCCGCGGACGGAATGAAAGCACCGTCGATATCGGGCCAGGTGTTGTAGACCCTGCCCGCGCGCAGGCCCGCGACCAGCGCGCCGAAATAAAGCTGTAGGAAAACCAGCGCCAGCAAAGCGACGCTGGTGACCTTCAGCCGCGCGTGTGCCGCAGCCCTCGGCCGCTCCGTGAGCCGCCGCAGCGTCCAGACGATCGCGGCAAAGATCAGCAGGGCCAGCACCAGATGCGTCGCCAGCCGATATTGCGACACCTCGACCCGCTGCGTCAGCCCCGAGGCCACCATCCACCAGCCGACCGCGCCCTGCAGCGCGCCGAGACCGAAGATCAACCACAGCCGCCGCTTCAATTCGCTGCCGGGCATGCCGCGCCACAGGAAGAACAAAAACGGCAGCAGATAGACCGCGCCGATCACGCGCCCGAGCAACCGGTGGCTCCATTCCCACCAGAAGATGGTCTTGAACTCGGATAGACTCATGCCGGCGTTGAGTTCGCGATATTGCGGGATGGTCTTGTAGCCTTCAAAGGCCTGCGTCCATTGCGCCTCCGTCAGCGGCGGCAACGCGCCGGCGACCGGTTTCCACTCGACGATCGACAGGCCGGATTCGGTCAGCCGCGTGGCACCGCCGACCAGCACCATGATCGCGATCAGGGCGGCGACCGACAACAGCCACCATCGGACGGCGCGGTTTGACGATGCCACGTCAGCAGAAACAGCGGTCATTGAACCCGTCTTTAAATCCTGTCCCAAAGCCTTGATTGGCAAGGCCTCGATTGGCAAAACCTTGATTCAATCGTCGCGCCCCTTATAGTCCGCCCCTTCCCGCACGCAACCGGCGCCGAGCTTCATGACCATACGCACCCGTAAATTCTTCGGAACCATCTTTCTGCTCGTGCTGGTCGTGGTCTGGTCTCTGATGGGCATGACGATTGCGCAGACGCCGTGGCTGGCCAATTCGGGGCTGCTCCAGGCCATCTTCTACGTGGTGGCGGGCCTCGGCTGGGTGCTGCCGGCGATGCCGATCATCAGCTGGATGTCGCGGCCCGACGCCTAAATACGGCGCTCAGTCCCAATTGACCTGTTTCACCTTGGCCTGGGCGAAAAAAGCCCCGGACAGGATCACGCGCATCATGCGCAGCGAGCGCTGCCGCCCATCCCAGGCGACGCGCGGCAACGCGTACAGATTGCTGCGCCCACGGGTCTCGACGATACCCGGCAGCGCGGTCACCGCGCTGAAATAGCCTGCCTCCTGCGCCATCGCCACATGCTGGCGGCGCCAGGAATCGCGATCGCCGAACGGATAGGCGAAATGCCCGATGTCGCGGCGAAAGGCGGCCTCCGCCACCGCCTTGCCCATCGCCATCTCGCGCTGCGCGTCGGTGTTCTTCAGGTTTGCAAGAACTGGATAATTCACCGTGGCGCCGCCGATCGTCACATTCGGATCGGCGGCGAGCTGTTGCAGATCGTCCCAGTCCATCGACACGCTGCGCGACAGTCTCGCGAGATCAACCGAATAGCGCCTGCAGAGATCGTTGATGGCGAATGAAAGATCCGGCGGCGGCAGCGTCCGCATCCAGCTCGCGAGGAATTCGTAAACCTGATATTTCTCCGACACGCTCGCAATCGCGAAATGACGCTCCTTGCGATCGATCACCAGGCTGATGCGGTTTTCGCGCGCGATCATTTCCTCCAGCGCAAGCCACCACGCCTCGCCAAGCCCGTCCGGAAACGCGGTCGGAAGATAGATCGTAAAGGGCACGCCGTGCCTGGCCAGCACGGGATAGGCCGATGTCATCAGATCCTTGTAGCCGCCATCGAAGGTCAGGCAGACGAAGCGATTGGCAGTCGGCAGCGTCACCGCGCGCCGGCATACCTCGTCCATCGACACGATGTCGAACTTCCAGCGCTTCAAGGCGCGGATCGTACGGTCGAGAAATTGCGGCGTGATCTCGTCGGCTTTCAGCGGCTGGAATCGCCCGGATTGTCGCGGGCGCACGCGCTCGAACCGCAGCACCACGCCGGCGCCGCCGGTCTTGCGCTGCTTCAGCCGCGCGTAGCCGCTGAACCAGGCGAACTCCATCCGGGCCCGCTGCAAAAACCGCATGTCCTGACCCAACGTCCGTCCTCAGCTTGCGGCCACGCGCGCGGTCGCCGCGGCCACATTGTTATTACTCTTTGTTGACATTTCCCTGCGAAGGTCGGCCAAAGACGAAAATTGTAAACAATTTCCTACAACACAGGTTCTGCGATGACCATGGCTGCCGCGATTGAAGACCGGACGGCGGAAACCTGGTCGAAGCCAGGCGGCATTACCAGCATCGAACTCGTTCACGATCTCGCAGCGGCCGAAGTCATCTGGCGCAGCCTGGAAAACGCCCAGCAATCCAGCACGCCGTTTCAGCGCTTCGATTTCGTGCAAGCATGGCAGCGCAATGTCGGCACCCACGAGGGTCTCACCCCCTTCATCGTGATCGGCTTCGACGCAGAGCACCGGCCCCTGATGCTGTTGCCGCTCGCGCTCAGGCATGCCTATGGCGCGCGTTGCGCGAGTTTCATGGGCGGCAAGCACTCGACCTTCAACATGGCGCTGTGGGACAAGGAATTTGCCGAGACTGCGACGGCAGCCGATCTTGAAGGCCTGATCGCGGCCTTGTCGGAACGACACGAAGCCGACGTGCTGATGCTGCACCGGCAGCCGCTGCACTGGCGCAGCCTGCCCAATCCGATCGCGCTGCTGCCGCATCAACCCTCGGCCAACGACTGCCCGCTGCTGAAGATGGAGCCAGACGCGGCGCAGACGACGCTGGTCAGCAAATCGTTCCGGCAGCGCCTGAAGGGCAAGGAGCGCAAGCTCCAGCCGCTTGCCGGCTATCGCTATCACCTCGCCACGTCGGATGCGGACATCACGCGGCTGCTCGACTGGTTCTTCCGCATCAAGCCGCTTCGGATGGCGGAACAGAAACTGCCTGATGTCTTCGCCGAACCCGGCATCGAGGAATTCATCCGCAACGCCTGCGCCGCACCGGTTGCAGACGGTAACCGCGTCATCGACATCCACGCGCTCGAATGCGACGAGGAAGTAATCGCGATCTTCGCCGGTGTCGCCGACGGCCATCGCTTTTCGATGATGTTCAACACCTACACGATGTCCGCCAATTCGAAATACAGCCCCGGCCTGATCCTGATGCGCGACATCATCGATCACTATGCGGGGCAGGATTATCGCGCCTTCGATCTCGGCATCGGCTCGGACGATTACAAGCGGCTGTTCTGCAAGGACGACGAACCGATCTTCGACAGTTTCATTCCGCTGAGCGCGCGCGGCAAGCTTGCCGCCGGCGTAATGTCGGGCCTGAACCGCACCAAGCGGCTGGTGAAGCACAATCCGGCACTGCTGGAGATGGCGCAAAAACTGCGCAACGCGTTCAGCTGACTTGGCGTCATTGCGAGGCAACGAGGCGGCGCGAAGCTCCATCCCCTCCGTCATTGCGAACGCAGCGAAGCAATCCATCTTGCCGCAGAAAGAAAGAATGGATTGCTTCGTCGCAAGGGCTCCTCGCAATGACGTGGATGGTGCGGCTCCATACAAAACTGTCATCACCCGCCACCGGGTCGGCCGAATGGCCGCCGGATGACAGGCTCCGGCGGGTGATCCAGTACGCCGCGGCTTCTCGATTCAATCATCAGCGTCTCTGGGATACTGGATCGTCCGCCTTCGCGGACGATGACGACTGAATGTGTGGCTACGATCTCGCGACGCGACGCGCCCGAGGTTTTCTGGAAACTTCCCGCCCTCTCCAAACAGAGGGCGCAGGGAATGCCGGATGCGCGCTGCACCCGAGGTCTCATGCGCAGTGAGTAGTAGAAGTGCGCGCATGAGCATACAGGGCAGCGGAGAACATCCGGCATCCCCTGCGCAATGGCTTTACGGTTTATTACGCGCTCTCCCCGGCGAGCCTTGTACTGTTGCCACCGCAGACGCCAACTTCGGGGCGTCAGGACCACACGTCTTTGCCGTACGCTTCCACGCCGTTCGTCTAAGGCGCTTCCACGTCCATCGCTCCCCGCCCCGCGTTCGTGACGATCGCGAGCGCCCCTCTGGTCGGGACGGGATGGCGATCTTATGCCACACTTCGCATTTCTGGAAAAGCGAAATATTTTTGATTCTTGCTGATTTTTGGCTTGACACAATTTCCGTAAATCGGAAGTGATTTGCCCGTCGGGTTAATTTGTCGCACCCGTCGCATGCAGATAATTGTTGCTCACGAGGCGACGCGGCCCGCGGGGGATTTGGTCCGCCCGGTCTACGCAAGCTGCGTCGGCTTTGCCGGGTGCGCGGTCTTCGGATGGTGGTCGTGCAAGTACATAGCCAGATGGCTCCGCATTATATCGTCCCCGCCCACTGCGGTTTCGAACAGGGTCTCTTGCACATCGCGAGGAAGATCCGGCCACAATGCGAGCCCGGCCTTGCCCAACAAGCGTTCGAACTCGAGCGTTGAATTATTCATCATCATTGGATCACTTTGTTAAAAAAAAGCGGACTCGTGCCGGGGAAAATCGGACCTGCCGCCTTTATTCCAGCTCGCGGTGAACGAACTCGCGATGAATCTCTCTCCCGCCTTCGTTGACAACCAATATCTCGAGGTCCTGATCGTCCCGCAAGCTGTTATCGCGAAAGTCCTGCGCCATCGCTTTGCAGTGTTTGATCGCATCGGCATTGGCGTTGAACTCAATGCCGACGCGGTCTCGATTTGGGACGCCGTCTATCATATCGAAAAAGAACTTTTGCATGATCGATGCTCGGTTACACAGGTTTGGCCGATCCAGCGCCGATACTTCGAAATCATGCGCCCGTCATGTATCTGGTGAGTGACAGCGCCTTCGTGGCGATCCTTGAGGGCGCGTTGCGGCTCCAGCCAAGCCTCCGTCACGATACTTTCTATCATGTGCGACTGAACTCTCCTGCAGATCGGGCAGGTAAACGTTCGCAAATCCTGACTCATACTGCCTGGCTCAATCGACGAAATCTTCATGGGAGAACCGCAAGCCGTGCATTGCGGACCCTGGCTTTGCTTTTCGAGCATGGACGTTGCCTCAGTTCGGTGTTCTGAGCTCTCCGGCAAGCCATCCGACCGCCGTCGACTTGAAGGGGTCCGACGCAATGACGGTCGCCTCCACGTGATCGCATTTAGGGCATTCGAACAACCGGTGCTCGAAGCCGATTGGACCCGGCGAAACGCGTTCCAGCATCATCCGCGTTTGGCAACGGGAACAACGAGGGCGCTCGATCGCGGTCAGAAATTGCTGGGACGAGGTCATTATGCTTCCCATGCCTTGGGCGGGAGCATTCCAGAACTCTCAGTCACCGGGTAGATGCCGAAACGGGCCGGTGATGGAACCGATTTTGCACTTCTTCGGTGCCCCGTCTGTTCCATTTTGCTCATTCTCGAAAAATTAATGAATTGGAGCGTCTTCCAGTCAGCGAAAAGCCCCAGCGTCGGGGGAGATCGCTGGGGCCATCACACACGTATCGAACGCCGTTGGGCAAAAGCGTTCGACATTCTTAAGCGGTCCCGGCGGCATTCGTTCCCGCCAATTTCTGAACAGGCCGCCCCTAATTTCTATTTCTGATAGTGGTCAAAATTGACCAACGTCAAAAGCCGAGACGTGCTGACATTTGCCGTAGACAGGTGCGCCATTCGGCTGCGCTCGGTTCTCAAAGACCGGCCCCAGCAGGACCCAGCCCCCTGTCTGGGGCCGTTCTCATATCCGGCCGATCATTTCACATCGACATTGCGATGACCGGAAATGAACGAGGCCACATCAGCGCCGGCCCTTACCTTGGAACGATGCCGTCTGGAAGAACTTGGCAAGGTGGAGGTTGCCTATGCCCCACTATTTTTTCGATATCAAGGACGCCCACCGATTGATTGATCCATCGGGACTGGACTGTGAAAACGATGCAGAAGCAATCGACAGAGCGAAGGTGATCGCCATAGGCGTTTCCCTCGACAAGCCGGAGGTCGATCCAGAACGTCACATCGCCATACGCAACGATGCGGGACAGCAGGTTTCCACAGTGCCCGTCTATTCGAAGCCGTCAGCTTAATTCCCGGCACTTATAGGCCGATGCCTCGGACCTACGTCCGTGAATTCGGACAGCATGTCCCCGGCGCTTGGGCTTGGGGGCTGCTCTGCGCCGGGGCCATCTGTAGGAAACGTCGCCGAGCGGCCGACGACGTTGGCTGCAAGCCGAGCACATTCGGCCTGGCGGCGCTGTTCTCTATTGCTCACTTCCTGATTTGCGAGACAGTTATCACCCGGCACCTGCGAGCGGCAGCATTGGACGATCCGAAAGGTTCTGGAACCTGTGTGAGGGTCGGCAGTTGGTCCTTTCACAGGAGACTTCAATGCATAAAGATGGAAACCAAGTAGTTGAGACGGCAGTGGAGGCCAGAGGCGGTCTCTTAGGCAGGCCGGTTCTCCTGGTGCTTGTCGTGAGCTGCGTTCTCGCAGTTGCCGCACTTATCGTTACGTATTCAGGGATGTGAAGGAGATCCTTTGAAGGACGCTTTCACGCGCAATCTCAATGCATTCGACGCTGTAGCTCAAGCATCGCCTCGGGGCGCCGCGTCCTTCGACCGCGTCGTTACGGTTCGCGCTTGATCTCGGGTTTGTCGTACAGCACCGCATTCAACAAAGAGCTGTTGACTTCAATCTTTCCGTTGTAGCTGATGAGACCAAGCTTGCGGAACTTGTTCATGAAGAAGCTGACACGGGATCGGGTGGTGCCGATCATCTCGGCCAGGGTTTCCTGGCTGATATTGGGAATGATCGGTTGCGGACTGCCTTCCTTGCCGAAATTCGCCAACAGCAGCAGCAGGCGGGCTAATCGCTTTTCGCTCGAGTTGAAGAGCTGATCGATCAGGTCTTCCTCGATCCTGCTATTGCGGGTCAGCAGATAGGCCATGAACACCTCGGAAAACTTCGGTTGATCGTGAAGTACCGCAAGCATCGCGGTCTTCGTGATCGCGGTAACCAGACAGTCTTCCATCGTGGTCGTGGTCGCGATGCGCACCGCATGGCCGTTCATGCAACCTTCGCCAAAGAACTGGCCGGGTCCTAAAATCCCGACCACCGCCTCTTTGCCTTGTTCAGATATGACAACAACCTTGACCTGGCCTTTTTGAAGATAAAAGACCGTGTCCGCCGCATCACCCTGGGCGAAGACGACCTGATCCTTATGAAATTCAAGGATGGTCTTACCCTCACCCACGATGGCGAGAAACGCCTTGGGATCAAATGCTGCCTGATTGGTGTTTTTTGCCATGTTCGGTGATCCCGCGGTATGACACCTACCTTAGCCATATTGGCCGGTAGCGGTCCGGAATCAACTGCCACCGAGGCGGCCTTATTTAGTTATTGCCAAGACCGGCCACGGCATGGGCGGCCAGCCACTCCTTGTCGCGGGTGAGCGAGCGCATCGAAGTCGCGATCTGGCGGTGCTCATTGCGAGCGGGCCCGGGCGGCATGGAGCGCGAGTGCTTGATAATCACTCGGCGCAGTTCGTAAAGTTCGACCATCGTCTAGCGTTTGGTCTCCACGGGCTCATATTCCATAGACTCGTGGACCACCGTCATCCGTCAGACCCTCCGATCTGCCGTGACCATCATGCCGCGCCGTTTACCGACTCGCTGATCAAAATTGCTCACATTGCCAAATAACGGGAAAGGAACCCGCTCGGGCCTCGAACTGCTCAAACCCGCCCCACCGCGCCCATCGTCGGCTTTTTAAAGGGCCTTGTTTGCCTCCGGCCGGTGCTTGTTCTTCGGCACGAAGCCGGATTTTGTGGCCTCACGCGGCGCGCGCACCCAGACTTCGCGATTGGGATGTAAGCCGCCACCGCGGGTAGCCGGAACGGCCGAGAGCCGGGCGCGATGCAACAGGCGCGTGTCGGCGATACCGCAATTCGGGTGCAGGCCGCCATTGGCCGTCACCACCTTGTCCCAGGCCGCCTTGCGCATCCCAAGAATGGCAGAATCCGCCAGCGCCGTGCAGTTGAGTTCGTTCTTGTTGAGGTCCGCGATGATCTCGTCACCGTCCTCAACGAAGGCGATCGGTCCGCCAAGGCCGGCTTCGGGACCGACATGGCCGATGACGAGGCCGACCGATCCGCCGGAGAAGCGTGCATCGGTCATCAACGCTACCACGATCCCCCGTTCGCGGCACAGCGTGGTGATGCGCGAGGTCGGGTCGAGCATCTCGGGCATGCCCGGCGCGCCGCTCGGACCTTCGTAGCGCACGATGATCATGTCGTTGTTCTGGAACCGATCAGGCGTCTTGTCGAGCGCCGCAAGCAGGTCCTGCTCGCCCTCGAACACGCACGCTCTGCCGCGGAACAGATTGTTTTCCAGCCCGCCTTCGACACCGGCAAGCTTCAGGATCGCGGAAAATTCCGGCGACAGATTGCCGCCGAGAACGCGCAAGCCACCGGTCGGCTTGTAGGGTTTCGCCACCGTATAGATCACCGTGCCGTCGGCGGGTTTGGTGCCAAGGCGCTTG
>Ga0307516_10007970_pt1 | contig 12056 bp, 16 predicted proteins | sample 19_EM_MG_FD_203310 | JGI IMG/M metagenome (GOLD analysis project Ga0307516, IMG submission 203310) | Populus trichocarpa ectomycorrhiza microbial communities from riparian zone in the Pacific Northwest, United States - 19_EM | ecosystem: Host-associated > Plants > Roots > Unclassified | place...
ATCTGACATGATGGGAATCTGATATGGGGCTTAAACCTTCAAAGGAAGGCTGCATGTAAGGTCCTGTAGAATGTATCAGCAATGCTCATCGTCATCAGGAATGCACCAACCAGCAGTTTCTTTGTTTTGTGAAGCTTGTCTGAAAGATTTCCTGGAACAGTTCCCGAGTTGAGTAGCGCCCCCAGCAACTCGGAAACCTTATCCACCTGCTTTTTGGTGACGGGGATGTCGGCAAGAGTATGCATGTCCTTCTCAGTTCATCCAATTGATTTGAGCCGCCAGAATTCATTGCTCATTGTGCGAACCACCTCTTTCTTTGACAGTTGGGTTTACCGCATCACCAAACCATTATCCTCCTGCGTATCCTTATTGGAGAAGACCATTCCCTTGTGGAAGTATTCACGCTTGGTATCTGTTAATACTCATCCCTTCCAATCGGTTCTAACTATCACTTTACTTACAATGATCATCCATTGAAGTTGAGTATACCGCAGACGGTATTTTGAGTTGACCCGATTCTCAGGCTGCTACTCATCACAGTCGGCCCACTCCACATTGTTACCAACCTGCGAGTCCTCCTGCCTGTCAACTGTGTCCATACCATGAGAGTCGGTGACTTCATTGGTGTATGTATCAACCAAGTAGCTGCACTTAGGGTGTTGTACAGCAGCAGACAACACACGATCCATAGCGGGAGACAACAGTGTGGAAGATATCCTGGAAGGCTGAGGCGAGCTGGCATTCCGCATATCCAACAGCCTCTTCAACCACCGTGCAGTGTCGGCAGGGTTGGCATCAGGGTCGAAGCCGGGATACGGTGGAGAGGCTGGGACGTATCCAGTAGTATCGGGAGGAGATGACGGCGGTGATCTTCCACCGAATGGGGCAGTGGACGTACGAATAGGCGGTGGAAGCGATGGCGACTCAGGAATGTTCTCGGAACTTCCTGAGTGACGTTGGAGTGCCATCGTAGGGGTGCCACAGAACTGGCATTGTCATTTGTAGAGGAGATGTGAGAAGTTGCTGGGTTGGTGCAGATAGATAATATTGTGTAGTAGGGTTGAAGGAAGAGTAAGGGTCAAAGCAAAAGTAAGATCTGCAAAAGAATATACCACCCGACTGTGAAGAATTAGTAAAAAGCGGGTACAGAATGAAAATACACTGTAGGTGGCATTATAACACCGTGCATATAACTTCCCAAATTTTATATCTGTATGCCCAAGTATAGGCGGCTACAGGGCTTGACAACTCGCTCAATTGTTAAAGCAGATGAATGGGGCAAGGCGCGGACGGAATTCAAGAAACCCTTGAATTTTTGGTCGCGGTACTAGACATTACCACAGCAGAATCTGACCTGACACCGGTAATAGACATTACCATAGAGTACCGCCACAGTATGTAGCGGTATATGTGATGCTGCTATCAGTTCATGGGTAGTTGTTGGTAATGTACTTTAGTAGACGATACCCGCAATTTCAGAGTGCGTGTACGGTATAGTCAGCTATAGGCACATACGGCACAGTAGAACAGGAGAAATTATTAAAGCTGCAAAACGATGAAGTAATGAAAAGTATTATTCAGTACCGTGCAAGGCTCGGACGAAATTCAAAAAAAAAAAACCCTTGAATTTTTGGTCTCAGTACTAGACATTACCGCAGCAGAATCTGACCTGACACCAGTAATAGACATTACCATAGAGTACCGCCACAGTATGTAGCGGTATACGTGATGCTGCTATCAGTTCATGGGTAGTTGTTGGTAATGTACTTTACTGGACGATACCCGCAATTTTCAGAGTGCGTGTACGGTATAGCCAGCTATGGGTACATACGGCACGGTACAACAGGAAAAATTATTAAAGCTGCAAAACGATGAAGTAATGAAAAGTATTATACAGTACGGTGCAAGGCTCGGACAAAATTCCAAAAAAAAAAAAACCCTAGAATTTTTGGTCGCGGAACTGGACATTACCGCAGCAGAATCTGACCTGACACCGGTAATAGACATTACCATAGAGTACCGCCACAGTATGTAGCGGTATATGTGATGCTGCTATCAGTTCATGGGTAGTTGTTGGTAATGTACTTTACTGGACGATACCCGCAATTTCAGAGTGCGTGTACGGTATAGTCAGCTATGGGCACATAAGGCATGATACAATAGGAAAAATTATTAAAGCTACTATAATCTTGATCTCAAAATCACCCTACTTTCACGTCCTGCTTCGACGACACCTACTTCGAAGACCACCTCTACCTACTTGAACTATCTACTTTCTTGGAACCCAACTCCCAATACTCCTTTGATTACACCTTTCAGTCAATTGACGACGAAATCGCGAAATACGAACAGTGGGAAGAATTATTCGACGGACCCAAGCCAGTCCACGAAACAATCGAGTGCGCCCTATACCAATGGTATACCCAACAGTGGTGGAACTTTGCACTACTATCCCAACCAGCCGACTTTGACGAAAACGAACTTTTCGACTTATTTGACTATCCATTCGATTACGACTCAACCATTTACACCGGAGACTTCCTCGACCACTATTAAACCATGACGACCTCTTTGGACTTTAACATGCTCCGTCTTGAGGCCCCCAGCGACCTGCTCCAAATCACCGACGGAACGCCAAGGCCGGAACAAGCGGTAGAAATAGCCAACCCTGCAGTCTGGGTCAGGACACTGGTACACCAGCAGCAGCAAGCCAAGAACGACTTACAACGGCTCATGGAGCTGTGTGGTGACACCTACGATAGCACCGACCGAGGAACGCAGGAGATTGAACAAGCCTATCAAACCTTGGCAGAAGGCACTAGGTACGTATATGACCGAGTCAATGCTAACGAGAAAATAGCCGAAGAATGGATACACAGCGAGCTGTCAAAAGCGGCGAACGCGTACAAATCCCTCGCCAGAAAGATCTGGCAGGCCATCATCGAACGGACCAATGAGGCCAACGAGCGACAAATATGTCAGGCCACTCAGCTGACCCAGGTAAACGATGCCTTGTCCTTTCTGGTGGAAGCTAACACGGCTTGAAATCAACACCTGGCTAACTTTTAGGGAAACGTGGAGCTATGGGCAGCTGCACACTAGAACCGGGTGGCTACCTTGGAAAATCAACTCTGGGAAGCAAGGGCGGAAATCTAACACCTTGCGACTAGAATCTCGTTACTCGCAATGCTACTAGTACCGGCGGGACCACCCGCTTGGAGAAGCCCCATCTGACAGACCAGCACCAGCGCCCCATCAGCCCACTCACCACCAGCGTTGGGAAGCCCGCAGCGTTTAAACCCGTTACCAAGGCCCCGACGACAGGGACCCCCGGCGGTACCCACGACGCCGGAAATGAGGCAGCGACTGGAGCAACTCAGACGCCACATATCCCCGAGGGTACCTGCACCCGAACCCGGAACAGGACAGGGAGGAAATCCCCCCTCGACGCCACCGGGATCGTCCGCAGGACCCCCCTCAGGCCCGCCATCCGAACCGCCCCGACCGCCTTCCAGGCACCTCCGCTTCCCTTCACCACCTAGGAATCCTGTGCCTATGGTTACCACGCAGGACCTGATACAACTAGTAGCAGAGGGAGTGGAACGAGCGCGACAAGACCGGCCAGCGGGACCCGAACAAGGCAATATTGCCCGATTAAAAATGAAGAACCCAGAAACCTTCGACGGGAAGAGTTCGACCATCTTCAATCAATGCTGAGAAGCTGTCACCATGTATCTGGGATTCTACCCAGAAACGGCCGACTGCCAGAAGATTGCCTGGATCGGGAAACTCCTATCCGACTTCGCACTGGTATGGCACCTCCAACGGTACTGAGAACGAGGAGAAAACGACACCTGGATCAACTACACCGCAGCGATCCCAGCGGTATACTGGAACGAGCGTGAAGCCGCGGACGCCCAACTCAAACTAGGGCAACTCAAGTATCAAGGGTCTATCCGCGCGTACCTCACGGAGTTCAGGGCGCTCAATAACTTCGCCAGGGCAACCGGCGAAGCCCTACGCGAAAAAGTCGACCTCGTAATGCCTGACGCGGTACTCGACATGTGGTTCGCTAACTACCTGGAAGATTTTGCGGACGACGAAGGCTACTTGCAAGCCACCTATCAAGCCGGCGTACTGGTGGAAAAAAAGAAGGCACTGAAACAAGTCCGGGAACAGATGAAGGGGATGGCGGGCTCAACGGGCAACTCGACAAGAACTGACGAAAAATTAAAGGAGGAGAGGAAAAGGGAACCCAACAGGTCGGCGCGTTTGGAGGAACGAAAAAAGGATAACGACACTACTGACCGACCGAGCCCGTGGAGAAAACCCGGCAGATGGGCTACAAAGGAAGACGCCCTGAGAGGAGTACCCTCGCGAGAGCACGAGGAGTACTTCAAAACCCCAGACAGTTGCTGGCATTGCGGACAGAAGGGGCACCGCACCTACGAATGCTTTGCGCACACCACCAGGCAGGGCACCGTTCTCCCAAGAGCCCCCTGGAAGACAGCCGGGGTCTCCGCCACGGAGAAGCGGAAACGTTCGGAGGAACCCGAGGAAGTCGCAGCACCTAAACAACAAAAGGTAGCCGCCATCGACACCATGGAAATAGAAAACCCCCGTACCTTGCCAGTCTGGGCCGACAACGGCGAAGAGTCGGATTTTTGAGAGTTCCGCTGACGCCGCCAGCGAAGACCTTTCAAATACCTTGCCGAATCTCCCAGAAATGAAAGAACGTGGAACCAAGCGCTGGAACCCCGCTCAAGAAACAAAAAGAGAACCCATTAGCGGCGCTCACCCGGTGATAAAGATGATATTACACCTAGGCGAAGAAAAGCATCCAGTCCAAGTTCTACTGGATACCGGGTGCTCAGTACCTCTGATCAACCAACAAACGGCAGCCCGACTGCAGATCCCCCTCGAAAAACACTAACAAAAAAGAACTATGGAAAGCTACATGGGTGAGGCCGTCAAAGGAGCCGGCGAGTACTATACCCCGCCAATGAAACTCCAGAACCGAAGGCACTTCTCAAAAGAAGCATTTGCGGTCACCCCTATGGAAAAAATGGTAGACATATTCCTCCCGTTTTGGTGGATCGCTAGACACGCCCCCCAAGGACCCTGGGATACGAAAGAAATCCGCTTCGACAGCCCGGCCTGCCTGCAGAACTGAACCAAGCTTGGGACCTATGACTTCTCCCTGAGGTGGGACGATAGCGTATGCCTGGACCCCAAAGCCGGTATCATTAGATATGTGGCCGCGCTCCAGACAAAGGACCCCCTCGAAGCAGTCCCCGCAGAATTCCGGCAGTACCTGGACGTCATGGGAAGCAAGCTAGCGGACATGCTACAGGAGCACCGGCCCTACGATTGCAAAATTGAGTTGAAAGAAGGTAGTACGGCACCCTGGGGACCAATATACCCGTTATCGGAAACAGAGCTACAGGCCCTGCGAGAATGGCTCCGGGAAATGGAACGAACCGGGAAAATCCAACGTTCCACCTCATCAGCCGGGTCACCTATTTTGTTCGTCCCAAAACCCAATGGAGGAGGATTACGACTATGCGTGGATTACCGAGGGCTGAACAAAATAACGATCCCCAACCGATACCCCCTCCTGCTGATGCAGGTATTGCAGGACCGGGTTCAAGGCGCTCAATGGTTCACCAAAATGGACCTCAAGAACAGGTTTAACCTGATTAGGATCTGAGAAGGAGATGAGTGGAAAACCGTATTTCGCACTCGCTACGGCCTGTAGGAGTTTAAGGTAATGCCATTTGGTCTCACTAATACGCCCTAAACCTTCCAAGACATGATGAATCATGTCCTTTCGGACATACTTGATGTAGGGGTACTGGCCTACATGGACGATATCCTGGTTTACGGAAGAACCTGAGAAGAGCACGACGGCCTGGTCAAGGAAGTCCTCAAAAGGCTGCGGAAAAACGGGCTTGCGGTGTCGCCAGAAAAATGCACATGGAGTGCTCAGGAGGTGGAATTCTTGGGATACATTATCGGGAAAAAAGGCGTGGAAATGTCCCCAGGAAAAATAGAAGCGGTTTTGGCATGGGAAACCCCCTGCTTGGTAACAGAAGTACAATCCTTCCTCGGGTTCGCTAACTTTTACCGACGGTTCATCAAAGACTACTCCCGAGTAGCAAAGCCAATGACAGAGTTAACGAAGAAAACCAAGAAAAAATGGGAATGGACCGAAGAAGCAGAAAGAGCGTTCAGAGAACTAAAAGAAAGATTCACCTCGGCCCCGATACTGGCACATTTCGATGCCCAACAACCAGTCATCATTGAAACAGACGCCTCGGACTTTGCCATCGGCGCCGTCCTGTCCCAACGAGATAAGGAAGGACAACTGCACCCGGTGGCTTTCCACTCACGGAAATTCCAACCAGCGGAAATCAATTACAAAATTCACAATAAAGAACTGCTAGCGATAGTGGACGCTTTTAAACATTGGAGGCGCTACTGCGAGTGGGCTACCCATCAAATCCAAGTCCTCTCGGATCACCAGAACTTGGAATACTTTACGACGACTAAAGTACTCAACCGAAGACAAGCTAGGTGGGCTCAAGAACTGGCAGGAATCAATTTCCGGATCTACTACCAACCAGAGGCTCAGAACGGAAAGCCAGACGCGCTATCGAGGTGTTCAGAGTACCGCCCGGAAAAGGGGGGGGTAGAAAACCAGCCGATCACGACGGTTTTACGAGAAAATCAGTTTGCGGAAAGACAGAGCCGCTCATTCAGGTGCTCCTCGGCTCGGCTCACCTCACTCCCCAAGCGATGATGGTTGGAAGAATTCGCGCTAGCGGTAAAAAAGAACGCAGGAGAAGATCCCGTCTACCAACAGGCATGGAAGGAAGAAGAAACGACTCTTCCAACGGAGCAACGGGCAAACAAAAAACCCAAGAGCATAATAGAGACCCGGGACGGACTACTCTACAGAAAAAACATGCTCTGGGTACCAAGGAAACTAGTACAGGAAATCCTCGAATCCGAGCACGACACCAAAATAGCCGGACACATGGGCCAAAACAAAACAATCGAGCTCATTCCACGAAACTTCTGGCAGCCAAAAATGAACGAACGAACAATCGATTTCGTCCAGAGTTGCATTAACTGTCAGCAGAACAAGGCGACCCGGCACCATCCGTATGGACTGAGCTCTCCACTGGAATTACCATACGCCCCCTGGCAATCAATAGCCATGGACTTCATCACTGACCTACCACTGTCGGAGGAAAGTGATCATCTGTGGGTAGTCATCGACCGCTTTACTAAAATGGCGCACTTCATCCCCCTATGGCAAGCAGGAAAAACGGCAGCCGCCCTAGCGATAATCTTGGCAAGAGAAATCTGGAAATACCACAGGACCCCCACGGATATAGTGTCGGACCGAGATTCCCGGTTTACCTCAGAAACCTGGAAAGAATTTCTAAGAGAACTTGGGACCCGCCCTCGTATGTCCACCGCGTTCCATCCCCAGACTGACGGACAGACGGAGCGGCTCAACCAGACAATCGAAGCCTACGTCACAGCATTCGTCACAAAGGAACAGGGCAACTGGGCGGCACTGTTACCTATGGCAGAGTTCGCCTATAACAACTCGGTCACGATGGGTAGCAGGTTAACACCGTTCTTCGCGAATTACGGTGTACACCCAAATGCGCTCGACCCCCTGACTTTGGAACCACTAAACCCAGCCGGCACGGTATATGCCCACTGGATGCGGACTGTACACAAGGAGTCTTGGAAAAGACTGGAAGATGCACAGCAACGGATGCGCTGACTCACCGATCCAACACGGAAGGAACCCCCGGCTTACCAAGCAGGAGACTGGGTAATGCTCAATGGGCGCAACATCAAAACACGCTGTCCCTCGAAGAAGTTGGACCACAGGAATCACGGTCACTTCCAGATCGAGAAAATCGTCTCCCCCCTGGCTGTCCGCCTCACGCTTCCCCGCAAATGGAAGATGCACAACGTCTTCCACACCTTGTTGCTCAAACTCTACCAAACCAGTGAGCACCGAGCACCACCAGACCCGTCAAAAGTACTCCAAGAGGCTTACGACATCGAACAGTCGGAGGAATACGATGTCGACGAGGTAATCTCCTCGGTCGAACGCGGCCGGGGAAATAACAAAAGGATCCTTTACCTCGTCAAATGGCTCGAATATCCAGAATGCAAGGACTGGATGGAAGAACCATTCGACAACTTTTCGGTAGGCGGTCTAGAAAAGCTCCAGGAGTTTCACCAATGCAATCCGGACGCGCCAAGGGACTACCGCCTCGCTGACGCCTAAAAACCACGAAGCGGTAGTAAGGATGAGGAAAGAAAGGACTTCATCTTGTACATATGAAGACACACCCGGTTGACCAACTTTCGGAATAAGGAACCACTGGTTCGGATCCAGGGCCGCGTGTGCACGCCGCCCCCAACTGCGCGGGCACTCCTCGGTACGCCCACAGGAGGCCACTACCCGGATCCCGGTTACTAGCACGAAGGGCACCATAGGCTCTCCCCGCACGAAAAGAGCTCGGTTCGAATCAACCCCAGAACTGAAGTCCGAAACAAGGACCAACCCGAAGGAAGACCCACTTGTCGGGCAGCCACAGAGAAGCCGCCGACCCGGCACCCGGCGAAGAGTGCACGCGAACGAAGAACGTTGAGAGTCAGGAAAACCGTTCAGAACAGACGTATCGACCTCTTGGCAACCGACACGGACAGGCAGAATCGGCGCGGGCGGCACATAAGTGGTGAAGTGAGTCCCCAACAGCGCTGTCACTGCTCCAGCACACTAGTCTACCCCCGGAAGGACGTGGGCGCAGTCACTGGGGAGTATACGGGTTACTAGCACGAAGGATACCATGCCTCTCCCGATTCTCTGTGCCGACCACGACCCCGGAACCCCACCGAGCTGGCCACACCTTGACGCAGCGCCGCAGCGAGTACGACTCAACATGACACGACAAGTAGGAGTACGAACCGCCCTACTCTGAGGGCCCAATCGTCCGAGGCTCCCCAGCGTCGACCGGCTGGCCAACGATTGGGAGGGATGCAGGGATGGAGGACTGCATTCAGCAGGCAAGTACCATGTCCGGCAAGAAACATCTATTTCAAAAGAGGAGGGCTACTTGGAAAATTACAGAGCTTCGTGACAAAGCTAAGAGGGTGGGAAGGTAGTGTTACACTGGAATATCACAGGTCGGTACGTACTCCGGTACGCACCAAAGTGAGGTACGTATCCATAGAAAAGGTATGTACCAAGGGAAGATACGTACCGGTCACTAACTATTTCATAGGTGGACCATAGAGAGTCTAGGTGGGAGATGAGAACGGAGTTAAAGGTTACGACCACCAATCGGTCGTAAGCATTAATTCCCGAGAGGGGGCCACGGCAACTGGAGACGTGAGAGGGAAGGTGCTAGGATGAGACTCTCCAGAGACATCGGTCGAGACTCTTCTGAGAGCTCGTTTGTTATAGCCACCCAGCTCCAGACGGCTGCTGGGCCGCAGGAAAGAACTCAGTCTAGAACTGAGGAAATTCCTCGGTGCCAATTGGACCTGGCCTCTCACCTTATCGCCAGAACCGACCAGGACCAATGAGGATCTCAGGTGGGCCCAAGCTCAGGTGGGGGTTCGTCAACCTCGGAGGAATAGTTGGCCCGAGTCACAAAATCTCACCCCGCCCCAGACCTAAATGGGCCAACCCCTCTCGACCCGGATGAGGAGGAGACAGACCAAACACTGCCACCGAAACCCACACTCAAGATCTAAGATTATTCCGTTGTGAATTCTCGAAAGTAGCCTGATTACCTTTGATTATCTCCACACTCCGGTTACGATACAACCCCAGTGTCACACTATCCACGCAGAGTACAAATGCAACCTTCGTTGAACGCTATTTCTAGCGCGGCATCTACTATCCATGCAAACTACCCTCGCAACTTCCATTCAAACGCTACCTCTGGCGGGTCATCTACTAACTGTAACGGCACGCCGCCGCCATCACCATCTATCCTGAACGACTAGAGTCTGGAACATTCCGGATGGCGCGGCGCAAGGAAGGTTCGGGTTCTCGATTGCACGGCCCCAGAAGGTTTTGGGTTTTGGGGTTACAGATGCGCGGCGAGGAAAGGTTCTGGTTGCGCGGCGTGGAAAGGTTCTGGTTGCACGGCGAGGAAAGGTTCTGGTTGCACGGTGAGGAAAGGTTCTGGTTGCGCAGCGAGGAAAGGTTCTGGTTGGGCGGCAAGGTTCTGGTTGCGCGGCGAGGAAAGGTTCTAGGTGCGCGGCGAGGAAAGGTTCTAGGTGCACGGCGAGGAAAGGTTCTGCTGGTTCTGGTTGCGTAGCGTGAAGAAGGATCTGGATGTGGACGACCGCACTCATTGTATATAATAGTGCGCTGTTGTCTGTCTTGCATGTTTCATCTTCACGCAACAACTTGTTATCGTCAGCCATAGTCGGCCTTGACTACTAGCAATTGTTCCGCCACAACGCCACGTCCCTGCCTTTGCCCATTCCACGTCCTTGCCTTGCCCGTTTTCCCCACGTCTTGTTCTTATCTGTCCACGCCCTCATGCCCTCGTCCATAGTCCTGGTTCGCTATCAGGAGTCAGAGAGCCACGCCCTCATCCATAGTCCCGGTTCGCTATCTGGAGTCAGAGAGCCACGCCCATTACACTTTGTTGCGTCTCCACACATCCCTCCACCTAGCAAACGGTTACGTCATGTCCGACAATACCCAACCTCTCTCGTGGGAGATTCCCGCTGATCTCGTTGCACAGCTGGAGTCAATCACGTGCAACGACTCCTTTGCCTCGGAGGCTACACTCGAGACCGCCTATGAGCAACTCCACACATTGGTGCAAGCCATATTGAATGGAAACGAGCCTACCACTACCAACACACCCCCCACAACCGGAACATCCACCACTACCAATGTACCTATCGTTACTGGTACACCTGCCATGCTGCCCACACGCCGTAGCGGCAAGATCCCCGATCCCCCCATGTTCGATGGAAATCGCGAGAAGATCGAAGGATTCATTGCTCAGCTTCGGCTTAAGTTGTTCAGTGACCCAACACTGTTCCCGATGCCAGCTTTGCGGATGGCTCATGCATTCAACCGACTTGAGGGCCATGCGCAGGCTCAGATCCTTCTCTATATCCAAGCCGGCGCCACCTTCTCACTTTCCGATGTTAAGGATATTATCCGTGTTATCAACAATGCTTTCGGTGACCCGGATCCCCTGGCGACTGCAAGATCCAAGCTCCACCAGTTGAAGCAAGGCAAGAAGGAATTCACAAACTACTTTGCTGAATTTCAAACCCTTATTTCCAAATTGGATTGGAATGGGCATGCAAAGACCGATGCACTGAAGGAAGGCCTTTCCAGCGAATTGCGCCGCCAACTGATAGGAAAGTCAAGGGACCTTACCTATGACCAGTTGGTAGCTCTCTGTCAGGAGTTGGACTCGGAGATATGTGCCCTGCAGATGACTGAAGGGAAGCAGGGTTACCAGCAACCGTGTGCCCCTCAGTCGCGAAACCCACCTACTACCCAGCCCGCTACACCAATGCTGTCTGCCACTGCTCCAGATCCAATGGACCTAAGCGGGACCCAACGGGTTTCGGCGCAAGAGAGAGCGGCTCACCAGTGTGAGAATCGTTGCTACTACTGTGGTGAACCGGGCCACAGACAGGCGCAGTGCCCGAATAAGCCTGTCCATGCTGCTGCCACTCAGGCTGCTACCACTACTGGTTGCTGTGCTGGAAACCAGGCAGGAAATGCCTAGACTAGCAGCCACAGGATGGCATTGCTGCTGGTCAGAGACCAAGCAAGTTTTTTTCGTTTCCTGTACTTTCAAATGTTTTTAAGTTGTCAAGTTTGTTAGTTTCGGAGATAGCAATAGAAGGAGAACATCTGGTTGTGTCATATACTCTCTCTGTTAATGGCCACACCATTGCTACTCACGCTCTAATTGACAGTGGAGCAACAGGAATTGCATTTATCGATAAAAACTTTGCTCGCCATCACC
>Ga0307516_10007971_pt1 | contig 12056 bp, 5 predicted proteins | sample 19_EM_MG_FD_203310 | JGI IMG/M metagenome (GOLD analysis project Ga0307516, IMG submission 203310) | Populus trichocarpa ectomycorrhiza microbial communities from riparian zone in the Pacific Northwest, United States - 19_EM | ecosystem: Host-associated > Plants > Roots > Unclassified | place...
AATATATATTTTGAATTTACTCCACTAATTACTTGAACACATGGTTATAATAACTATAGTTTTTAGACCTGGCCCGGTCCAAGACCCGGGTTCCGGGTTTTGACCGGGTTGTCCCGGTCAATTGTTTAAAAAAAATCAAAACGACGTCGTTTTAGTAAAAAATAAAAAGTCAACGGGTTATAACCGGGTTTTTTATTGGGTCTTGCCGGGTCACACCGGGTTTTTTCTTCCATGTTTTTTTTTCAACCCGACTCAGTTCCAACCCCGAGTCGGCCAAATCTCAGGTTGACCAGTCAAGCCGAACCGGATTTTAAAACTTAGACAATAACAAATTGGTATTCCAATTTATTTTAAAAGATTACCCTTCTTAGAATAAAAAAAATTCCAATAATTTATTGAAAACAGTGCACTGTATTGTTCTAAACTTACCCGTCTTATTTTACATTAAATTTAACCCTTTTTAAAGTTTTGAATGCACAAAATTTGACCGAGTCAATATGAACAGGTCAAATTAAAATCTCTCTAACCCAGTTTACCCCTTTACAGATATTTCCATCGGTTTCAATGTCGAATTAAAAAAATAATTTGCTCTTATTGTATCAGTCCAACTCCAACAAAGGACAATAAAATACACCATGATTATTATAAATTCTTAGCCGTGATTACTAAAGATTAATGACAGTACGGCCAAAAATAATCATAACTGTATTAAGACATATATTATAAATTCCACCATGATTATTATAATATCTTAGCCAAAGCCAGCTCTCACCCCGTCCGTATTTGACAGGCCGGGTGATACCTCCTATCTGCTACGAGTTTAGATTCTGTTTGATTTTATATTTTAAAAATATTTAAAAAATATTTAAATTTTTTATTTTAAATTAATTTTTTAAATTATTTTGATATATGAATATTAAAAATAATATTTTATTTTTTATCTTGAGTGGAAATTTTTTTTTCAGAAGTTATAAAAAAATAAAAAATATTTTTTATTTATTAATTATATAAAATTTCATCATCGATTTTTTTATTGCTATATATTTTATTTTTATTTTTTTAATTTCATACTTTATAATTTGATTTGATTTTTATATCAACTTTTGTCCTTACTCTTTTGATTGTTGCTTGTTTTTTTCTTATTCTTTTTCTTAGTTGAAATTTCTTATTTATCAGATTTGCTTCTTGTTCTTTTTATTGTTATTTATTTTATTTAAAATAACTTATAAAATTGAAATTTTTTCAATTTTATCCCATTTCAACTTTTTTATCTGTCATATTTGGTCTTTATTTTTTTAATTATTTGTTTTATTCAAAATAATTTATGAAATTAGATGTTTTTTCTTCAATTTCATCATCTTTCAACTTTTTTATCTGTCAAATTTGATCCCGGTTATTATAATAAACTTGAAAAAAAGTTAAACATTAATAAGTTATTTTTTTAACTCATTTACCATGACACAGTCAAACATTAGAAAATATTTTCTAACTCATTTTCCATGACACTACCAAATATTAAAAAAAATAGTTCATTTTCCAGAAATTCATTTTTCATATAAACCATTTTTCAAAAGAAAATTACTTTCCGGCACACAAACAAGGCCTAGATTTGCACTTGCGCTCCACCACGAGGTTTTTCAATAAAAAAAGAATATGCATGCTTTTTTGATGTATTGTTTTATATAAAAAAATTCTCAATCACAAATCAAAATGTTTATACACGTATCTAATTAATTAAATTGGTATTTGATCAAAAAATTTCTAAGATTAAAATATTTGATCTCACAACATAGATCATGTACTTAGTTGTGTTTAACAACCATGTTTCTTATAATATTACTTTCATGTAGTGAAACAACCATGTATGCCTATTAAAGGTAAAAAAAAAGTTATAATGCAATCTTGAATGAAAAAGATGAAAAAATAACATTAATTAAAAAGAAAAAAAAGACTTGGGTCTACCTGCGTAGACGCGTTAACCCCGCGACCATAAACACATAATCGGAATAATCTCATAGAAAGGAAAATGAGAACAAAAAACACAAAGACCAATTCTATAAAAAATTGAATGTTGAATGATGAAATTAAAAAATTATTATGATATTTGATTGTGCAACATGAGTCTTGTACTAAGTTGTTTTAATAACTATATTTCTTAAAATATATATTATATTTCTTAAAATATATATATTTTTATATAATCAAGCGATTATATGCGCAATAAAAACAAATCACCAACAAAAGCAAATTGAATGAAACCATGAAACTCAACTATAAAACAATTCAATGTTTAATAATAAAACAACAAAAAACAAAAAAATAAAAAAGATTTGGGTCAACTCGTGTTAACCTGCTAATCTTATGACCACCGGTACATGATTAAGATAACTCTAAATAACGAAAAGAGAGAGAGAAAAAGCACGGGGACCAACTCCCAAAAAATTAACTGTTGAAAGATGAAATTAAAAAAATAATAATTAAAAAAGATCTAAAAAGACAAAAGTCAACTTGTGTTAATCTCCAAAAACTGTAACCGAGATCATGAGACCAATACTTAACAAGCAGAAGGCAAACAAAAAAAAACAACAAAGAAAAATTCTCAATAAAAAAATATTGAGACATGGAACTTTAAAAAATACATTCTAAAAATAAAACCATTAGAAAAAAAAATTGAGTTAACCAGGGTTAACTTGCTAACCTCGTGACCATGGAGACAAGATCGGAATAACTCCATAGAAAGGAAAGAGAGAGAAAAGGCACAAATATCAACTCTTAAAAAAAATAAATGTTAAAAGATGAAATTGATTTTTTTAATAAAAAATGTAAAAATAGATTGAAGTTAATTATTGTTAACCTTAAAAAATCATGATCGTGGTCATAACACCAAGGCTGACCACGTAGAAGGCATGCCCAAAAAAACAATGAAGCTAAATTATCAATAAAAAAAGTTGAGGCATGAAACTAAAAGCAACAAAAAATATGAGTTAGCATGGGTTAACCCGCTAACCCTGCGACCATGGGCATAAGACTTGGATAATCTTATAAAACGAAAAGCAAAACAAGAAAAAGCTTGAAGACCAACTCCACATAAATAAAATATTGAAGGATAAAAATGATTTTTTTTTTACAAAAGGACCTAATAAAAACCAAAATTAAACCATGTTAACCCTCGAAACTTGTGTCTCAATAAAAAAATATATCGAGGAATGAAATCTAAAAAAAAGCAATAAAAAAAGATCCAGAACAAAATAAACATCATTAAAAAAAGGTGGCCAAATTCTACATGAAAAAAATTAAAATGAAATGATGAGGGGTGAAAATAAAAAAATAATCCGTTAAAGGATATAAAAAATATCAAAAGAATAAAAACCATATTTGAAATAAAAGTCAAATAGAACCTAATAATTATGAATGAAATTGAAGGAAAAAAATCAAAAGAATAAAAACTAGATTAGATATGAAGTATAAATGATAGGATATTCTCATCCTTTGATTAACCACTTTCTATTTTTATTAATTTTTATATATGTGAAAGACAAAATTATTTTCTAGTCAATTTATTATAATAAACAAAACAAAGATAAAAAGGTGAAAAAACCTCTATGAAGAAAGCTTTATTTTTATCTTTACCTATATGAGTAATTTAATTGTGCTTAGAAAATCAAAATATCTAAGATGCCCTTAAATGTAATTATTTTTTTGGCTTATAAGACTCATCAAGTCATTTATTAATAATAGAAGTCAAAAGTTAGGTTTGTTCCTAATCAATTTGTCGATGAATAATGTGTTCCTATGAAAAGACTGAATTACCCCTCAAGGTTAATAAACCTTTTTTGAAGGGCCAAAGAAGAAAATCACTGTTCATTTCTACATTACTTTGCCCATGTAATTTAGTTTTTGTTATTTTACCTTTTCATTGATAACATCCCTTTAAAATTGTTATTATTATCTATTGGGTTTTTATATGAATTTTTGATATTTTTTATTATTGTTTTTGTTGTTATTTATTGAAGAATTCTTAAATTTAATTCAGTGAGTTGATTTAAAAATAGATTTCAAGTTAAATTAGTTTGGATATTGACATGAGTTTTTAATAACTTGATTAATTCGATTAAACTCAATATAAACTTGTTTGAAATAATATTGAGAAAAAAATAAAAATAAAATTATTTTAATAAAAATAGTTCATCTATATAGACCTAATGAATATAAATGGACTTATATAACCTCATAACCTAGGCTATTTTCCGAATTGGTTGCCGATAGGTTCCGACAACTAATGAATTATTGGTTTGAGGTGGATTATTTCTGTCTTTTAACTATAAGTTTTAGTCAATTTATCTATGTTTGTTTTACATGATTTGTGAATTTCATTCTCATACGATTGTGCGTGGTTTCGCTTGATAATTACCATACCAAGCATTTAGCTCACCTTTAATATATATATATATATATATATATATATATATATATATATATATATATATATATATATATATATAAAATCTATTGAAAAATACTCAACTCAAGTTTATTTAAAAAAAAGCCGTGAGAGATAATTATCAGGATGAACATGAGATTTTTTAGCCTGATTTCATTTCAAGGTTGATTCTTGGCATGTTTTTTCTAATTTACACGTGATTTTAGTTATGAATTTTATCAATTCATAATTTTCTCGAGTGTATTTAAGTAAAGCTCTCGAATGACTTAAATGAAATTAAAAAGCTTTGAATTATTGAAAAAATATAAATATATTACATTATAAAATAGAGCTGTTATAGTCACTTCTTTTATACCAATTTTCACTGTGTATTTAGTGTTACACACTTGGTATTCCGCTAGACAATAATATGTAGATTTCATATCCATTAACAATTATTATTTTTTGAATATAATAATTAATGATATATACGTGTACTATTCCTATGTGCTATTCGGTATGCTGCCAAACATTAATTTGTAGATTTCATATTGTGTTATTAGTTGTTTGATTATTAACAACTTACGAAATATAGATTATACACTAAATCCTTAGCAGACATTGTGTAGCGAGTTAGATATTTTTTTAATATAAAAAGAAATATTAAGGTGTTTTTAATGTTTTTTTAATATTACTGATAAAAATATAGTTTGATTGATAAAAATTAAAGACAATATTTTTTCAAAAAAAATATTGAGATGACAACATATTAAATCGACCTGAGTTCATCTACCAAATTTACGTTTCGAGTCATGAGACCACAATAACCTTATATAAAGTAAATTAAAACAAATTATGAAACATAATTTTCAATCAACTCAATATTGAATGATTTATTTTTTAATAAAAATAAATTAAAAAGAAGAGACCATAACAAATAATCTAAGTCAACTCAAGTTAACCTGTCAAATTTGTGACTTAGACGTTAGACTAAGATAACCCCGTAGAAAGTAAATTAAAATAAATTATGAAATCTAGTTCTTAATCAACCAAATGTTGAATGATGAAGTTAAAAAAATAAATTTTTAAAAAAATCACAGAAAATAACTCGAGTTAACCCAAGTCAACTTGTCAACCCATAACCCAGGTCATGAGACCGAGATAACTTCATAAAAAACCAAAAAATAATATGAGTTAACTTATCAGACCCACAAACTAGGTCGTGAGACTGAAAAAATATCATAGAAATAAAATCAAAACAAATTATGAATCACAATTCATAATAAATTAATTGTTGGATGATGAACTTAAAAAAAAAAATCAATCTGAAAAAAAGAATACAATAAAATGACCCGGGTCTATCCAGGTTAGCTCGCAAACCTGTGACCTGTGTCATAAGACTGAGATAACCTCATAAAAAAACAAACTGAAACAAATCATAAGTCTAATTCCCGATAAACTCAATATCGATGAGTAATTTTTTTAAAAAAATACTAATTTTTTTTTAAAAATTTTTAGTCAATTCGGTTAATACGCCAGATCCGTGATATATGTTCTAAGACTGAAATAATTATATAAAAAGCAAAATGTACTAAATAATAAAAACTTAATTTCTAATAAACTAAATAATAGAGGATAAAATTTGGAAAAGAAACATGGATTTAGAAAAACAAAAAAACCAAGGGAAAAAAAACTATTACATGGTAGTGTTTTGTGAGAATTTAGTTTTTTTTTTAATAACAATAATAATTAATAGGCATGGAATCACCTACTAGAAATCTAGTTAAAGTAGATTTTTGAAGCTAATGTTTGTTTCACTCAATTCTTCTGGAAATAGAAAAAACTCCACGATTAACTATTTAAGTGTAGCTCACGTGAATTTTAAACAGATAGTATTAATTTGAGTATAAGTTTTGATAAATCTTTTTAATCGATTTAACAATATTCTTCTATCTCCGAGACATTTTTCCTTACAGATAAATGATATCTAGTCTAGGGCTCTATGCATTGGCACTAATATCTTAAAAACTTCAACATATTATGTAGCATAGTGGTTAAATTTGGTTTGATTTGATTTGAGATATTGATTTAAAAAACTTTTATTTAAAACTTTACTTGAATTAACCATACAAAATAATAATTTGACAAAACTTGATTAAATTTGGTCTAAAATCAACTTCATCAACATAAAAAAAGAGAGTAGAATTGTAGTTGTTTTAATAAAAATAGCTGACATGCATTAACTTAATAATCCATGAATTGAATCTAGCCTGTTTAAAAGTTTGGTTGTGATTACTTTTTAAAGTGCTTTTCATGCCGAAATGCATCAAAATGATATTTTTTTATTTTTAAAAAATTATTTTTGAGATCAGCGCATCAAAACGATCAAAAACACATAAAAAATTAGTTTTAGTAAAAATTAATTTTTAAAATTTTTAAAGAACGTAGTTTGCATTGTGTTTCCAAACAGAGTTTAAGTTACTCAATAATTCAAAGTTTTTTTTTATAATATAATTTTAAAATCTAACTGGAGAGGTGGACTGGAATAAAATCAAGGTAAACCTAATTTTTTTAAAGAAACAGAGAACCATTGTTTTGAAAAAGATAAAAAGTTGACGAGATAATGTTCGGTTTCGCTAGATCACCCGGTCAACATGAATTTTTAATCAGATTAACTAAGTTTTTTTTTTTTTTCCTAAAACCTACCTGAATAAGTTCATGCCTCACACTAACTGATCTCATGTTGACGTACGAGGTTTTGGGTTTTAAAACAATAGAATCTCGAAGTTGTCCGTGACAATTTATCATATTTAGATAGTAGCGCAATTATAGAAACTAGCACATGCATGTCGCAACTTAAACATTCCATAGCTAAGATGTACAAATGGCATGCATAATCTAACGTGCGCGTGATCACGTGCTTTACTCTCGAGTGTGATTCTTTTGTTACTCCCACAATTAGATGGCAACCAAAGCAAAACTCCTTGCAAATAGGAACCGGTTATTGCCGTTAATAGTTAAATCCTCTCCCTGTTACTTCGGTAACTCCGTCCCTTTCTCCGCTGTCAACCCCCTATCCGACGGCGCTCCTCCTCCTTTCCGTACACACCTTAACAGGTTGATAACGGTAACAGACACCAGAGTCAATCACCTCTCCTGTCATTTTCCAGATAAAATAAATCCCGAAACAGAAATAAACTAATCATTATTTTTAACTAATCATTAAATAAACTAAAATAAAAGGAGTAAACTATTCTTCAGTCCTTGTTGTTTGAAATCAATACAATTTAGTCCTTCATATCTGAAAACCTATAATTCAACCCTTTTACTGATTTTGACCGTTGTCCTGCCATAAAATGTTTGTTTTTCTTTACTTTTTTTTTCCTTGTAAATTTAAAATATACCCTTTTGACAATTTTTTTTTATAAAAGACAAATAATAATAAAAAACCTTTTACAATATGTCAAGCAATACATTGAAAAAACATTTTAATTTTTTTATTGTTAAAAAGTAATATTTTTTTATAAATATTTTTTGATTGTTTTTATGTAAATTATTAGAAAAATCTAAAGAAAAATCAATTTACTATCTTTTTAAAGGAAAACACTATATAAATACACTTTCAATTAAATTATCAAACATATATTAACAAATTATTACTTCCTCAAGTGGATTTTACTCCTATTCATGTAAAATATAAAATTCATTATGAATAATTATTATCAGAGTAAGTAAAAAGACAATATAACAATTTATAATTGTTATCTTTTAAAGGGATTTTACTTGCATTTATATTTTCAAATAAAAAATATTAAAATTAATATTAATATTTTTAATTCGGAAACAAGGGTGCAATAACAGCCGCGCTTGCATTTTCAAACAAGCGTTAAGTAATTTCTTCACCTTTTTAATAATTAATAAACAAGAACTAAAACCAAGAGACAAATTATAGATTTTAAAAATAAAGGATTAGCTTATAATATTTTTCAGACAATAGGGACTAAATAAACAATTTACTCAAAGCAACAACAAGCATTTGTTTCTGATCGAGAGAGAAACGAAGATAGATGCCAACACACGTACATACAATTTTTAGAGGGAGAGAGAGTGAACTGTTTCCGTTCCGTTTTTATTTTTATTTTTAATTTATAATTTCTTCCTGTTCATTTTGTTTTCTCGACCGGCTCGACGTTAGAGAGAGAAAGAAAAGCGAGAAAACCTAATCGAAGAAAAAGAAAAGAAAATTCAATAACTCTCTCTCTCCTTTCTATTTTAAAATTTTTCACTGAAAATTGAAAATCAGCGATCTTGAGCTAGGGTTTTGAATTGATAAAGTCTAAATATAATCGAAGTGAATCTTTCAAGAATGTTAATTAGAGATTTGAATTCGTTTGAATTTTAGCTCCGATCTTGAAATTAGGGCTTGGTAGATTGAGAAATGGACTTGGACGCGTCGATGGCGGCGACCGATCACGATCCGGCGGTGCAGAGCGCTAGTTCTGCGCCAGCAGAAATGGACGGGGAACAGATAGGGGAGCAGTCGCAGCAGCCGGCGGGATCTCAGGATACGTCAACGGTGGCGGTTACGGGTTCTAGTACCCCTACAACGGCCCCGCAGCAAGTAGCGCAGGCGCAACAGCAGAGTCCGGTGGTGGGGCCGAGACATGCGCCCACTTATTCGGTGGTGAATGCGAATATGGATAAGAAAGAGGATGGGCCTGGGCCTAGGTGTGGGCATACCTTGACTAATGTGGCTGCTGTCGGAGAAGAAGGGACGCCTGGGTATATTGGACCAAGGTTGATCTTGTTTGGTGGTGCCACGGCACTTGAGGGAAATTCTGCCTCTACTGGGACTCCTTCTTCGGCTGGGAGTGCTGGAATCAGTATGTTTTTGGTTTTATTTTTTATATCGGTGGTTTTAATTTCTTTGGTTGTTTGATTGTTTCGTGCTCAGTTAATAATCTTTTGCTTGTTTGGTTACTAGGTCTATTAAGAACTTGGTCATAGCTTACTGTATTCTGGTTAAATGGGAAGAAACTGGCATTAGGATTAGGTGGTTATGTGAACTCCAGGGTTGTTTAAATTCAGTGCAATTTAGATGTGGTATTTTGCGTAGTTTGTTTTCCATTTTGGTGAGATTGAACTAATTTTTTCTGCTATTGGTTATGAAGTTGTTTTAGGTGATATGTGGTCCATATTCTTTCTGGTAATAGTAAGCAAATTTCTTTATGGTTCTGACCTTCCCAGTAGCCTGGCTGTTCTTTCACTGAGAAATTGAAGCTGCGAAATCATGAGTGGAACTGATTTTACTGTTTCTTTTAGTTTTGCTATACCAGCGGCATTTGAGTTCTACTGTTGTTAGAATTCAACAGGCTTGTGTAATTATTTCCTTAGTCTGTGTTGTGCTCAAGATGCTCATCTTGTCGTTGTCTTGAATGGCAATGCTTTAATGGTGTGCGAAGCTTTTAAGTTGATGCCTAACTCAAAGTAATTAACAAGTATTTCCTATAGTTTGTGATTTGAAAATGCACAAGTCTAGTTGAATGGATATTTAGTTTTCCTGTTGTATTGGTTTTGATATCCTAATTTGTATGGTATCCCTATACTCAGTACTAATTTTCTTGATTCCGAGTAGCATATGGTTGCCATTTCATTCTTTGTGTCAGTCTGATAACCATTGTTGGCATTGAACTGAAATTGCATCCAGAAGAAATGAATGAACACATGATAATGGATCTTTTCTCTACCGAGTCTCATAGTGATAATGTGTCATGAACTTTCATTACCTTCATGATTTGTTATAAACGCAGGACTAGCAGGCGCCACCGCTGATGTTCACTGTTATGATGTGTTAACAAATAAATGGACTAGGTAAGCCTAGCATGTGGAAATCTTCATTTCATGAGCCATTCTACTCTAAAACACTGCTTTCTTCCTCCTATCTGTTACGGGGATCATTTACTACAGAGTTATTTTTTCAGGATTACTCCATTTGGAGAACCACCCACACCAAGGGCTGCCCATGTGGCAACTGCCGTGGGAACTATGGTAGTAATTCAGGTGAACATATGACAAATTATCTTTGAAGTTCATATCTTTACCAGATCATGGTTATTTTTTACTTTGTTATATTTTAACTATTCAGTTATAACTTGAATTTTTTCATTCAACACAGGGTGGAATTGGTCCAGCTGGTTTGTCTGCTGAGGATCTTCATGTCCTTGACCTAACACAGCAGCGGCCGCGGTGGCATAGGTTGGAGTCCTTACAAATGCTTGCTCATTCTCTTGTATTTAGTATGTGATTTTGATCTATATGAATGTTAATTTCATGTAGAGTGGTTGTTCAAGGCCCAGGACCAGGCCCACGATATGGGCATGTGATGGCTTTGGTGGGTCAAAGATATCTCATGGCAATTGGAGGGAATGATGGTAAGTGGCTTCACAGTCGAATCTTGAACCTCATGTTTTGTACATGGAGTTAAACTTAGCATGTTGGTTATCACTGCAAGCATGCATATGTGCACATATCAAGATCTTCAATGTATTTTAAAATTTTTTTGGTTTATGCTTTTCAGGAAAAAGGCCTTTGTCTGATGTATGGGCCCTGGACACAGCTGCCAAGCCTTATGAATGGCGTAAACTAGAACCAGAAGGGGAAGGCCCACCACCATGCATGTAAAACTCTCTCTCTTTCATGCAAACGTAATAAATGATTTAGACATGCTGTTACTACTTAATATGTGCGAGCTTATCCATGCGGTTATGCACTCTTCGAATAGGAATCCATTTTCTGAAAGATCCTGGCTTTCGTGCACCTATTGACAACGTTCTTGTACAATCTTTCCATGTTATATATATGGAAAAACTTGAGCGTTAACTTCATGTTTGTTTGGATGTTGGGGCTTATCTAATTGTAACTCCTAACATTTTTACTGTTGGTAACTATTGATGAAATGTTACAGTCAGCTACCATCATTTCATAATGGACAATATCCATTTCATGCACTCTTTGCAAATTGACTCAATGATTTAAAAAATGCGATTTCTTTTCTGTCAGTTTCCTTTTCAGTATGTTAATTTGAGCTTGAATCTTCTCTTGGAAAATGAAAGATAACAAATGGTGGAAGGATAGATGGAGATGGAGCATGGTAGAAAAAGATGGAAATGAATATCCATGTGCCAATGACAATATTTGCAAGTACTAGTAACATGGATTGCAGTTTAGAAATTGGAGCTTCGTTTTTTACATGTTTGAAATATCAATTGATATCACTAATGGCTTCTTCTATTTTGTTTAGTTGGCTTTTTTCAGTTCCCTTTTATTTTGTAGTTGATTCATCATATCTGAAGGCCTAGCTCACTTGTCCTTTATACTTGGCTAGGTATGCAACTGCAAGTGCTCGTTCAGATGGTCTGCTTCTGCTTTGTGGTGGGAGGGATGCAAACAGTGTGGTAAGCTGAAAACTTGAAATGGTAATAGATACATGTCACAATATTTTTTAGTTCGTAATTGGCTCCTTTGTTTATTACATATTGATTGCTTCAAGAGATGTTCTCCGATTTTTGTCCTTTGTCATGCAACCTCAGAATGCAAATTGTTAGAACTTTGCTGGCAAACAAGTTGCATGGTGTTG
>Ga0307516_10007972_pt1 | contig 12055 bp, 15 predicted proteins | sample 19_EM_MG_FD_203310 | JGI IMG/M metagenome (GOLD analysis project Ga0307516, IMG submission 203310) | Populus trichocarpa ectomycorrhiza microbial communities from riparian zone in the Pacific Northwest, United States - 19_EM | ecosystem: Host-associated > Plants > Roots > Unclassified | place...
ACATCAGTGCCCTCGTCGACCAGCTGTGGCACCGGATCAGGATTTTCGTTCTGCGTCGCCTCGTGTGGTGGTGTCCTTCCAGTGTCGTCCGCAGCGGTAGCGTCAGCGATTTTGTCGGCCACCGGTCGCACCACACCCTCATCCTCGTGTAGTGGTGTCCGTTCATCGGCAGCCGAATCATAAGCGCTCTTGTCGACCAGCAGTCGCCCCACCCCCTCATGCCCCCACTCCATCGCCCAGTGTGATGTCCGTCCGACTTTATCGGCGGCGACAACATCAGCGCCCCCGCCGATCAGCAGCCTCAGGATCTCGACATCGCCGGAGTTGCTCGCCGTGGGGAAAAGAGCGTTCATATCAATTAACTGCGGAGGCCATGGCGCCAATATATTGACAAATTTTCGGCTGATGTCAAAAAGGAGGCGGTATTTATCACGTCTTTCTCTGGTTATGACGTTGCGGTCATCGTCTTCCCACGCGTTTGGCGTGCCGATCAGGTTGAGACAGGCGTTTAATTCCTCCGTAGAGAAATTTTCCTTGAAAAATTCGTCCACTGAAAGGTGTGCAAAGCGAAAGACGTCCAGACTTCCGTCCCGGATGATGAGGCTTTGGCAGGCTTCGAGGAGTACGTCCGGCTGCACCGGCTCGTACGAAAATTCGCCGGATGGGCTAACACGGGCGCTGGCTGCACCATCGAGGGTCTCCGATCGTGCTGGCTTGCGGGGAGGTTCGTTCCAGTGGAAGGCATCGACTGCTAGCCGCGGTGTCCCTCGTGGTTGGGCGAGAATGAGGTCGTATATCTGTTTGTAGGCGTTCCTTAGGTTGTCTGGACGGTCCCGCAAACCTTCTGGCACATCTGGCGCGGTGGCCACGCCGTAGGGATGTGTAATCTGAAGCGCGGCAAGTTGGAACCTGGCGAAGAGTTGTCAGCAGAGTCCGCTCTGTATCGCTAAAACGGTGAACTCACGTTCCACGAGATTGCTTGCTCAATGCATTGATTTCCTCCCGAAGGCCATCGTCGACGGCACCGTCCAGCAGCTGTCCGCCTTCAGCGCTGGTCTGGATCGTCTCCTTGATAAAGCGCGGAATATCATGGTCATTGCCGCCCGGCTGCAGTTCAAGCTTGGGAAATATCTCGAACTGTCGGGCAGTGCCGACATCCATTCGAGTCGTCACAAAGATCTTGACTAGATTCTTTGATCTCTCCATGACAAACCCCAGCGCCTGTAGCAGAACTTCCTGGGTCGAAGGTTCGACTTCGTCCAGGGCGTCGATGCAGATCGTTATCTGCTGGTAGACATCCGCCAACTGAACGAGGAGCGCCTGACTTTCCGAGAGGCTGAGTTTTGAGTTTTCTTGGCCTTTAGCTCTCCTCGACTCGTAGGCATCGACGATCGGCTTCAGAAGTGTCGTTTTATTCGACTCGGTCTGGACAAGCTGGTGAATGAGGGCGCGTAGGATCGACTCGGGATCTCGTCGGCTCTCTTCGCCGCTGTTGCAGTAGAAGTACGCCAACCTCCCCAGCCGGGAATCCGAAGCGAAAGAGTTGATAGCTGCCGATGCAATGAAAGCCTGTCCAGCGTTTGCTGATGATTCCGTTAGACGCAACCCGCAGGATCTAGATAGTTAATTGAGTGAAGCCAGAACTTACGTATGTCTCGCAACAACAGCAGCTTAGAAGTGCCCGATGATACCCAATCCTGGTACTCCTCCTTCTGGAACAGCCACTCTCCGGTCTCTTCAAGTCGTGTTGCACTGATCCGGGTGTGGTGTTCGGTGTAAGGAGTGGCGGATACCCATTCCAAGATCTCAGACCTCCTAGATTCTAGTAAAGTGTGAGCCAATGGATATATATATATTGGCGGTCCTTGGGCTTCCTCACCTTCTAACAATTGTTGCATCTCTTCGACTCGCGACCCGACTCGTGATGGTGCTGTGCGGAGATCGCTCAGAAGACGTCGAAGATCGGCAAACTCGTTTGTGGCATCTACTTAGCATCAGCAGCGGTAATCTCACGGAGATGTAAACCGGTAGTACAATGAGCTCCTGCGGCCGAAGCATCCTTTTCCACCTTCTCCTCAAATTCTCTGACATCGTTGAAGTAGTCGGTCGTCAACTCGGTCGCGAGAGCTGCACTGAGGTGACCCTCTGGGAAACAGAACTGTCAGCGCCACTACAATTAGGATCTCTCCAGGCTGCGCACCTTCCGACTTGGCGATGGCTTTAGCCACGAACTTCAGGATTTCCGTGTAGAGCAGGACAGTTGACATCTGCAAGTTGTCTGCAGCCGCGGTTCGCGCACTGCTGAGGTAGAGCAATTCGTAGGCAGCACACCGAGCAATGATGCAGGCAGTCCTCTCGAGTCCGATCAAGATGGCGTCCGGCACGTCTGACTTGTCCACGCAGACCTTCGAAGATTGTCGTCAGTTTTCTGGAGCCGTTCGTAGGGTTGGGAGCTCATATTCACCTTCAGGAGAAACCGGAGAGCTGCCCAGGGAAGCGCGGTGTGTCCGGGGTCGTATTGGACGATGATGTCGCCGATCTCGTTGAACTTGTGCACCCACCGGAGAATTTTCATGGCAATATCATTCATGACGATCACATCCCCGCAGAAAGGAATCTTCCACTCCATTCCTTGCTTCTGTTTCTCGATCTCGGTGACGGTATCACCTATGGAAGCGGTTATCTGACGCACATGTTCCTCCCCGCTAGCTTCCGACAGAATTCGGCGCTCCTCCGCCGATAGCTTCTCACTGTGGAGAGCTTGATGCCACAGCGATGGACGCACTTCCTCTGCCGCCAAGGAGGTAGAACTGTGGTGCGTTGCACTAGCTGCGGGAGCCGTCGGCGGGATCGCACTGTGTGGGGCGGCGCTAGCTGCAGTAGCCGTCGGCGTGGGTTCAATTGCGATAGCGGCGGAATGCGACGGGGCGGGCGGGATGGTGGCTTGCGTCGCGGCTAACGGGTTATCCAGACCGACCGCAGTGGCGTGATGCGACGAAGAAACTGACGTCCCCGATTGCCGTCGGGTCTGGGCGCTATCCAGCACCGTCGCGGCAGGTGTTGGCGGGGGTTCCTGCGGCGTTGCTGGCGGATTGAGGGCAGATGTTGATGTCGACAAACCGTCTGCACCGTCTGCCACACTGCCTGCCCGACTGCCAGCTGGGTGGAGTACCGAGACGCCTGACGGGCTCGACCGCACCGACGGCGGTTGCGAGCTCGACTCCCCCGACTTCGATGGCTTCCTGAGTAAACCCAGGATTCTGGCTTTGACACTCATTTTGAAGGGAGGCATCGTGCTGGATTACGATGATTCGCGGCCGAGTAATCTAGCAGATTTGTTTCGACGAATTGACCACACCTTGGACGAGACGTTCCGGATCTTGGGCTTCGATGGTGAGACTGGTAGGTTCGCTTTCGAGTCGAAGTTGGCGATCGTGGGACCCGGTATGATATCTCGCTGATGGCAGCGCCGGCGGTATCAGAGCGAGTGTGCGTGTGTATGTGGAAGCGGGTGGACTATGTAAGGTGAAGCGCGGGGTTGCGCTCATTCTCCTCACCGCGCAGTGCACTTCGCCAACGGGGCGATAATAGATATCTCACACGCGGCCTACGTGGCATCCTGCCAGGTCCCAGGTGCCCCCGCACAAGTGAGACAATCGATGCTGGCAGACATAGTCTGCAGGGTGCACCATGCCAAGACGGCTTCACAACCAATTGCACCGCCCTGAGATGCTAACTGTTTCACCCGCTGGCATTCCCTCAGCCGTAAGCGTATTCCGGGGTTGTGGGGGGGCGGGCGGGTGAAGGTTCGAGGTCCTCCTATTTTATTTCCGTACACATAGATATGCACCGATTCCGGGGATCGTACTCGTGCATAACTAGCACCTATGCAAGCGCTGCCGGACTTGGATCACTCAGCTGAAAGACCTTTGGGCAACGGTAAAACAAGAAACGAAGTGATGCAAAGGACGGATCAGCACTGGAGAGCTGTTCTCGGATGAAAGATGCACAACTGACGTGTCCGAACTGCTGGCTACCACGGACGTAGGTTGCCAAATTACCGTCACATCGAGTTCGTGACGGTAGTTTGTCATGCCCCCATTGTGACACAGAACAAGGAAAAATCACATGACCGCCATATACAGTATACACAGCGGCAGTGCATGGACGACCGATGTGTCTAGGTGACGGATTGCAATAGCTGCCACGCAGTTTACTCAATAATGGGAACGAAAGGGCGTGTTCGAGGCCACTTGGAATGGAGAACCAACAGTGTTTTGGGGGTGCTGTTAGCTCACTAGCGTGCTCTAGGTTACGCACGGGGAGCCCAGGCGTGACAAAATCCACCGCCGCTCTGCCAGCTTTCATCTGATTGACTCAAGTAAGGCCAAAAAACGATCCTCAAGCTCAGCAAAGTCCATCAATTGGCTCACTAGGTGAGAAGTGTGCGCGCAGAGCCGCCCAACCGCCCACATAGATAGATCATTACACAAGTACAATCAATAACCTCTCGGTCATCACCATCACCGCCCCCGGCATGCCTGCAAACATTGCAACTGGATTCCCAGAGCTTAGGGACCGTGTTGTGGCCTTACTTAAGCCAATTAGATGAAACTGGCAGAGCAACGATTGATTTTGTCGCGCAACGAAGATGCCCTGGGTCCCCGTGCATATCCTAGGTTGCGCTAGTGCGCTAGTGCGCTAGCGGCATCTTGGTGCCCCCAAAAAAGCCATGACAAGGCCTGCTAGTAGGTACTGACAAGCTGAAGTATATATATACTAATGAAATGATCGAGTTCGCCGGGAACAGTTGGAAGAGGAGGAGTTGGTGCTGCTTGAAGTTCTGCAGATGTTAAATGGCGAGCTGGCGGGTTGGTTTGATTTTTCGTTTCGCTGTACGAGTTGAGTACCGTTTCATTGTACTACTTTCCACCTTCAATCTGATACCTTTTTTCATGCTAATCGCTTCGAGAGCCTTGTCGCCGCTGTAAATATAGAGAGTAATTGGATTGGAGTTACAAGCGTCGCCAACCATAACGGGAGTAAATAGATGTGATGAGCAAATACCTCCAATACCGGGAATGGGTGCGTAGGTGGACTCAGATTTGGAGCCGGCGGGCATTGCATTTTGCGCCGGACTCGGAGCACAAAAAGTGACCGGATTTTTGCATATTATCCATCGACACGCAAGAGAGCCAGAACCTTTCTTACGGGGTGGGTATATTAATATCGCAGAGGCCGATTCAGGCCCCTAAAACACCTAATTCTGCAGTATTTAAGGCCTTAAAAGAATGAATTCCGTGTTGCTCGTATAAACCGAGTGCCGTGTAGTGAGCGCGAGGCTGTTTGGCGTGCAATGTCCGTAGATAATTGCCAAGAAAAGACCCCTGCCATCTCATCAAAAAAGAAGAGTTCTATGTAACACAACGTCGGGACAGGGGACATAGATCGAAGTTGATGCCTCAGGGCCATCGAGCTGGGGGCTTGGCCATACGCCGCGAAGCCGTGTCATGCTGAATCGTGATGGAGAATGAGGTTTGGGAAAAGCTAGCACAGGGAAAAGATTTCTCACTAATTCTACTGCGAGTTTTCTCTTCGGATTCAATCATCCCGACTTTCGAAATCTACCAGTGCGGATGGAGGTGGGAATACGATTTTGCGGTAGAGATCGTTGGTAATAGAGTATCAGAATAAGACAATCTAGTGTACGCACGGCTTCTTACGACGTATGTACTCTATAGATGTGCTGGGTGGAATTTTGCTGGGAGGCGTCGGGCGGGTGGTTGTGCGAACGGAAGCGAAAAAGACTCCGCGACGTCAATTGTTGCCAACGGAAGCGGAAGACGGACCGTGACTGTCCAAAAATTGCTTTTTTTTTATTCCCGAACGGACGCTATCAGTCCTGTAAACGGAAGCAAGCGGACACCTCCACCCAAGCAGGGCCTTATCATCGACTTGGCAAACCACCTGCCCGCTCAACACGGGTGTCTTCAGAGAGTCGGAATTCGCTTCCCCGCCACAACAGAACCACTCAAGGAAAAAAAAATCCATCGTTCCTCGGCAGCGACACCGTATTTTTCTCTCTCTTTCCATATGGTGACGCTCTATCGGCTCGCCCTCTTGAATCACCCTCTTTACTGCCGGCGACTGTATTGAATTCCTCTCTTTCCTGCCGGCATTGCTGTAATTATTTAATTACTCTTTATTTGGCCGTGACAACACGGTTGTATTTACTTTCTCTCTTGTGCTGGAATTGTGCTGCCGGGTATTGAAAAGGTACATCATATCTGGAGTATGCACGAACTCGCTCCAAATTCGGATAGCGGGTTGCGGGGCCAACTACCCGGTCGACCAGTGCGGGCGGGAATGGTTTCTTCTAGAGCTGACACACATGCACCCGCCATATGAAGTCACCATGGCTGCATGCGAATTCTAATTGGATTCGTTGAGTGGAGTCGACTTTCAGCGATCGCCGGACGTGCATGCGGTGTGCTGCGAGCCGGGAGACATTCGTTGGTATGCAGCCTATCTATAACTGTAGCTGAAGCTACGCGCCGCGGTATCCGACAGGTGTTCGTCGGTGAGCTGAACCTCCGGTACTCGTCGGAACTGCCTCCGTGGTACGTACTTGCCAAACCATCGGCTAGCTATATACTCGCGGGATTCGTATGATAGATATCTGCTCAGGGACTTGTCTCGTTAGGGCCATTGCGTGTGTGGCAGTCCCGTCGGCTGGCCTGTGCTCGCACCACGTCGTGCAGGCAGCCTCCGCGAAAGGCAAAGCACGGTTCTCAGGTCCCCGGCAAGCGACTCGTCGAAAGTCTGCAGGCGCGATTCCGTCCATTGGGTCTTTGGACAGGTAATTCACGCACGACGCGACTTCTCGGAACCGCACTCGTAGAAGAACTTAGGAAGGAGCTCGCCAGCAGTCGTAAATGAACGCATAGTGGACTCATCAATACATAGTATTCGCTATAGATGCGCCTCAGAATCTCGCCGGTGGACTAAACGGGATATGAGGAAGTCACCCAGAGGCTGCGAGTGCACGACTGGCCTGCATACTTGTGCAGAGATTCATCGAGAGACTCAGCCACACCTTTCGGCCGCCAGACTAGTCGCGGTCGGGGGTCTCGAACAGGAGCTCGACGGTTGTGAGCCGTCGGGATTATTGTGGAAATTCTCCATGTCGTTCGGAGGAATACACGGCAGGCGTGACAGAGAAATCGGCGTGGTCTGGTGACTCGTCCGGAGTGCCGCCGGCGGACTAAATGAGGTGCGCGCACCGATTGGTCAGTTACGCGTCCTGAGCTTCGTGGAGAGCTTCATCGAGGTGCCAGACTCGCCACGGCGGAATGACCCCAACCGACACTTGTCATTCACAGGATATCCGCGCGACAAACGCTGGGGGCCCATCGAAATGCTGCTCTTGATATCAAAAAACTAACTATCCCCTAACCGAGCGCGATTCCATGCGTGGCGCACTGCGACTCCGACGATTCTGCGTGAAGGAGCTGCTGAGAAACAGAGACTGTCGGCAATTTAAATGCGCCCGAATCATCGCGATCATCGATGAAGGACTCTGAGACCCGTCGGCGACCTGTCCGAGCTGGGCTCGTCGGTGTGCCTCGCCGGACTACTGGTCGCCGAGCTGTAGGCGCAACAGCGGTCTAGAACCACTGAACAGTGTGAGCAGCGGCATTGGATGCGGGGCATCTCCTTTGGCAGATGCTCCCACCAGTCGCCTGCGAAGACAACCACGCATCCCCGGTTTGCGAGCCCCACGGCTGGCTGTGTCAAGACGGTATGTAGGAACAGCTTTTTGCCTCCCCCCGCGATCACCTCTCCCGCGAAGGAAGAGGGCGCTCTCGGAGATTACGGAGGTAACGGAAGGTGAAGAGCGTGTTGATTGTCTGGATGGGTGGAGGTCATGGAGACAACGAATGAGATTAACATATCGGCTCCCGCATTCAGCTGAAAGGCGGGCGCTAGTCTTGTGTAACTGCAGTGCGTGCATTGCCACAGTAACTATCTCACAGAGTCTGGCGCCACAGTAGATGTGGCTGCAGGGCGGATCCCCTACATACATACATATGATAGATGTGTCCGCTACATACATACATTTTTGGGGTCCGATTGGAAAGCTTCCACCCTGCATTAGCGTCTGGTGCAGTGCCTGCACGTGAGTGGGGGCTGTGCGACAATTGCTTCTCTCCACGGCTGTTGCTACAACACATGCTCGAACGAAGAAAGTGGGGTTTCCACCCTTACGTTCTGTACCCGGGGGCCTGGGGCCGACACGAAGAGTCGCCGAAAGGAGTACCTATACGTGCAGCCGCAAGCCGCACGGCTCCCGGCCGAGAAGAACGTTCTACGGTTATACCAGCTGTCCACGAAGATCCCGTGGGCGGAGGTGCGGAGAGGGGCAGGGAAAGGCAAGAACCGGTTCCGGTTCTATGGCCTCTACGCGGACGAGCGGTGGAGTCAGACGGCCGTTAGCTTCCTCGCCTCCATGTGGGGCGACGGATACTGGGCATGGCTGAGGAAGGCATCCAGCTGGAGGTATCGGAGTGGGACGGAAATGGAGTTCTTTCCTATGGCTTTTCCCCCAGTCCACTTCCTTGGTGCGCTTTTTATCATCCGGACAAAGGGCGGAGGGTGGAAGGAGCCACAACGAGGCGCCCACGGGAACCGGACCGCGTATCTCCGTGATGTAGATAGGTCGCATGCAGTTAATGGTTAAAGAGAGCCGCCATATCGGAAGGAGAGATGAGAAACTCCGCTGCTGCATGTTGCCCGAGGGCCGCTTCGGTGGCCACCCCGTGAGTCTGCGGTCTGCCGGACGTACTGTTGCACTAGACGTCGACCGGTGACTGTGCCTGCGACGTCTCGGCCGTATCCGGTGCATTTCCCAGAGAACCCGCCGGCGAAGCACAGATGCAGCGAATGGCGGATGCCCAACCGTCCTTGCTTGAGCCCTTCGACTGCGAATACTCGACACCTCGTGCACAAGCGCGGTCGCTACGCACAAGATATGCACGGGTTAAACGCCGCGGTTCCCGGCAATCATCGAATTGACCGCCAGAAGCGGTGGGTGGACGCGAGCACGATGGCCAACTCTTACGCAGTGTGCGGACCGCGCCGCCGTCAGAATCATCCAACCCTCCCGGCTCGCCTCCCGCTCCCTGGATACGGGTGCCCAAGTCCGCGTGAGCCGGCTGTTGGCGGATGGCCTCAATCCTCATGGTCGCAACCGATTGGTCCCAGGCGGTAAGCATCACGGGATCGCACTCGCTTTGAATGTTTCTGTGAATATTCCATTGCGCCGGTCCAGGTCGTCCGGGGCCCTTTCGCGGATGAGCGGTGCGGCCAGGTGATTTTACCAGCCGTGGAGCGAAGGGTGGGTCCGGATAGAGTTGAGTAGGTTGCCCAGAGTGAGGCGCCCGATGGGAGCTCCGGGAGTGGGGAATCGTGCTTGTTGCCCAGGGTGATTGAGTTTAGGGGTGAGCGGGTGATAGTGCGGTGCATATTATCTCGGGGACTGGCCAAGGTCGAGGGGGGGAGAGGGGCTAAAACGAACCGCCTGCGGACCGATCGGGGTTTAGGGTCTCAATAGTCCGGCCGGCCCGCGGGCTGCCCACGGGCTTTTGGGACGGTCCAGTCCGGGCCGGGATTTCTGATGACCCAGCCCAGCTGGATAGCGCCAGCAGCCGGACTGCCTTGACCCAGGCCGGCCGGCGGGCGCCCGCGGGCCAACGCTAGTACTAGTTAGTGGTTAAAAAAAATATTGTCACACATGACAGCTCCACCATCTCTTCCAAATTTTTTTAGATACTCCTGTTTACCTTATCTTCCTTGTGCTCTTCCGGGCATGTACGATTTTCTGTCTGTTCTTGTGGTGGTGGCCGAAAGCTCCCAGTAACAGGTTAGGTGTAGCCCGAAACCCGAAAACCCACACACAACCAAAGAATTGCGGATCGGATTTCCCTTACAACTCCACCATCTCTTCTCCTATTAACAGAATTTTTGAATAATCTCTATCGCCTTATCTTTCCGGTGCTCTTCAGGGTATAGATTTTATATGTGTTGCGGTAATTGCCGAAACCTCCCAGTAACAGGAAACCCAACCACAACACAAGAAATGCCCACCGGATTTCGCTTACAGTTCCACTATTTCTTCTCCGATTAACAGAATTTTTGTATAATTTTGTTTGCCTTATCTTTCCAGTGTTCTTCGGGGTATATACGATTTTATATATGTGTTGCTGTGGTTGTGTACGAGAGCTCCCAGTAATGAATGGTCCAAAACCTAGAAACCAACTCGCCGCCAGATGAGGTAAGACGCTAGAGGATCATGAAATCTCCCTCGTTTTCCCGGCCGGACTATTGAGACCCCTGATCGCAGTTGGGGTTGGGCAGTGGACGAGATCCGGGCGAAATGTATCCCGTCAGAGTCCACATAGGCTGAATGCGAGTGCGATTAAGCGGAAGAAAAAAAAAACAAGCCGGTCCAGGTCTGCGAGCTACCGTAATTGGGGCGTGACGAAGCAATCGGGCGATCCGCCGCCTCGGCGGCAGGCGGGATCGAGAACGGGATAAGCCGGTACTCGACGCCGAAGACCGAATCGGCTTGAGAATCAGCGGATTCGGTGTTCGCATCCAAGCGCAGGATGTCTTGGGGCGCGAGCCTTACGAGCGAGTAGGTGCGTCGGGAGCGACGAGACGAAGGCCTACCGTTGTGGGTGGGTGAATTGTGTAAAGCGGTACATCTTGCCCCGCCGGCTCTACCGCCACGGCTGCGGTGACCTTGAGGGGCACTGGCGGGATGGTTCCTCGAAAACACAGCCACTTGTTCGGCCACATCAGGGTCCGCATTCCGGAACTTCTCTTCTCTGGTACGTACCCGGCCGAGGAGCCCGTGCTGCACGTGAGATCTAAGCAGTAATGCTCGGCACGTGCCATCGCCAAGGAAACACTTTGGTGGAAGCTGCTCTGGCAACGGGTGCTCTCGGAGGCGGCTTCCCTATCCTTTTCTTCCCCTCCTTGGGTTGGTTATGCACTCCCTGCTGGATGATGTTGAATTTGTGGCTTTTGTGTGTACCGCGGAGAGTTGGGCGCAGACTTGCAGCAACGAGTTCCCTCATCTCGACACTATGGCTTCGTGCCTACTGTGCGTCTTGTGTTTTATTGCGTACTTCCAGGGCGTGAAGTTTGGGGCAAGCCTCGACCTGGTGTCGGAGCCACAACTCGAAACCTGCGCCTAAAAGTGTTCGTACTGCACATGGATGTAAGGCGGGACGTATGTATCCATACCCCAGACCTCTGTTGTTGCTTGGAGCGTGGCGAGTGTGTGTGTTATAGGATTAAAGCAGCTGGCTAGCTTCAGAAGATACGAGCAAAAACGACAACGAGTGAGTGGACCGCCGGCGTCAGTAGTACGAGGGAGCCTGTGTGCATTTCGTCGCTGGGTGGGCGGATGCGCTTGTCTTCGTCGCTCGGTCTCTTCGGCGGTGAAAGCCATCCGCCGCACCGCGCAAGACATGATCTTATCTACGGGCACCAGCTGTAAGGATGGAAATCTTTTGGACGAACATCTCGATGGCTCCAGCGGGGATATAGGGGACGTCGAGGAGAGTGAGGCAGAGGACGGGGCAGTGTTCTCCATATTATTGCAGCCTTGTCTAAGCTCTGGAAGGACCGCGCTGTGATAGTCCGTCCGTCCGTGATGTATGGATGACGGTACTGAAGTAGTCCGTCCATGCTTGATCTGAAATCCTCTCGTCTTAACCCATGCCTGATACGTTTGAAACTTGGCTGATATTTCGTCTGCCGTTTTCGTAATGAGAAAGTAGACCTCGGTATAGCGGGTGCAGTCGTCGATATAGATGATGTAGAACTGGGCACCTCCGATACTGTGCTTTATGGGTCCATAGAGATCTGAGTGTATGAGCTCGAAAGGCGTTGAGGAGCGCGACGACTTTGTTCGGATCACATGCTGTTGTTGTTTCGTTTCGACACAGGTTTGACATAATCCTGGTGTTATCCATGGGGTCCTAGT
>Ga0307516_10007973_pt1 | contig 12054 bp, 18 predicted proteins | sample 19_EM_MG_FD_203310 | JGI IMG/M metagenome (GOLD analysis project Ga0307516, IMG submission 203310) | Populus trichocarpa ectomycorrhiza microbial communities from riparian zone in the Pacific Northwest, United States - 19_EM | ecosystem: Host-associated > Plants > Roots > Unclassified | place...
ACAGGTGTATTCTGAAGTGAGTCCCGTCCTCTCCACCCAGCTTTAGTATATTTGGACTGAATCAAACCTGAAGCCGCCGCCCCCCCGGGGGGGGGGCGGGGGGGGGGGGCCCCCCCCTCTAGTCAAGAAAACCCGACACTTTGGCTCAGGCTCTGGCTCTGGCTCCCCAGAGAACTCGGCTATAGGCCTTGCACAGTCTCAGATGCAGCTGCTCCCCTTCACCCCGTCGATTAATGTGAAGTTGAAGAAGAGCAAGAGGAACAAGAAGGGAATGGAATGAAGGAGGATGAGGCGATGGACGACAGGATGTTAGGTACACAAGTACTTTGTTTCGGACGCCGATCGCTGCAAGCCAGTGCCCGAAACATTTCCCCACTTTCTGTGTGCATCCACCTGCCAACCCCCCAACGCAAGACACTCCGCCGACCCCCTTCCCATCCGCACAACCGGTTATCGTGACAGTTGAACTATTACGCCAACACGAGTAAAGCACGATTAAGTACACCCCAGACCTCACAGATAATGTGATCGGGTAAGATAAAACGGGCGGAAATTTCCAACCAAAGCAAATGAGATGTTGCAACGATAAAGGAAGGAAAGGAGAAGAAAAAAAATGGAACGTACCGAGCTCGCTTATCCCAGTGCATTCCTCCTTTCCAAGACATGCCGAGGCACACCGAATCAGACCCTCCAGATTCACCCAGTCGCTCCGTAGCAATCGGCCCGAAATCGGCAGGGTCAATCGATGTTCGGTTCTTCCGCTCCGCGGTGCGGTTGTTCGGGGTGGTGTGGTGTTCGCGCTCTGGGCGGTGGAGGTGCAGGTGGATGCGGCGAGTGTCGACGTCGTCGGCAGCAGCCGCGGCGACGAAGGGGGGGAATGGAGCTGGCGTCCGTCGTCTCGCCCGCGAAATGGGTCTTTTGTGGTGGTACTATTCGTGCTGCCCGCGTTCGCCAACATCCTGCACGCACCCGCCATCGACATGTCGTTCCTGTCTCTGGGCCTGTGCTGTTGGTGCTGGTTCTGGCTTGGGGTCTGGAACTGACACTGGTGCTGCGAGTGTGAGGGCTGGTATCGTGCTTGGATGTCGGTGGTAAACTCGAAGCCGTAGTCCGGGTTCAGGGAAGGAGTTCGTTCGGGGCTTCGTTCTGTGCGCTGGTGGTGGTGGTGGTGGTGGTGTTGGTGTTGTTGGTGTTGGTGTTGCTGCTGTCTATCATAACGTTGACTTTGCATCTGGAGCTGCATCAAGGATAGAGTGGACAGAAGCACACTTGTCAATATCCCAATGAAGGTTGGGAAGTGAAGGTAGATCGAGAGATCGCAGAGATCGTAGAGGGACGGGGCCGGAGGTGGGTGGTATATAACGTAGGATCCGGATATAGCAAAGAGTGTCTGCCCTTTCGCAGTTGTTGGCGGCAGGCAGGCAGGCCGGCGGCGCAGCAACAAACAATCTATTTTTTTTTTTTTTTTTTTTTTTTTTTTGAAAAGAAATAAAAAATAAAATAAAATTTCGTTTTTGTGAGAAGCTCGGTAGGGGAAGACAGGGCCGCAGCTAAGGAAAGCACTATGTCGAGCGTGCAGTCGCAAGCAAGCGTGTATCTCAGGAAGACGAGGGCGGCGAGGATGTGGGGAGCGAGAGTGTGGAGGGGATGTGTGGGTGTGGGTGCGGATGCGAGAGCGGTATGTATGGTATGTTCGGTATGTACGGTATGTACAGGACCCGTACGGCGGCGCTCCACGTTATCTCTCGGAGAGGGCCACGCTGTCGGGGCGGTTGGGGAGTGTGGATGGATGGTGGACAGTGGACAGCGGACGGTGGATGGTGGAGGAAAGGATCTATGAAGGGAGGGCGGGGTGGGGAGGGGTGGTATAGTTGAGGATTTGCAGTGGGTCTTGAGGACTTCCCGGCCACTTTCGGATTTGCTTGCTCTGCTCTCCACCTCCACCCCGAGCGGGTTCTCTGCGCTCTGTCTCTTCGCACTACTGGAAAATCTGGACACTGCTGGAGAATCTGGACACTGCTGGAGAATCTGGACACTGCTGGAGAATCTGGACACTGCTGGAGAATCTGGGCACTGCTGGAGAATCTGGGTACGGCTGGCGGGGGGGGGGGGGACAGGGGGCTGAAGGTTGTGCGTGGTGGAAGGGGATTGCAGGAGAAGTGGGAGGTGGAGACGACGGCGGCGGCGGTAACGCTGTTGCGCAGCTGGGAAGCAGGAATCCAGCGAGAGCGCGATGGTGAGCGCTCCGCATACATACCCGGCCTAGCAGCATCCCTCCCAGGCGATATGTAGCTCGATGCACTCTGCCACTGTACCCGTCGGATTCCTGCGGCCTTCTCCATGGAGCAGAGCGTCCATCCGCCCGGTACATAGCTCCATGGGGCTCTTGGCGGTGGATACTGTAGATAGTCTGGCGTGCGTCCTCGAGCTGGATAGATACTCTAGAGTAGATAGATATCCACGCCCGGTGCATCTCCCCGTAAACGACTTCGGCGGAACAGTCGCGTTGCGTTGCGTTGCGTCTCTCCCCGTCACCATCTCGGCATCATCGTCGCTGCCAGCCCGCATCGGACCGCCGTAGCATTCCCATCCTGCTCCTGTTCAGTTCCTTCCTTCCTTCCTTCCTTCCTCCCTCCTGCCTCCTCCCTCTTCTTCTTCCGCAGTCGCCACCAAGCCTCAGCACTACACGCGGCCATGTGATCTTGTGGTCTGCGACACTGTCCGATCCCCGGTCTCGTCCGGTCATCCACTCTGCCCAAGGCCGCGGATCGCCATGTCCTATTGCCCGCGAGCTGCGCCCTCATGATCCGCCATTCCCCACCGTCCGCGCAAGGCTGCCAATCGCAGAGACTGACGCTCTTCGTCCGCCGCCGCCGCCGCCGTCGTCCGTCGTCCGTCGTCCGTCGTCCGTCGTCAGTCGTCGGGCTCTGAGTGATAAACGAACCTGTCCGGTGGAAACAGCCTGCGGAACGTGGACATCATCATACATATCGCTGCGAGATATGTACCCCGACTGCTGGCTGGCTGGCTGGCTGCAGACTTCCCTTGGAGATGCAGGCTAGATGACTGCCGGTGGGCAGAGCAGAGTGGCTCTGCACGGACGACTCGACGTGGATTCCCCATCTCGTTTGTTTCCGCAGAGAACGTGCGCGAGAGAGGCCGAGGCCACACTCCCCTCCGTGGAATCAACCGTATCGGCCTCCTCCTCCTCCTCCTCCTCCTCCTTTCAGAAAACCACGCGATCAAAAAAGAATAGAAAAAATAGAAAAAATAGAAGAAAAAAACATTTAAAAAAAAACCGCCGTTCCCGTTGCTAAGCGTGTATCATAGATAGCGTGCACTCGACGGGGTCGGTTCCCCCCCCCCCCTGTGCGCCCATCCGTAAGTTGTGTGTGTGTCGGGGATGTTTCTGGTTGCGCCGGTCAAAGGGAGGGGGATGCGCACCGCGTGTGTATGATGATGATGTATGCATGCAACCATCGACGAGGCGACGTGATAGGCTGGGCTCCCGGTTCGCAACCCCCGCAAAACTCCAAACGCCCACCCACTCCCGTCCAGTGAGGGAAAGCAAAAAAGAAAAGGGCACATATGTATGTACCCGTGTGTATACATAGACTGGATATATATCTATCAGTGTAGCGCCATGTATCCACAGCAGAGCTGGAGGCAGAGTACCATACATACATACATACATACATACATACAGTCTACGATGATCGACCACCCCTACGTACATAGAGAGTACCAGGACATAGATATCTGCACTCTTCTCAGAGCCCGCCCTCGACCGCGCTAGTCGGTGGCTGTGACTGTGGCGCAGGCCCCGTTGGGGGGGCAGTGGCTGGCTGGCGCACGCACGTGTATCGTATCCGGCTACTGTTCTGCATATCTGTCGATCACATCGAGTGCTGCACGATGAAGTCCTGCTCGCACCCTGCAGTCCGCAGCTGGGGGCATTCGACATTCGACATGTCCGCGGCGACTGCTCGGATCCACGGCGGCCCGCAGCATGTCGCGTCGGCACAGCAGACGCGGGACGGACCGCGCGGGTGCTGTTTGCTCGCGCCGCGGACGCCGAATGATCGCGAGTGAACGGCCGGCCCGTAGCAGCGGACGCAGCCGTTCTCACGCCTGCGCCGTACCGGCCGATCCGCACAGCAGCCCTCCGCACTGCGCACTCCGCACTCTGCATACATGCGGTACGTACATAAAAATACATGCTCTCGACCTCCTCCGGCGCGAATCCTTCTCCCCGGAGCGGGGTGCGGTGCGGTGCGGGAGAAGCCGACACCGCCCGCATGGTGCCCGCCGCGTATGTATGCAGATATGCGATGCACGCACGCACGCACAGTCGTACTCGCTCCACCCGTCGAGGCCAACCTCCTCGGACCGGGGGAGAGTCTCGCATTCGGGACGGCCGTCGAGTCTCGAAGACAACGTGGGTGGGTGTGGCGCGTCCGCTTTCGCGCAGCACCACGCATAGATATCTACAGCGCGGTTATGCATGTGCAGAGTGCAGCGATGGGCAGGAGCGCAAAGAGTGGGGGGCTCGCAGAGAAAATTGGCGGTGGCTGCGGCGTGAGACAGCGAGAGAGAGAGTGTATGGGGGGCGGGGACATGGATGCTCCGCTGGCGTGTGGATATGTAACAATTTGTGTGTGTGTGTGTGCGTGTGTGTGGCCCGCCGCCCGCCAGCGCGAGCTGGGTCGCTCTGTCTGTATCCGGCCAGTGCGAGGCGGCCGGTGACACACACACCGCTCGTTTCGGCTGCACGCGAAGCAGGGAGTCCCTTGCTCCCCCGTGTGTCGATTAGATCATATGCAGTGGAGGCGGGCAATCAGGCGGGCAGGCGGGCAGGCGGGCAGGCGGGCAGGCGGGCGGCGGCGGTGCCGGTGGTGGCGGGGTTGGGCTGGGCGGGAGCACGGGTCGTCGGCCGTCACCACCAGCAGCACCCCGATCCGGACGGGGAGCCGTCGCCGGAGCGCCAGTGGCGTCCACGCTCGCGCGGCTTGCATCTTCCGTTCGAGCGTGTGCGGGTGCCGCCGCGCATTATTGTTCACATGCAGGTGCTCGGCGTGGTTTCTCCCATTCCTCCGCAGCAGCAGAACCGGAGACGGTGGGGGCCATCTGGGCCCGCCGTGGTTCGCAAGAGCGATAGACGAACACATGTGGCGCCTCCGGGGATAGCTATCTCCGCCGTCCCGCTGTGGTATCCATCCCCGTGCTGCGCGGCCCCCCCGGCAGGCGGACGGCATGTCTAGACCCCCCCCCTCCCCGTTTGGATCCGTCGCTGGGCTCCGCAGGCAGCGGGCGCGAGGCGTGAGACATGCGAGAAGAGAACGGGGCGCATATGTATGCGCGACGAAGGGCTGCGACCGGTAGATGGCTGCGAGATAGTCGGGCAGAGTCGCCGTGTCTCGCCACCTCCCCCGGACTGCAAGAAGGGAAAAAAAAAACGAAAGAAGGAGGAAAAAAGAAAAGAAAAAAAAGGAAGAAAAAAGAAAATAGGGGGAAAAGGGAAGGAAAGAAATAAAAAGGAAAGAAATAAAAAGGAACCCCACTTCTCCGTGCACATCTTGTCGTGCCCCCCCTACATCCCACCAGCGCATCATGACATCAGAGACGGAATCTGACGACATGGGCTTGCAGGCCGTCCATCGCGCCGCGAGTCAGCCTCTGCCGCCTCCTTCCCTCCTTTCCTCCTTCCCTTCTTCCCTTCCCTGCTGTCTGCGGTCCGTCTCCGTCGCCGCGTCGCTCTCCCCCCCCACGCCCGCCCGTTCGTGATTGCCGGTGTGAGGGATGATGAACGTGACGGGAAGAGAAAGAAAAGAAAGAGCAGCCGGAACGAGCCACCCGTCCGGCTGCCTTCCTCTCTTTCCTGTGCTGCGCCGTCGTTCGGGGCGAGCTCGAGTAAGAAGGTCCACACCAACCTCCGTGTGCTTCTCTCCCGCCAACGCGCCATCCAACCGGAGACCGAGTCGCCCCAGATATCTATCATCTATCACTCTCCGCTCGAGAGTAGATGCTTCTTGGTTTCGCCGTTTCCTCGTGTTCCTTGTGGGAATTCTGCCTTCCCACTCTCTCCATATCCCGGGTCGGTGTCGTGCCCCCCCCCCCCCCCCTACCTCGCTCTTGCTCCTGTCGAGCTCTCTCGAGGCTGGAGGGGGGCGCGTATGTATGGACGCACGCCACGGCCTGCAGGACGGCACATGGTTTTTTTTTCTCTCTCTCTCTCGCTTTTCTTTTCTTTCTCCCCGTTCTTCTTTCTTTCTTTCTTTCTTTCTCTCTTTCTCTCTTTCTCTCTTTCTTTCTTTCTCTCTTTCTTTCTTTCTTCTCGGTTCTTTCCGTTCTTATTATTTCCCTCACGAACACTCTCGCGAACACGGCGTGCTCGTGCTCGTGCTCCGTTTCCTTCGTCGGCCAGCAAGCGCCAGAGGCGGCAACGTGTAATAGTAGCGGGCATGGATGGGATGGACGGCCAACTGACCGTCCCGACAGTGGCCCCACCGGCGGTCGAACCACATCGGTGGTCCGACAATCGGGACTTCATATAAGGCTAGAGTAGCGCTGGCCCGCCAACGTGAAACTGGACGCCCGGATTCGCAGGGCAGTAGTGTGCGGAAACAGCTTTCGTGGCAGCTGTCATCCGATCCGGACACTATACTATGGCCCGCCACCCCCTCGACTGAGCGAGAGAGAGGGGGGAAAAAAAAGAGTCTCCCCCGCAGTAAAGGGGGGGTCTCCTCTAGTATCTATCACACTCCGTGTTGTTGGCGGTTCACCCCGCATCACTCGAGAACTCACGAGAACTCACCGATTCCATCGCTTCCGCGCGTGGGGCAGATGTCCTTCCGTCTAATATGGGGCGCGCGGCGCATACGACACTTCCGAATTGGTATCTTGCGCGTCTGCGTGGGGGCTACTCAAAGAGGGCGGATCTTGTGCCAAGAGAATCCGAATTATTATTTTTTAATGATAAAAAATAAAATAAAAAAAATCGGCTCCAATCACCCGTCATCGGGTGGGTGGGGCTCGAATTTCTTCTCCGCACTGGCCCCCGTCCTCCGTTCACTTATCGCCTCTTCTGCCCTACATACTCCGATGCAAAACACCTGGTATCGCCATTGGCTGCGTACCGGGGAAGGGCTCCGCTTCACCGAACAACGCACTGCAGCCTACATACCGGCGGTGGTGGTGGTGGACCTGTGTGCGACGGACAACGGTCCAATGGCGCCTCGACGCTCCCAGCAATCACATCCATGGTCACCACTGCGTCTTGCGCACGATCGCTACTATATGGATATCGGTGTTTCGTTCCTCTGTTGTTCGACGCACACAACTCCAACTCCAACCCACCTTGCTCCCTCTTTCTCTCTCACTCACACACACACACGCACACACACACACAACGATGCGTTCTCGGGGCTCGCAGGCGGGGGAGGGCTGTCGATATATCCACTGGCATTTGGCAAACGTCTGCTGATGCTCTCGGGGATGTGATGCTCGCCGCGACCCCTCTATCCGGCCAGCCTGCAGGAATGAGTTCGAGTCCGCGATCGCTGGTCGCTGGGTCCGCGTTCCGGCAGATATCGCGAGACGCCGGGCGTCGGGTGCAGAAAAAACTACGGACAATACTCTCTCCGTCTCTGGCCACGGTGGCGGTGGTGGGGCATGCGGATCGATTGGCGATGACACAGAGACCGCTATCGGTAGGGCTCTTGCGACGGTGCTGATTTTGACGGTGGGGATGCGTGTTTTTTTTTCTCCGTTGTCCCAGCCCCTCATGTTCGCTCAACGACCAACAAACGTGTGCGGTAATCTCTGCCCTGCATTGGACTTACATAAGAGCGAGAACGAACGGACGGACGGATGGGGGAGCTGGGTGGGGAGAGGCGAGGAATGGCGGCGGGCCCACTGGGCTCGCGGAGATTGCGGGGGGAGTTGGGACGCTGCAGAGACAATATATTCATGATTACAGCCCTCTTGCCTCTCTCTCTCTCTCTCTCTCGACGAAACGTCCGCAGTCGGCTGGAGGGGGTGCTACTGCCTGCTTGCGGAGACGGAAGGTGGCGTTGCTACAGATTGTGGGTTTGCCGTCATCGTCATCAGCAGTCGTCCGAGCGGAGAAGCACAGATTCGAGCGCGGGGCGGCAGGACACATCCGTTGCTAGATCTGCGTCTGCAGAAGAGGGCGTATATGTATGCGCGATGCGCCATAACATCAGCGTACATAATCTCTGCCGGTGTTGGTCATCATCACACGGCGCATTCGCCCGTGGGATATCTATCAACTCCATCCTACATACTCAACCCTCCTCCGCCCAACCCCGGCGCGCGGATAAACGTCTGAGCAGCCACCTCTCCGCCGCCGCCGACGACGACAACACCGACACCGACAACGACCGTCTTCTCCCTCTTCTTCTTCTTCTTCTTCTTCTTTTTTTTTTCTTTTTTCTTTTTTGTTTATTCCTTACTCGCTCGGCAACGACCGCCAACATCGAGCTGACTCCGCCGGGATGCCAAAGAAACGACCAGTCGCAAACTCCCGTTCTGGCCACCTGGCTGGCTCGCCAGCTGTATATTTCGAGGCAGCAGGGAGGCGAGCGTGTTTGCATAATCTCTGAACCACATGCATCCTAGGGCCGGCAGTTTCTGCATCTGGGTCGCAAGTACTTGGGTTGCGGGCATTTCTATTCGCTCACATTCTATCTAGACCCCGTTTCTGCCAAGAATCACACGGTATGTACATAGAGCACTTAGATACACACATACCCACATCCGAACCCGGTGCTGACCTTTTGCGCGCAGGCAGGTGTCTATGTATGTACAGACAGACATTCGGCAGGCTTCCATCCCTTCCGGCGCCGGATGTACCGCTGGGCGGTCCAAGTGGGTGCTGGCTCTGCCCGGGGATGAGCGGCGGAAGGTTCTCCTGGGCAAGGGCAGGACCGCAGAGCCGTGTAGACTAGGCACCCAGCAGGCAGCAGCGGTCGGGGGGATATTGGACAACTGGCTGACGTTGGGCTTCCGGCGTGGCTTCCGGGACGGGACGACGGCTACGGATCCAGTCGAACGAATTCTTCCCGCCAGCATGCAACTGCACGTCCTAGCCAGGCCCCTCCCCGGTCGCCCCCCCCCGCGGACCCCAGACGAAGAGAAGCCGAAACGTAGATAGGCTTCCCTGAGATGCTTCCGCAGAGACGCGCGGGGCAGGCATGTTTTTCCGCCGTTCCTTCCATTCTTCGTTCCGAGGGCTTCCATCGCTCCCCTCGAACCTCTGCACGCCCACGGCGGATCCCTCCCGCCGACAAAAAAGCCTATCTAGCAGATTTAGATTGAGTTCGAGTGTAGGTACATACATACTACATATGTGCGTACGGTTCGACAACACCCGGACACACAGGCAAGGGAAACCTCCGAAGACCTGTCCCACTCTCCCCGCATGGTGCCAGTCCCCCCCCCGGAGGCTATGTAGCCGGAATCCCCAGTTCCAGGTTCGTTTGGGGGGGAGTGGATGTGTCCGGACAGATCCCACTCGCTGCTTAACCCCTCATTCATCGGATCCCATCCATGCCGCCCATATCTACACGCACACACGCACACACCTTGCCATGCCCGTCGATGCTGAGGCGTCCGCTTATCTCCCCCCTCCTCCCGCTCCCGCTCTTGCTCTTCGGCCCAGCCCCCGCATCTCAACGGACGAACAAGCTGGCGGGGCGCAAGCTGGCCAGTGCTGGTGGCAAACGCCCCCCATCGGTCATCCGTTCGGTGTGTACTCTACCGCACACAACACACTCCGCATATCTGTAGATGTCCCGCTTCTCGCTCTCGGCGGGTTTTTTTTTTCTTGTGTTGTTTTTTTTCCCCGCCAGACACCGGCCCTTTGGCATGCGTACTCGCACCCTGGAAGCACTGGGGGAGGGGGAAGCAAGCAATGAGAGGCATACAATTGCGGTGGGCTACTACATATGTGCCGACTTTACTTGGCTAGGGCTTGTGAACTCCACGTCGGGGACAGTCTGTACGCAGAATGTAGACCCTGTAGACTCTGTAGGGCGTGCGTGCGTTGCTCGCTCGGGATCTTAGTGTGCTCCCCTCCACAAGATCGAGGCGAAAGTTCTGCAGGAGCTCGGGAGAGACAAATGTGCGCCGGGTGCTGTGGCTTGCCGGTGCGAGATATCTGCATACATACTCTCCGAGCTGCTGCACAAGGTGGGAATGTACATAGGCAGGCGGGCAGGCAGACAGTAGGCGGGGCGCCGGCTTGCTGACCGGAACGCCGCAAACGGTGTGCGCGTAAAACTATTCCAAGCGGAAGAAAAGGGGGTCTTTTTTTTTTAAAAAAAAAAAAAAAAAAAAAAAAGAACATGCGGTGTCGGTTGAGAAACCATCGCACGACAATTTCTTTGGTTAGATAAGCGTCCTCGCGGCTACTTAACAAGTTCACATCTTTAAATAATTCCGAAAGAAAGAATGAATGAATGAATGAAAAAACAGTAGATAAGTACATACTTACTTACATACTTCTTACTTATGTAAGTACTATGCAAATGCACCTTTTTTTTTTAATGATGCTCTGCTCGTACTCGGGCTGCATCTCGTGCATCATACAAGTGGTTTGTAGTCTGTATGTATGTTTGCGACTGCTTTCAACGGTAGAGAAGGCTGAACCGTTTTTCTTTTGGCGCTTTACGACCATTTCTTTTTTTTTTCTATGTACATACTTAAGTAAGTACAATCTAGCAGATGATCGATCGTAGAGAGCCGTGAAGAGCGATTTCTGCTTGGGACGTATATATATACGCGCAAGTACATATACTTGTTGTTCGACGGCTGATTTTTTTTTTTTTTTTTTTTTTTTACTTGTACATAAGTAGAAGCCATTGTACCATCCATATACTCCCCGGCCTATGGCTGACGACCCAACTCTCTCTCTCTCTCCGAAACACCGAGTTCCAGCTCAAGCGGGCTTATCATATCGGTTTCGAGGGAAGAATATGTCCTCACAGGGTTGTCGTGGATAGCGAAGCGAGTCGTAGTTAGTCGACGTTATACATACATAAGTAACTACTGTACATAGAACCACTTGTTTGCGACCCTCGTGATTTCTCGTTGTGGATCGTGAGGATGAAGCATCGCTAAGATACCCGTTGTTGCAGTCCACCTACATACATTGTACTTCCTCTGCTCATCACGATCGCTCGGACTTTGGAGTACTTATCGAGCCCTCGATCAACTACGGGTTTCTTTGCGTGCTCTCCAATGGTCGAGAAAAAAAGAAAAGAAAAGAAAAGAAAAAAACGGTATGAAAACGGTGTAGCACCGGGTGGTTTCCCCCAGACAACCTGGGTATTCTTTTGCATTTTTTTTTAATCCTTTTTTTCGAGACATGTTTAAGTAAGTAACTACACCCGGAAGAGAACAGGTGAGCTAGATACTCCTTCGGTTTCCCACATCCAAAAAAAAAAAAAAACGGCACGTCTTCGCTCGTACTGACTCCTCCCCGTGCGGGGGGGGGTTAACGGAAACGCGCCCCTCACGACGCATCACTCGCTCCGGCCGCAGCAACACCTATCAGCCTCGCAAGCTCCCAGCTCGGGGCCCGAAGGAAACGCCGCGCGGACCGGCGCTTTCGGCATCGGATCGGGGCTCTCGCCCCAGATCAGGCACGTATCTGGGACGGGAGAGACCGCAACGGACGATGTGGGGCGGACAGCCAGCCGAGCACGAAGGCACAGCAGCCACTGCCCTCCGTAGACGACGAAGAGCATGCGCGTGGCAGTGCCCGTGCAACCCAGGGGCCCCGTATCCAACACGTGGACTCGATGGCGCCCGTCGGCTGCGCAGGCGCGGGGACTCTGCCGGGCATGGGGGGACGAGTTTGTGGCACGAGGGAAATATGCACATTTTCTGAACTCTTTGCGTCAGCGTACCGCAGCAGCGCTCTCCTGCCGGGGGGAAGCGGTTGAGGGTGAGCGGGTGGACCGGGGGGGGGGGGGGGGGGGGTCCGGGAACTGAGACCGCAAGGACACAGGGCACCATGAAGTGTTTTAT
>Ga0307516_10007974_pt1 | contig 12054 bp, 8 predicted proteins | sample 19_EM_MG_FD_203310 | JGI IMG/M metagenome (GOLD analysis project Ga0307516, IMG submission 203310) | Populus trichocarpa ectomycorrhiza microbial communities from riparian zone in the Pacific Northwest, United States - 19_EM | ecosystem: Host-associated > Plants > Roots > Unclassified | place...
AAATAGATATTTTTTTGGTTACTGCTCAGGATTGGAGAGGTATTTTGCAAAATGGGTCCCTGGGGTATCTCACTAGGGGCTTCCTCTTTGGTTCTCAGCACTCAGATAGTTTATATATTGTTGCGGTGAGCAGAAACGGGGGGGAGGTTTCGTCGAAAAAGCTTACATAATAGGGTGTCGGTTCCTAACTACATCTACCTTACATTACGCGTTGGGCTACAGGCGCTAAGCTTCTCCACCTGTCTCCCCTAATCTGCTCCTCTAAATATGCCATTGTACGCTAATATATCTTCATATATATTCCTTCAATCAACACGAAATTACTTACGTCAAGCCTCAACGGTTCTATTCAAAATACGGGAGTATTCAAATACGTGCCATATCTCCTGATCAAAGTGTGCGTTCCCAATATTCAAGCTCCTATCCCACCCCACCCGGTGGGTAACATACCTCGGCCGACACGGAAGGTAGAATTGACTGAGGGTACTGGTATCTGAGTGGTATCTGTCGTACGTTGGTAGATACTTAAGAATGGAAATAAGATAGCTACGCCCAGGTGTGGGCGCGCGACAGGGGCTAAGGAGGCATGGTGGGAGCGGGAGAGGTTCGGTGTTGCTCAAAGGCAGTAGTGATCCGGGAAGGAGAGGTTGACGTCGGTGGACGAGTCGGAGCGCAGTGGATGTTGTCATGAACACTGTTTGAAACTAATGATCATATAGTTACAGTAGAATGCTATACCTTTCTACACCTTGTGCCTTCGAACCACAGTGCCCATATGCTATGGCACTACACGAAACTACAAGCTTTACAGCTTGTTACACCCAAAATCAGAATTGGGTGATGATACCTGGGATGGTAATGATACCCATGGGTGCCATGATTAAAGAGATGATATTTAGGGCATCTTCAATGCTGTTACTGGTGCGATTCGCAATCCTCATCAGTAACTGTGTAACGCGATTGGTGTTGCCACTGTTGTCATCACCCATTAGTTTTTCTTTCTTTCCCTATGTAATGGAAAAAGACTGACTCGTTTAAACACACAGCCTCTCGCACAGGCGGATAGAACCGCTGCACGGCCTGCGTCAGCTCCGCCACATCTACCGACTTGGGACCAAACGCGGCAATCTCGGTGGGACACCCCGAAGTCACGGTCATCACTATTTTTGCCAGTGTCGGATTGCTGCATGGACTAGCTGCGCACCAGCTCTTGAGCCAGTTATCAATCGGGGTCACCGCCGAGTCGTTGGGTGGGGTGATTCACCCAAGTAATTGTGAAGGTGTAAGGCAAGCGTCCACATCCGAGTTAGTGGCGAGGCCGGGAAGGGCCTGAGTGCATTGGGAGGTCATAGAGGGCCTGTTGTGGCGATCAGGTTAGAGAGGGTTCGCAGTGGAATGGGCATATACTCACTGGGCAGTGGAAACCAAAGCCAGAGCGAGCAAGAAGAGCGACTGGAAAAGGGAGAACATGGTGGCAGCTGGTAACTAGAAAGGCTTCGACGAGGTCGTTTATAAGGCATTGGCAGCAGCCTAAGCCTAAAGGGAGCACACAGGACCCCTGAAAGTCAGGTCAAATGCCTGAAGAAAAGAGGCCAATTTTTCTGGGTTTTTATCCGCACGATTATTTGTGCTGTCCATCCGTTTTCGCCCTCAATCGTGAGCGCACCCTCGCCGTGGCTCAGACCTAAAAAATCGCTGGAAATTTGTATTTGAGAAACTCTTCGACGCTGGGTTGAGGGTCTGGGTGGTACATACTTGCTCCTGAGCTCGTCTGGTACTCTGCAACCCAGAGAAGTGTTCCACAAGTCCTTCTGGGATTTTATTTGGTTCTAGCTCTTCGCGATCGCGATTCATTCTTTGAGGACAAATAGAATTGTTGTTAGACCAGTGATGTCTTCGATGCCGGAATCTGTCATTGGAGTTGGACAATGGCAAGTTTGGAACCGAATAGTAAGCAGAGGATCACCCGAGACAAATGTTTATCCGCAAATCGGGCTCAGGCATCACCACCAGCCCCCGGGTCCCATTTTTTATCCATAGTTTTGAGCCAGCCCTAATTTTTATCCGCTTAGACCCATGAGGGATTGGCCGGGCGGCGGCTCAGGTGGCTTTGAGGGGTCCTGAGTCCACTCCGCAATCAACGTCACTGAACATAGGTCAGTCAGGGATCCCCGCAAACGTCGACCCTTACCAACCGTTGTTATGCAACGCTTCGAACACGCCGGGAGCACTCAGCAGATGCAGGACTCGCGCATGCTCATTGAAGCGCATGGGCAAGGTAACCGGCGATCTGGCTTAGACAAAGGGGTGATACTGTAATATTCTCACCTCTGGGACTGAACTGTTGCAATTGGTTTCCCGGACCAGTGTTAAGGTCTTCAAGGAATAGACACAGGTATCTCGGGACCAAGAAAGTGACGTTGCGTGAGTGGATGCAATTCCTGATGTTAGCCAAATGTTAGCGTCGTACTGGAGCTAAATTTAGATTGTATTAGTGTAATGACTTTCTTTTTGAGAACAGAGCGTCGAACATGACTAGGCGACACCTCACCCACAACGTTGACGCAGTTCTCGAACATGGAAAACTCACTTTCATATGACCTTGGAATACAAGTACATATGTACGTCGAGTGAAGATTGGAGTCAAAAGGTTGGGTGAGAGAAAGGTAGGAATGATAGTAATACAGATGCATGGGGTATATTGATGTCAGTGGGGTAAAACGGGAAGGGTGTCGTTATTGTAGAAGAGAGGCGTTGTTTCATCAACATGGGTAGAAGGATCAAAGAGAGTTGAGACATTGTTTGCAAGTTTCGATAAGAGTCGTTGTGTCGATATAGATAGCAAGGGAGGAGAGGGACTGACCATAGTTACAGTAAACCAAAAAAGAATCCATCGTAAAGATCAGAAAATGGGAACGAGAGACGGAATTACATGATGACGCATAACTTGGTCCTCTTCCTGATTCTGCGGACAGGTTCGGGAGGGTATCGGGCGCGCATCTGCCTGACGAGGTCCTCAAAGACATCGACGATGTGCCAGTTACGCTTTGCGGAGGTCTCATAGAAGGGGAGGTCCCAGCGGCTGGCCAGTGCTTGGATGGTGGCGCGCTGAACTTCGCGCTCGTTGACGAGGTCTAGCTTGGTACCGACAACGACAATGGGGATACCCTGTAGTATGGATGATGAATGAGTTGGGAAGGTGCAAGGAGTTGGATGACTGACGCTGTCTGCACCCTTGATACGGTATATCTGTTTTCGGAGATTGTCGACCTCTTTGAGACTTGCCTCGTGTGTTAGACTGTTTCAGTGGTTAGTTGATGAGATGGGAGTTTTGGGTAATAGGTTTGCCTGAAGACGAGGACGAAGCCTCTACCGGACTGTGATAAAAGAGGTTATCAGTGGGATAAATGAGGGTGGAGGACATGGTCAGGACCTTGATGTAGACTTCATTGAGAGACGTGAATTGCTCGGCTCCTGCGGTGTCTAGGACTTCGAGCTGGTTGTGTGATTGTTAGTAGATGGACCGATGAGCTATCCAGAAGGGGAAAGTGATACTGGAGACGATGATGGTGGGGTCGACGGAGTTAACCGGAGGCGAACAGGACTCACAGAGGATAGCTCGCCGTCAATATTGACGGTCCTCCTGTATTCCTCTTGGGGCAGGTATGAATGAAATGAATGGGGATGAGAACATGTGCAGACCTTCTATCGTTGGATCATAGTTCTCGACAAAGACGTCCCTGATGAAACGAACTGCGCAGATAAGAACGACGAACAAGGCGACAACGACGACGAGATTACCAGTGAGCGCTGATTTTCCGACTCCTCCGGCTGTGTGCTGTGAGCGGGGAGCTGCCTATAGAGCGGGAGAGATGGACGGACCTCCCAGGACGACGACGTTGAACTGGCGCATTGTAGACAGACAGAGCACAGCCACAGCCCCTTCTCATGCCTCGTCCACGAACGTTCATCGACGTCGCTGCCAACAACCAGCCCTTGGGAAGGTCGGTACCCTTCAACTCACCAGGCATCGTCCTCACCGTCGTACAGAGTCATCTTCGAGCTCTACAACGACACCGCACCCGTCACCTGTGAAAAGTAGCCCTTCTCTCTGATCTCTGACCCGGCGCTGAGGTTCTTTACAGCTTCCGTGCACTATGTACCGGCGAAAAGGGCCTCTCGGCCGCGACCAGCAGTCCGCTCTACTACAAAAACAGCACCATACACCGGTCCATAAAGGACTTTATGATACAAGGCGGTGGTAGGTCCATTTCTCTCCTTCAACTCCACCTCACCTCACCATCATCTCAGACTTTACAAAGTTCAATGGAACAGGCGGAGAGTCCATTTACGGTGCCACCTTTGCCGACGAAGACCTCTCTCGCCCGCTCGATGCCGAAGCACTCCTCTGCATGGCCAACCGCGGACCCAACACCAACGGATCCCAGTTCTTCATCACTCTACGGCCGTGTCCCCATCTCAATGGTGCATTTCATCCTCTTTGAACATATAATAAATGTAGCATCGCTGATATATGCTAGGCAAGCACGTCGTTTTTGGCCGTGTCATCCGCGGGTACGACGTCGTTGAGAAAATCACGGCTCTGCCTGTCGATAACAAAGACCGGCCTCTCGTTCCTATTGTTATATCCAACTGTGGCGAGCTTGAGCTGCGTAAACCACCAGGTTCGTGTTCTCGCCAGCGTCGCACTTGGGTAACGTTACTTATTTTTATGTAGCTAAAGCAGAACCGGAACAAAAACCCCGTGCCCGCCGACGCGATCGCTCTCGCTCCCCTTCCTCATCCCGCTCCCGCTCGCGTTCTCGCAGCCCAAGCCGTGAGAGGCGCCATCGCAAGAAGAAATCCAAGCGCCGAAAGGCTACCACTCCTGAAGTCCAGGACGTTGAAAAATCAAAAACTCGCGAGCATTCCCTGCCCCTCGAGTTGTCCTCGAATGACCGGAAAGAGACGGAGGAGGAGTATGATGCGCGATTGGAGCGTGAGGAGAAGGAACGTATTGAGGAACAACGGAGGAGGGAGCTTGAGCGGCTTAAGGAGAAGTATGAGAGTCAGGCGGACACCGTTGGGAAGGATGGAGTTAGGTATAAAGGTGAGTTTTTTTTATTTATTTTCATTTGGTTGTCATCCTATCTCATGTATGCATTGTAGGACGGGGTAGGATGAAGTTCATCGATCCCGAGACCCATCAGCGCAAGCTACAGAATCCTAGATGAGAGGTTTTTAGGTGAGTTTATCATAGTCGTGGTTTTAAATGAAGTGAGATGAACTTTTTTCGTTATATAGATTAGTTTTTTGCCACAGTTTTCAAAAGTCATTATACATAACCCTGTATTGCTACAGTAGAACAAAAATCTAGCTTCGGAAACCCCTTGAAGAATTGAAGTGAGGGGAGAAGAGACGAACATGAATATCAGATGAAGTGCCCATATATGTATGCATCTAGTACAACATCGACGACATATCAGACCGAATACGGTTATAATCCAGGAGACCTTCGATGCTACCGACAGCAGCGATAGAAATCTAGAAAGGAACCGATAAGCAAAAGAATGAAGGGGAACGAGGGCAAACGTACATCCTTGTCCCACAAGTACTTCTGAGCTACACGTTTGATTTCATCAACGGTAACTGCGTCAATAGCCGCCTCTATTTGTTGCGGTGTCAGCCTTTTTCCACTCGTCACAAGTTGCCTCCCGATATCTTCCGCCACCGCCGTTGTGCCGTCCAGACCCAACAAAAGACCACCCTTCAATTGGCTCTTTGCCCGCTCCACCTCGACTTGCGTTGGTGCGATGCTCATCCGTGTCCATTCTCTCAACGTGAAGTGTGTCAGATCATCCAGGTTCATCAGATTCTCAGACACCAGATAGATGCCCCATAGACCAGTGTCGGAGTACGACGTCGAAAAGGACATGAACGAGTTGGCGAGGTTGTTGGACGAGATGATGTGTGAGAGGCGGGAGGAGAGAAGAGAAGAGGCCCCGAGGCTGCGATCCCAATTGCCAAAGATACTCTGCATGACTTGCATAGGGAAATAGTCGAGAGAGCTCCAGCCGACGCCTTCTACGGCAATGGCGATGTTGGCTGTTGGGAGCTCGTCGTTACGAAGGCGCACCTCGGAGCCGACAAAGTCGGTTTTAGGGTGTGCGAGCCGGCCGAGGGGAATGGGGTTCGGGGAGATGGGGAGGGAAGAGAAATGTTTCTCGGCGAGTTTAACGAGCTCTGCGTGCTCGACGCCGCCAGCACCGACGAGGACCATGCGGTCTGCGGTGTAGTTGGTCTTGATGTACGAGGACAGGTCGTCCCGTTTTATTGAGAGGATGTTGTCTTTGGGGCCAAGAATGGTGCGGCCCAATGGCTGGTCTATGAGCTCACAGGTCAGTTTTCAGAAGGGTGTTTGAGGGCGGTGCCTACGTACGCTGGTAGGCAACGGCATGGAGGTGATCAAAGACGACTTCTTCAAGCTGCTTGTCGACCTCCTGCTGCTCACGCAAGATGACGTCCCGTTCTCGCTCAATTGCGCTATTCTCCAGCTTCGAGTTTTGCAAAATGTCCGAGATGATGTCAACGGCGATGGGGACATCCTTTCGGAAACTCTTGGCGTAATAGACGGTTTGCTCGCGTGACGTGTAGGCGTTGAGGTGGGCACCGATGTTCTCGACCTCGAGCTCGAGTGCGTGTTGTGTCCGGCGTCCTGTACCCTTGAAGGCCATGTGTTCCAAGAAGTGGGCGGTGCCGTTCGTCTTGTCGGTTTCAGCACGAGAGCCGGCGTCTATCCAGACACCAACAGTAGCGGTCTGTGCATGCGGTTGGGCCTCAGTGGCGACGGTGAGTCCGTTCGACAGGGTGGTGACCTCAGTGAAAGGCCCTGGGACGTTGTGCGCTGTGGCAAAAGTCCGAAGAGGGCGCTGTGGCCGCGTCATTGGTTTTAGTTTCACCAGTCATGGACTTTTAAGAAGACTGACCGGACTGCGAACGGCAGTACTGAGAACCCGGTTGAGGACCGCTCGTGATACCATCGTCGTCGTCGTTGTCGTCGTCGACAAGCCTTCAAGTTTTTCTCTGCACAACCAAACGTCGGGAATTCACGGTCATCCCTCCTTCGGAGGTTGCCGAGGGATCACATGACACATCACTTTGTCGGAAATTCCCGGCATTTGATGGCCAACACCTAAATGCACATGCCAGCTCCTCAGTAATTTCAAGGGGAGGATGTTCAAGCAATTTAAATGGTCAGCACATCAGCAAACTCTGATTCTTCTCACAGCAAGTCATAGCAAATCAACTTTCTCCATAGTAATCTATAGTAGACTGCTCTAGCTGACAGGAGCCTGTAGGGTCCATAGCATCCATAGTTCATGTAGCATGCTAGCTCAATAGATGCAATAGGCTCATGGCACTGACAGATCACACAGCACCCTAGATTGACCCTAGAGAGTTTTATGATCAAATTTTGATACACAGCTGGATGACACACACACAGGTATGTGGTAGGCATATTATTGTATTTTTCTATGATTTACAGTAATTAAAAAAAAAACATCAACAACTTGTATAGTGGTGTACTTTAAACAGTCTGCTTGATACAGTAAACTACACCTATTTATCTCTAATAGGCATGAAGAATACTCCAATTTTGCTAGAATTACCTTTCAAGCGAGGGTTGATGGATCTGTGAATTAAAGATACATTAACATGGCCAGGTGATGGGAGAAGCATCCATAAATTCCTCTTTCAAAGAGCTCATGGCCTATAGGGACAGATCTGGGAGGCAGCGCCCTATCTCCCAATGAGCTCTTGTGGGCTTGCAACTTAGCCTTTCAGGTACATGTGCTGGCAGAGGCACCCTTAGCCCATGTTTGTTAGGGCAACCACTTAACTATCTTCTCAAAGCATAATCCAAAGACTATGCCGAGAATCAAGCATTGTGGGCTCACACATAGATAAGCTTAGAGAGAGAGAGAGGATATGGAGGAAAGTGCCAGTTTATATTGACTTTAGATATCACCACAGTCAAGTGGGAATCCTAAGTATATTTGAAAGTAAAGACATAATAATGCTAGTACTCTATACTAGCTGGTTGGGCCCTTCTAATCATAAAATGAAGACCTGTAATCTCAATGTCCATGATGCCGTTGCTTAATACTCATGATGTATCTGACACCGGAGCCATACTCAGTCAGACTTGTCACAACACTTGTCCTAAAGCCACTGCTACATGATCAAGTGGAGGGCAAGAGGGAGGAAGCTAGAGTCTAAGAGAATAAGACTAGAGTTACAGGCTTTGTGCTACTTTATATATACTATACTAGTCCAGGCTTATCATCCAATAGAATATCCTCCAGATATCCTCCAATGAGATATAATCCTGCTATCAGATGAGTCAGAGATACAAGCAGATAAGAAGATAAGAAGATAAGTAGATAAGTAGTTTTATCAGCCAATAGAAACAGAGATGAATATCATCCAATCAGAGTAAGGGATAAGGTGTGAAAAGGTAATCATATGGGGAAGTGTCTGATTAATGTGGTAAACACATGTTAGACATGTGCCCACCCTTGAACTTTATAATATTGTCCACAAGGCCAAACAATGATGGGATGAAAAAGGATAAATAGTTTGTTTAATAAGATGGAAGAGGCATGATTGATAAGATGAGATGAGATAAGACAAGAGGCTATTCCATAACAATGTTATGATACATCTTTTTCTATTCTTTCACCTTTTCACATCATGTGCTCCATCACATGATCTACAGTCAATTTCACTCAGCATTGCTGCACAATGCCTTATGGTTACCATATGTTGCTGTGCAACACATCACTTATAACGCATGTAGAACATTCTGGAACTACTTATATAAGGATTCCACAGAATGCCTCATTGCTAACACATGTTTTTCAACTAGTATATATAGTCAGTAGTTTAGGCTGTAACCTTAGTCGTATTCTCTTAAGCTATCCACTATAACCTAGTGTGAGGGCTCTAGTCAATCTAGACTTCTCTTTTCCTTTCCTCATGTTATTCTTGTAAGCCTGTGAAAGACCTATTTGGTTTTAGTGTGTCTTAACAGAAGAATACGACTTCCTTCCTCACCTGCTTACAACTCTCAAATCATTACCAGTATTGTCTCTTGCATTTGTGCCTTTTTACTCAGACCTCCTGGACTACAGGGATAAGGAGACAGCCCAACAAATTTCTCTCATATCAAGTAGATGCTCTACACCTACATGCGTAATATTGAGTCCAACGCACTGGGTGAGCATCTAGGCCAACATCTCTGATCTTTGGAAAAGAGACTGGTGATTGTACTGGGTTGGACAGAGTAGACCAGACAATTTCTACCAGCAAAAGAGAGGAATTTGCAAAACACTTTCAGACAACAACCTCAACTTCAACACCAACAGTACTCATGTGCATAGGCAATTGATCATAGAGTATCCATCTTTCCTAGGTCTTCCTTCACACTGTGAAGGAGGGCCTCCTGAGATCTTTCATCACGTCTTATATAAATGTCTGAAGCATCCAACACGACCTCCAGACATGCCCAACTTCTCTGAAGAGACCCTGTACTGGGACTTCTTTAGGGAATTTATTATGGACAACCCAGGTGCTTATGCATTTATAGACAGTCTTTATTACAGTCAAATTGTGGCCGACAGTACCCAGAAAGTCGGGCGTTAGGCAAAGAGTGCCCCCACCAAAGCACAATCTCGAAGGGCTAAGGCCGGGGATAGAAACATCTCTGCTCCAGGTAGGGCACTATCTGGAGGCACTGTCCCTATAGGTCATATATTGCACAAAAGTGGTATATATAGACGCATCTTGCATCGTTCGGCCATGTTAACGACCATGCATATTAACATATTTGTGTTGCCCAAATCCGCCAACCCATGCGTGAGGGGTAATTCACGCAAGTTTGGATTGTTCTTCCAGCCCATTAGGGACAAATAGATGTAGTCTACTATGTCGAGTGGACTGTTTAGAGTACACCACTATATAAGTTGTTGAAAATAAAAAAATAAAAAAAAGGATGATATTTATCTACAAGTACTGGAACACATACGAGAAGTTGAAAAGAAGGTTGAAAAGAAAACAGATGAAGAAATAGTACCACCACAATTCCATGTGTACCTCAATATTTTCAAAAAGACTCCATCTGAATGCTTACCCCTATGCAAACCATGGAATCATGCTATTGACCTAAATCCTGACTTTGTACCTCGAAAGTCTAAGCTATATCCAATGTCTCCAATGGAACAACAGGAAGTCAGGGACTTCATTGACAATTAACTAAAGAAAGGATACATCCAACCAACGAAATCACCACAGACATCTCCGGTGTTTTTATCCCCAAGAAGGACAGAAAGAAACAAATGGTACAGGATTATTGTTACCTGAATAAAGGAACAATCAAGAATAATTATCCATTACTGCTCATTCCAGAACTCATTGATCATATTGGAGATGTGAAAGTATTCATGAAGCTGGATCTTTTTATTTTTATTTTTTAAAGTCAACAATTTATATAGCGGTGTATCTAAACAGTCTGCTCAGCCTAACCCATACTGTACATTTATGCCTACATATTTAGCGAAGGGAGAAGAGATGGGAACCCATGTTGTTGCCCTGGCAAGAGAATACGGGTATACTAGATACTCTTGTTAGTGCCCGACTCACAGAGAAAGGAAGTTAATAGCTGTTATTAGCAGCCACCTTGGTATCACATCCGTTCAGGAATAGTGGGTGGGCTAGAAAGACAGGTTGTTTTAGGGACACCGGAATACAAGCAAACCTTCAGCCTCATGCCGCAGGGATAGCACCACTCACATGGGGGTGTGCTCCTGCTGGCACTACCGGGGTCTGGTGATGCATTCCTCAACAGTGTCTGCTCTGTGTAGTAGTGATAGATACTCAGACTGGGTCTCTATCTTGGTTTTGGCGTTCGCTCATTGACGTTGCCGTCGAGAGCGTTTCCGAGTTTTTTGGGTCACATGACTTGGAGTGGAAGTGCCAACCCCCGGGTCATCTGCCACTGTCCTGCTCACATGGGGGGGGGGGGGGGGGGGGCGGCATTGCTGATGGGTCAGCAGTGGGGTCACTCGGGCTCTTAGACGAGGGAAAGTGAGTGGTATTTAGCAGGTAGTTAGGGTTCTTGCCAGATGCAACAAAGCACATTGAGTCACCAACACACGCATGAGTGAGTAGAGTAGCCTGAAGCTCCCGAAGAGCTATCATGCTAGGTGCGCTTGAAATGAATAAGTTTTCATTCAATAGAGTGTTCAACATGCGAATAATCATGTGTTGAAATGCTTGGACGCTGTCTGGAGCATTACTCATGCTATCCAAGAGAGATCGTCTGAGGTGGATCATATCCTCGTCTTCCTCAAGGCCGAATATGATTCTGTTGATATTGTCCACAAGAAAATCCAATAGGGGATTGTCTTGTGGGCACTTATGAGTTTGCCAGTTTGACAACTTGTCTCGTGCATCATCAAACAGGCGGTTGGAGGGATATTCATTGTCAGATGAGAGATCCAGGCTGTCATCTGTGTGCCAGCCATCTGAGCCATCAAAGGTCTCAGTGGTTGGGGCTTCAGGAGCAATGGGAGCGTTCAAAGAGGTACCATCAGGTAGATCTCCAAGATCGGCTGGTATATTGTCAAGGATTGGTGAGCTGTACTCTCTAATCAATGGCATAGGTTGGGTTGGGAGGAGAGGGAACTTCTTCTTCCATGTGTCCGAGGATACATCATATGCATAGTCCGAGGATGGGTGCCATGAGGGATAAGCGGTTCTGGGGTTAAAACCACCAGAGGGAGGTGAATGGCTGCTCATTGTGAGCAGTGGGGGAGGGGCTGGAGTGGCCTCGTAGTCTTGAGAGGGCTTGGGAATGCATCCATGCTCCACAAAGGGCAGAGTTCCTTGGGCAGTCTCGTTGTTGGGAGAGGCGATCTGGGAAGATCAGTCAGGTTTTGGGGTGTTTTGTCGTTTACGGACCATTGGACCAGAAGGTACCAAAGCGATTCTCTT
>Ga0307516_10007975_pt1 | contig 12054 bp, 10 predicted proteins | sample 19_EM_MG_FD_203310 | JGI IMG/M metagenome (GOLD analysis project Ga0307516, IMG submission 203310) | Populus trichocarpa ectomycorrhiza microbial communities from riparian zone in the Pacific Northwest, United States - 19_EM | ecosystem: Host-associated > Plants > Roots > Unclassified | place...
AGGAAGCGGCCCGGGTCGACGGAGCCACGCCCGGCCAGGCGTTCCGGAAGGTCATCCTGCCGCTCGCCGCGCCGGCCATGTTCACCACAGCGATCCTGGTGTTCCTGGCCTCCTGGAACGAGTTCCTGCTCTCCAGCGTGCTGTCCAACGGCGTGACGGCGGTGGCGCCGTCCACCGTGGCCATCGCCAACTTCACCGCGGGCCCGCACATCGTGCCCTACGCCCAGACGATGGCAGCCGGCGTGGTCGTCACCATTCCGCTTGTCATCGTGGTCCTGCTGTTCCAGCGCCGGATCGTCAGCGGCCTTACCGCCGGCGGAGTCAAGGGATGAGGCAGGTCGACAGCTGAGTGTCCCGGGGTGCCGGCCTGGGCCGGTCGGCACCCCGGGGCTTTGCCGCTACCGGCGCCTGGTCCTACGGACGGCGCGGAGAACCCGGGCCCCTGCGGGGCTTTGCCGCTGATCTCGGCGATTCACGGCATCGGCGTGGCGAAATCCTGCACCCAGTACGGCGTGCGGTCGCTGTCGAACGCCAGCCCGATACCCATCTGCTCCAACTGGCAGTCCATGATGTTCTCGCGGTGCACCGGGCTGTTCATCCAGCCGTCCACGACCTCGTAGGCGCTGTCCGCCCCGCGCGCGATGTTCTCGCCGTAACGCCTCCAGCGGTAGCCAGAGTCACTGACCCGGTCTCCCGCGCCGTCGCCGTTGCGTGACTCGTGGGCGAAGTAGTCCCGCTGTGCCATGTCGGCGGCATGCCGCTGCGCGGCAAAAATCAGGCGGCGATCCAGCGACAGTTCGTCGCAGCCGCCGCGCTTGCGGTTCCCGTTCACCAGGGTCAAAACCTGCTGCTGTACGGGCGCGCCCGGGCTGGTGGAGACCGAGCCGGCCGTGACCTCCTGGTGGGAGGCCGCGACCGTGGACGCGGCCGGCCGCTGCGCCACGGGCGGCTGGAAGGCGGGCTGCTGCTGGCCATCGCCCCGGCCGGCGTCATCCGGGTCGCCTGTGGCGGGGCTGTGGTCGTCCACCCGGTCGGGCGCCCCGGGCCGGACAGCGCCGCCCGGCCGGGTCGCGCCGGCCGGTTGGGCCGCTCCGCCGGGCTGGGACGCGCCGTCCGCCTGGGTCCCGTCGGCGCCGTGCGGTCCGGCCGCGCCACCGGGGGCGGCGTGGGCGTTCGACGGGGCCTGGTCGTCCGGCCCGGCCGGGGTGCCCGGGTCGGCGGGCAGCTGCGGGAATCCCGGGAATTCGGTCAGGTCGGGCATGTGCAGGCCGGGCAGCGCCGGCTCGCCCGGGGTGGTCTCGGCGCCGGCTGCCGTCGCGGCGATGCCTCCCGCGATCAGCGCCACCGAGGTCACCACACACACCACAACCAAAGGTTTCCGCATGCCCGTCAACCCATCGATCGCCGCGGCCTGGCCGATCCACGCCGCCCTCGCCGTGTACCAACGGCAGCGGCGCGCACCCGCACCGAAAATCCGGACACTTCATTCTTTCGGGGTAGTCCCGGCACCCCCTCCACTACGAAACGAATGATTCTCGCTATTCAGGCGTAAACAATCGGTAACCTGAGGCAATGGGGCAGCCCGGACAAAACGCGCCGTCGGCCGAGGAAGCCGCCGGCGTCAGGTCGCTCGTGTTCCGAGCCGGGTCGCTGCTCTGCGCGCTGCACTTGGACGAGGTCATCGAGACCATGCGGCCGCTCGCCACACACCCGCTGGCCGGGGCGCCCGCCTTCGTCCTGGGCGTGAGCATTCTGCGCGGAGTGCCGGCGCCGGTGGTCGACGTGGCGCGGCTGCTCGGCGGCGGGCACGCCGAGCCGACCCGGTTCGTGACGGTGCGTACCGAGAGCGGGCCGGTCGCGTTCGCCACCGGGGAGGTGCTGGGCATCCGGTCGACCAAGGCCGACCTGGGGTCGCAGCACGCCGCGCTGCTCGGCTCGGCGCCCGGCGCTCTGGTGGCGGGCGTCGGGCGAATCGGCGCCGAGCCGCTCCTGCTGCTGCAGAGCATGCGCGTGGTACCCGAAGACGTCTGGGCCGCAGCGGCCGCGGCGGTACCGACGTGACGACCGGGGCCGGCCTGGACGCCGGTGCGGGGCTGACGCCGGATTGGGCTTACGCGGCGCGGTTACGGGCCGTGCTGGGAGCGCGGTTGGGCTGGGCGTACGGCGACACCGACGTGCCGCACCTGGCCGCCGTGCTGAGCCGCCGGGCCGGCGCGCGGGGCCAGGGCATCGAGGCCTACCTGCGGCGGCTGGAGGCCGATCGCTGGGCCGACGAACTCGAGGCGCTCGTCGAGGAACTGGCGATCACCGAGACCTATTTCTTCCGGCACAGCGAGCAGTTCCGGGCCCTGCGCGAGGTGGTGCTCCCCCGGTTGGTCGCGGCCCGGTCGGGTGAGCAAACCCCACGCGTCCTGCGATTGTTGTCCGTGGGCTGCTCGTCGGGCGAGGAGGCGTACACGCTCGCGATCGTGGCCCGCGAGGTGCAACCCGACCCGGCCTGGACCGTCTCGGTGCTCGGCCTCGACGCCAACCCGGAGATGCTGGCCCTGGCCGGCGCCGCCCGCTATTCCGGCTGGTCGCTGCGGGAGACCCCGGAGGCGGTGCGCGGGCGCTGGTTCCGGCCGCTCGACGGGGAATACCAGCTCGATCCCGCGCTCGCCGAGAACGTGCGGTTCCGCCGGTACAACGTGGCCGACGAGGACCCTTGGCTCTGGTGGCCCGAGCAGTACGACGTGGTGTTCTGCCGGAACCTGCTGATGTATCTCACGCCGGGCGCGCAGGCCGCGCTGATCGCTCGGATGACCCGCGCGCTGGCCCCCGACGGGGTCCTGTTCCTCGGCCACACCGACTCGCTCGGCGCCCGGCCGGAAGGGCTCGAGCCGTTACGTTCCCACCACACGTTCTACTACCGGCGGTCCGCCGTCACGGCGCCGGTGGCGCACACCGCCCGGCCCGAAGCGGCCCCGCGCCGCTGGGTGCCCGCTCCCCCGCCCGGCCCCGGCACGTACGAGCGGGCCACCGCCCTGCTCGCCGCCGAACGCTTCGCCGAGGCCCTGGCCGTCGTCGAGGGCGAGCGGGCTGACCGGCCGCAGCCCCGCGACCTGCTGCTGCACGGCGTACTGCTGGCTCAGGCCGGCCGGCTCGACGAGGCTGAGCTGGTGTGCCGCCGGCTGCTTGACGCCGACGGTCTCAACGCGGACGCGCATCACCTGCTCGCGATCTGCCTCGAGGACGGCGCTCCCGACGTGGCGATCGGGCACTACCGGCTGGCGGCGTACCTGGACGTCACGTTCGCGATGCCCCGGCTGCGGCTCGGCCTGCTCGCCCGGCGCCGGGGCGACCGCCACGTCGCGGGTCCCGAGGTGGACCGTGCGCTGCACCTGCTGCCCGGGGAACGCGACGAGCGGATCCTGCTGTTCGGCGGCGGCTTCGGCCGGGCCGCTTTGCGCATGCTGTGCCGGGCCGAGCGCGACGCGATCGAGGGGCATCGGATCGAGGGGCGGCTATGAGCCCGTCCGACATCTCCGGCCCGGGCGGCATCGCCGAGCGGATCGCCGCGCTGCGCGACGACTTCGACAGCTCGTTCGCCCAGCCTGCCCGGCGGCACGACGTCGAGCGGGTCGAGTTGCTCGCGATCCGGGCGGGCGGGCGGCCGTACGCGCTGCGGCTGTCGCAGACGTCCGGGCTCTATCCGGACCGCCCGGTGACCGCCCTGCCCGGGCCGCTGTCCGCGCTGCTCGGCGTGGCCGGCTTCGGCGGGACGATCGTGCCCGTCTACGACCTGGCCGACCTGCTCGGGCACCCCGCCGGGGGCCGGCCGCGCTGGCTGGTCCTGGCCGCCGGAACGCCGGGGCTGGCGCTCGCCTTCCACGAGCTCGACGGCCACGTCCAGGTGCCCGCTGAGTCGATCATCGCCAGCGGGCTGGGCACGCGCGACAGCCTCCGCGGCATGGTGTCGCTGGCCGACGGCGCCCGCCCGATCGTGGACGTGCCGGCCACGCGGGCGGCTGTACACCAATTGACCGGACACTCCGATCTCGACGAGGAGCGATAGACGATGAAGGCCCGTGGCACCTATGGCAGCAAACTCGCGGGCGGCTTCGGCCTGTCCGTCGCCCTGACCCTGGTCATGGTGACCGCCTCGGTCCTCGCACTGACGATCGCGGTCAACGCCAAGGACGAGGTGATCAGCAACGCCTCCGACCAACTGGTTCGGGTCGAGCAGCTGAACACGACCATCGAGTCCCGGATCGGCAACTACCGCGCGTTCCTGCTCGGCGGGACGCAGAAGAGCCTCGATTTGCTTAACTCCGACCGCGCCCGGTTCCTCGACCAGGTCGCCACGCTGCGGGGCAAGCTGACCGATCCGACGGAAAAGGCCCTGCTCGGCACGGTCTCCGACGCCGAGGCCCGGCACGCCGCCCTGCTGGAACCGGTCGTCGAGCGGCGCAAGACGATCACCAACCTGAGGGAAGTCAGCCAGCTGAACGCCTCCGACGTCGGCCCGGCCCGGCAGGCGTTGCAGGACGCGATCGCGGCCCTGACCACCCGAGTCCGCTCCGACGTGGCCGCCGCCACCCGCAGTTCCTCGGCGCAGGCGACCGCCGCGATCGTGATCATCATCGTGGTCGGCCTGCTGTCGATGTCCTCGGGTGTAATCGTCGCGGTCCGGCTCAGCCGGGGCCTGCGCCGCGAGGTCGGCACCGCGGTCGGGCACATCCGCAGCTCGTCGGCCCAGCTCGAGGCCGCCGCCGCCCAGCAGGCGACCGGCGGGCGCGACCAGGCCGGCGCGATGAACGAGATCACCACGACGATCAGTGAGCTGCTGATCACCTCCCGGCAGATCGCCGACAGCGCCCAGCGGGTCTCGAAGATCGCCGAGGAAACCTTCGAGGCCGCCGAGAACGGCGACGCCACCATCGACCAGACCCGCCAGTCGATCGCGGCGATCCGCACCCAGGTGGACCAGATCGTGGCGCACATGCTCGCGCTCGGCGAGAAGTCGCAGCAGATCGGCGGCGTCGTGGACCTGGTCTCCGAGCTGGCCGAGCAGACGAACATCCTGGCCATCAACGCGACGATCGAGGCGAGCGGGGCCGGCGAGTGGGGCCGCCGGTTCGCGGTGGTCGCCGAGGAGATCCGCAAACTCGCCGACCGTACGGCCGGCTCCGCGAAGGAGATCCGGGCGCTGATCGACGACGTTCGCGGCGCGGTCAACACGACGGTCATGGCCACGGAGATCGGAGCGAAGAGCGTCGATGCCGGCGCCCGGCAGTTCGACGACGCCACCAGCTCATTCCGCAGGATCGCCCAGCTCGTCTCCACCACCAACGACGCGACCCGGGAGATCGAGCTGTCCACCAAGCAGCAGACGACCGCGGTGGAACAGGTCAACGTGGCCGCCTCGGACACCGCACGGGTCACCCGGGAGACCGAGGCCAGCGCCATCCAGACGAAGCAGACGGCCACGCACCTCTCGAACCTCTCGGGCGAACTGCAGGACCTGGTCGGGACAGGCCGGCGTTGAGCAACGATCCGCTGCGGTACTTCCGGGTCGAGGCGCGCGAGTTGATCGACCAGATCAGCGCGGGCGTGCTCGACCTGGACCAGCACAGCGGCACCGAACCGGTGGCTCGGCTGCTGCGGTTCGCGCACACCCTCAAGGGCGCCGCCCGGGTGGTGAAGCAGCAGGACATCGCGGACCGGGCGCACGCGTTCGAGGAGGTGCTCGTCCCGCACCGGGCCGGCTCCGGTCCACTGCCGGGCGATGAGATGCGGGAGTTGCTGCGGCTCAACGACGAGATCGAGGCGTACGTCGCCGCGCTCGAGCCGACCGCGACGACTGAAGCGCCGGCGCAGGAGCAGCGGGCGGCGGTTCCCGAGCCCGGTCCCGCGCATCCGCTTCCCGAGGCCGTACCCGCCCGGGCCCAGGCCAGCGACGTCGACGAACTGCTGGACGCTGTCGTCGAGGCGCACGCCCGGTTCGCTCCCCTGCGCCAGGGCGGTCACGACCTCGACCGCCTGCACCGTACTACCGAGACCCTCGCCGAGCAGCTACGCACGTCGCGTACGGCGGCAGCCACGAACGCCGCCAGGGCCACCGCCATGCGGCTCGCCGGCGAGTTCAGTTACCTGGCCCGCCGGTTGACCGACGTGGTCGAGCAGGTCGAGCGGGAGCTCGACGAGGTCCGCGGGCGCGCCGAGCGGCTGCGCCTGGTCACCGCGGCCAGCGTCTTCACGGCCCTGCACCGGGCGGTACGCGACGCCGCCGACACGCAGGGCAAGCGGGTGCGCTTCGAGAGCCGCGGCGGCGACCTGCGCGTCGACCCGCAGGTGCTCACGCTGGTCAGCGGCGCGTTCCTGCACGTCGTACGCAACGCGGTCGCGCACGGCATCGAGGCCGCGGACGAGCGGACCGCGAGCGGCAAGCCCGCCGAGGGCCGGGTGATCGTGGAGGTCGAGCGCCGCGGCCGCTTCGTGGCCTTCCGCTGCACGGACGACGGCCGCGGTTTCGACCTGTCCGCCGTACGCCGCGTGGCGGTGAATCGCGGCCTGCTGAGCGGCGGCGACGCCGACCCGGACGAGCAGATGCTGCTGGACCTGGTGCTGCGCGGCGGCGTCAGCACGTCCGCGACGGTGACCGAGGTGGCCGGGCGCGGCATCGGCCTGGACGTGGCCCGCGACGTCGCCGACCAGCTCGGCGGAGACCTGAACCTCAGCACCCGTACGGGCGCCGGCGCGACCGTCGAGCTGGTCGTGCCGCTGACGCTGCTGTCGCTGAACGGTCTGGTGGTCCAGGCCGCCGGGACTGTGGCGACCGTGCCGCTCGACGCCGTGAGCACCTGCGTACGGCTGCTGCCCGAGCAGGCGGCCGCAGCCGTCGCGACCGGCAGGTTGGCGCACGACGGCGAGGCGCTGCCGTTCCTGCCGCTGGCCCGCGCGCTGTACGCGGGCGCCACGGTGCCGGCGGACACCGGCGGACTCGGCGTGGCCGTGGTGCTGGCCGCGGAGGGGGGCGCGGTGGCGATCGGCGTGGACTGCCTCGCCGGGACGTCCACATTGGTGGTGCGGCCGCTGCCGGATCTGGCCCCGGCCGCGGCGGTGATCGGCGGTGTCTCGATGGACCTGGACGGCAATCCGCGGCTGGTGCTGGACGCGCACGGCCTGGCAGCCGAGACGTTGCGCTCGGGCGGGGCCACGGGCGGCGACCCCGTCACCGCGAGTGCCCCGGCGCCACCGATCCTCGTCGTCGACGACTCGCTGACCACCCGGATGCTCGAGCGCAGCATCCTCGAGTCGGCCGGCTACTCGGTGGACCTGGCGGCCTCCGGCGAGGAGGGCCTGAAGATGGCGCGTTCCCGGCCCTATTCGCTGTTCCTCACGGACATCGACATGCCGGGGATGGACGGATTCGCCTTCGTCGAGCAGACCCGGACCGACCCCGCCCTCGCGGGCATCCCGGCCATCCTGGTCAGCTCCCGCTCGAGCGCCGAGGACCGCCAGCGCGGCACCGAGGCCGGCGCCAGCGCGTACGTGGTGAAGGGCGAGTTCGACCAGGAAAGCCTGCTCGCCCACATCCGGAGGTTGGTCTCTTGATCCGCGTGCTGGTGGTCGAGGACTCCGCGACGATGCGCAGCCACCTGCGCGAGTCCCTCGCCGGCGATCCCGACCTGAAGCTGGTGGGCGAGGCCACCGACGGCGGCCAGGCCGTCGAGCTGTGCGGCAGGCTGCGCCCCGACGTGGTCACGATGGACATGATGCTGCCGACGATGAGCGGCCTGGCCGCCACCGAGCAGATCATGGCCGACTTCCCGACGCCGATCCTGGTGGTGTCGTCCGCGGATCGCCAGGAGTTGTTCAGCACGTACAACGCGCTCGCCGCCGGGGCTGTGGACGTGCTCGAGAAGCCGCGCGGGGACTCCTCCGACGCCGGCTGGGCGGGCCGGCTGTGCGCCGCCATCCGGCTGGTGTCGCGGATCCGGGTGATCACCCATCCCCGGGCCCGCCTCGACGGCCGCGACCGGCCTGCGCCCCCACCTGAGCCGGCCTGGCCGCAGCCGGTGGCCGAGGGCGCCGGCCCGCTCCGGGTGGTGGCGATCGGCGCGTCGACCGGCGGGCCCGGCGCGCTCACCGAAATGCTGCGCGCGTTGCCCGCCGGCTTCCGCACGCCGGTGCTCTGCGTCCAGCACATCGCGGCGAGCGAGCCGTTCGCGGTGGCGTTCTCCGCCTGGCTCGCCGACCAGACCGGGCGCGACGTCACCTACGCGACCGCCGGCACGCCGATCAGCCGGCTCGGCGGCCGGGTCGTGCTGGCCCCGCCCGACCGGCACCTGCTCGTGCGCGACGGCGGCCTGCGGCTCAACGGCGGGCCGCTCCGGCACTCCTGCCGGCCCGCGGTCGACGTGCTCTTCGAGTCGGTGGCCGCCGAGTACGGCGCCGCCGCGGCCGGCTGCCTGCTGACCGGGATGGGGCGCGACGGCGCCGAGGGGCTGCTGCGCATGCGCGCCCGGGGCGCCGCCACGTTCGCGCAGGACGAATCGAGCTGCGTCGTGTACGGGATGCCGCAAGCCGCCGCCCTGCTGGGCGCAGCCGCGTACAGCCTGCCGCCGGCCCGGATCGCCGAGCGGCTCGCCGAGCTCGAGGCGCGGATCGGGGCCCGGCGATGAACCGCACCGTGCTGATCCTCGACGACAGCCTGACCGTACGGATGGACCTGCGCGACGCGTTTGTCGCCGGGGGGTTCGCCACCATTCTGTGCGCCACCGCCGAGGAGGCCCGGACCCGGTTCACGCAACGCGCCTTCGCGGTGGCCGTCCTCGACGTGGTGCTGCCCGACGCCGACGGCGCCGACCTGCTGCGCGAGCTGCGCGCCCAGCCCGGCGGCGAGGACGTGGTGATCGTGCTGCTGTCCACCGAGGCCGAGGTGACCGACCGGTTGAGCGGCCTGCGCACCGGCGCGAACGAGTACGCCGGCAAGCCGTACGACGCCAGGCACCTGGTGGCCCGGGTGCGCCAGTTGCTCGGCGAGGACGCCCGCACGGAGCAGGACCTGCCGACCGTCCTCGTCATCGACGACAGCCGCACGTTCCGGGAGCAGTTGCGCGAGCTGCTCGAGCCCGAGGGCTACGCGGTGCTCACCGCCTCCTCAGGAGAGGAAGGGCTGCGCATGGCGGCCGAGTGCCGGCCACAGGCGGTCATCGTGGACGGTGTCATGCCCGGCATCGACGGTGCGACGGTGATCCGGCGCATCCGGCTCGACCCGGCGCTGCGGGACACGCCCTGCCTGCTCATGACGGCGGCCGACGACTACGCCACCGAGGTGCAGATGCTCGACGCGGGCGCCGACGCGTTCGTACGCAAGCAGCAGGATCTCGCCGTGGTGCTCGCGAAGCTGGCCGCGGTGCTGCGGCAGAGCGCCGAGCAACTGCCCTTCGAGGTGACCGGCGGCCTGCACGGGCCCGGCCGGGTGCTGACGTGGTCACCTGACCCGGACCGGCTGGTCACGCTCGGCCGTGCCCTGCGCGACGCGGGCTACGACGTCGTGCCGACTGCCACTGCGGGCGAGGCGCTGCGCCTGCTCGCCGCCCAGCCGGTCGACTGCATCGTGCTCGGGCTCGACGGGGCCGGCGACGACGGGCAGGAGGTCTGCCGCCAGATCAAGCGGGTGCCGCAGATCGGCGAGACGCCGCTGGTGATGACCGGCGAACACGACGGCGACATGCTCGCGTGCCTGGCGGCCGGCGCCGACGACTACGTGCGCTCCGTCGAAGGCCCGGAGGCGCTGCGCGCACACGTGCGTACGCAAATCCGCCGCAAGCAGTCCCACGACGAGAGCCGGCGCATCCGCGAGGAGCTGATGCGCCGCGAGCTCGACGCCGCCGAGGAGCGGGCCGCCCGCCAGCTCGCCGAGACCAGGGCCGCGCTGGTCGAGGAACTGGAGTGGCGCAACCGCGAACTGGAGGCGTTCAGCGGCTCGGTGTCGCACGACCTGCGTGGCCCGCTGCAGATCATCAGCAGCTACGCCGAGAGCATGCTGGACGAGACCGAGGAGCCGCTCGGCGCACAGTCGCGGCACCGGATCGAACGCATCCACGCCGCGGCCGCCCGGATGGCCGACCTGGTCGAGTCGCTGCTGATCCTGGCCCGGGCCAGCCGCGGCGAGCTGCGCCGGGAACGGTTCGACCTGACCGACATCGCCTGGCAGGTGACCAAGGACGTCGAGTCGCGCGCGCCGGGCCGGCGCATCGCGTTCACCGTGCACGAGGCGATGACCGCCGACGCCGACGAGGGCCTGGTCCGGGTGATCCTGGACAACCTCATCAACAACGCGGTCAAGTTCACCCGCAAGGTCGAGCACCCGGCCGTCGAGGTGGGCTGGACCGGGACCGGGCCGAATACCCGCTACTTCATCCGGGACAACGGCGCCGGGTTCCCGGCCGGCAAGTCCGGGGAGCTGTTCCACCCGTTCGCCAGGCTGCACAACGCCGACGACTTCCCCGGCACGGGCATCGGCCTGACCACCGTGCACCGGGCCGTCGAGCGGCACGGCGGCGAGATCTGGGCCGAGGGCGAGGACGGGCGGGGGGCGACGTTCTGGTTCACTCTCCCGCCCGCCCGGCGGCCGACTTGATGGCGGCCAGCCGCTCAGCCCAGTCCGAACCACCGGCGGCAGGGCTCGAATCCCTCGATCTCGACCAGATCCCCGTACGCCCAGTGGTCTTTTGTCAGGCGCAGGTGCCGCAGCTCGGCGACGCCGCCGGTCTCGACGATCAGGCTGACGCCGTTGTCGGTGTAACCGAGGTGCCGGGACACGCCCAGCGACGCCTCGTTCGACACTGTCGCCGAGGTGATGGCCGCGACCGCGCCCAGATGGTCGAACGCCAAACCCAGCACCGCCGTCCGCATCGCGACGCCGACCCCGCGCCCGCGCACCCCCGGCACCAGCCACGACGCCGAGTCGACCGTTCGCAGTTTCGGGAAGTTGTCGCCCTCGAGCGTCTGCACCCCGACCAGCGCGCCCTCGTATGCGACTGCGAAGTGCAGCGTCCACGACGATGGCGACCAACTGCCGAGGGCTCGCCAGTAGCCCTGCCAGAACAGCCGGCGCTCGTTCTCGGCGGCGGTCAGGTCGGCGAAGAGCTCGAGCCTCGGGTCGTGCCCGACATCATCGGGCAGCACCGAGGCCAAATACGGCAGGTCGTCCTCGCGCAGCGTACGCAGCTCGACGCCGCGGCAGCGCAGCTTCAGATCGAACAGGGGCCAGTCCACGACACCATCGTGGCGCTGCACACCGCGACGAGCGACCGATTTAGACTTACCGTCATGATCGCGAGGATGTGGCGCGGCTGGGTTGCGACCGACCGGGCCGCCGAATACGTCACATACGTCACGAAGACCGGACTGGCCGAGTATCGCCAGACGCCCGGCAACCTCACCGCGCAGTTGTGGACCCGCGACCTCGGCGACGGGCGCACCGAGGTGGTCACGGCGAGCTGGTGGGAGTCGCTCGAAGCGATCAAGGGCTTCGCCGGCGACGACATCTCCCAGGCCGTGCTCTACCCCGAGGACGAGGGCTACCTGCTCGACAAGGAGACCACGGTCAGCCACTACGTGGTTGCCTGAGGGCGGGGCTCCCTGAGGCCCCGCCCTCATGGCGACGGTCGGTCAGTCGGTGCCGAGGGCTGCCACCGGGCTGACCTTGGCCGCGCGCCGGGCCGGCAGCACACCCGCCAGCGCGGTGAAAGCGACCAGCACCGCGAAGACGATCGCCAGCTGGCCGATCGGCAGCCGCAGCGGTGCGTTGACGCCGAGCGCCTTGACCGCCAGCCACGCGTACGGGACGCCCAGGGCCAGGCCGATCGCGGCGCCGATGACGCCGTACAGGCTGGACTCGGTGGTGAGCATCGTGCGGAGGCCGCCACGGGACAGGCCGACCGCGCGCAGCAGGCCCGACTCGCGAACGCGTTCGACCACGGACAGCGCTGTCGTGGTGCCGACGCCGACGACGGCGATGAGCACGGTCAGCCCGATCAGCCCGATCGCGATGGCGAGCAC
>Ga0307516_10007976_pt1 | contig 12054 bp, 12 predicted proteins | sample 19_EM_MG_FD_203310 | JGI IMG/M metagenome (GOLD analysis project Ga0307516, IMG submission 203310) | Populus trichocarpa ectomycorrhiza microbial communities from riparian zone in the Pacific Northwest, United States - 19_EM | ecosystem: Host-associated > Plants > Roots > Unclassified | place...
CTCGGTCATCGGCGGCCCTCGTGTGGCAGTGACCGGCGGCGCCGATGTAGACCGGATGCCGTTGGACCGGGAGGATTTTCAGCGGCGGCTGCACGCGGTAGCGACGGGGCCGATGTCCGGGGAGGACCGCCGGGCCGCGCTGATCGAGCTGCTGGAACTGGTCCAGGCGATCGAGCGCGGCGTTGACGAGGTGTTCGACAAGCTGCAGGCCACGCTGAACGCGACCCTGACCGGGCAGAGCCGCGACCGTAATGTCACGGTGACCCTGACCGGCGGCGGGGAGGTGACCGCGGTGCGGTTCGACCGGGCGTGGCTGGGCGCGGCCCACGAGATCAACGTCGGGCGGCAGCTCACGGCAGCGTTTCGAGCGGCCTACGAGAAGGTCACCGCGTACGGGGTACGCAAGCTGATCGCGGACAGTCCGCTCGGTGAAGTGCAACGCGCGACGCAGGACCCGTTGGGCCTGGCGCGCCGACTGCGGATGACCGATTGACCTGGGCGATCCGTTGCTGACGGACATGAGAGGAGGACAACGATGAGCGTTGCGGTCGCCATCGGTGCGTTGCGGCACGACTCCGGGGTATGGGACCAAGTCGCGGTGGTCACCCGCCAGGCCGGCCAGGAAGCGGCCGCGTTGAGCCTGCGTGAGTCGCAGCTTTCCTGGGCGAGCGTCCCGACCGGGCTGCTGGGCACCTACGCCGAGATCCAGGACAAAGTGGCCAGGCTGCTCGGCGAGGCCAACCAGGTATACAGCGAACTGAGCGTCGCCCTGGACAAGGTCGCCAACGCGTACGAGCTCAGCGACGAGAATGCCGCGACACGGCTCAAGGGAGTGTGGGACGTCCGTGAGTAGCGCCGCCGTCAGCTCGGGCACCGAAGCCGCGCTGCTCGACCGGATCAACTCGGTGATGGGCCGGATCGACACCAGGACCACCGATCTGCGGAACTCCATCAACGACAAACTGCAATGGCTGCCCGTTGGCCTTCAGGGCCGGGTCGTGGCCGGCTGGAACACGTTCTGCGGCTTCATGAGGCGGATCTGGGACAACCTCCACGAGATCATCTCGAACATGGGGTCGCCGTCGGCACTGTGGTCGACCGCCGATGCGTGGAGCGACTGGGTAGGCGCTCCGGTCAGCGCTCAAGTGCAGTCGGCAGATGCCGGCCTGCTCGACGTGGACGACAACTGGGACGGCGACGCCGCAGACGCCTACCGGCAGACGTTGCCGCTGCAGAAGGCGGCGCTGGAGAAGGTCAAGTCGGCGCTGACCGACGGCATCGCGGCGGCGCTGAACGACGTGGCCAAGGGCGTCCTCTTGTTCTGGACCGGGCTAGTCACTGCACTCGCGGCGCTCGTGCTCGGCATCATCAGCGCACTCGCGTCCAGCGCGACTGTCGTCGGCCTACCTGCCGGACCCTTCATCGCCGCCGGGGCGGGTCTAGTCGCGGCCGGGGCGATCATTACCGGGGCGGAAAATCTCAAGTCGGTCGGCTCGTCGGCCAACACCACGCTACGGCAGAAGCTGGCCGACAATTCAGCGTTCCATGAGGGCCACTGGCCGCCAGCGGCAAAGGTCTGACGGCGTGAACACCGCGCGTACCGACGGCCGGGGTAGCCTCGTTCTGGCGTCCCTGACCGGTGTTCTCGTCCTGGCCGACGGTGGCCTGGCCGCGCTCGGCTTGATGGTCTGGAACGCGCTTAGACGTGGCAATCTGACCGGTCCGGAAGCGGCCACCTTCACCCTGCTTGGCGCGTCGGCCGCGGTCGGAGTGGTGGTACTGCTGCTCGCCCTGATCGCTCTCGCACGAGGTGCCCGGGGCCGCGGGGTTGCTCGGTTTGGCGCCACGCTGGCCTGGCTGCGGATGGCGGGGGTGATCACCGCGCTGATGGCGATCGCGGTCCGGCTCGGTGCTTCCTCGGTCGCCGGTGTCTTTGAGACGTCCGGGGCCGTCGTGGCCTTGGCCGATGCGGTCGGCGCCCTGATCGTCACAGGTGTGGCGGTGCGCCGTTCGCATCATGGATGACCTACCCGCCGGACGCCGCCCGGCCGGCACTTCGGTGCGCGCCAAGCGCACGCGGCGTACCCGAAAGGCGTACGCGATCTGCGCCTGGTCGATGGGTGAGGCAAGCTACCGAGGATGATTTAGCGCGGCGTTGTTTCCGGGTGTTCGATGACGCTGGTCCGGTGGATGGAGGTCAAATTGGGTAGGAACAGTCGCGAGCGGCACAAGGCCAAGCGGAAGGCCGAGGATGCGGCTCAGCGTCGAAAGTCCGCCGGGGCGCCCGGCCCCGACGATCCGTTCGGGGCGCCGGATGTCTTCTCCCCGCAGGAGCTCGCCGAGCAGATCATCAACCGGGCGATCCACGCTCAGCACGGCGACGAGACGGCCGAGATCGATCGCTGTCGCGCGCTGTTGACCGCGGGCCCCGGCGGCGCCCGTGGTGTCCAGGTCGTCAATCGGGCCCTGCTCACGTTCCTGGTGCGCGAGGTCGAGCATGCGTGGCGGCGCGGCTGGCAGCCGGCCGAGCTGGTGCGGGTGGCCCGCCGCGAGGGCAGCGCGCGCCACGGTCGACTCATGGTCGATGCGATTGCGGCGCAGATGCGCGGCTATCCCGCGGCGACCGTCGAGCAGCGGTGGCAGTCGCAGTTGGCTGCTCTCGACGCGCGGGTGTGGTGGGAGCACGACGACCACTTGGTGGCGGCCTGGGGCGAACAGCACGACCTTGACCGCGCCGGGGTGATCGCCGCCGTCGTCGACGTGCTTCATCTGCTCGCGACGCTGCCGGCGATCGAGGCGGTCGGCCCGCTGCCGGGCCACGCCAGGCAGGCCTCGGTGACACTCCCGGCGGACCTTGATCAGCGGATGCTTGATCGGGTACGGGCGTTGCTGGCCAAGGCGGAGTCCACCGATTTCGCGGAGGAGGCCGACGCGTTCACCGCGAAGGCGCAGGAGTTGATGGCCCGGCACCGCATCGACCACGCTCTGCTCGTCGCCGCGACGGGCCAACGTGATCAGCCGGTCACCCGGCGGGTGGGCATCGACAATCCGTATGAGGCGCCGAAATCGCTGCTGTTGCAGGTTGTCGCGCAGGCCAACAGTTGCCGGGCGGTGTGGATGAAGCGGTTCGGCTTCACCACGATCGTCGGCTTCGCCACGGATCTGGACTCGACCGAGTTGCTGTTCACCTCGCTGCTGGTGCAGGCGACGAGGTCGATGACGCAGGCCAAGCCGAGCGTCGACCAGTACGGGCGTAACACGACCCGGTCGTTCCGGCAGTCGTTCCTGACGGCGTACGCGTCTCGGATCGGTGAGCGGCTCAGCACCGCCACCGAGGAGGTGGACCGGGAGATGACCGCGTCGGCGGGCGCCGAGCTGCTGCCGGTGCTCGCGGCGCGCGACGACGCGGTGCGCGATGCGTTCGAGAAGCAGTTCCCGGAGCTGACCCAGCACACGACGACCATCAACAACCATGCCGGCTGGGCGTCCGGCCGGGCGGCGGCAGACCAGGCCTCGCTGCACGGCCGGCAAGCCGTCGCACACCAGTGACCGGCGGTCTGTGGTTCACCGAGGCGGATCTGCGCGGGCTGGCGGGAAGCCGCTCGTACGCGCGAGGCGTCGGGTACGTCGATGCGGTCACCGGCCTCGATGAGCTGCCGGACGGGGTGACGGCGACGGTTGACGGCATGGGCGGCCGGTACCGGGTTCGGCTGATCGGTGAGCTCGACCAGGATCTGGACGGCGACTGCTCGTGCCCGTACGGGCAGGAGGGGAATTTCTGCAAGCACTGTGTGGCGGTCGGGCTCTACCTGCGACGGACGGCGGCGTCGAGGCCGCGCCGGGCCGGCGGCGGGGCGAAGTTCGACCTCCGGGGCTTCCTGGGCACCATGGCGCACGCGGACCTGGTCGATCTGCTGGCCGATCAGGCGCAAGACGATCCCGGGCTCTTCCGCAGGCTTCGGCTGCTGGCGACGACAGCGTCGAGCACCCCTGACTTCGCGGAGTTGGCCCGGCAGGTCGGGTTGCTCGCGGTCGACTGGCTCGACTACGACGCCTCGGACGAGTACGCCGGCGGTGCCGACGACCTGCTGCGAACGATCGAGCGACTGCTGCCCGCGTACGCCGCCGAGGTGCAGCCGCTGCTGCGGCTCGCCATGCGGTTGCTCGGCGAGGCAGTGAACGTCACCGAGGACGGCGCCTATCCGATCACCGTGTCGGCGGCGCGCGCGTGGGAGCTCTACCTCCTGGCTTGCGAGACGGCCCGCCCCGACCCGGCCGAGTTCGCCGACTGGCTGGCCGACCAGCGACTTACCGGGCCGGAGTGGCCGGATCTCGGCCTGGCCGAGGTGGTCGATCTGCTCGGCGACACCGGCCTCGACCGCTACCGGGAACGCCTGGCGGCGGCGCCCCAGCAGGGCCCTGGCCAGTGGCGGCTGCGGAACCTGCGCGAGGAACTGGTCTCCGAGACCGGCGACACCGACGCCCTGATCGGCTTCCTGGCCGAGGATCTTTCCGGGCCGCACCAGTTCGTCCGGATCGCCCAGCTGTTGTGCGCCGACGGGCGCACCGATGAGGCGATCGACTGGCTGGAACGCGGTTTCGCCACCGGCCACGGTGCCCATGACCAGCAACTGACCGCCCTGGTCGACCTGCTGAGCGAGCTCTACCCGAGGGCGGGCCGAGACGCCGAGGTGCTCGGTCTGCGGGAACGTCACTTCACCGCCGCGGCAAGCGAGAACACGTACCGGGCGCTGCGTACCGCTGCCGAACATGCGCCCGACTGGCCGGTCATGCGGGCCCGGGCCTGGGATTTGTTGCGCCGCAAGGCGCGCGCCGGTGCCGCCTGGTTCGCCGCGGACACCCTGGCCCGCGTGCTCCTCGACGAGGACGAGGTGGCCGAGGCCTGGCGGATGACCCAGGACGGTCGCTGCACGGAACCCGTGCGGTTGGCGGTCACGGCCCGCCGCGCCGAAACCCATCCGGCCGACGCCATCGCCGTGTACCGGCCGCTGGTCGCCGCCGCGATCGAACAGACCAACAACATCGGGTACGCGCGGGCGGCCGAATTGTTGCTGGCCATGCGCCCGCTGTTCGCCCGTACCGGTGCGGACTTCACCGGCTACGTCGCACACCTGCGTGAGGCCAACCGCCGCAAACGAAACTTTATCGCCGAGCTCACCCGCAACGGCCTGTAACCGTGAACCCTGATGGCGACATCGGGGAACAAGGGGTGACCGTGCTGAGCAGCAGGCCGCACGGAAGTCCACGAACGGAGCGACAGGTGTGTTCTCACGGCTCGGTACCCCCACGGACGACGACGCGTCGTTGATTGCACGGTCGGTGATCGAACCGGAAGTGTTCGGCATCCTCTACGAACGGCACGCCGCCGCGATCCATCGGTACGTGGCCCGGCGGCTCGGCGGCGCGCTCGCCGACGATGTCGTGGCCGACACCTTCCTGATCGCCTTTCGCAGCCGGGCCCGCTACGACCAGGCCAGGCGTGCGGCAGAACCATGGTTGTACGGCATCGCGAGCAACGTCGTCGCGAAGCATCACCGCTCGGAAGTCCGGCTGTACCGCGCGTATCTACGAACCGGGACCGATCCGGTGGCGGAGCCGTACAGCGATCGGGTGGAGGCCCGGGTGCTGGCGGCGGAGTTTCGCCGGCCGCTCGCCAAGGCACTGGCCCGGCTGTCCGCAAGGGATCGCGACGTGCTCCTGCTGATCGCCTGGGCGGACCTGTCCTACGAACAGGTCTCCCAAGCACTCGACATACCGGTCGGAACGGTGCGATCGCGCCTGCACAGGGCGCGCCGCAGGGTCCGATCGGCGTTGGACGGCATCAATCCGACGACACCAGACGAGGAGTCCACCAATGGATGACCTGAAGATACTGCGCGAATTTCGGACCGAGGTGCCCGAGGCCGACCCGGAACGGCTGGCCGGACTGCGGAATCGCTGGATGACGGCGGCGGAATCGCATCGGGCGGGGCGGATCTCGAACCGTGGCTTGCCCCGGCTCGGCTGGCGGCTCGCGGCCACCGGCGGGCTCGCGGCCACGGTCGGCCTGGCGGTCGTGCTCGCCCAGGGCACGAGCGGAACGGTCCACACTCCGGGGGCGGCGCCGTCCGCCGCGGCGGTGGGCTCGACCCAGGTCCTGCTCGCCATGGCCGCCCACGCGGAGACGCTTCCCGCCGAGCACCCGCGCCCGGATCAGTGGATCTACCTCAACGAGCTGAACCCGCACGACGACGGTTCCGGCCAGGTGCGATACCGGACCGTGGAGACCTGGTGGCGGGTCGACGGCGCCGAGTTCGGCCGGGTCGGCGACTCGGGCAAGGTCGAGGTGTCGCCCGCCGGGCTGCAGGGCGACGACCGCTCACCGGCGGAATTCCAGCGGTACGTCCAGTCGCTCCCCACCGACCCCACGGCCTTGCTCAACCGGATCTATCAGGGCACCGGCGAGCCCGCCGGCAGCAAGCGCGACGAGAAGGCATTCGCCGAGATCTTCGTACTGTTGGGGGACGCGACCGTCATTTCCCCGGACCTGAACGCGGCGCTGCTGCGCGCACTGACGCTGATCCCGGACGTGCGGATGACCAGGGACGTGGCGGACGTGGCCGGCCGGCCCGGGGTGGGCTTCTCCAGGGCCCGCACGGACGGCACCCGCCAGGAACTGATCCTGGACGGCACGTCGGGCGCATACCTCGGACAGCGGGTCCTCGTCGAGGACGCGGCCCAGCTGTCCGCCGACTTCCAGAAGGCCTACGAGCAAAAGAAGGTCGCCCGCACCTTCCACAACGGCGAGATCCTGCACGCCGAGGCCCGCGTAACAACCGCCGTAGTAAACAAGGCCGGCCAACGCCCCTGATCCTGGCCACCCGATGCCCCGGCGCGGCACCACGATCGTGTGGCGATCGCGCCGGGGTTAGGGGGACAGGTGGGTGGGTGCGGCGGGCGGCGCCGGGGTTTCGTGGAGGCCGAGGCGGGTGTGTAGGCGTCGTAGTGGCGCGGGGGCCCACCAGTTGTATTGGCCGAGGAGGGTCATTGTCGCCGGTACGAGCAGGAGGCGGACGATGGTCGCGTCGAGGGCTACGGCGAGGACCAGGCCGAGGCCGATTGCCTGGACCGGGACGAAGCCGGCGATCAGGAATCCCGCGAACACCACGCACAGCAGCAGCGCCGCGGACGTGATTATTCGGCCGGTGCGCTGCAGGCCGTCGGCCACCGCCTGCTCGTTGTCGCCCGTCGCGAGCCAGCGTTCTCGGATGCGGGAGAGCAGGAACACCTCGTAGTCCACGGACAGGCCGAACGCGATCGCCGCCACCAGGACGGGCACGCTGACGTGGGTGGCGTCCAGGCGGGTCGTGCCGAACCAGGCGGCGAGGTGGCCCTGCTGGAATACCCAGACCACCGCGCCGATGGCGGCGCCGATGCTGAGGAGGTTGGTTGCTACCGCCTTGATCGGCAGCAGGATGGAGCCGGTGAAGAGGAAGAGCAGCAGCATGGTGCCGATCGCGATGATCGCTGTCGCGTACGGCAGGTGGTCGGTGATGGTGTCCTGGTAGTCGATCAGCATCGCGGTGTCGCCGGTGACCGCCATCTCGTACGGGGTGTCGAGCGCGCGGATTGTGGTGACTGCCCGGCGGGCGGCGGCGGTGTGGCTGGGCTGGTCCAGGCCGGCGCGCAGGATGGTGATCGGGCCGGCTGGGGCGACTTCCACCTCGGTGATGTGGGGCACCGCCGCTATCCGGTCGCGGAGCGCGGTGACGTCGCCGGGTGTGGCGGCGGCGATGACGATCGGGTTGGGCCGGTCCAGTTCCGGGAAGTGGGTGGCGATCTCGTCGTGCAGCTGGCGGGTCTGGGTGCCGGCGGGTAGCAGCCGGGCGTCGACCTGGCCGAGGTGGAGGTCGAGCGCCGGCACGGCCAGCACGGTCATCAGCCCGGCGGCGGCGAGCAGGGTCAGCGCCGGGCGGCGCTGCACCGTACGGGTGATGCGGGCGAAGGCGCCGCCGCCGGCGGGGGTTGGTTTTGCCGGTGGGATGCGGTGTCCGAGCAGGGTGAGGAGCGCGGGCAGCAGGGTCAGCGCCGCCGCGACGACCACCGCGATGACACCGATGCCGGCGAGGCCCATCGAGCGGAGGAACGGCTCGGGGAAGACCAGCAGTCCGGCGAGGACGGCGGCCACGGTCAGGCCGGAGTACGCCACCGTGCGGCCGGCGGTGGCACCGGTTCGGGCCACCGCGTTCCGCACGTCCGGGTCGATGGCACGTTCCTCCTTGAAGCGGCTCACCATGAGCAGGCCGTAGTCCACGGCGAGGCCGACCGACAGCATGGTGGCGACCTGGATCGCATACACGGACACGTCGGTGACCAGGCTGAAGGCGTACAGGATGGCGAAGGTGCCGCCGACCCCGGCCACCGCGATGAGCAGTGGCAGCCCGGCGGCCAGCAGGCCGCCGAAGACCAGCAGCAACAGCAGCAGGACGACCGGGGTGCTGAAGAGTTCGGCGCGTTGTACGTCGGACTGGGCCTGGGCGTTGAATTCGGCCTCGGTCAGCGGGCCGCCCGCCACGGTGACGGTCCCGCTGCGGTGCAGCCGTTCGGCGACCGCCCGCGACGCGGGGCCGGGCTCTACCTGGATCCGCAGCAGCAGTTCGCCGCCGGCGTCCGTGGACGGCACCGGATCGGCGACGGCTATGACGCCGGGAATGGCGCGCAAGTCGGCAATCGGGGCGGGACCGCCGTACACGATCGCGGTCAGGGTGATGGGCCGCGGCCCGGCGCCGGCGATCAGGGTTTGCGCGCGGTCGGACTCGCTGCCGGGCACCGTGCCGACGTCGCTGACCAGCCGGTCGAAGACCCCGATGTCGACGGCGAAGCAGGCGGCGACGGCGGCGAGCCACAGCAGGACGACGGCCACGGGCCGGCGGATCGACCACCGGGTGAGCAAAACGATCATAGGTCGATACTCGTTCCCGAGGCCGGTACGGCGGAACGCCGACAAGAGCGAGGCGCGCTCATTCCTGAGAGTGACCCGAGCCGGCGACCACCAGGCCGGACTCGTACGCGAGCACCACGGCCTGGACCCGGTCGCGCAGGCCGAGCTTGGTCAGCAGGTTGCTGACGTGGGTTTTCACCGTGTGCTCGGTGACGTACAGCTCGGCGGCGATCTCCGCGTTGGACAGCCCCCGGGCCAGGGCCCGCAGGGTGTCGGTCTCGCGCGGGCTGAGCCCGGAGACCCGCCCGGTGCCGGCGGGCGTGGTCACCGGCCCGGCCCGGCCGACGAGGTCGGCGATCAGCCGGCGGGTCACCGTCGGGGCCAGCAGCGCCTCCCCGGCGGCGACTACCCGGACCGCGTCGACCAGGTCCCGGCCGCGCATGGTCTTGAGCAGGAACCCGCTGGCCCCGGCGCGCAGCGCGTCGTACACGTGCTCGTCGACGTCGTAGGTGGTGAGCATCAGCACCCGCGCCGGCGTCCGGGCGCAGATCGCGGCGGTGGCGGTGATGCCGTCCATGCCCGGCATGCGGACGTCCATCAGCACCACCTGCGGCCGCAGCGCCACGGCGGCGTCGATGGCCTGGGCGCCGTCGGCGGCGTCGCCGACCACGGTGATGTCCGGCTCCGCGTCGAGGATGACCGCGAATCCCTGGCGGACCAGCGCCTGGTCGTCCACCACCAGGACCCGGATCGGCTCACCCACCTCGGGGCCGATCTCGCGGGATCGGCAGGGTGGCGGCCACCAGGAAGCCGGAACCGTCCGCGCCCGCGCCGGTGTGCAGTTCGCCGCCGAACGCCTGGACCCGTTCGCGCATCCCGGCCAGCCCTCGGCCGGACGCGGGGGCGCCGGGCGCCGGACCTCGGCCGTCGTCGCTGACCTCCACCCGTACCGAGGCCGGCTGCCAGTCCAGGCCGGCCCGGATCCGCCGGGCGGCGGCGTGTTTGACGGTGTTCGTGACCGCCTCCTGGATCAGGCGGTAGACCGCCGCCGCGAGATCGGCCGGCACCGGCCGGGGGGTGCCGCGCTCGACCAACTCGGCGTCCAGGCCGGCGAGCCGGGCCCGGTCCAGCAGCGCCGGCAGTTCGTCCAGCCCGGGCTGCGGCCGGCGGGTGGGTCCGTCGCCGCGCAGCACCCCCAGCGCCCGGTCGAGCTGGGTCAGCGCTTCCCGCCCGGTTCCGGAGATCGTCTCGAAGGCCTGGGTCGCCCGGCCCGGGTCGGCGGACAGCACCAGGCCGGCCTCGGCCTGCACCACCATCAGGCTGACCGAGTGGGCGACGATGTCGTGGATCTCGCGGGCGATCCGCTCGCGTTCCCGGGCCGAGGTCGCCTGCTGGGCCTCGGCGAGGCGGCGGGTGCGTTCCTCCAGCATGGCGATCCGGTCGCGCCGGGCGCGCACACCCACCCCGAGGGCGTACGCGACCACGAACGGAAACGCGGCGATGCCCAGCGTGGCCGGCCCCAGCCCGAGCAGGATCGGGACTGACACCAGCACCCCGACGCTCGTGCACACCATGACGAGCAGCCGCCACAGCGTGGACGCCAGCGACGCGACCGTGTACGTCGCGACCAGTTGCCCGTACGGGAGGGCGATGTTCTGCAGGATGCCGGTGATCGCCAGCCCGATCGTGCCGGCGCCGACCAGCGCGGCCACGACGACCGGCTGGCGGCGCCGCCACACCAACGGCAGCGAGGCCAGCGCGGCCAGGACGAACAGCGGCCAGCCCCCGTCCTGCGCGACCTTGACCGGCAAAGCCACCGTCGCGAAGTAGCACAGCACGGCGATCACCACGTCGACGGCCACCGCCGGCAACGCCTCGGCACGGCGGCGCACCGCCGCGAACCCGTCGATCACCACACCGACCAGTATCGAACGAGCCTGCCCCGGGCGGCCTCACTCTCACGACGGAGGAACAGTTCACTGTTTGCTGTATTCAGCTGCGGCTGTATAGTCGGGCGGGTGGAGACGTTGACGCACGGGCAGGTGCTGGCCCGCTTCGGTCATGCCCTGTCCGACCCGGTGCGGTCCCGGCTACTGCTCGCCCTGCGCGACGGCCCCGGCTACCCGGCGGAGCTCGCCGACCTGCTGAGCACCAGCCGGCAGAACCTCTCCAACCACCTTGCCTGCCTGCGCGGCTGCGGCCTGGTCGTGGCCGTGCCCGAGGGCCGGCGCACCCGGTACGAGCTTGCCGACGCCCGGCTCGCGCACGCGCTGGGTGACCTGCTGGGTCTGGTCCTGACCGTGGACCCGGCCGCCTGCCCGGCCGCGCCAGAGGACGGGTGCTGCTGATGGCCGTCGGGTTGTCGTCGCCGGCCCGCCGGGTGGTGCTCACCCGGCGGGTGCGGTTGCTCGTGGCCGCGACGATCACCTACAACGTCATCGAGGCGGGCGTGGCGCTGACCGCCGGCACGCTCGCGTCGTCGACCGCGCTGATCGGCTTCGGGCTCGACTCCGTCATCGAGGTGTCGTCGGCGGCGGCGGTGGCGTGGCAGTTCTCCGGCCCCGACCACGAGCGCCGGGAGCGGACCGCGCTGCGGATCATCGCGGTCTCGTTCTTCGCTCTGGCCGCGTACGTGAGTGTCGAGTCGGTGCGCGCCCTGCTCGGCGGCGACCGGGCCGAGCATTCCACGGTCGGCCTGGCGCTGGCCGCGGTGTCGCTGGCGGTGATGCCGGTGCTGTCGGCCGCGCAACGCCGCGCCGGCCGCGAGTTGGGTTCGGCGTCGGCGGTGGCCGACTCGAAGCAGACGCTGCTGTGCACGTACCTGTCGGCGGTGCTGCTGGCCGGGCTGGCGGTCAACTCGCTGTTTGGCTGGTGGTGGGCCGACCCGGCCGCGGCGCTGATCATCGCCGTGGTCGCGGCCAGGGAAGGCCGCGACGCATGGCGCGGAGACGCGTGCTGCGCACCGGCCTCCGCGCCGACGGATGGGTGCGCCGACGGCTGCTGCGGACCGCGGGAGGCGTCGTGATGATGGCTTGCGCTCGCGCTGTGCCTGGCGACGCCTATCGTGCCTACGCCCGCCGAGTGGGCCGCTTCCTGCCGGGCATCGGAACGCG
>Ga0307516_10007980_pt1 | contig 12052 bp, 10 predicted proteins | sample 19_EM_MG_FD_203310 | JGI IMG/M metagenome (GOLD analysis project Ga0307516, IMG submission 203310) | Populus trichocarpa ectomycorrhiza microbial communities from riparian zone in the Pacific Northwest, United States - 19_EM | ecosystem: Host-associated > Plants > Roots > Unclassified | place...
GTCGTGTTGGGGCCGCACCCCCCCCCCCCCCCCCCGCCCCGGAGCAGTTGGCTTTTCCGGGGCCTGCATGTGCTGTCGTGGAGTGGGCGGGGTAGGCAGGGTCTGGACCGCGAAGCTTAACGTCGTCACGCTCCGTCCGGCAGACTTGGCGGTGGTTCTAGAAGGCTCGGGGGGGGGAGTATTTCCTCCTGCCGCCGGTTCGAAGCTCTAGGTTCACGTGCGCCCTCGGTGACAGTGGGTATCGGCAGCGCTGACCGCAATCCAGCAGGACACCCGGAAGTATCGCCACCACCACCACCGCACCACGGGCGGGGCTGGCGGGGCGAGGCCAGTGTGCAGCTAAGTAGGCTCGCGTTCCCCGTCTGGGGATCGGCTTCCACAGCCGGTTCCTGTCTAGCCGTGCGCATCCGTCCCAACTGGGTTCGCGCATCGCATTCCGCGAGCGGCGGTAAGGGAGGGGGGCCGTTGGGTTCCTCTTGCCGGGAACGGGTCCGCCTTTGGCGAGTGCGAGTGCGAGTGCGAGACGGGTACGGGCCCGCTGGACTTGGAGTAGGTTCGCTTGTCCTGCGGGTCTCTGTCGGCACGGATGGCCCGCAATCCACGCAACCTACTACTGCTGCTGCGCGAGGACGAGGGAAAGCATACTCCCCCGCCCGCGCCGTCTTCCTGCTAGGTTCCGGTGGCCCGCGGGGAGAGCGCTGCGGCTTCGCCGAGGATGGGGAGATGTGGAGGATGGAGGATGGAGTGCAGAACCTTCGTGGAGGGGGGAGGGAGACGTACATAAACAGGGCGGAATCCGGGTCTTCTGTTCATCAGTTTCGATCACTCCCTCACTCCCTCACTCCCTCACTCACTCACTCACTCACTCACTCACTCACTCACTCTCACTCATTGACCGGACATCCGCTCTCACTTTAACCCGGCTTTCTCCCCCCCCTCCCCCCCCCCCCCTTCCCCCACACACTCACGCTCATTACTTCCCGCCCCAACCGGAAAGAAAAATGTACGTCTCGACCGTCCTCAGCATCGCCAGCATGCTCGCGGCCTTCGGCGTGGCGGCGGAGCCGTTCTCTGCGCGCGCAGGGGGACGGCTGTTGCCGTTCGGCCTGCAGTCGTACAACGGCTTGGCGGCGGCGCCGGTGAACGGAGGAGGGAACGGAGGCGGAAACGGAGGCGGAAACGGAGGAGGGAACGGAGGAGGGAACGGAGGGGAAATGCCCTGCCCCATGGCCATGGACTACAACCCGTCGTTCACCGTCGTCGACAACGGCCACCCCTGCTCCTGCTGCCCCCACCCCTACTACTACGGCAGGAACAGCAACTGCTGCGCGCCCGGCTACGGCGCCCGCAACTTCCACGGCTGCTTCGGCGGCTACAGGGACAACTGCGACTTCGCCGACTTCCTCCAGGGCGACGTCGACTGCGGCTGCGGCTGCGGCTGCAGCTGCGGTGGCGGTGGCTACGGCTGCGGTGGCGGTGGCTGCGGCTGCGGCGGTGACTACGGCTGTGGCTGCGGCGGCGACTTCATGAAGCGCGGCGTCGTCGCCGAGGAGGAGAAGGAGGAGTAGAGAGTGCCGCGGTTTCGCTCCCTCGCTGGTGCTAGTGGTGGTGATGCGATTTTCTGGGCTTTGTTTTTTTGTTTGCTTTCTTTGGCTTCCCCGAGGACACGTGTGTATGTCTGGCGGGGGTGATTGGTGATGCATCTTTTGAAAATGAAGAAAAAAAGGGGTTGTAGTTGTAGTCATGGGGTGCATGTATGGGAGAAAAATTCTTCGGAAAAAAAAGAGAAAGAAATAGGAAATTTGTTGTTTTTCTTCGAATAAAGCATATTGCGGCTCCTCTTCGAGTGATTCATCGTGAGTCTGCACGTTGGCAAGAGCGAGCCGGCTGGAGCATGGCGTGTCACCCGGCCGCATTTCGACTGGCATCGCCCATGCACCAATCAAATCGTACTCTATATTCGATCGTCCGGAAGCGAGCAGGAGTTGCGAGGGTATGTACAATCCGTCCATCCGCCCATCCATCCACCATCCCAACCAAACCAAAAACACCTTCTGCCCAGAAAAAGGGGGAAAAAAAAATCTATTCGGCATTAACTATTACCGCGCTATCATCCCCACTATGCACCACCGATGGCCTCGATCTTCTTCCCCTTGACGCTGACCATCTCCAATCCCAAGCCTCCGGCGAATGCGACGATGGCGAGCGCGACGCTGGCGTAGAACGACTTCGTGATGGCCTCGTTGTACGCCTGGATGATCGACGGTAGCACCTCCGGCGAGAACGTGCTGGTGAGCGCCGTCGCGCCGGTGTTCAGGATCGCCGCCGTTGGCATGTCCGGTATCCGGGCGACGATGCCCTCGATCAGCTCGGTGGCGAAGATGTTCTGGGCGACCGAGATGAACAGTGCGCCTCCGAGCGTCTGGAAGAAGACAACGGCGGCGGAGCCGATCGGGATGTCTTTCTGCTTCAGCACCGTTTGCGCCGCTATCATGGGTTGCTGGAAGCCTAGGCCGATGCCAATCCCGGCCACGAATTGGTAGCCCACCCACTTGGCCACCGGAGTGTCGACTTCAAAGGTTGTCAGGAGTCCCGAGCCGATGCAGAGGATCGCGCTGCCGAGGTACACGAACGGGACGTAGTAGCCTAGCCAGGTTGTCAACCCGCCCGCGACGATGGAGAAGACCGTGACGCCCATGAGGAGGGGAAGGTTGCGGATCCCGGATTGGGTTGCCGAAACACCCTGGATGGCCTGGAACCAGATTGGGATGTAGAAGACCAGAATCATGAACGAAGACCCGAAGCCGAACGAAACCAGACAGCCTGAGGCGATGCTCCTCTTCGTCAGGATCCTGAGAGGGAGCGTAGCCTTTTCCCCGTTCCTGACCTGGATGACCGCAAAGGCGATAGCCAGCACCCCAAACGTGACGAGCAATCCGATGATGCGGCCCGACCTCCACGGGTACTTTGAGCCACCCCACTGCAGCGCGAGGAGAAGGCAGACTATGCCCGGCAGGAGCACTCCAGTGCCGGCCCAATCAAACTCGCCAATCTTCTGGGACAGCGTCAGGTTGTCGACCTTGTCGCGCTTCGGTGGCCTGAAGATCAGGATGATCACAAGGATCGTGATTGCGCCGAGAGGAAGCTGTAGAATGTCAGCACGAGTAACCCCGATCGGCGCGGTTCGCGAGAATCCCACATTTATGTAAAAGCACCAACGCCACGAGACGTTATCGGTGAAAGCACCGCCCAACAGCGGCCCCGCAACACTCGCAATACCTGCCGAGAAGTCAGCACAAGGAATGCCTGCGCGGAGGACGCGAGACACCCACCGAACATGCCCCCGACAAAGCCGGTATAGATGGGTCGTTGCCGGAGGGGAACCGATATGCTGAGGATGATGAGTGCGCCGGAGAAGATTCCCGCGCAACCCAGGCCGGCGACAGCCCGTCCGATGATCAGCGTCACCGAGTTCTGGGCGACCCCGCAGATCAAGCTCCCCACCTCGAACAGAGTAACGGCGCCCAGGAAGCAGTATTTGATCGAGAAGTAGGTGTAGATCTTGCCATAGATGAGTTGAAACGAGCACATCTACGGCAGATTTCCGGATCAGCATGGCCCATCCACGGGAGGGCGGCGGGGCGGAGCACAAACCGTCAACATGTATGCGCTGCCATACCATCCGACATCTTCCAGAGCCCCAAATTGGTCCGTGATCTTGGGGATCGCGGTCGCGATGATGGTTTGGTCCTGCACACAAACGACACATTTTAGAAACCACCCCACATGTTATAGGCATGTCACCGCCGCAAACAAGCCTCAGAGATCACTCACTAGTGCAACTAGGAACACGGCTAGACACAGCGCAACGGTGATCAACGCCAAGGGGAGCTTCGACGGATACTCTGTTTCGTCGTCGTCGTCGCCGCCATCGCTGCCGCTGCTTCTCGTGTCCTTGATCTCCTTGGACGGCGCCACGCCGGCGGGCGACGGTGAGCGTGTCAACACCTTCTCGTTCGGTTCGACGGCGGACCCGGCAAGGGTCGGGGCGGCGGAGGTCATGGCACTCGGTGTTGCTCTGGGCGGTAAACCGTCAAAAGCCGCAGTGGGGGGTTTTTTTTGGATGTCGTTGTTTGCTGTTGCTGTTGTCGTTGTTGTGGCCGGTGGGGGAACTGGGTGCTGCCGGAGGCACAGTGAAGAGAAGAAGCACCAACAGCTGGGGCGGGTGGTGACGCCTTTTGAAAGAGCGCTTCGGTGTGGAAGGGGCGGGCTATGGCGGGAAGGCTGAGAGGGGGGGTGACGTCTGAGGCTTCTTTCCGACGATGACTGGCCGGCAGACAGGGCGCCGGCGGAATTCCACCGAACGCCAGATTAGCCGCTAGGAGGGGTGAATGCAGCACGGAAGTTGGATACGACGGAGGTGGGGTTAACGAGGTTTCTTCTCTACGGCTTCTCCATCCTCCGGCCGCCTCCACCACACCTACACACATGTCCGCACATCGCAGGGCATGGGTGTTTTATTTTCCCATACGTCGTCGTGCAATATCTCCATCCCGACTCTCATCCCCCTGCCTGGAAATATGTCCGCATGTTCTTTCTGGTCCTGGGATCCAGAAAATAATCGTCGCCCGTGATCTTATTGTGACACTTGCAGCCTAGCCGCCTCCCGCAGTAGCAATTCACTGCCTCGTAGACAAAACGAGTATCTGGAGCAGAGCACCGAAGCCCGCCGTGACCGTGTGGAATGTGTGGTTGGAGCAGAAGGAGGCTCAGCCTGCCCGGCTGGTGGCCGGAATGGAAGCTCGCGCGGCGGAACACCCTTCCGACCCCCTTCCTTGCCCTGCTCTCTTCCCACCGCCGCAACATCTCGCCTGCGCCGAAATCCAATCAGCTATTGTTGACGGCGCATATGCCGCTAAAGCGTTCTGGCGTGCGGATGGTGCTCTCCAGATGTCCGGTCTCCCACTCCAAGGCTTGATTGGAGCATGCCTTAGCCCCGGAGGATCCGATGGGTGGATGGATTCGTATGGGGCACGAAGCGAAGTCGGCGCCGCAATCGTACAGCGATCGTGAGGCCTGTTCGGAACTCCGTCGCACGGAAGAAGCAAATTGATATATAGACATCTCCCTGCGGGTGCGAAGAAGCAAAGAACAAAGGAAAAAGAAAAAAATAAGATCGTCGTCAGTCCCAGCCCCTCAACTAAGTGGGCCCGCGTGAGGGGGCTCAAGGTCTCTCTCGGAAGTCCGTTGATACATATGCTCGAGGTAGAGAGTATGTTTGTACTACATATGTACAGCAAAATTACGGGTTACAGTACTTAGATAGTGCGGGAGGAATCCTGGCGAATCGATTCATGCGTTGGGCACGCTAGTCCGGTTCGGAACTCGCCGCCACCTGTGCCATTATATAGAATAAATAATTAAATAAACGGCAAAAGTCTAAAATGCTGTATCTTCTTTCTGGCCACTCAGTCTGATGTACCGATCCTACTTTTACAGAGGGTTCAAACATACATACCATACTTTTGCCACCGGTAACTTTTGGTATGTCGCAAAATACAATGCAACGTGTAGCGCACGGCATAGTACAAAATCCACAACTTCACTATAAACCCCTTACTACATATCAATGTAAAAGGGCTAATGCTTTGAATTCTTTTTCAAATATTCCAGGATATCTACTACTATCTATCCACCTATTCTGTATGTAGTGCCTGAGGAAGGTCGAAGAAGAGGAAGTTGCGAAAAGAAGATGCGTAACACAGATAGGACAATCAGACAGTTGGTAGAAATTGTGGTGCTTACTTGGGTACTGCACACTGCGTTGCAGCACACCAAAAGTTACCAGTGGCAATAGCAGGGTATACATATTTGACATTTTTGCAAAAGTGGTAGATAGATTACACTGAGTGGCCAAAAAAAGTAGGGCATTTTAGACTTTTGCCGTAAAAAGTTGTGTACTATGGGCAGTCACCACCGTTTAGGGGCTTCGCTGCCTTCACCACCACTCGAACAATCAATAACGCACGCGCGAATGCCCTCGTCGCCCTCCACCATGATACCGACCATGATACCGCGTACACACGTTGTGGGATTGCCCTCACACGCATCGCCGGCCCACCGCCCCGCACGCAAGAACTGACCTACGCACGTACCTGTTGCAAAACTGCCGTCATACATCGCTGACCTTTTGCTTGGAAGTTTTGCAGGACAAGCTGCGTAGCCCGATGCGATATCTACTGCGATCCCGACGCTGCCCAAGCTGGCAAATACCTATAGAAAGTGGCAGTCCTTCTCTTTGCCAAGCACTCTTTGCCACGCCGAGTGCCTCCCACCGAGTGTTCCCTGCCTCGCCGAGGACGATCCGCGATCCGCTTCGCCGAGGTGCTGTTCGTCGTGCCTCGTTTCGCCAAAGATGATTCGTTTCACGTCGAAGATGTTGGCTGGACTGTCGGCGCCTCACTGGTAATTACAATGTGGAAGATAGTATGGCTGTGCCGACGAGTTCCCCCAAAGGCTAGTGCATGCTAGCGTGCGCAACGCATGAATCGATCCTGATGAATTGCGCTTTCACAACTAGGTAGGTAGGTATGTAGTTCGCATTCAGCCAGAAGTGATGCAAAATGCAAGCCTCCAGAGAATCTTATGTATCCATTTAGTAGTCGCCTGGCCGAAACTGCTGGCTTACGTCATCAAGAACCCCCATGTTTTTGCGATAGATCTATGTACTATGTAGAAAGAAGCATAAAGTCGGGCGCACCTCCATTACGAATATATCTATGTAGTCGCTGGGGTGGGCACGAAATACCCTTATAGATATACACCCAAGCACATATCTAGTCGTGTGTGGTGGAAGGCGAATGCCCAGAAAACGTTGACCCAAAATGATGTAGTGTCGACTCTTGTCCCTGCGATTTCGACCAATAAGAGCTCGGAATTCGACTATGTATACCGCATGTTATATGTATGATTTTCTCACCCACGCGAGCAACCCACATCCATCCAGCCATCCATCTCGCTCGGGCTGATCCGCTAGCGTGGTGGTGCACGCGTGTGTGAGTCAGCGTGATTGGGTCGTGAGCCAGGTGCATTATTGGGGGTCGGGTCAACATTCGGCGGATGGTTGTCCCGCGCCCGCCATCGGATCTCCGGTTTGTTATCGAGGGCGAAGTGCGCCTCCCCGGTTGGCGCGTGCACAGGCGAGAGCGCGCGGCCGGGCGAGTGGTGCCGAAAAGGAAGGGAAAAATCAAAGAGAATCTGGTCCCTCCTCTGACTCATCAGTGGTTCTGCACTGAGGACACCATGACCTAGAGTACTTGCTGCGTGTATTACACCAACCGACGGCGCCGGACTTGTCCGAAGTGTGCCGTACATACTCGGGTGCTTTTCCTTTGTTTGATCACTGACCGCATGCGACCTTGATCATGGCGATGTACCGCACTCGGCGGACCGGCCAGACGTAGGCACATAGCTATGGGTGTTTTCTTTCCTCCGTGCGAAGGCCGTATCTGATGCTTCACAGAGACGTTCGTATCACAGCACGTACACTGTTCTCTGCGAAAGCGCGCGGCTGCGTCGACCGCGCCGACCCGTGGTTCCTCCATGGTTCCTCTGGTGCGGAAACCACTGGACTATCCGAACCTTTGATGCCCGCCCGCGGGTATCACACGTTGCTACTGCTGCGAGTATGCTTTCCGAGTACATACCAAAGACCTGCCGGTGAAATCCGACGCCGACCCCCTTCCTGGAACCGACGCGGAAACGTCAATCGTCATGGATAGTTTAGAATATGCTGTGTTCTTTATCTATTCATACTCCAGATATATCCAGGGCCGTGGCTGCAGTGATCGACATGCTAAGGGCGAAGCGTGCATCTACATAGTCTAGATATGTGTAGACTATCTATAGTTATATACTCGGATGGGAGTTGGCGATCGAACGCTTAGTAACCAAGACAATTGGTTTCAGATCGAGCGCTGGCCAGTGCACTGCACAGAGGAATTTATACTGTGCTGGCATAGTGGAGCTGTGTCGTGGGCGGGATGGATCACTACCGTTGTTGTCGCGAGTGCGGAATGCTGGCGTGGACTGACTGTTCACCGCACAAGGTGCGCGGTATACATAGATATTGTATTTATCTCTGCCAAGACACTGTCGTAAACACACACAATTTATTGGGCAGTTCTGTCGCCCCCGGGGAAGCGGCAATGCGTGCCTCCAACGGAGTTCTCGGCAGCTAATGGGCCGTACAGATCGTCTCTTTGGCGGCTGCGGGTTGCGGACTACGGACGTCCAGGTCGTTTCCCGTCCTGCTACGCAACCACCTGAGCCTCTTCACCTTTTGACCACCGTCGCATATCTACAGCGGGTCGCACCTCGGACGGCCACGAGGTCTCTCGGGATCCACGGAGTGTTTCTCGTGTGCACGCGGGCCCATTGCTGGCCGGTAGTCCAGCAGCCATCATTCGCACCGGCGCAGACACATACATGTTTAGTTGTACACAAGACAAGCGCCGCAACCCCCCCCCCCCCCCCCGGCTCAGAGCTTCTCGCGCGCGGCAGCGCGGATGCCGTCCTCGCCGTGGACGAGGATGCAGGCGCCCTCGTAGCCAAGCTCCTGCTCGTGGCCGTAGACGACGGCCTCCATGCCGCGGTCGCGGGCGAATGCGACGCATTCGTCGTCCCAGGCCCCCGGTTGCATCCAGACCCGCTTAACGCCGGCGTCGGCGGCGTCGGCGAGGACCTGCCGCGTGATCCCCGGCGGCGTGATGATGCTCACGCTTGTGTCCGCCGGCCTCGGAAGCTTGTGCACGCTGCGCACCGTCGGAACCGACAGCACCGCGACCGTCGTCGCCGACGGGTTCACCGGCGTCGCCGACAGCGAGTGCGATAGGTACCACGCAAAGACTGCGGCGCCCCGCCGTGGTTAGTCGGGAGAGCGTTTCGGCGGGGAGGGAGAGGCCGTGCCTTTGTGCCCGTATTTAGACGGGTTCGGCGAGGCGCCGACGACGGCGTAGAGAGGACTGCGGAAGAAGGTGCGGATTTGCGATTCCATTGTGCGCGTGTGTGGTGAGAACGCTGGTGTAGCGGTCAACTAGTAGTTAGTGGCGATTACGTGGCCGGCCGTCGGTTTTTTTTTTTGTTTATTCATACTCGCATGCGACCTAGCTAGGAGGCCGGCCGTCGGTGATGCCGAGGTACATACATACATATTGCTCAGTGGATGATGTCCGATTTTGGTGCACCCGATGAACTCTGCTCAATATGTAATGCTTGCGCCTGCAATGCGCCATCCAGCTTGAGCACTCGATCGCTCCGCGCACATTCGCTCCTGCTTCTGCCTCAAGGTCGCACAGCACGTGGTTATGTGGGGAGGCGAGTACCGGGCGTCGGAGTGGGAGCTCCGGGAGCAAGAAGGAGCGGGCTGAGGAGCAGAGGTTGAGGAACGCCTGCAGTTCTTCCCCACGCCCTCCTTCATGGCCTCTGTACAAGAAGAGTAAGGAGGCGGTTTCTTTTATCCTCTCCTTCTGTCCTTTCTTTTATTTCCTTGGTGCGCTACATTACATTCTCGGGACAGACCAAGGCGGAGGGCAGGGGGAGCCAGCAACGAGCCTAAGAACAGAGGACCAGAACTGGACTTATGTACATCATGATCTAGTAGATAGGTAGGTTGCCTGCGACTTATGAATAAAAGAATTCAAGGTCGCACCATAGTTGTATGCAATATATCACGAGAATCACACGAAGGAGAAACACGAAGTATCATTCCATTCACTAAAACTACACAGGCATCCCACGAATCATCACTCCCCCTTCCGACGATGATCACGGCTCTTTAGATGGACCGAGCGGTTCGGTCGCGATCACGAACTATTCCTCGTCGTTGGCCGTGGATTGTCCACCATGGCTAGCGCGGCCACCCTTGGCGGCGATCTCGCGGACCTCCTCCTTGGGGCTGTGGTGGCTTGTTAGAGCTAGTTGGGTCTGGCAAGTGGGAGAGGAGAGGGAGGGAAAAGCTCACCGGTTGGCGAAGTTGCCAGGGTTAGTGTTCTGAGTACCGCCGGACTGGAACTGGGTGGAGTTATCGTCTTCGTCCATCTGCTGTCCGCCGCCGCCATGACTGGCGCGGCCTCCCTTGGCAGCGATCTCGCGGACCTCCTCCTTGGGGCTATTATCCCATGCGATTTTGTCAGAGGAAGGTTCAAACTGGCGCAAAGTGGAAGGAGGAGAGAGGGGGAAAAAGGCTCACCGGTTGGCGAAGTTTCCCGGGTTGTTGGCAGCGGACATCGTGGATTAGGTATGTAGTTGGTTTATGGGTTTGAATGTGAAGGTTGTTAGGTGTGTAGTAGTAGGTGTTCGGGAGTGTGATGGGGAGAGAAGAGCAGCAGTGGTGGAGGTGGGAGGGGGCGGGGAGTTATAAAGAGCTTCCAGCCATCTCGTTGCTTTACATCACAACGTCATGACATCACCGAGATGCCCACCACACCTGCCTCCCACCAGAGAGCAGCGAGCAACAAGAGAGAAAGTCCCTCCACATTCAGATACCGCCATGACGATCCGCGGAGGTGTGATCCAATCAGACCACCGAGTGACCGCATGTGAAGTGCTAGCGGATATATCACGGGTGATGATGTCCGCTTGATGTCACCACCAGCCCAGCCTTACTTTCCGCCAGCCAGGCTTCCACCCTCCATACAAAGGAGCGAGCTCCGAACCGGGGGGAAAAATTGGTCGATCAACTCCCCACTGCTCCAACGATCGAGCAAAAGTTCCAAGATACCACCCCTAATCCCGCACCCCACAATCGGGCACGGCGATGACTCCCGTACGAATCGTCATTCATGTAACTAGCACATCCATGGCCACGTCCCGCACAATGAAAAGGAGAAGAATAAAAAAGAATATATGACAAAAATCAAGACAGGTGAGCGAGCAAGAAGCCACAACAACTGCAAGCAAAGCAAACAACAGTACTCGTGTACGTAAAAGTATAATCCCCCGCCGCCACCTCCCCCGGCTTCAAGCGAAAAAAAACAACAAAAAAAAACGAATCAATTCAACAGACAGAACTCGAGGATATTGCCTCACCCCAAATCATCCAGCGCGGTGCTCACATCGTCATCTCGACTTCACCCTCCACCCCCTCCCCTCTCAGCCACTCCACACCCCTCACCAACCGGCCCACAACATTCTCCAACCGATTCGCCATGCCATGGCAGCACTTCCTTGCGCCCCAGCCAATAGGGAGCACTATCCTCACGCGTCCCTCAGAATCCAGCACCACAGCGGCGTCCAACGCGACCCTTCCGCCACCGAGGGGATGGAGGAGCCCCAGCCGTTTCGTAAGCATGCTCTGCGCGTCTAAGACTGTCCATGGTCGTCACCATCAGCCCCCGTCCCTCGTGTCCTCGCCTTGGGCTCGGGATAGATACTAACCCATCGACACCTTCGTCTCCGCACCGTCACCCTTGACCTCGCCAGCAGTGACGGCGAAGACCCGGGCGCCCATGTCTGCGAGCAGACCCTCGACCGTCGCGACAGCGCGAACCGTCATGTCCCCGCCGAAGCCCGAAAACACGAGCACCGTGAAGTCGCCGGTCATGAGTTCGCCGACGGGGCACTGCTGCTGCACCTCCCCCGAGGGGAGGCGGACGTCGACCAGCGCGGAGGCATCGATGCGCGTCGACACACGCGTGCTGTGCGCGCGCTCCAGCACCCAGCTCGGACGCTCGACCGTGGTGCACGTCCGCTTGTGCGGCGATGGTGCCGAACTCGTCAGGTCTGTGTAAGTGCGCTTGCGGGTGAGCAGCGGGAGTGGGGCGGCGGCTATGGAGGGTGAGAGGAGCGACATGTTTTTTTTCTTCTTTCTCGTCTTTCGTTCGGTGCGGGGAGATATGGATGGTTGTGGATTGGATCGTGACTTCAGGAGCTAGATTTCGTCTCGCTCGCTCTGCTCTCCGTCTTGTCTGGGCTTCTATGTGGAGAGTGTGTGCGGTGGAGCGGTAAGGGAGAGTACAAGTACATAAGTGTTGGAAGTACAATAAAGTAAGTT
>Ga0307516_10007981_pt1 | contig 12051 bp, 12 predicted proteins | sample 19_EM_MG_FD_203310 | JGI IMG/M metagenome (GOLD analysis project Ga0307516, IMG submission 203310) | Populus trichocarpa ectomycorrhiza microbial communities from riparian zone in the Pacific Northwest, United States - 19_EM | ecosystem: Host-associated > Plants > Roots > Unclassified | place...
GATTATGCCCGGCCTTGCAGTATGTTCAAGATCACGCTGTTTGGAAAGACCATGGTGGGCAACAATGAGGATGCCTGGCGGGTGGGCTCCAGGATCTGGTTTGAAACAGGGAAAGGCGGTTGTTTCGGCGCAGCCTATGTAGGGCACAACGACGGATTACCCCAGGGAGGGCTCAATGAAGCAGGCCTTGTCTATGATGGCTTCGCCGTATATCGAAGGACCTTGAAACCCGCAACCGGAAAAAAGAAAATAGAAGATCCCGGCGGCTTTCTCAAATCCATCCTGCAGCAATGTGCCAGCATCCGGGAGGTCCAAAATTTTGTCCATCAATATGACAGGAGCCGATTTAACGGAAGCATGCTCCTTTTCGCGGACAAGAGCGGGCATTACCTGGTTGTCGAGGCAGATACTACCATCGCCGGGCAGAATGAAAAATACGTGTTGTCCAATTTCTGCCCATCGCAAACTCCCCATCCTGAAGAAGTGAAAATTGAACGTTACCGAAGAGGTATGGCTTTTCTGCAAAACAAAGAAGATACGAGCCTTCGTTTCTGCACGTCGATGATGGATACGATGCATGAATGCAGGGCGAAGATCGGCGACGGTACCACGTATACCACTATTTATGACCTTACGGAAAAGTTGATCTATCTCTATTTTTATCATGACTACCGTCATTGCATCAGCTTCAACCTGCAAGGGGAACTTTTGAAGGGGGATCACGCTTTCCTGATGTCCGATCTTTTCCCTCCTAACCCCGAATATATCCGGTATACCCGGTTTAATACACCCTTTACCAATACCAGGATGCGTATAATACTTAACCTGGTGATGGCTTTCCTTATCCTTTCGCTCCCCTGCTACCTGCTGATCTTCCTGAGAGATCACAAACGGAAAGTCCGTGCACCCGGTATGCGAAAGTATATTTTTATAGGACCGGTGCTGTTGACCATGAACTTATGCCTGGCCTATTATACTTACCAATTATTATCCAACAAAGCTATTTTCTATTTCGACACGCCTTATACAGAGGATGGGAGGTGGCTGCTGAACTTATCTTCCTACTGCCCGGTGGCTTTGCTGTTCCTTTTCATACCTGTAATGACTTTTGCAGTGCTGTATTTGCGGCAATCCCCTTTGAATAAATATTACCTCGCTTTGTTTATTTTGAATGCCATCGGCTATGGGATCCTTCTGGCTTTATTCAGGTATTGGGGGTTGTATGGCATTTTGTAGTTGTATGCGGAAATTCCAAAGGTTAAACTTCTTACCGGAATAGGCTGACATGTCCATTTCTTGATTCACGTTATTTTTGTATATTTGATTGATGAACAGCAAATTAATAAATAACACCATTCGGAATACGGTAAAATCGTGTTTACCCGGCGCCCGTGTTATGCTGTTCGGTTCCCGCGCGCGAGGTGATGCAGATAGACATAGTGATTATGACCTACTAATTATCACGCCTACAACATTCACATCACAAGAAAAAATCCTCTGGAGTACCCGTTTGGATAAGGCCATTGTTGAGGCTATTAAGATCCCGGTTGATCTTCTGCTGAACAGTGAAGAAGAAATTCGTCAGAAACTGGATTTGCCGGGACATGTTATGCGATCTGTTGTTAAAGAGGGGGTAGTTTTATGACTCCTGCCTTGGAAAGCTATATCAAGTCATGGCTTGATATAGCGGGGCATGATCTTGTAAGTGCTCAACGTTTAATCGAGATAGAGCCAATGATTCTGGATAACGCCTGCTTTCATTGTCAGCAGGCTATTGAAAAATACCTTAAAGCTTTTCTAATATATCATGGCCGTGATATTGAACGAACGCACAATATCATTTTTCTCCTGTCAGAATGTGCAAATTTTGATGCGGTATTCAGGTCAGTTGATCCTATGAATATCAATGCCTATGCTGTACAAGGACGTTATCCAGACTCCAATTTGATACCGACAGCAGAAGAGGCAAAGAGCTATTACCAACTAGCATTTCAAGTAAAGGCCCTTGTCACCGAAAGGATTATTTTCCCCTAACATGTAATACGTACCTTTTCGATGCAAATTCAGCCACATCCTGCTTTAGCCCACCTTGTCCGGCACTACCTGGTGCTGGAAGGCCGGAAACCGGGGGCCTGGACACATCGGTTGTTTGCAGATGGCAATACAGGATTGGTGTTTAATTTGGACAATGCTGCATTGCATACTACGGATAATAACCCTTCGCGGCATTCCAGTTGGTTGTACGGACAGGTAAATACTTATCATGATCTTTTCCTCGAAGGCAATATCAATTGGATTGTGGTGGTGTTCCAGCCTTATGGTGCTTATTATTTGTGGGGTGTGCCGGCAACAGAATGGTACAATCGTTTTTTTCCGGCATACGAGGTATTAGGTCCTCACATGAATGTCATCGCGGCTGCGTTGTTGAAAACAGCCCATGTAACCGAACGGACCCGCTTGTTGGATGCCTTTCTTTTGCAGCAGTTGGATAAGAGTATATGCCCGGATCCGGTGGTGATGCAGGCCGTACAACAAATTACGGCGCATAAAGGCACCCTGTCGGTACAATCCTTGCTGCAAACCCTATCGGTGAATGAACGCACCCTGGAAAGAAAGTTTAAGCTACATACCGGCATTACCTCCAAACACTTCTCTGGTATCGTGCGGCTAAATGCGAGCGCAAAAAAAATGCAACGCATGAAAGCGGGGGATCTGCTTACCGGGATCGCTTATGAAAGCGGGTATTTCGACCAGGCCCATTTTATAAAGGAGTTTAGAAAATATACCGGTATTACTCCCTGGCAATATCACCAGGCAGTGCGCCCTCTGGCCCTGAATTTCTTACAATTATAGCCGTTGTCGGTTTTATACAATCTACTCCAGGCAGCGTGGTTTATTTTTGCCGGTATAATTCTCTACTATGCAACCGATAAAAATAGCTACCGCACAATTCGAAAATCATAGCAACGATAAGGCTTACAATCTACACATCATCCGTACGCTTTCCGAACAGGCAAGAAAGCAGGGCGCCCAGGTGATCGCCTTTCATGAATGTTCGATCACGGGTTATTCTTTTGCCAGGCGACTGGATCGGCAACAACTGGCCGATATCGCAGAATTCATTCCGGATGGCGAAAGTGTGCAGGCATTGATCGGGATTGCAAAGGATCTGGATATCGTTATTTTGGCAGGGCTGTTTGAAAAAACAAACGATGGAACCTTATACAAGGCTCAGGTATGTGTAGATAAATCCGGACTGAAGGCTAAATACCGTAAACTACACCCTTTTATCAATCCTCATCTTACTCCGGGCAATGAATACGTACTATTCGATCTGTTGGGGTGGAAATGCGGAATACTGATCTGTTACGACAACAATATTATTGAAAATGTAAGGGCCACCACTTTATCAGGCGCAGATATTATTTTTATGCCTCACGTCACCATGTGTACCCCCTCCACGAGACCGGGGGCGGGCTTCGTAGATCCGGCATTGTGGGCCTCAAGGGAAGCGGATCCCACTTCCTTACGTGCGGAGTTTGACGGGTTAAAAGGTCGCGGCTGGCTGATGAAATGGCTGCCCGCCCGTGCGTATGACAATGGTATTTATGTTATTTTTTCCAACTCTGTCGGCATGGATGACGACCAGCTGAAGAACGGCTGTTCTATGATCATAGATCCTTTCGGGGACGTGATCGCGGAATGCCGGCAATTAGGCAATGATTTTACTATTGCTACCTTTATACCGGAGAAACTAACGCAGTCGGGTGGTTACCGGTATAAAAACGCAAGGCGTCCGGCGTTATATGGAGGGATACTGTCAGCTCCGCATGAAGCTGTGCAGAAAGTGGTGTGGATGCCGTAAGCGTTTAAACCCACTCTTGTTGTTAATTAGGTAACACTTGCTAAAAATAATAGACCGACCTTTGTACAGTGGCAACTTTGTTGCATTTATAGAGCAATCATGAACAGAAGAAATTTCATTGCCATTGCAGGAACTACTATTATAGTAGCAGGAGGAGTATATTACTTATCAACCGACAAACGCAATTTTGTCAGAGCGGATATTAAAGATGATTCATCCGGAAACATTCCTCTTAAAGATGATGAACGGGTTATTTTGTACTTAGCCTCACTTGCCCCAAGCGGACATAATACACAACCATGGTTTGTTAAATATATTGAACCTTACCATTGGATTATTGGCAACGATAAAAGCAAATGGCTTTTAGGTGTTGACCCCACCCAACGGGAAACAATGTTATCAATAGGTGCTTTTCTGCAAAATTTAGAATATGCCGCCAGTAAATCAGGGTATGCCTGCCAATTTACTTTGCTGGCAACTACCAACCAGGATGAAAATATGGTAGAAGTTAAACTGACCAACGCAATTAATTCAATAAAATACGATATTCAAAAAATCAGGCAACGAAGAACATTACGGTCAAACTATTTGAGTGATGTTTTAAGGAAAGAAGATATTGCTTTCTTAACAAACAATGAACCTGATTTCATCCACTACATTCCAAATTCATCAAAAGAACATCAATGGCTGAACGAACAAACTATTGAAGCAAACAGAATTCAGGCTTACCGTAATGATGCTGAAAAAGAATTGGCAGACTGGATACGTTTTTCAAATAAAGATGCTAAAGCTCATTGCGATGGGCTAACTATGGCAAGCATGGAAATAGAAGGTATCACAGCGTGGTATTTACGAAATTTTTATGGAAAAGCCGATGTGATGAAAAATAGTTTTAGAGTAAAAAGCATTGACAGCATAAAAGAGCAAGTTGCTAAATCGGCTGGCTGGTTTCTCATTACAAGCAAAGATAATTCGGTAGCAACATTGCTGGAAACGGGTAAACGGCTTCAACGATTACTTTTAAAAATATGTGAAAGAAACATTGCCATTCACCCTATGACGCAAATTTTGGAAGAACCAGCAACCCGGCAAATATTACATTCATCCATCGGCATTAGCGACAACGTACAATTTATTTTACGGACTGGCTATGTAAAAAATTACCCTCGACCTGTTTCACTTCGGCGGTCTGTTGATTGGTTTGTGCGTACATAAACGTTGACACATCATGGAAAATGAAACCAAACTGACACTCATCAAAAGTATTCATACCCTGATTTGGCTACTTTTCAATGTAGTGCTAATTTTTAGAATTATAAATAACTGATTATGAAACCAACAACAGCAAGAAATATGCTCATCTCATTATTATTATTTCTTGGGTTAAGTGCGATGGGTGGCGGTTGCTTTTTAATCATTTCACCATCAGGTAAATTGCTTGGCGGATTGCCTTTATCCATTTTAGAACATTCCCCATTTTCCGATTTTCTTATCCCGGGTATTATTCTATTCCTCATTTTGGGTTTTTTCCCATGTCTTATATGCCTTGCATTAATAAAGAAACCCATAAATAGATTTGCTGAATATTTTAATTTTTTTAAAGATATGCACTGGGCATGGTCATTCTGTATCTATGTGGCTTTTGCACTTATTATTTGGATACAAGTGGAAACAATATTTGTGCAAGGCGTGGGTTGGCTGCAAACCCTTTACATGCTATATGCAATACCAATCATTTTTTTCGCACTGCTTCCGCAAGTCAGAACTATTTATAAAAAAATGTAAACAGGAAAATAATGATAATTACACTTTCCATATTGGGGCTACTCTTATTTACTCTGTTAATTGCCAAAATAAACTTGTCTATTCAATTCAGTAAAGAAGTAAAGCAGCTTTTTATTCAATCAAAAAACAAATCCGATAAACCATTTCAACAACAACAACTCACTGGCTTGCCCGAACCCGTGCAACGCTATTTTAAACTCGTTTTAAAAGAAGGACAACCCTCCATTAGTTATGTAAGAATGACTCACGGTGGACAATTTAAACCAGGATTAAATAAAGGCTGGATAAACATAAAAGGAGAACAATATGCCACCACCGAAAGACCAGGCTTTATTTGGAAAGGAACTACAAAAATGTTTACAGCCCGTGATATGTATATTGCCGGTAAAGGACGATTGGTTGTTTCGCTTTTCTCATTGTTTCCTGTTGTTAATGCAAAGGGTGAACAATACAACCAGGGTGAACTGCTCAGGTGGTTAGGCGAAAGTATTTTGTATCCAACAAATTTATTACCCGACGAAAGATTACAATGGTTTGCAATTGATTCGCAATCTGCAAAACTAACATTTGACTATAATGGACTTTCATTATTTTTCGTTGTTACTTTTAATCAAATTGGTGAGATAATCCAGTTGGAAACAAAAAGATATATGGACGAAAAGAATTTAGAAACCTGGGTTATAAAAGCGACAAATTATAAAGAAATAAATAATGTATTTATACCGACAGCCTTTGACGTTTTATGGCGGTTAGACAAGGGAGACTTTAGCTATGCAAAATTTAGTATAACAGAAGTAGAGTATAACAAACCTGAAAAATTTTAGGTAGGTTTTTCCAACCTGCTGTTGGGTTTAAATCTAACTTTTGACAGTTTCGTCAAAAATCTCCATCTCCCCTCCCTGGTTAAACCTACCCATCTGGAAAGCCTTACCTACATCCTCATAAGGGGTAATAAAGCGTATTGCTGCCTTCCGGAAGATCCCCGCTCCCAGCGGGATGAAGGGCCAGCGCATTGGCATAGAGACCCAGCCGGCTATCACCGGAACCATTGAGTTCGATCGTTTGTAAGTTTGCCGGGGAGCCGGTAAATCGCACGGGGAAGAATTCGTCGAGGGGCGTCTTCTTTTTTCGGGCGGCTTCCAGGGGAAGGCCCATGGGTACGGGAGCAGGCAGGCCAAAGCAGGCATGCAGATAATGCCGTATCAGCAGCACAAAACCCACCATCCCCGAAAAGGGGTTGCCGGGCAGGGCAAACACCATGGCTCCACCCGGAGTCGTACCGCACCAGACAGGCTTGCCCGGCTTCATCGCTATTTTATGAAAAAGTCGCTGCACACCCAATTCCTCTAACACTCCCGGTACATAATCGGCATCTCCGGCGGATACGCCTCCACTCAGGATGATGAGTTCGGCGTCCGCCAACCCTTTCCCCAGCGAAAACCGTAAAGCCTCTTTTGAATCCGGCAGGTGTTCGTAGACGGCGGGCCTTATCCCCCACCCTTTCAGGAGAGATTGCAGGATCCACCGGTTGCTGTTCCGGATCTGGATGGGACTAACGGCTGCGTCTACCTGAACAACCTCATTCCCGGTGGTATATAAAGCCACCCGGGGCCGTTTCTCCACCAGGCATTCGTTCCTGCCCAGGGAGGCCAGGATACCCATCACAGCCGGGCCGATGATGGAAGGCGTGGCGATAGCCGTGTCGCCGGCCCGCAGATCTTCTCCCTGCCGGGCTATATTCTGATAACGCTGACCGGACAGTAGGGTGATGGAGGATGCCAATTCTATGGTGGGACTCCGCTCCTGGAATGGAGCCGTCTCGTCAGTGTCTTCCCTTCTTATTACCGTATCGGCATCGCCCGGAACGGGAGCTCCCGTCATGATCTTATAACATTCCCCGATGCCGATCGACCTTGTACCGGCCTGCCCGGCATAGATCGTCTCCACGACTGAAAAACGACGGATCCCCTTTTCGAGATCGCTATGACGGATCGCATATCCATCCATGGTAGACCGGTGAAAAGGCGGGTAGTCGCGGTCGGCAAAAACAGGCTCGGCCAGCACACGGCCATCGGCCTCTTCCAGGCCTATGCGCTCGCGGCCGAAGGACCGGGCTTTTTCCAGCAACAACTGTTGGGCTTGCCGGTAGTCGATCATGTCAGTGCCCTCCCCCCTTCATCATTTTGCGCGCATGGAATACGGCAGGCAGGATAGCTTCCAGGGATTCCCTGGCGCCGGTGCTGCTGCCGGGCAAGGTAACGATCAGGGTCTGTGCGATGGATCCCGCCACGCCCCGGCTCATCATCGCCATCGGGGTGCGCATCTGACCATAGACACGCATGGCTTCACTGATGCCATCTGCATCCCTTTCCAGGATCTCTTTCACGGCGCTTACCGTATGATCCCGCGGGCCCAGGCCCGTACCACCGGTGGTGAAGATGAATGGTATATCTTCGGCTACCCATTCCCGGATCTTCTCCTGGATGAGCTTCTTATCATCGGGAACGATCGCATAATATTTTACGTGGGCCTTTGCCGCTTCCAGCATTTCTTTGACCAGGATCCCGCTCTTGTCTTCCCGCTGCCCGGCGGCCGTTGAATCCGAACAGACCAGGACGGCGCAGGAAGGGGCCGTAGCGAAATATTTTTCCCTGTCCGACTTGCCTCCTTTTTTTTCCAGCAGCCGGATATTCCCTATCTCCAGGGTCTTATCCACGGGCTTCAGCATATCATAGATCTCCAGGGCCGCTACCGAGATGCCGGTCAGCACTTCCATTTCGATGCCGGTACGCCCGATGGAACGGGCCTGCCCCTGTATGACAATACCGGAACGGTCGAAAACATCGCTGTCGAACAAATCCGCATGTACTTCTTTTTGCAGGAATTCAAATTGCATGTCCATTCCGTCGATCGTGACGGGATGACAATGAGGAAGTAACTGGGGGGTGGCCTTGGCTCCGAGGAAACCCGCGGCCCTGGCTACGTCGAAGAGATTCCCCTTGGGCAGTTGATCACTGCGGATGAGAGCGATCGTCTCCTGTGAGCAGTAAACGATACCGACGGCGCTGGCCGTACGCAGGCTGATGGACTTATGAGTAATGTCACGCATTACCCGTAAAGATATATACTTTTCCGTCCTTCACTTTGACGGGATAAGTCCTGATCCGGAAGGCCTCTTCGCCCAGGCATTCCCCGGTGAGGAGGGAAAAGGTCTTTTTATGAAAGGGACATGCGACTTTTGGTTCACATTGCTCCCCGGCACTGCCGATCATACCCCGGGACAGGGCCATCTGCTGTTTGTGCGGGCAGAGATTCTGGGTAGCATACCATTCACCCCGGCGGGAAAAATTAAAGATGGCGATCTGTTCTTTCCCAAGCCTTACGCAGGCGCCGCCGTCCGTTGGAATATCTTCTACCTGGCAGGCCAGGAACCAAGCGCCCCGGCCGACGCCCACCCCCCGATCCCCTAAAGGGGGAGTCGTGTTCCCTGAAGAGGGAGGAGTTTTGTAGGTGTTGTTAGCCGTATTTAAGTTCTCTTCAGACATTATAATATGAGTTTATTCTTATAAAATCTTATTCCCCCTTTAGGGGGTTAGGGGGTCCATTCTTTGGCCCGCACCTGCCCCCTCATTTGCTCGAATTCCACTGTAGGGTCTTTTTTACCGGGAGCATTTACAAAATGGGTGAAGCGTCGGCGTAATTCCGGGGTTTCCACCACCGCCCGCCATTCACATTGATAAGCATCCACCAGCACCTGCATTTCCTGCTCCCATTGGGTCGCCATACCCAGGCTGTCACCGACGATGACATTCTTCAGGTAGCTCATGCCCCCTTCCATTTTATTGAGCCAGGTAGCCGTGCGGGTGAGGGGGTCGGCCGTTTTGATATAGAATAGTAAGAAGCGGTCGAGATAACGGATACAGGTCTCCTTATCGATATCGGTCGCCAGCATTTGCGCATGCTGGGGGCGGGCGCCGCCATTACCGCATACAAAGAGATTCCATCCTTTTTCCGTTGCGATGATGCCAAAATCCTTGCTTTGTGCTTCGGCGCATTCCCGGATACAGCCGCTGACCCCTCCTTTGAGCTTGTGCGGGGCCCGGATACCGCGATATCGTTCCTCCACCTCAATGGCGAAGGAAACGCTGTCATGAAGACCAAACCTGCACCAGGTACTGCCTACGCAGCTTTTCACCGTCCGAAGGGCTTTCCCGTACGCATGCCCGCTTTCAAAACCCGCGTCGATCAGTTCTTCCCAGATATCGGGCAGATCCCCTACATGCGCCCCGAAGAGGTCGATCCGCTGTCCCCCGGTGATCTTGGTATAGAGACGATACTTTTTAGCGACCTTTCCCAGGACAATGAGCTTATCAGGCGTGATCTCGCCCCCGGGGATACGCGGCACCACGGAATACGTGCCTCCTTTCTGGATATTGGCGAGATAACGGTCGTTACTATCCTGGATGGTCGCCTGCTTCAGGATCGTGTCATTCCAGCAGGCAGCCAGGATACTGGCGATGGCGGGCTTGCAGACTTCGCAACCATCCCCTTTGCCATAACGGCCCAGCACTTCATCGAAGGTCTTTATTTCATTTAGTTTGACGAGATCATAGAGTTCCTGCCGCGAATGATCGAAATGCTCGCAAACCACATTTTTGATATACCGGCCATTAGCCTTCAGGGTGCCGGTGATCAGGTCTTTCACCAGGGGGATGCAGCCACCGCAACCCGTACCCGCTTTTGTACATTTTTTCATACCGTCGATGGAGTCGACCTCCTTTTCCGTTACGGCCTGGCAGATCGATCCCTTGGTGACGGCTTCGCAGGAGCAGATCAGGGCTTCGTCCGGAAGGTCCATGACCCCGGCCCCTTCAGTGGTGGCGGCGCCTTTGCCTACGATCAATTCACCGGGATCGGCGGGCAGGGGCATCCGCAGGTTCACCGTTTGCAATAAGAGATTATAGGCCGTAGCATCCCCGATCAGGATGCCGCCGAGGAGGCGTTGGCCGTCCTCACTGATATTGATACGTTTGTAAATCCCCTGGTACCGGTCCTCAAAAACGATCGTCCGGCAGTCCGGTTCCGTTACGAAGGGATCACCGAAACTGGCCACGTCCACCCCGATCAGCTTCAACTTGGTACTCATGTCAAAGCCTTTGAAGACTTTGATCCCACCTGCGACATGGGCGTCGGTACTATGGGCAGCGGCGATATTGGTGGCGGCTATATCGGCCATTTCATAGCCTGGGGCCACGAGACCGTAGATCATACCGGCCGCCAGGGCGCATTCCCCGATGGCAAAGATCTTCTTATCGCTGGTCTCCATCCTTTCATTTACCAGGATGCCGCCCCGGGTGCCTACCTGCAGTCCGGCCAGTTTGGCCAGTTCATCACGCGGACGGATACCCGCCGATATGACCAGCATGTCCACTTTCAACCGGGTGTCGTCTGCAAATTGCAGGGACTCTATGCGATCCTGGCCCTCGATGGCCAGGGTAGTCTTGTTCAGGTGTATTTGCAATCCCAGTTTGCGAAGCCTGGATTCCAGCAACTGGCTGCCGGCGCTGTCTATTTGCCGGGGCATGAGGCGGGATGCGAATTCAATGACATGCGGATCGGGGATCCCCAGGTCCAGGAGGGCTTTAGCCGCTTCCAATCCCAGCAATCCCCCGCCCATGACCGCGCCGTTCTTAGCACCGGAAGCATAGGCTTTGATCAGGTCGAGATCTTCGATGGTCCTGTATACAAAGACCCCTTCTTTTTCAACGCCGCTGATATCGGGAACAAATGCGGAGGAGCCGGTGGCCAATACGAGCAGGTCATAGGGTTGAGTAACCCCCTTTAAGGTACGGACCGTCTGATGGATGCGATCGATCTCCTGTACCGGATCCCCCAGATGGAGTTCGATGTCCTGATCTCCAAACCAGCCAGCCATGGAAAGGCTCAGGTCGGCGGCGGTCTTGCCATTAAAATATTCGCTTAAATGGACGCGGTCATAGGCGGGGCGGGGCTCTTCCCCAAAAATGATGATCCGGAAGCCGGAAGACCGGGCCATCAGTTTGTCACAGAATTTATGCCCTACCATACCATTCCCTATCACCACGACGACCGGCTTGGCTGTGTTGTTGCTCATAAACAGCTATTTAAAAATGAAAAAGAAGGCAGGCAATCGTCAGAGGAGATAATATATTGTAATATATTACATGTAATAATAATCAGCAAGTATATGATAAATTTATGCTTAAAATATTATATAAACAACAATAAAATGAAAATTGATAGATTTTTTTGGGTAAATTTATCTAATTCATTACATTACTATTATTAATATATAAATTATGCTTATCGAGAATTACCCGAAGCCGGAGTTGATCCTTATGGGTGCAGGACCGGGAGACCCC
>Ga0307516_10007982_pt1 | contig 12050 bp, 20 predicted proteins | sample 19_EM_MG_FD_203310 | JGI IMG/M metagenome (GOLD analysis project Ga0307516, IMG submission 203310) | Populus trichocarpa ectomycorrhiza microbial communities from riparian zone in the Pacific Northwest, United States - 19_EM | ecosystem: Host-associated > Plants > Roots > Unclassified | place...
TCCTCTTCCCTCCCCCTCTCCTCTTCCCTCCTCCTCTCCTCTTCCCTCCCCCTCTCCACTTCCCTCCTCCTCTGCTCCCAGAGTTCCCATTCTGACGCTTAATTCTGCTCATCCCCCTCATGAACGGACGCCGACCGGGAATATCCTGTCTCTCCTACGAATTGGGATCCTTCTCCTTCCCTACTCTTTTCGTTTTCGGCGATCAATTCTCCCAAAACGAAAGGAGTAGAGATGAAGAGGGATTTTGATTGGTAAGAGAGACGGGATAACAAGTTATGTATACAAGTTATACAAGAGGTTGTATGAGAGAGAAAGAAGAACAGACAGCTCGCAGAAGAAAGCCCTCCTTATATACATGTATAGTCACACTCTTCCCCGTGCTCGTGCAACTCACATGCGTACTCGTACTGACACACGAACTCGGATGCGCCCACACTTCTCTGATGCAACAGAACACAACAACCCTTCTCCAGGGATCCAGTACACCACTGGGGCATTCCCCTAGTTCCATATCAATCTTCCGAACGTCAAGACGCTCTTTCTCCACCACGTTCTAGCGGGGCTACTTATTCAGGGAGTTCCCAGAGTAGAAGCTCTAGGAGAAGATCCTGTGGGTGGGGGTGTTGAAGGAGACCGGGAGGGGGAAGAGCCGGTTCACGATCCGGGAGCGGTGGGGAGCAGAGGCGAAGGAGCTGGGTGCCACGGGGAATTGGGTACCGAAGGAGACACTGCTGTTTCTACCCATGCCCTCCTTCATGGCATCCGCAGATGAGGATTAGGGAGGCGGGATACTATTTCTTGTGTTTTCCCTCATGCTCGGACTCTTTTCCTGCGCGAATCCCCTGGTGCGCAGCTATTTCTTGGGACAGTTGCAACGTGCCGCCACTGCGCCAACTGCAGACAGGAAATGGACTATACATCTCCTCGCCGTGATCTACCTAGGTCGTATGTGAGTAACTATGTAAGTAAGTACTTAATGGTTAAACAAAAAAAATCTATTCCCGCAGCTGCATCCCGCAATTCCCAAATAGACACTCTCCCGACTCCAGCCGCCCTCGCACAAATCTGACGCCTGGCTGTCCGTCAACGCCACCATTTCCCCTGCCGCCATTCTCGCATTGGCTTATGGCTCGCCGCCATTCTCTCATCCTCGTTTTGGTCACTCGGATTCCGTCTCGGCCCTATCCTCGGGACGGACTTTGTGAAGCCTGCGCCCGAGTTCCTAAACCAACTCACTGGCTGTTCCTCCATACGTCAGAAATCGTTGCAGTAGATTTCGCCTTTACATACCTGTTTACCGGCAGCTAGCCCGGTGCCCCAGTTGGCATTTTTTTTGGTTTTCATTGACAGTATCGCATTGAATTGGCTGTTTGAGTCGCAATCGTGATTCGTGCAAGCTGCTACTGTATCAACGCCTTGGTTCGTGCTTGTCCCCTTTGTTGGCAATCTCTCCGCAATGATTGCTCTCTCACTGAGTTCTCGCCTCACCCGTTCGCGGGGTGGCATTGCAGTCTTCTTCTTCTATGCGGTGCCAATGCTGGCCAGTCGACTCGCAGTCAACAGTGACCTTCAGTCGGGAGAGTTCAATTCGTTATGAACTCATTGTACTCTTTGGAGCTCACTGTACTCGTCAAAGTGTACTCTCTTGAATTGATTGTACTCATTCGAGAGCATCTCAAGCTTTGGAACAATCTTTATCGACAATACTTGCTTACGTCAGAATTTGATTCTGTGGGATCAGCGTTTACGTACCCTGATACAGGCAAGAAACAAGCGTTGGGCAGCTAGTCGCAGAGCACAGTGGACATTCTGCGCAGGTGAATAAAATCCAAATGCGGTAATATGTATACTAATATTTATACATATTAATATTTATTTAATTATTATTATTATTTAAACAAAAAAGCGGGGTATGTGTACATACTCCAGAGCCTCCCCGGCGTCGGCGCGCACACCGATGCAGTGCTCTTCGCAGCGCCCCTACACTGCCTTCTATCCTCAGAACGGCGATTACGGGCGTCACGTCCTTGGACAAAACAGGGCGTCAAACTTTCAATACATAGTTCGGACAGGACGGGAGGCGGAAGAGCAAGTGCAAGATCCGGGACCTCCTTGCCGACGGGAGGTGCGGCCGAGCGGGAATGTTGTCCGCGGGAGAGGAGTAGGGGATCACGGTTTCCTTCCTTGCATCCTTCTGGAACAGGCCTTGGCGGAGGGCAAAGGAGCTTGCAACGTGCCGCCATAGCCCATAGGCCGAATGCGAGCAGATTAAGTAGAAATAGAAATAAAAATAAACAAAAATCCTCTGCCTCATCATACGGAATCACCCGTCAGCCACCTCCTCACAAAGGGCATACGACATCTGCTCAATCACTTTTAACATCCTCCTTCGTAGCCACGATCACCCCATCCCTCTGCCAGCTCTTCAAACACTCGGCAGCCTCAAGTACGTCGTCCCCCATATGGCAACGACGATCTGAGAGAGTGATATTTGCACCCTCTTCGAGGCTCTCGATCAGCCGTCTTCCCCCGTGTAAACAACCGCAAGTGCAGCGCAATGAAGCCCCATCAAGACCCCCCCTATCAGTCCCCCAAATATACACGAACACACAGATGGAAGCGCGCTAAATGCCCACGAGCCCACGGGCGCAGCAGTCGGAGCTCCGCGTTTACAGCTCGGCAAACCGGGCTCGCTGGGGTAACGATCTCCGCATCGAGTCCTTTATTGCCTCAGAGGTTGATGGCCGACACTGGCTCCGTGAATAGTGAGTTCCGGGTATCCGATACCTCTCCCCCCCTGACGAACTCGGCGTACGCACAAAGGACATCGTTAGGCTTTCATGATGTTCTGGGGACTACTCAGAATCAACTAGCAACAAGACAATGAGAGGACTTACTCAAACTATAGACACGTAGGGCTGAATCCATATAGTGCTTTGAAGGAACCTTCGTCGGAACGCTTTCACTCCCGATGCAGGTCGGCGTGGGTGATGTCAAATTTTTCAGGCAGGTAGTGCTGCTTGAAGGTGCTAATAAATCGCATTCGAGCCATTGCACAGAATTCCGACTGAGATTCGAGGACACGGATCCTCTCCTACTGGCGACGGATCGTCTCTGGGTTGACACGGATCATCTCGCTATTGATGCGGTCCCTCTCCTCCAGGCGTGTGATCCGCCCGTTTAATGACGTTCGCTCGTCAGCGCCTTGTTGAAGATCATCGGTAGTCTCCTTGAGGAATTCTAGCCCTTCCTGGTTACCGGCTGTCGATGTATCCACATCGCCTCTGTGATCGACATCCGTGACTCCCTGACTGGTCTGAAGGTGCGCTTGGGCTTCTTACACGATCTCGCCCGGAGTCGAGGCACGGATCGTCAGTAGCTTCCAATAGTAAATCGTGCTGACGGTCGTCTCGTCATCATTGTCGCCGGGCTTCCGTCCGCGCTTGAATGCTTCCACTGCTTCCGCGCTGCAGGCCGATCTGCCAACATAAGGGGAGGCCGGCAACCTTGTCCGCGGCATAGCTTTTGCGTTGCCAACGAGGCATAGTACGAAATTGCGAAGTCGCGGGAAAGCGGTAGATGATTATTGGTAGGCGGGGGTCGATAGGGGGTTGGCGTCGGACTGATTTGCCACTTCGAAACCGAACTGCACCGGCTGTCAGCAAGTCAAGCATATGTACGAGGGACATGCGGATTATTCGGACCGTTTTGAGTTAAGAGTTGGGAGGCGATGACTAACAAAGGTATGGGTGATGGCGGTGGCTGTCGGCGGTGAAAACGCGAAGACACGGACACGTCGACTCTTTTCGTAGGTAGGTTTAACGATGGTGATGGCGAGTCAGACGATGGATGGTGATAAAAAGAGAAAGCGTAGGATGAATACTCGATGTGACAGTATCGATGATCAACAAGAGGGAGTGAGCGTCTCCGAACGAAAGAAAGCAAATAGTCGCGGTCGCCCCCACCCCCTGTGCGTCGGCCTGCGTCTGTCTCCTCACGTGTCGATGACAAACCATCGGAACTAAGCTCCACTGAGGGAAGGGTGGTGTGGGGGTGGCTGCCGCCACTTGTGTTGCCCGCTGTCATTACATCTCACAACTTGAACTAGCCATTCCTAATTCATCACCCCTGCTAGGGCGTTTGTAGTGCACACTACTTTTGCAGAACCTCCCTATTGGAGTTTATTTACTGATGGGGGGTTTTGTCGGCGCAAGACTCGTAGGCAAGGGGTCGAGCGCGAGAGCTGCGCACCTGTTCACAGCACTCCATAGCTGGGTCACAATCACACTTCTTGGACCCTTACCATTTTTTATTCTCCAAGGCAGGAGTGGGGAACGGCTTTTCCTTCGTATTCTCCTCGGTGCGCTTCACATTTTCTTGGGATAGGCTGGGCGCGAGGGCGAGGGAGAACTTGCAACGTGTCGCCTTCGCGCGACCTGCGAACTGTGTGTAAGGATCTATCTGAGTAATGAACAAAAAAAAAGAACCCCTTGAATTCCAGTGTATATCCCCCCCACCCATGTACAAAGGAAAAGAATTATACAATCATGATATGTATGATCGGAACCGCTCTAAGAAATGCAAAAAGTTAAGGGGAAAAATCACGAATAAAGGTAAATTTTTGACAAGCAAAAGTCGAACGGGACGAAATAGGAAACCAGCGAAAAAATAAGAGTCAGAACCTAAGTCCAACGGGTGAACACAAGCAAGGGTGCTCAACCTTCGCGCTCGTGCCACTTGAAGAAGTTGCACTGCCATTCGTTCTTGATACCTGATCTCGCCGCTGACTCACCGTTGGGTCCGATAGGTCTGCAGATAGCTTAGTCAGAATACGTTTCCATAAATAGACCAAATAGAGAGTGGGGTCGACCGGCACCCGCCGCCCCGCTGAATACCTGGAACAGATCCAGAAAGCCCTGCCTTCATTGGGGCCCGCCTTTCTGGAGAGGTGTTGGACGCACGGTTCACCGTGCATGTCACAGGCGGGCGCCGGCGTCTTATGAAATATCGCCCGCCACCTCTGCATGGAGTCGTCGACCTGGCCAGCGTCATTGCCAGCAGGGGTATACGCCGAGCCTGGCTGCGGGATGCTCTGAGACTGCATCCCACCAGACGCGTCCTGTTCGCTATGCGGCGGCGGAGGGTACGCGACATGCGGAATGGACTGGGGAGTATTCAAACCAGAGTGAGTTGTGTTGACGAATGGTCCCTGCATCAAGATAGTAGGGTGTGGCTGAGACGTTTGCCACATAGGCGCGACGGTACTAGATCGTATCGGCGGGGTGTTCTCGTTCGGTGACGCATCCGGCTTGTCAACGCTGGGAGCGCGGCCGGTGCTGATCTCGTTCCTCAAAGGCTGTAGAAAACTACGGATGCCTGGCTGGGTCTTGTTTCCACCACTAGAAATCTGACCCTTTTTCATCATCGTCTTCGGTAGAGCCATGGAGCTTGGGGTATTGCTCGGGCACGCGGTCTGCTGAAGCCGCTTCGGCGGTGGTTCCACCGGGTCCTCTTCCTCATCCGGTGGATTGATCAAGTACTTTATGGACGTCGGGCGATTATCAACGTTATAGCTATTAGGCCTCTTGCCGGTCGACGACATCTTGGCAAACATCCCCTTGATGCTCTGGCGCTGGCTGTATTCAGGGAACCTCTTCCTGCAGAGACGTGGAAGGGGGGGCGCCTTGAACAAAGGATGCGGTGCGCCATCAACAAACATTCCTTCAGGACTCGCTACATCGATGATGCTCCGCTGGGTACCTTTAACGTCGACCTTTGCGTGGATGACGCCGAAAACCGGGCAGTGGTCCGAACCCTGTCGCAAAAAGAATTAACGATACGATCCGTAAATTTCACAGATAAGGTCGCGACAGACTTACCATCAATCCTTCCTGGATGTTAACATCGCCAAACCAGTCCCGCATGTTGGGGGAGCACAGGATGTAGTCGATTCGCGCGCCTGTAATCCCGTCGAATGAACAACTTGTACGGGAGACCTGACATCGATGCTTACCTGCGTTTCCGGGCCTCTTATTCTTCTTGACATCCCAGCCTGTGGAGTGGAGAGATTAGCATTAGCACCTACCGCAAAGGGTATTCTTGGATCAGGACTGCGGAACATACAAGTGAACATGCCGGTCCTGTCAGGGAACCGCTCGCGGCAGAGATCAACCATGATACCACTGGGGTGCGGCAACAATAAACGATCCAACGAGGCCCTCGTAAGGGCCTCCTTCCAGTGGGTCATTCCAGCCTCTTTCATGGTCTCCTGCGCATCGCAAGCATCAATTTCCTCTCGAGCGATGTTGAGGTCTCCAACGACAACGACTTCCCTCTTGAGATCGCTGACGAGCTTGCGCACCCTGGTGCAGAGCGCCTCAACGAAACAAGCCCTGAAGTGGTCCCTCGAGGGATCGGTGGCGGCCGGACAGTACACGCCGATCAACACGAACGCACCAAAATCCAGCACGAGGGCGCGGCCTTCGCTGTCGAGATTCGCCGCCTCTTCCTTGGAAAGGTCGGGATATCCGCCGATGCACTCATCGGGCTCAAGTAGTCTGTAGCTCTTGCCTGGGTGCGACAACGATTCGAGGGCGCCAGTGATTCCTTCCTCGGCTTTGACCGGTGTGCACTTCGACTTGCGCGTGTATATGGCGACCCCACTGTAGCCTGCAATGATCGTCAGCGCTTACTCACACGCACAGCAATCGATCGGACGCCCACCTTTCTTCTGTTTCGGAAAAGTAAAGTACGAGTCGAAGCCCGGAACTAGCACCATGTCGTCCGAAAGATCCTTCGGTTGGATTTTGGTCTCCTGGAAGCAGACGATGTCGGCCTCTAGGGTGTCGAACATGTGGAGATAGCTCTTGTTCTGGCTCCATGGGTGGTAGCCGAACGGGTTTCTAGAAGGCGGCCCATCAGCGAATGAGGTCGGCCGGAGGGCTCGTGGATTGGTTTTACCTGATCCCGTTCACTATGCGAAGCAGTCAGCAAAAGACGACGGGTGAAATATCGCATGGGCGCGGAGAGGGCCAAAATGGGAAGTAAGCGCAGTCTTGCAATGCACTGAAACAATTGCTAAAAGCCCCGAAGCAACCGAGCTAAACAGTAAGGTACAAGGCCGCAGAATCCAAAGGTGCTCACCGTTCCAAGTCGTGATTCTCAGCGCCATTGCTTGAGCGCGCACGACTTATGGCGGAGGGGGTGAATGGTCAGGTTCGCGTAGTTGTTGAGGTCTAGTTGACGGCTCCCTGGTGACGGTCGTTAAAAGTTGTGGAGGAGTGTGCGAGAGCTAGGCAAGCTGTTGCCAAGCTTTCTCCGTCAGGTAATCAGCACGTGATGGCTTGTGAGTACGCAGTCGGCAGAAGGGATGAGGGTGGGAGCTTTTTTTGGTTTATTCATTAAACTTAAGTACCAGGCAACCTAGGTAGATTATTTTGTTTGTTTTGTTTGTTTCTTCATTAAGTACGTAAATATTTAGATCATGGCTTTTTTGTTTAATCACTCGCATTCAGCCGGTAGATATATCATAGCGGCGCACATTTTGTCCTATGTACTAATGAGGTTTTGCAATCCTAGTCAGTCCTAACTCGGTGCTATTTTTCAAAATAGGAACGCTCGAAAAACTTTTGTGGTTTTGCAAGGTGCACGTTCTTCTTAAGTCAGGTGACGGTGCTGGTGTCTAGCATGCTGACTTGGTTCTTGCCCAGCCCCCGCAGGTTTGGAGAGTGTCATTCAGTGGAGCCAATCGGCGCGTTTGTTTACATTCCAGGAAAATCGCATTCGTGCAGTGGTGCTTTTAAGTCCATGACTTATTCGCATGCCTTACTTAAATCCCCGCACCCCTTGTCACCCTTGCAATCCTCCGTTGCCCTGACGACCTAGTACCAATAAGGATTGCCACCCACACCATAACATTTCAAACGCCAAGACACTTTTGAACTAACGTTGCACCGTTCTTGTCCAGACCAACCTTCCAAACGTCGCTCCGTTCCAGACCAACCTTCTGAAAGTCGTCCAACTCTGCTGTTACTGCCTCGTCGACCGTCCCCTAGACCAAAACCTCCCGATCGCCGAGACGCTTCCGAACGAACGTCGTGCCGTACCAGACCAACCCTCCGAACGTCGCGCCGTTCCAGACCAACTTTCCGAGCGTCGTGCCGTACCACACCGTCGCACTGTTCCAGACCAACCTTCCGAACGTCGCGCCGTTCCAGACCAACCTTCCGAAAGTCGTCCAACTCCGCTGTTACTGCCTTGTCGCTTTGCTTCGACCGTCCCCTAGACCAAAACCTCCCAAACGCCGGGACGCTTCCGAACGAACGTCGTGCCGTACCACACCGTCGCACTGTTCCAGACCAACCTTCCGAACGTTGCGCCGTTCCAGACAAACCTTCCGACAGTCGCGCCGTTGCAGGCCAATCTCCCGAACGTCAGCGCTTTAAGACGTGGCTTGGCAACAGGACTGCAGGCACCGACTCTTGCTTTCACTACCAACGACTCTTGCACAATCAACAACCCCACCAACAGCAAGACAAAATCATGCTTGCTTCAAAGATTGTTCGACTTTCCATCGGTGGTTACAACGGCCATGGGCTCCGTCATGGGTTGGGTGGCGAGTTGAATATCATGGCAAGACGTGGTTTCACTGCTAGTCCGGTATGTCTTCAACCAGAGCCATGCCACCTGGAATCTGCTCGTGCAGACAACTCATTGTTGTCACCGCGGTTTCTCTAATTCTTTAAGTAACGACACGGTAAAAACAAGTACCCTGAAGGATAATCTCGGTCCGACTCAGGGTATTCGCGGTGGGTAATCTAGGTTCGGCTCAGGATACATCAGCAGTATATCCTACGAATGAGAGATTCTATGCAGTAGATAAAGTGAGCTCTTAGTCTACTGTTGAAGGACATATTGTATTAACTAGTTATTAGGATGTCTCCAGTGCTGAATGTTCAGATGAACGATATCAAATCAAGCCTTACGAATCTGGACGGAAAATAGATTCAAAATTTGATCGCCCGACGCACCCCACCACCCGCTGTGCCGCCTCAAAAGGAGGGCTTGATCCCTGGCAGAAGGACAACCGCATTCAACCTCTCGCTCGTAAGATATGCTGCTGATGTGTTCTGGCCGAACCTAGATTGCCCTGAGCCACACCGCGAATACCCTCGGCAACGAGAAGGCCGAGGAGTGGGCAAAGATTGGGGCGGAGGAGCCTGACACCCGCGGGGTGGAATGGTTGAGCTACTCCGATCAGACGGAGGTACGGGCGATGCCCCTCCCACGATCCTTCGTCAACCTCAAGCGGGAGACCTCGGAGAAGAAGTGGGTGGAAGCGTGCCAGTGGGCTGGAGGCCGGACCTCCAAGGCGAAGTACCGGATGCCGAAAATCCAGAGGCCCGACGGCACGGTAGCTGCGACCACCAAGAGGCTAGCCTCGCGGTTCTACTAGGTTAAGACGGATCATTGGCTGACCTGGCAATACCTCAACTGGAGGAAGAATCGTCCCATCCCGCAATGCTGGTGGTGCCGGTACCCGAACCAGACTCGGGAGCGCCTCTTCAAGGTGTGTCCGGAGTGGAAGGCCCAGCAGAAGATCGTGTGGGCGGAGGTGTTGAACAAGACTGGGAGGGGGAAGCGCCAGAGGAAGATCCGGGACCGCCTGGCGGAAGAGAGGTGCGGGCGAGCGGTACTGAACTCCCTCTCCACAACGGATGCGGGAAGGCGGATGCCGGCCAGGGAAGGGGCAGCGAGCGAGATGCCGGAGGCGGAGCTGTGGGAGTGGGAGGAGGAGCAGGAGGCCGAGGAGCTAGGCGCTGGGGAGGGTCTACCACTGTTCTTGCCCACGCCTGACTTCATGGCGTCTGCAGGAAAGTAGTAGGGGGGGGAGGGGCGTGTTTTTCCTTTGTTTCTCTCTTTTGTCCTCTCCTTTCTAGTTTCCTTGGTGGAGGGCAAAGGGGAGCTTGCAACGTGCCGTCACCGCGCGGACAGCAGATAGGAAACGGACTGTGCATAATCTCGCCCTGATCTAGATACCTAGGTCGCATGCGAGTAATGATTAAACAGGGAAAAAACCGCGAATACCCTGAGTCGGACCGAGATTATCCTGAGCCATGCCACCTGGAACCTGCTCGTGTGCAGACAACTCATTGTTGTCACCGCGGTTTCTCTAAATCGCCTGATGCCCTCGCCAACTCCCAGACGACGGAGAGTACAGTTTTGCTGGAGGATCCGGAGACCCTCGATGCAGAGCTGCAGCAGGGAGAGGAGGCCGAAGCAGAGGCCGAGGCGGAGATGGGCCAGCCAGGGCTCACCATGTTCACGGGCAGATCACGGCTCGAGGACGGGGGTAATATGGAAGAGAGGCCAATCCGGGGTGGGTATAAAACCCACATGGGATACAACCAGGAGGCCTACGACGCGGAGTGCGCTGCCGTTGCCAAGGGCGCTGGAGTCCGCTTCCCGAAGGCCAACGACCCCGGAACGGGTCACGATCTCCACGGACGCCCAAGCCGGCATCAAGCGAATGACCACGGAGGTGCCGGGCCCCGGCCAGCAGTACGCACCCCGAGCGAGGAAGCATATCGCCACGCTGCGGAGGGCGAGGCCAGGCACCATCATCGAGATTCGGTGGCGCCCGGCCCACAAGGGAGCCGCAGGCAACGAAAGGAATGGGCCAAGCTCTCGGGGTGAAATGGCTGAGCTACCTGGACCGTGGTGAGGCACGCGCAATGTCTCTTCCAAGATCTCTTCCACACCTCAAGCATGAGATCTCCGAGAAGAAGTGGGCGGGAGGCCCGACCTCCACAACGAAATATAGGATGCCGAGAAGCCAGAGGCAAAACAGTACAGTGGCTGGGAGCACAAAGAGGCTTGCCTCACGGTTCAACCAGGTGAAGACGGGGCACTGCCTTACCGGCCAGTACCTCCACTGGACGAAGAACCGGGCCACCCCGCAGTGCTGGTGGTGCCGGTACCAGATTTACACTCGCGGGCACCTCTTCAAGGAGTGTCCGGAGTGGAAGGCCTAACAGAAAATTCTGTGGGCGGAGGTGTGGAAGGAGATTGGGAAGTGGAAGAGCCGGTGGCTGATCCGCGACCTCTAGGCGGTGCAGTCAGGCGGTACTGGACATCTCGCTACTACAGATGTGGGAAGGCGAGTGCCGGGGAGCGGGAAGAGAAGAGGGGATAGAGGCGGAGGAGCTGGGCGCCGAGGGGGAGTTGAGTGTTGGGGAGGAACTGCCACTGTTTCTACCTACGTCCCGCTTCATGGCGACCGCGGAGGAGTAGGGGGGGGGGAGTGGGTGGGCTGCCCCCTTCGGCTGCTTCTTTTGTTTCCTTTGTATCTTTCCTTTGTCTTTCACGCTCGTTTGAACTCTTTTCCTTTGTAATTTCCTTGGTGCGCATCACACGTTCTTGGGACAGTCCTGGGTGCGAGGGCAACAGTGAGCTTGCAACGTGCCGCCACGGGCAGCAGACGGGAAAACAGACAGACTGAATGCCAGTATAATTAAACAAGCAAAAATCTAAATCACCAAAATTCTTTCGGCAAAAGTCTTAAATGCCCTACTTTTTGGCCACTCAGTCTAATCTACCCACTTTTGCAAAAAAAGTCAAATATACCCTACTTTTGCCACCGGTAATTTTTGGTGTGGCGCAGCAGTGAAGTGCGCAGCGCCCTGCGCACCACAACTTGCCTGTTTAACCGTCGACCTACAACTTGACTGCATTCTATTTGTGCATGCGATCTTAAAATCCATAGGAGAAGTGAACAGGAAATTAAATTCTGGGGGTAAATCACAAGTCGAATGTACGTATCCGATCTCGTCACAGGTACTGCGACTGCGCCCCACATTATCACACTGTTTGCAGCCGTCAAATCCCAATTTTTAGCAACAGTGACAAAGATACAACCAACTACGACTTATCGCCCACACACCAAAAACATCGCGCACTTAGGCTTCGACGGACATCACGATGTCTGGAGAAGGAGGCACGTCGGCCGCCCCGGCCCCGGTTGTGACCGGGGGCGACGACTACGGTGAGGA
>Ga0307516_10007983_pt1 | contig 12049 bp, 13 predicted proteins | sample 19_EM_MG_FD_203310 | JGI IMG/M metagenome (GOLD analysis project Ga0307516, IMG submission 203310) | Populus trichocarpa ectomycorrhiza microbial communities from riparian zone in the Pacific Northwest, United States - 19_EM | ecosystem: Host-associated > Plants > Roots > Unclassified | place...
ACCCACCCCAACCCCCCCAAACCCCAACCTCCGGCCCCCCCCCCCCCCCCCCCCAAAGCGCCAACGCCGATCACACAACATACGTAACCAACCCGCATCTCACAAACAGCGTCTCACAGCAGCCCACAAACGCTCCACGACCTCCTGCCCCCTTCACGCCGTCCCCGGCAGCGGCAGCGGCGGCAGGCTGGGCGCGTTGCTGCGCGTCGACATGGTCCTGCTCAAGCCGCCGGTATTGACCTCCAGCCTCTCCTTCGCGGAGCCCGCCGTGTTCCTGCTCGCCGTGCTGTTGCCCCTCTTCAGCGAGCCGACGACCGCGAGGCCGACCTGGTGCTCCCTGGCGCTCCTGGTGGTCTCCCTCGACAGCGGCGCGACGATGGTGGCGTCCGTGCTTCCGGACCCGCTCCGCGAACGCACCGACGGGATGACCAGTCGCGGGCCGGCGCTGTCGCGGCCACGGCCGTGGCGGCCGGCCACCGCCGCCGGGAGCGTCACTTCGTGCGGACGCTGCCGGCCCCACGATCCCCGCTTGGGCTCGTGCGTGGGCAGACGCCCCTCGTCCTCGTCGGCGCCGACGACGGGCGAGCGGAAGCTCCACAGCAGCCACCAGCACACAAACACGACCACGCTGAATGGGAGGAAGGCGACCACCCTGTGGCGCCGCGAGGGGACCGGAGACGGCTCGACGAGCAGGATCGCAAGAAGCGTGCCGATGCATCCGCCGGTGACCGACAGGGCGACGAGAAGGCACGGGACATTGTAGCGAGAGCGGTGGATGCGCACGCTGCCGGTCAGGAACGAACCAAAGACGTTTGGCTGCTGCTCGGACATCGTGGGGGCGGGCTCGAGCGGGAAGGGGGTGACTGTGGTGGGAGCTGGGAAGAGTTTGTTTTGTTTCGCTCGAGAAGGAGAGTCGGGGCGGGAGTGGTGGCTCGGACAATGAACGAGTTCGGGCCGATGGCCAAAGAGCGAAACAAACGGGAAAAAGAAACGGAGGAAACAAGCGTGCGAGTGTGGCTCAAGGTCACTGGTGGGTGGACGGGAAGAACAGAAGGAAACGGGTACCTGCAGCGGGTCACAACGGGAAGCGGCCGGAACAGTGTGAAACCACCAGCGGCCACTACGGTGCTCTGGCGCTGTCTGGCAACCGCGCACCGTCCCACACGCCCCGCTCGATTCCCTTCGTCTCGAGTCACCTCCCCCTTCCCCCCCCGCCTCCGTCTGTGTTCCAACACTGCACAGAAAGAGCAACCCCGGCGGCGGCTGTTCACACCGCGCCCACCCCAGCACGCTCCCACAGCAATCACCACCACTCCCTCGGTCGAAATGTCGACCCCTCACGCCACTCCCGCCCCCACTGCCCCGTCGACCCGCAGCCCACCGGACTCCCCTATCGTTCAGTCCATCACCACCCCGCCCGCTCCAATGCGCCAACAACTCATCGGAGAGCTTATTGCCCGCGCCGCCGTCTGCCGAGATGTCCTCAGGATGGTCTCCCTCCAGGGCGGCGACGATTTCCGACTCGCTGGTCTCGACGAGACGAAGCGGCGACTCAGGGCGCACCGGGTGGCACTCGACCACGTAAACGACGAGCTCGCGGAAATCATGGCTCTAGTGGCGAAACTGGTGAAAGACCGCGATGCCGAGAAGGCGCTCGAGTTGGAGGAGATGGGAAAGCTGGCTGCCGAGCGTTTGTCGGAGGGCGGAGAGTCAGGCGATCTCGAGGAGTGAGCCCCCACTGACCGTCTTTTGCGGCTGCGTCTCAGGTGGCGCTCGTGGATTGTCAGTGCTTGCGATGAATGGATGTTGGGATTGCTATGTACCTGTTGTGTTCTTCGCTATGCAACGTGACGTGCCCTCCCATGACTGATCACTCGTCCTCGGCCAACAAGCCAAGGCTATGTACAGTACTTACTTGGGCAGAAGTTGTGTGCACCCTCAGGGCCTGCATCGGAGGCCGCAGCAAAAGCCTGACTCCGTCCCAGCCAAGGCTAACAAGCAGCTCGCCGAGGGCTTCTGCCAACTGAAGACGGGTCACTGTCTCACTGGCCAGTATCTGGCATGGACCAAGAGCCAACCCACTGCCAAGTGCTGGTAGTGCCCATACCGGGCCCAGACAAGAGAGCGTCTATTAAAGAACTGCCCTCACTGGAAGGCCCAGCAGAGGTCCCTGTGGGCAGAGGTACGGAGGGAGAAGGACAGAGGTAAGGGCCGATTCAAGATCCGGGACCTCTTCGTCGATGAGCGATGCAGTCAGGCGATCTTGGACTTCCTCGCCACCACCGATGTTGGGAGGCTGGGCCCAAAGCCGGCTGAGAGAGTTACTTAAGGTGAAGAATCGGAGTGGGATCTCCAGGAGCGGAATGAAAGGAGCGGAGTGAAAGGGAAGAGGAGTAGGAGGTTGTGGAGGGGGAGGGGGACGACTTTCCTTTGTCTTTATTTTGTCAGGCCTGGGCAGAGGGCACAAATGTGCCGCCTGCAGACTGATCGAGGTTGGGGTCGGACAGCGGACGGGAACCGGATATTTAGTTTGCACAGTGCCGTACATCGCCATGATCCATGTAGATACTTACATAGTTCGTATGCGATAAATGACTATCTAAGCCAAAAAAAAAACAATCTTCACGACAAATTACCGTCAGGAACTCGATCTGACGGCAATCTAGCATCCCTAGAACCTAGATGGACCATGTAGGTGCCCACTTCGGATGGCATTTCCCCGAGTGCCTGGTAGCCGACCCCGAAACCTGGTCCGGCTCAGGCTGGCTGTGCTATTGTGGGATAAACATCCCGGCCAAATCCACCTCCTTCATACGGTACCTGCATTGCACCGGACAGTTTGCACATCGCCATGGTCTATTCAGGTTGCACGCGATAAACGACTAAATAAAATAAAATAAAACCGGTATGTACCTGGATTACGATGGGAGGCACAACAAACCGCAAGCCTCGGCCAATTTCCGAGACGCAGGCTGCGAGAATCGCCATAGACTATATAAACAAGTCGCCCGCGCCGCATCACGACCATCCAATCCAGCAATCCAGAAAAAAAAAACGATGCGGTTCCTCGGCTTCCTCCTCCTCCTCCCGGCGCTAGCGCTGACCGCAGTCGCGGCACCCGCCCAAGCCTCCGATGCCTGCCAGAAAGCCATCTTCATCCTCAGCGGCGACTCCACGACGGCGCCGCAGTCGGCTGGCGGCGGCGGCTGGGGCAACGGCTTCCGAGACAGGACACTGCTGGCGCCCAGCTTCGCCGAGAACCACGCTGCCAACGGCCGCTCGACCAAGACCGTGCTCGAGAACGGCGAGTGGACCGGCGTCCTTGCCGCGGTCAAGAAGTACCGCTCCCAGGGAGACGTCTACGTGACCGTGCAGTTTGGCCACAACGACCAGAAGCTGGCCAACTTCATGCCGCAGTTCGAAGCGAACCTGAAGCGCATGGTGGCCGATGTCACGGCGGCGGGCGGAGTTCCGGTAAGAGGATCCTCACTTTCCGCTGTCTGCGGCGACTGATGACGGCCGGCGTGCGAATAGATCCTGGTCACCCCGCTCGCCCGGCGCACATTCAAAAACGGCGTGCTCACCGACAAGCTCGCGGACTGGGCCGCGATCACGCTCTCGGTCGCGAAGGCCACGAACACGCACCGGATCGATTTGCTGAAGGAGAGCAGGCGCTACCTGGCCGCCATCGGCGAGGCGAACGCGCGCAAGTTCGACCTCGACTCCGACGACCGCACCCACCTGAACGCTGCGGGCAGCGTCGTGTTCGGCCGCATGGTCAGCGACCTCCTCGTCGCCGAGATGGGCAAGCCCGTCGAGTGCGTCACCAAGGCGGACAAGGCACTCAGCACGAAGATCAGAAATGGCGAGATGGCCTAGATGGACGTGTTGTATGTAGACAAGCATGTACAGTAGATATCTCCACAAATTTGTATATGTGCAAATGTGGGGGAGCAGATTTTAATTTTTGAGTTGCCAATGGGCGTCGGTGACATCCGACGATGAGCCGCAAGCGATGTTCAAAGCTGTGCGCACGCGAGATCTAGATATGTTTCCCTGCAACCCTGCATTTAACTGTCTTGCACATCTGTACTTATCTGTCGCGGCTTGTGGAAACTGGAAAGGTACATACGGCGGCCTGCATAACGACACGAAGGGTCATAACTCGATGCAAGTATTTATGTGTGCATTTCGAGTTTATTTGAAACAAAGAAAGTTTATTTATGCTATTCACCCAACGGTAGATTACAACTCATAGCATTGGTTGTAGAGGTGCGGCCGTCCAGTCACGTGACCCGGACCGCCGAACAGAGGGCGACCGCTGAATGACCCGGATGACCGCCGAACGAAGGGTGACCACCGAACGTTGCGAGCGACCACCAGATAGAGTAAGCGGCAGCTGAACGACAAGAACGGCCGTCAAACGAAGCGAGAGACCACCGATGTTGTTTCCCGGTCGGCGTTTCATATCGGTAGCGGTCGTTACGTGCGGTAGCAGGGCTGGGTTCGTGATGCAGCTAGCAATATGTATATTCACCACCGTGTTCGTCTGTACTTAGGCGAGCGTTGGGCTCGGATCGATGGTCCAGTTCTGATTGTAGAACTGCAACTTCTGTATCGTTAAATATAACTGAATATAAAATTAACTATAGGAGTGGCGTGGCCAATCTGCCCTATGTTTGTCTAACCTATATACTGTATGCACCTGAAGCAAATTGGAGCGAGTTGCATACGGTATCTACTTACTTATGTACGGATGGCTGCTCCGAACCGAGTCATGTCAGTTGATGGATATCACAAGCATAGTCTATTACACGGATCCGTTTTGGCGTCTCCGCCCGTGCAGCAATTCTTTTTTTATAAATGGCTCAAATGATGTTGCATAACTAATGCAAGCTACAATGATACTAGATAATCTGGAGCTTTGATACCAAAGTGGTAGTCTAGGCCCATGCCTGCCGCCATGACTAAGAAGTATTATTCGCTTCAATAGTACTACCAATACTATCAGAACTGACTCTCTTGGGGCTTTAAAGCGGCCAGTGTTCAGAATACCTTATCCACCATCCAGAAAGCCACACGGTCATCGGTTGTGATCCTGGTGCAGAAGGCCTTCCTAAGCCAACTGCCATGCTGTTTGAGTCTTAGCTATCAACGCCGGATATCTGAGAAGCAAGCAGAAAATCTGGTTCGACCGTTGAAAACCAAGATAATCCTCCACTACCACGTACGTATAGTTAACCCCGAGCTTATCATCTCACACGAGGATATATACCCCAGAAGAACGGAGTCCTTCGGAGAAAGATTTACGACTGAAAATCGACGAAACCCACCCGACGACATGCCTCGGTTTTATCATTCAGCAGACGGGGCTATTGTGATGAAGCCGGATTGTATGTATGAGTTTACAAGTTCTCAGAATTATGTCACTAACTATAATATTTGAAGTCATGCAATTCGTGAAAACCACACCAGTGAAGCGATACCACCAAGCAAGCAAGCAGCTCGAACTTTTTTCCAAACAAGATCTTCAACAGCAGAATCTCACCTTGGGTCGGCTCCTCGGTACCCGCTGTCCGATGCCAGTACACTCATGTGGGGAAAAAAAAACTGGCCAACCGTCTGCAAGCCTGCCGGATATCGTTTCACTCATACTACACACGATCTGGACCAATATCAAAGCGGATCGCAAAGACTACACCAGCTTGCACCCAGATGATTACTCCTTTGGACCATTAGAGAATCTGTCCAACAGCATGCCCGCTGCTCCCCTTGTCACTACCAATGGCCCTGTGCCCATTAGCTCTGATGGCCCAGCAGTTGTGGAGCAACCGGGCAACTCGGAATCACTCCCGGAGAATGACTCAAGGACAGACTCGGAGCCGAACCCGGACCCAGGACTAGAGCCACCTAGTTTCAATCAAGCCACCTATTAGTAGAAAGGTCAGTAGAACTTTATACTTCTGCTTATCTATGAGAACTAATATGTTAGAATAGCGATCACGGAACAATATGACTAGTTCTCCGCCTCGCGCTTCCGCTCAGCAAGCTTCGAATCCTAAAGTGCGGAGAGTGGTTCCACCCGCTATTCCAGCCCGAAGATCTGGGGAAAACGGACCAGGTGCACATTAGCTATATATGGTAGTAATAGAGCTGCACTATTTCCTTTAATGGTGTTTTGGCTGGATTTCATTTGCTTCGGTTGTAATCTTTGCATGTATCTCCGTTTTAGCCTTGGTCACGTGACTGGGTGGTCGCAAAAGCCCACCAGCCGGCCGCACCTCTAGTTGTGTGGATATCTCAACAACCAATGCTCCTATCGAGGATCGGGCCACAGGAGGTGATTCTATAAGTTGTAATCTACCGTTGGCGAACGGCATAGGAAAACTTTATTTGTTTCAAATTTTCACACGTAGTAATTGATAATTCGAAACTCGAAACTCGAAATGCACAATGTAAATTTTCCTTGCATCGACAAGCCGCCATACCGCACTCGGGGATACATTATATCTGCCTAGCCGAGGATGCGTAACAGCTCGTGGGGCAATTGAGCAACCTCCCAAACCGGATTATCATATTAACACGCGCCCCCCCCCCGCAATAATATGTCAGAGATACAGTGGGTACATAAGTATGTACTTATGTAGGTACATATCTCAAGTTTCGCACCGGTTTTACTTAGAGGCAAAGCTAAACTCATGTTCGGCCTGTTCTTTTCGAGCGTATTCCCAGTGTATTAACTCCAAAGGAATATGAGCTAGTTCTTCAGCTCCATGTATGTACATACAAGTTATTTCATAGACATTCAGGAAGCCTAGTCGTATATGCGTTACACGGTACATGATCAGATTTGTGTGGTACATAGAAAAAAACAACTACATAGTTATATGCTGAAAAGAACAGGCCCTTAAGTACGGTGCACAGTCGCAGAGACAGTAAAACCATTCGTTCCACACGCCAGGCGGGTCTCTCGGACGTCAGTGCGCCGCCGGCTGCGGGCGCTGGGACGTCAAGCCCTTAGCAGTGTGTTCGGCGTCTTCTTCGGGAGTGCGGCTGGGGGTGGAGTTTCCAGCGGGTCCATCCAGACGAGGGCGCTGGGCTGATTCCAAACCCCAGTGCTCCCTCGAAGGCTCGCGGGGCCGCTTTCCGAAGCCGCGGCGTATAAACTGCTCGTGTAGTGGTCTAGTTCTAGGGTCTATACTATTCGGTAGGTACCGATCGAACAGCAGGGGTGCGCGATAACCCCCGTGGGCTCTGCGGCGGAGGCTCTGGTTGGTGTTCCTGGGGCTGTCGCATCCGTGGGTCGCCTCGCCGTGGATACCGTCGCGTCCACGTGTTCCGTCGTGATGAATCTGTGGAGTGTCGTGTCTGTGGCTCGCGGTACCGGAGTAAGTGTCACCTCCACGAGCTTCGTCGCCATGCGCCGCGGTATCCGCTGGAGACGGTGCCGGCGACCCCGTGAGCGGAGACGACGATGGCCTTGGAGACCCCATCTGAAGTAGACTATTGCGCCGTTTTCGAGATTCTTGGATATCACCAACGCCTAGAGGAGACGAAGGTTTATTCGAGATATTTTCTGCACCAGAAGACATGATGGAAGCTTCGCGCTCCCCGGTTTGGCCGGCGCGATTTCCCAATCCGGACCGGCACGTCTCTTCCTGCCCGAGATGTTCGGAAATCTCGACATAGTCTCCCTTGTGCAGGCATGTCGGACACACTCGACGGTGCTCGACACCCTGATGGTCAGACGACTCCGAGAAGCCGACCTTGAGGCCACATTCGCAGAGATACTGGCAGCCCATCTCCTCGAAATGTATGAGAAAATCGCAGGTAGTTGGAAACATGCACCCGCAACCTCCGCAGATGCGGCGATCAGCGATAAGACTGGATACCTCTTTGCGAGCACGGTTCGCCTGATGCAAATTGTCGATTCCAAGCGTCACGTCGTCGGTCAAAGTAGCATGGTTGCACTGCCATACCTGTGAATTGCCCTGATACGTCACACCAAGGTAGTCGCGGAAGTACTCCAGAAAGTCGGGATGCTCCAACTTTAAACGGAGTAAGACCAAACCGTTATGCTCCATCTCGGACGTTTGCTGACTGATCAATTGCGTCCAGAACGACGGGTAGTTCGTGTCGTGGGTCTCGGGCCGCTTGACTTCGGAAACCACCAGAGAAAGGGTCCTGTCGTGGACGGCCGCAGAATAACCGTAGACGGTTTCCAACTTGACGGCCCACTCCTGATGGTACTTCAACCGGTAGTTGTCGTCCCGCACATGGAGCTCGCTGAAGGCCAACGTGAGACCGCCACGCTCGTCACCAGGCGTCCTCATGGCACAGCGGAGAAAACCAAAGACCGTCTCTTGGTTCGCATCGCCGCCTCCATCTTCGCCGGTGAGAGTTGATGCGCTGACCTTGGCGTCCTGCTTGACACGACGTCCCGGTGTCTCGTAGTGGATCCATTGCTTTTTCCGTAGGTCAATCGTGGTGTCCCAGACGGACAGTGTCGTAAACATGCCGACAAATTGCTGCCGCTCAAGACCCGGCTCGGTCAGACCCATGCCCGTCGTGATGCACGAGCTTGTGTCGATCTCCTCAGGCCTGGGGGGACATGGGGTGAGGCTATTGAAAGCACATGGTTAGCATAGAAGCAGATATGGCACAAAGGTGGCCACGGCTATGTAACGGATAGATATTATCGGAATCCGGTCACGCGCCCTGGTCTCTTCGTGCACGGGACGGCGAATAGGGCTGTACTTGCCGGGTTGTCTCCATTTCTATTTTACTTCGGAGCTGTGTTGGTTGGGGCCTGCCGGGTGGGAGCTTGTTGGAAGGAAGGAAGGACAGAAGGGTGAGGAGGGAGGGAGGGAGCGGGGGCTTTTTATGGTGATTCTGGTGTTGATCTGGCATTCCATCCAGCCCGGCGACGACAGCTCGACCTCAAGGCGATGTCATACCTTGTTCGCCGTGACATGAACGGTATCCATTTGGTCCTTAACCGCATGCGGCCGTTATGGCGATATACACACTATTGTTTTCTGTCAGTGGTTCCGGCAACGGGCTCAGCACGCTCCACCTCCGCCGCCCCGAAGGTGCCAGTAGTGTGAGCGCACCAAGGAAATCTACTTATCCACTTGTAGTGACGGTCTTGCATTCCCTGCTCACGCCCTCTCCTTCTGCACCGCCTGCCGGCCCGCCTTTCCCGCACCAGCGCCTCCGCTTTCCTCCTCCGTTCCTCCTCGTCTTTGGGTGGCCTTGCGCTGCCTTCGTCTGAGTGGGCACTTGATGCCTCCTCTTCTACTTCCTTGGGTACTTGCTTGGCCGCATCCGTGCTGCGCAGGAAGTCCTGGGTGGCTGGGCTGCACCAAGGGACCGTGAAGATCGTCGGTGAGTCCTTCGTGTCCAAACTTGCCTAACAGAAGTGCAACGCTGTGCCCTTCTCTGCCTTTGCCGGGACCGAGTCTGTCTTTTCGTTCTTCCGCAACAGTTAACCTCCATTGAACTGACTACCACACCCCGGGCCACTTGTACGAGATGCGCTGCTTTGGTGTGCCAATGGCACTGACATTGGCGTTAGGTTGGGGCTCATGCCCTAATGCTTCGATTTCCGGCCACCCGCCGAGAGCATCGGCCATTCGTATATCGTTGCCTGGAACCCTCTTGCAGGGTGGGCACCAGTGGCTCTCGATTTCGACCGACGGCTCACGCCGTCGAAGTAATCTGATCGCCGCCCTTGCTTACAGAGAATATATCTGGCTCGGGCCAGGTTCGTCGTATGACGTGCGCTGGCTGGCCGATATCGGAGAAGATGCAAACATCCCCTGCCTTTCAGCCCTTTGCTGCTTCTGCGGCTTGCGATGGCTGCGCACTCGCCGTCATACGCTTCCTGGTTGTAGCTGGGCGTATCGTCCTGCCAACCCACTTGACGAGATTCCGCCGGACCACCGCATAGACCGCAACTCTGCCGTCCAGTCGACACCCGCCCATCCAGAAGACGAGCCCAGCTACTTCGCTGCCTCTGTGGCTTGTTTCCCAGCCTATTTCGCGTCGGCTAGAAGGACGAACCTCCTACCCTGCTGTTGAGTAGAGACTTGCCGGGCACAGTCTCCTCTCCACCATGGCGACACCAAGGCTGGCGGTTCGGAAAAGGGCTGTCGAGGCGTGACCTACTTAGTTCTGTTGCTGGAGCTCGTCTAGCCAGTTCTGGATCCTGGCCTCGTTCGTGGCCACCCTATTGGCTTCGCTGGACGAAGAAGCTCAAGCACGATGCTAGTGAGAAGAAGCGAATGCGCGGACAGCTCGGCGCCGCGGAACGCAATCGAGATTACCTTTCAACCAGAAATTTCGTCATGCTGTGGAATTGTCTGGAGAACGGGATTTCCACGTCCCTTCTTTTTGCTCCCGTACACAACACTTTCTCCCAGCGCTCTAGATATTCAGCAGAGTAAAGACACAGGAATATGGTCTATAGCCTCACCTCCCTGTGCCGGTACCTTGATGTCGGATGTTTTTAGGTCAAGCATTCGACGCACCAACCAGGTCAGAGTGGCCAAACTAACATCAGAGCGGGAGAGGACGTTGGAGATGCCAGATCAAACCCGAACACATCGATACCGCGAATCTACGACATTCCGTCTTCTACTCAAACAATGTCGTCAGTTCTAATAACTGAATTGATAAGTCCTGCAAGTTTGCCCCGACCCTTGGTCCTTTCGTTCTCTGCACCTGAACCATTTTCCTGACCGTCACCATACGATACTTTCCACGTTTGGATGTTCCCCGTGGGCTCGAAGTACATCGAAAACGATGCCCCGCACCGCAAAATGCGCCATCACACGGATTGGGCCTCGGAACCGATGCAGCACTTCCCACCTCGCTTCGCCGACCGGCCATCACCCACCCTCGGAGATCCACTGGCGCTACCGGAGGACGGCCCCGTCGATTAGGTTACGGCAGTGATCTTGTTGATGGCTTCGGTTCATGGTTCGTTTCAGTAACTCTGCGTCCGAATGCTTTCCTGACTAGCCTAGTCTATCGTGTCGAAACGTGCTCATTCCGAAATTGTCGCTACTATGTACCGCTGTGATCGTTTTGTGACGAACGATCATTCTTTCCGACGGCTACCGGGAAGCTTTACTGCAATCCCATCGACGGCGCTCGCGATAATAAACCATCTGAGGTTTACCATTTTTTCGGTAGCTTGGACGCGGATGTACGGTGGCTTACTATTTCCGTGCCACGACTTTCGGAAATTTTCATGATGCTCTTCTCCGAGCACGTACTGTTATGCTGGTGAGTAAGGATGCCATCTGTGATGGCTTTACGGGTGGATTCACCTCCTTCTCGACTTGGACACCTGATGTTCGTGTACAGTGACCTTGACGATAGATATTGCGTGGCGGTTACACGCTCTCGGGAACTGTTTCAGAGCTCCTGTGCTGATGACCTTCGAATAAGGTATGCTCCCGTTGTAGATCTGTGCTTTGGATTTGGCAAGGTGTTTGGCCTGATAGATATCTGCAACTGTGCTTTACGGCTAGTCGCCCGTTTATTGTCATCGGGATGGGATATGCTGTCTGTTCAGTGATCAAAGGTAATATCCTTCATCAGCAGGGGGTGAAGCAAAAGGGCTCCTTTTTGAGGAAATCGGCGTGTTGGAACAAATCGCGGAGTGAATGACTGATCGATTATTCTTAAGATTCGTTTCAAAAACAAGCGTATCGGCGTTTCCAGCGAGCCAAGAACCAAGTCTTTCAACGAGGCAACTAGTAAGAGCTTGCGATGGCGATAAAGGCTTTAAAGATCTCGGACCGCTTGACCGCGAACAATTACCGAACATGGACGACCGAAATGCGTGACTACCTCAGTTCGCAAGAACTCTGAGGGGGTCAACGGTGGCGAAAGGGTTCTAGCGATGCTGATGGTAACGTACTGTAGGGGTTACCCGGCTACTACCCATTAGTCGGACACTATCAGAAATGAGAAAAAACGACGATACTCAACAACCATAGATCGGAGAGACACAAAATTTTGCAGACCGCATGTTTGG
>Ga0307516_10007984_pt1 | contig 12048 bp, 12 predicted proteins | sample 19_EM_MG_FD_203310 | JGI IMG/M metagenome (GOLD analysis project Ga0307516, IMG submission 203310) | Populus trichocarpa ectomycorrhiza microbial communities from riparian zone in the Pacific Northwest, United States - 19_EM | ecosystem: Host-associated > Plants > Roots > Unclassified | place...
TGGTGACGCGACGTGCCGCGCCGGCCAGATCGTGCAGATGGGCGCGCTCCACCTCGTCGAGACCGAGGGCCCGGGCCAGCGCGTCCAGGACCTCGGGCGACGCGTTGAGCGAGCTGCCCTGTTCAAGTCGTGTGTAGTAGGACAGCCCCACCCCGGCGAGCCGCGCCAACTCGTCCCGGCGCAGCCCGGGCACTCGCCTGCGCTCCCCGAAATCCGGGATCCCCACATCGGCCGGCCGCAACTGGGCCCGGCGTGTCCTGAGGAACTCCCCCAACCGCGGCTTCCTGTTCATGGCCCCGAGTATCGGGCAACGGAACGCGGCACAGCCTGCCCCTGCCAGGGGCAGGCAACGAGACGTCGGCCCCGGTTCGGCTCACCCGGGGACGGGGAAGGCGTTCACGGCGGTCGCGGCGGCGCCGTTCCGGCCCTCGTGCCGGCCCTCGTCCGCCGCGATGAGCGCGCTCGCGGTCAGCGGCGGGCCGTCGTCGCCGGACGCGGCGGCCATCAGCCGGGCCGCCGACTCCGCTCCGGTCTCCGGCGGGATGATCAGCAGGTCCCGGCGGCCGTCGCCGTAGGAGAGCAGCAGGAGCTTGTGCGGGTCGAACTCCGTGAACCAGCCGGCCTTGACGACGTGACCGTCCACGGGAACCTTGCGGGGGATGTCCGGCCAGTACGTCGGATTGACGGCGATACGGGTGATGCGGCCCCACAAGGGGTCCAACACGGCGGTCAGGGAGGGCAGTTCGCTCAGCAGATCCCGGGAGCGGGGCCACCACGCACCGTCCAGGAGGTCGGGGGCGGCACCGTCGCTCTTCAGGGCGAGCCGGGCGGCCGGGGCCGCGCCGGGCCGGGGTCGCGGGAGGGTGGGTTGCGCGGTCGCCGACATGATGCGGACCCGTCTCCGGGCCGCCTCTGCGGCAGCACGGGTTTCGTCTCTCGCCGAGGACGACCCGGTGCGGAAGCCGGTGTGCGAAGTGCCCTCGGTACTGTCCACGGTACTCCGCGCTCCGGCCCGGTCCGTTCCGGAACGTTCGGGAGTACGGTGAAGTAACCGAGGGCTCTTGACGTGTCGGTGTCCGGTCCGGCGTCCTGTCCTCGCGTTCCCTTCCCAGGGGCAGCCCGTGACCCCGGCCGCGCCATCCGCACCGACGGCCGAGGAGCCCCGCCATGTCGATCCTTTCCACCCCGTCCACGGCGGGCGTCCCGGCGGGCACCGACCCGCCGCCGCCGGCGTACGACGGCACCTCCCCCTTCCCGGACGACGGCCCGCCGCCCGTGCGCGACAGCGCGGCGCGGATATACGTGAGCATCACGGCGTTGATCGTCGTCCTGCCGTTCGTGGGGCTCGGCCTGATCGGCTGGCTGCTGTGGGGGCGGCTCGTCCACCCCGTCGACATCGTGCTCGCGGCCGTCCTCTACACGATCACCGGCCTCGGCGTCACGGTCGGCTTCCACCGCGGGCTCACCCACGGCTCGTACCGGGCCGACCGTCCCCTGCGCATCGCTCTCGCGGTGGCCGGGTCGATGAGCTTCCAGGGCGACGTCATCGGCTGGGTCGCCACCCACCGCCGCCATCACGCCTTCACCGACCGGCCCGGCGACCCGCACTCGCCGTACCGCTACGGCACCCGTCTGTGGGGCCAGTTGCACGGGCTGGCGGACGCCCACGTCGGCTGGCTGTTCCGCAACGAGCAGACACCGCCCGAGCGTTACGCCCCCGACCTCCTCGCCGACCCCGACATCCGGGCCGTCTCCCGCGCCTTCCCGTGGCTGTGCCTGCTCACCCTCGCGCTGCCGTTCGGGCTCGGCTGGGCGATCGGCGGCAGCTGGCTGTACGGCGTGACCGGCCTGCTGTGGGCGGGACTTGTGCGTATCGCACTGCTCCACCACGTCACCTGGAGCGTCAACTCGCTGTGCCACCTGATCGGTGACCGCCCCTTCCGCACCCGCCGCCACGACCGCGCCACCAACCTGTGGCCGCTGGCGCTGCTCTCCTTCGGCGAAAGCTGGCACAACCTCCACCACGCCGACCCCACCAGCGCCCGCCACGGCGTCGACCGCGGCCAGATCGACCCGTCGGCCGCCGTCATCCGCCTCTTCGAACGCGCCGGCTGGGTCCGCGACGTGCACTGGCCGACCCCTGACCGGGTCGCCGCCCGCCGCACCTGACACCGAAACGCTCGTCCACGTACCCACACGTACGGCAGGCCGAGTTGCCGCGTCAGCGGGGCCACATCACCAGTGCCACGGTCAACAGGGCGGCGTGGTCCGCCGTGCCCGGTCAGCCGTGGGCGCCGGGCTGAGCCGTCGCGGGTGCCGGGATGGCCCTGGTGTCGAAGTCGCCGGAGACGATCTGCGCGGCGAGGTCCGAGAGACGCAGGTGACGGGCGCGGGCGTAGCTCCGGAACGCGGCGAAGGCTTCGTCGACGGAGGTGTTCCAGCGCTCCGCCAGGAAGCCCTTGACCTGCTCGATCAGGATGCGGCTGGTCAGCGCGTTCTCCAGCTGGCTGTTCTCGACATGGGACTGCTCCAGGGTGCGCTGCTGCAGGATCGCGATGGTGGCCACGTCGGCGAGGGCCTGGGCGAGCGCGATGTCGTCGTCGCGGAGGCGGTGCGCGGTGGTCTGGAAGAGGTTGAGCGCGCCGACGACGCGGTTGCGCAGGCGCAGCGGGATGGCGTGCGTGGTCATGTACCCGGTCGCGCGGGCCTGCTCGGCGAAGTGCGGCCAGGCGCCGGTCGTCGCCGCCCGGGTCAGGTCGATGTTGGTGCGGGCGGCGCCGGTGCGGTAGCACTCGACGCACGGGCCCTGGTCGTGCTGGAGCGCGAAGAGTTCCAGCAGGCGGGTGTGCTCGTCCGAGGCGGCGATGATCTGCAGCTCGCCGTGCGCGTCCACGAGCAGGATCCCGGCCGCCGACACGTTCAGCAGCTCAACGCAGCGCGCGGCGAGGCGGTGCAGCAGGTCTATGACGTCGAAGTCCTCGACCAGTGAGTCCGCGACCTCCACGAAGATCTCGGCCAGACGTCGTTCGCGGGCCATGGCTATCATCCCTTTCCACCGTCGGGCGAGTACGGCCCGCTCACATCGTCGTCGAAGTCGTCGTTGAAACGCAGCCTGCGGGCCACCACATCCGCCGCGATCTCGCCAAGGGGCCGCTCACTGCTGTACGCGTGGGCGCGCAGGCGCAGCAGGGCCTCCTGTATGGACACATCCAGCTGGGCGCTGATCATCCCCGTGGCCTGGTGCACGACCGCACGGCTCAGCACCGAGGGAGACTCCAGGGCCGCGCCGAGCCCCGGCCCGCCCCCGCCCCCGTCGCGTCGGCCGCCGTTCAGGAGCAGCCCGGTCAGTAAGGCGGTCAGGGCGGCGGCATCCGTGTACTGCTGCGGGCTCAGCCACCGCTCGCCGTCGCACAGCAGGGTCAGCACGCCGACCCGGATGGCCCCGATGCCCAGCGGGAAACAGCACACCCCGTGTACGCCCAGCTCGCGCGCGGCCGGCAGCAGCGCGGGCCAGCGCTCGGCGCGCACCCGCGCCAGGTCCGGCTCCAGCACCGGCGAACCGGTGCGGACCGCGTCCGGCCCCGGTCCTTCCCCCAGCGTGAACTGCAGTTCCTCGAACCGGGCACTCAGGTCCGGGTGGTACCACAGCGGCTCGGCCGTCCGCTCGGCGCCGACCAGCAGCGACAGTGCGACGCCCGCGGCTCCCAGCGCCCGCGCACACGCCCGGGCGGGGTCGCCGGCCTCGCCCAGCCGCAGCGAGCGCAGGACGTCGGCCATGCCGTCACTGATCACCCGTCTCCGTCCCGCGCGGACCTGGGCGCTTCGAGGTGATACCTCGCCCGGCCTGCGCCGAACACTACGTTGCCCGGTCTGCCGTCGCACGGTTCGCGGGTATGTCCTGCCAGGCATCCAGGATGGTCTCGTACCGCGGGAAACAGTCCTGCAGACCGGCGGCCCGGAACACGAGACTCGCGCCCGGCCGGTGGTGCACGACCCGCAGCCATCCGAGCCGCTCATGGCAGTCCTTCCGCGCCGCGCACAGCGGCTCCAGGACGCTGCCGTCCATGAAGGTGACACCGCGCAGATCCACGACGAGGAGCAGCCGCCCGCTGCCGCGCCGGGCGTCCGCCAGATCACGCGCGAAAGCCGGCACGGTCGTCAGATCCAGCTCGCCGCCGGCCGTGACCACACGCAACTCGTCGAACAGGTCGGAATGCGGGCCCATACGACCCAACTCCTCTGTCACCGGGGGGCTTTCGCCTTGCGCAGGGCCTCTGTTGCGCGGAACGGGACGGTACGGAGAGGGCCGGAGTCTCGGGCGGACCGTAGAACGAGCGTACTGCCGCGGAGGGGGCGGCCTGTAGCCCTCCGGCCGGGTACGCGTGAGAGTGGTCGAAGGTGTCGTCCCCGGTCGGTTCCTGGCGGAATCGAGGGCGAAGGTGCAAACGAGGGCACCGAGCCGCACCGCTCGCGCAAGCCGACCTCGCTGCCCGGGAGGCCCGAGGGTCGTCCCGTTCGTTTCACTCCTTGACCGGCGTGTGCCCGTTCATGGTGAAGCGGGCGGAGCACTGCTCGTCGGAGCGGTCGCTCGCGTTCCAGACGCAGATCCACATCGTGTTGCCGACGGCCGAGATGAAGTTTGTCTTCGCGGCGCCCAAGGAGGCCTGGAACGTGTACGCGATGCCGTCGCTGCGGTAGAGCTCCGCGCCGCAGCTTTGGGCCAGGGAGGTGTTGAGGACGCCCGCGAGTTCGCCGGAGCCGTTGTCGTCGAGCCAGGCGGAGCAGGCGGCGTCGTTGCCGACCCAGGAGGTGTCCGCCTCGGAGCCCTTGACCTGAGCCGGGTCTTCGTTGCCGCTGATACCGCTGATCGACGACGAGGTGACGTGGGTGGTGCCTGCTGAGGACGCGGCGGTCGTGGCCACGGGGCCGGAGGGCGAACGCGAGCCGGCCGTGCTCGGCGGGACGGTCGTGTGCGTGCCGGCCGGGACGACCGGGCTCGGGTGCCCGGACTCCGCGGTGGGCGAGGCCGAACGGCTTGGGCTCGCGGAGGACGTCCGGGTCGTACCGGCCACGGGCTCGCCGCTGATCGACGCGCTGCCGGACGGATGCGTGGTGCCGTTGTGCCGGGAAGGGGACGGTACGAGCACAAACGCCACGACGGCGCCGAGGGCGATCACCCCGGCGGTCGTGAGCAGGAGCGGACGTTTGTGCGGGGGGCGGGGTAACTCGGTGGACGGGTGCGCGGTTTCCGGCGTCGGATCCGCCTCCGGGTTCGGCGTCCGGTCCCCCTGCGGGTTCGGCGTCCGGTCCGCGTCTGCCCCCGCATCCGACGTCCGGTCCGCGTTCGCGTCCGCGTCCAGGTCCGGCGGCGGGACCGTCTCCAGTTTGCCGACCGGCGTCGCCGCGAAGGCGCGCCGCGCGGCGATGCGTGACGTGACCTCGGAAGGCCAGGCGGGAGGAGGGACGGGCAGGTGTGCGCGGGCCGCGTCCGCCACCTCGGCGGCGGTGGGGCGGGCTCCGGGGCCGGTCGCGAGGCAGGACCCGACGACGGCGGCGAGGTCGGGGTCCGCGGCACGCAGCGGCTCGGCGTCGGGGACGACACCGGGCGTACGGCCCGAAGCCGCGTAGAGCACGAGCGCCCCGAGCGAGTAGACGTCCGCGGGCGCGTCCACGTCCTCGTCCCCGGCCTGCTGTTCCGGTGCCGAGAATCCCTGAGTGCCGTAACTGCCACCGCTCCTGGTGAGCCTCGCCTGGTCCGCGGCGCGCGCGATGCCGAAGTCGATGAGCTTCACGCCGTCCCGTACCAGCATGACGTTGCCGGGTTTGACGTCACGGTGCACGATCTCGGCGGCGTGTACGGCCGACAGCTGAGTGGCCGCCTCGGCCAGCAGCAGCCACAGCGCCTCGGCGGGCAGCGGGCCGCGCAGCCGGACCGCCTCGTCCACGGTGAGTCCGGGCACGTACTCGGTGGCGAACCAGGGGCGTTCCGCCGTGCTGTCGCCGGCCAGCACCCGCGGCGCGACCCCGGCCGGAACCCGGTAGAGGATGCCGATCTCGCGTTCGAAGCGTTCGCCGGCGACCAGCCTCGGCCGGACGCGCTTGACGGCGGCGTAGCCCTTGTCGGACGCCCCGAGGTAGACCTCGCCCATGCCGCCGACACCGAGCAGACCGATGATGTTGAAGCTGCCGATCTCCTGCGGATCGTCCGCGCCGAGCGGCTCGGCGATCGTGCCATCCATCATCAGCAGTTCCCCGACCGCTCGCGTTCACGGGCGGGCAGGTTATCGAGCAAGTCGGGGCGAGGCAAAACGAGTTGGCGGCCGGTGCGCCCCGGCCCGCCGTACGCGTCCGGGGGAGGACCGGTCCCCGCGGTGCGTTCGTACACTGACGCGAGCCGAGCGGAGGTATGTGACATGGCGTACGGAAACTTCCCACCCCAGATGCTGCCGCCGGGCAGTCCCTCCGACCGGGTGCCCTCGGCGCCGCCGGGGACGATCTTCGTGCTGGGCCCGGAGGGCGGGTACGCCGTGCCGCCGCGCCGGTACACGCTGCTGTTCGGGCGCGACCGCGAGGACGTGCATGTGCCGGTCGGCGTCGACGACCCGACCGTCAGCCGTCGGCACGGCGTGTTCACCTGCACGGCCGCGGACGGCGACTGGTGGCTCGTCAACACCGGCAATCTCCCGATCGAACTGCCCGACGGCGTACTGATGCTCAGCGGCCACAAGCGGCTCATCGCCTCCGGGTACACCCCACTGGTCATCAACTCGTCCAAACGGCGTTCCCATCTGGTGGAGGTCCGTGTCACGGACGAGGACGACCGAAATCCCCGCTCCACGAGCGGCGCGGAGACCGTGGATCCCGAGACGGTCTACGAACTCTCCCCGCAGGAGCGGCTGGTGCTCACCGCGCTCGCCCGGCGCTACCTGGAGGGCCACGACGCCTTCCCGCTCCCGCTGGCCTGGGAGGACACCGCCCGACTGGTCAACGCCTCCCGCTACGCGACCAAGTCCTGGACCCACAAGTCGGTGGCGAACACGGTCGAGGACGTCCGCGAGCGGCTGCACCGCCGGGGCGTGCGCGGACTGCTGCGCGACGAGGTCGGCGAGCCGGTCGGCTCCACCCTCAGCGTCAACCTGATCAGGGAACTGCTGAAGACGGCGACGCTGAGCGCTCAGGACATGGAGCTGCTGGCCGACAAGGACTGAGCGGATCGCAGGCAGGTGCCCCGGCCGGACGTCGGCCGGGGCACCCGGCGTTCCTCAGCCTTCCGCCTCCCGCTCGGCCGCCGCGTTGTACGTGACCTGCATGATGCCGTCCTGGACCGCGAAGACGGCCGCCTGGTCCTGCGCGGAGCTGTGCTGGTGTGGTTGCGGCTGCTCGGGGTCGCGCCTCGTGTTCGTCACGCGGTTGTTGTCGCCTACGACGAAGGTGCCGGAGACGTCACCGGTGTGGATGTCTCCGTGGGTGGATTCAGCGGGCATGGCCGGCCTTTCTTTCGGTGGGTTCGGGGGGAGGTCAGGTTCCGCAGTCGGTCTGCAGGGCGGCCGCGGCCGAGCCCAGCGCCGAGGCCTGGGTCGACGTGTCGATCTCGCTGCCACCTCCTGGATCGCTCTCGATATCGTTCTCGAACGACTGGTACAGGCCCTGGATCTCCTGAATGGCGGTCAGCATGTCGTCGAGGTCTGATTTCACGGAGCTGTCCTGGGCTTGCGAGATGGGTCCCTGCAAGGTGGACTCGACGGAATCCAGGTCGCTGATGACGGTGCCGATGCCGGAGAGCAGCGTGCTGTCGTCGGGAGCTGTGGACGTCTCGCCCGAGTTGTAGGCGGCCATGTCACTGTTGTACGAGTCGACCGCAGCGGACACGGTGTCCGCATCGGTGCCGAACTGCCGCATCCCCGGCATCAGTTCGGGGATCCCACTCGCGCACACGGGATCGACGCTGGGCGAGGGGTCGTAGGCGGGCAGGGTGTAGTCGCTCGGGTTCGGTGTAACGACGGAGCTCGATGCGGCGGCCGTAGACGAGTTCGACTGATCGCTCGCCTGGACCATGGCACCCACGCCCACCACGGCCGCGAGGCCGAGCGCGCAGGCGAGGGCCAGTCCCGATACTCCGCCCTTGGTAACCGCCACACCGCCGGCGACGCTTCCCGCGTGGCCTGTACTCCCCACCGACGTCGTGGTGCCCCCGTGCCCCGTCGAGAGGTCGATCCGCGGAGGAGTCGGCGCGGCCGGGTGTGTGCCGGCCACGTTGACGGCGACATGCGGCTGCGCGGAGCCGCTTGAGAAGTCGACCACCGGCCTCGCCACGTGCACCGGAGCCGGCGTGACGGACGCGGCCGGCGTGGCGGACGTAGCCGACGTAGCGGTCGAGTGGGCGACAGCCTGCACGTGGGCCGCACCGTGCCCCGAAGCAACCGGCGCGACCGTGTGGGCCGGCGCCGCGGCGACCGGCGGGGCGGCGGTGGTCGCCGCCCCGCCCGGCGGCCTGGTGGGTCACCGACTGCCCGGCGACCTGATGAGCCACCGACTGCCCGTGCAGCGTGGTGAGTTCGTGCCACAGCACCTCCGCCTCCAGCACCAGGGCCGTCGCCTGCGCGACCCGCCCGATCGCCTTCAGGCGGGTGCGGGCCTCGTGCTGGAAGAACTCCTCACTCTCCTCGTCCCCCGCACTCTTCGCCGCCACCCAGCCGACACCGAGCAGGCTGCCCCAGGCGTCGAACTGCCGGGACAGCGCCAGCTTCGGGGAGGCGACACGGGCCAACTCCACGCCGAGCTGGGCGTGTCCGCTTCGCTCGGCTCGCAGCACCGCGACGTCCAGTGCCTGGAAGTGCGCCGCGACGTCGTCCGGCGTGGTGTCCCCCGCCTCGACCCAGACGGTGAACGCCCGGCAGAGCTGATCGGCGGGAAACTCCGTCCTCCGGCTGTTCAGCACGGCCTCGGCGACATCCGGCGGGCAGCTGTAACCGGTCTCCGAGGAGAGCAGCAGACCGTGCCGCACCAGACCCTCGGCGATCGAGTCGATGTCCGGCCCGCCGAGCAGATCGTGGAGGTGCCGGGCGGCCAGCTCGGCGCCCGACAGCGAGCCGAGCAGGTGCAGCAGGTCGCGCTCCTGCGGCCCGAGCTTGTTCAGCAGCGCGGGAAGCAGTTCGGGGAGGTCGTCGATGCCCGGCAGACCCTTGCCGGTCGCGGCCGACAGGGCGATGCGCCGCAGCCGGAGCGGGTTGCCGTCCACCGCGTCGCACAGCGCGGCCACGGTCGTCGCCTCGTCGGGCCGCAGTTCGCGGGCGAGCAGCGCCGTCACCAGTTCCGCCGCCGCCGGGGCGGTCAGCCCTTCGAGCCGGATCGCGTGCACGCCGTCGACCGCGGAGCGCGCTTGCGAGGTGAAGACGAACGTGGACTGCGACGCCATGTCGAAGAGCCTGCGCAGGTCATTCTCGTCGAGTGCCGCGTCGTCCAGGTAGATCCGCAGCCGCAGGGTCTTCAGATGCTCCTTCAGCACCTCCGGCGACGGCTTGTAGTTCGGTGCGTCGAAGCTGATGTCGAAGATCGCCTGCGCGAGGTCGTCGGCCGTGCGTCCGCCGGCCTCGATGTGGGCCACGCCTTCGGGCCCGCGCGGCAGTTCGCAGGCGAGGTGGCGCAGCAGCGCGCTCTTGCCGACCCCGGCCGCGCCCCAGATCTGCACCAACTGCCGTGTCTCGACGGCCTCTTGGAGTACGGTCACGTCGCGCGCCCGGCCGATCAGCGGCTCGGCGGTGGACCGCGGCAGCTGGGAGATCGGCCGGCGCATGACCGGAGCCGGCAGCGGTTCCTGCTGCACGGTGACGGTCGAGCCGTCCTCGGCGGTGATACTCAGGCTGTACACGGTGTTGCCGTTGCCCACGACCATCGTTCCGGACAGGGCGCCGGTCCGAATCCGTCCGGAAGCCTCCGGAGCACCGTTGTCGTCTGTCATCTGTTTCCCCGTCTTCTCCGAGGCCCGGGTCCAGGCACTCGGTCATGCTGGCGCCGACCCGTCGTGCGAACCCGGTGCTTTTACGTGTTCGGCGAGATCGCCGGCGATCCGGCGGGCCCGGCCGCGAGGGCGATCCGGGCGAGGTGGTCCAGGTCGAGGATGGTGATCCTGCGGTAGCCGGTCACGACCGCGCCCGACTTCCGCAGCGCGCGCAGGGCCTTGTGGATCGAGGACTCCGCCGCGCCGACCAGGGTGGCCATCTCCGGCTGTGACAGCGGGAGTTGGGCCTCGTTGCGGCCGGGAGGCCCGTAGGTGACGGCCAGGTGGTGCAGGATCCGGGCCAGCCTCCCGAGCACGTCGCAACCGGTGAAGTCGACGATCCGGCCGGTCGCCGTGCGCATCTTGGCCACCACGCTCGCGCTGACCGCGAGTCCTATGGAGGGGTGCTGTTTCGCGCACTCCAGGAGTTCGGAGCGCAGGATGTAGCGGGCCAGCACCCTGCCGCAGGCGGTCACGGTGCCGACGCGCGGCTGACCGTCGATCCCGGCGAACTCCCCGACCAGGTCCCCGGCCATCCGTACGGCCAGCAGCGCCTCGCGGCCGTCCTGTGCGAGCGCGGTGACCTTCACCATGCCGCCGAGCAGGAGCAGCGCGAAGTCCGAGGTGTCGGCCTCGCGGATGGTGATCTGACCGGCCGGGTAGACCACGCGGTGGCCGAGTCCCATGAGGATCGCGCGGTCGGTCTCGTCGACCCGGCCGAGCAGCCCGGCCGGCGGCCAGTAGGCCGCGGCCCCGCGCACCCGTGTGTTGTTCATCGGCCACACCTCTCTTCCCTCGTGCAGCCGAAACCGCACAAGCCGTATTAGTAGCCGTTCTACCCGGGGACCCCTCCTCTACGGTCTCGTCAATCATCTTGTCGACACCGAATAACAGGGACGACGGCACATCGATCTTCGAATTGCCGGTCCCCGTCGTGATCGCATCGCGGAGGAATGGTGAATCCGAGGTACGAATACCGAGCCCTGCTGGCCTGCGACATCGCGGGCTCCGCGGGCCGCGGCGAGCAGCGGCTGCAGGAGATCCGCAGAGTGCTGCGCTCCACGCTTTTCGACGCCCTGAGCATCGCGGATCTCGACCCGCGGAACTTCCTGTACGTCGACACCGGCGACGGCTGCCAACTCGTCGCGCCGGCCGCGCTGCCCAAGGCCGGACTGCTGTTCCCGCTGCTCCCGGAGCTGAACTCGCGGATCCGCGAGCACAACCGGAACACCTGCGCGGACACCCGGCTGCGGGTACGGGCGGCGGTGCACGCCGGGGAGATCCGGCTCGATCCGGACGGCACCGTCTCCGGCGCCCCCTTCGAGGCGCTGGCCCGGCTGCTCGACTCGGCCCCGCTGCGGCACGCGACCCGGGCCGGTACCGGCGGCACCCCGGTGGCCGCGATCCTCTCGCACCACTTCTACGAGGAAACGGTCGGCCACGGCTACGAGGGTCTCGACGCCGACGCCTTCACCGCGGCCGACGTCCGGGTCAAGGAGTACGCCGCGAACGCCTGGCTCTGGTACCCCGGCAGCCCCGTCGGGCCACGCGTCGATCCCGGCCGGGACACCGACTCCGGCGGGCAGCCTGCGCAGTCCGGGCCGGGAACGGTGGAGCAGCTCGTCCGGGCCACGGGAAACGGCACGGTCTTCGCCGTGCACCGGGGCGTCCAGCACATCCGCCACCACGACCGGGGTTGATCCGCGCCGATGAACGAGGAACTCGCCGAGCTGGCCGTGAGCGGCGCCACCGCTCTGGTCTCCGCCATGGGCACCGATCTCTGGCAGGAGGCGAAGACGCTGATGGGCCGCGTCCTCGCGCAGGCGCGCGGCAGCCGCCGTAACGAGCTGTCCGCGGTGCTGAACCGGCAGTCGACCGCCGCGAGGGGAGCGGTCGACGCCGGGGCAGTGCACTACTGGACCGAGGCCCTGTCCGAGCTGCTCGACCGGAATCCGGATCTCGCCCGTGACGTCATGGCCCTGGCTTCGCTACGGACCCGGGAAAGGCCGGACATCGCGATCCAGCTCAATTCCGCCACCCATTCCGGCGAG
>Ga0307516_10007985_pt1 | contig 12048 bp, 9 predicted proteins | sample 19_EM_MG_FD_203310 | JGI IMG/M metagenome (GOLD analysis project Ga0307516, IMG submission 203310) | Populus trichocarpa ectomycorrhiza microbial communities from riparian zone in the Pacific Northwest, United States - 19_EM | ecosystem: Host-associated > Plants > Roots > Unclassified | place...
TTTATATATATATATATATATATATATATATATATATATATATATATATATATATGTTTCTCTCCCCCCTTAATCATATATCATATTTTATATTTATTCTTTATTTTTTCCTCAATCTCCCTAATTTTCTCCCATTTTGTCACCAACAAAAAGAAAATAGAGAAAGTATAACAATTATAGAAAAATAAAACAAAACCATTGCATGATATTCAAAAGATAATATGCATTACAAAGTGAAAAGTAATAAAAACAAAAAAAAATGAAAATGAAAACACTAAATGATTGTGATATAATCATTTAAGGTGGTGGGTAGCAAGAGAGAAAACTAGTCATCATATCCTTCATATTACGCACATTCTCTCGAATATGATTCATCTAACTCTCAATATGCTCTAGTCGACCTTCCATCCTTGATCACCAAGAGCTTGTACCAACATCTTTTGAAGAGGAAGCTCTAGGTGGCGTCTCAAACATATCAACAAACTCAACATTACCATTGATATTCTGCCTTTTCCCCTCATCATGCTCTTCTTCAACATGAGTATCAATATAGTCTTTAGATATCTAAGCACCATATTAGTCAAGACATACCCCATCCTGGCAAGTGTCCTGATGTTATTTCCATTGCTTTTAGGTATGGATTCTTGTCTATATTGGTGAGTAAGATATCAAAATACTCAAAAACAATAGTTAAACATTACTATATGGTAAAGATTTTTGTTTTTTTTTATCATGGGCCATAATGATATTATTCATCATAATATAGGGGAGATTGATGCAACATCCTCTAATCATACAATCTATCAAACACATATTCATAAAAGTGACCTCATCATAATGCCTTTTTTTGGACAGAATATTATATGTTATTATGCAGTGAAAAATCCTAGGATGTTAGAGCAAATCCTAACTCTTAATCTTAACACCTAGTGCGAAATTTAATTGATCAGTATGTTGTGCTACGACTTTGTCATACACAAAATCTCCAATGGTTGGTATGATTATAACCTCATAAACATTAGGACCTTCTAGGAAATATATGAAGTTAAACTTCATACATAAAATCTCCAATGATTTTATTGCTTAAAATATTGCCTAAAGTATCACAGTCAAATTCAATATGCTTATTTTGCAAATGACTTACTATTTTAGGCTCCACATTGATTCACATATTTACAAAATAACATTATGATAAGCTTAAGATAGGTGAGTTTCTTCAAATGAAAAAGATTTTGCCAACCTATATAAGTAAATATTGTATCTATCCCAAAATCACTTAACATGCTTCCTAATCCTCTTTAGACAACTATAGATCGATTAGCATGAATCATTTTATCCAACTTGTTGTCTCAAAATCTAAACCAAATAAAATTTCAAAAAGCTATTGTTCATCCTGTAGCTAACCCTCTTTTTCTTTGTTTCAATTGATCGGCTGATTGAATTGGTATGATGAATCGGTTGACCGGTTCATCCTAGATCTGCATTGTTAGAGAGTTTTACAGTAAAACATATTTTTCATGCTAAAAGGGGTATAGTTTTTTTTTATATCATTTAAACATATCCAACTTATTTCCAATAATGTATTCACACAAGCATAAGACCTTGAATGTCATTAGCATGTATAAAGCCTAGATTCCTTATAATTTCATAAAAGGAATCCTTACCTAAAGGCTATGTAAAAACATTTACAAGTTGATGTTCTGTGCTAACAAAATCAAGTATAATGTCACCTTTCAACATGTGATCTCTTAGAAAGTGATGTCTCACTTAAATATGTTTTGTAAGTGGGTGTTGTATAGGGTTCTTAGATAGATTTATAGTACCTGTGTTATTACACATGACAAGAACATGATCAAAATTTAGTCAAGTCTTTTAAAGTTTGTTTCATCTATAAAATCTGAGCACAACAACTACCCGCCACAATATATTCCGCTTTAGTTGTTGATAGAGCTACTAAGTTTTGTATATTGCTAGCTCAAGATACTAGTGATGATCCTAAAAAGTGAAATGTTCCACTAGTATTCTTTTTATCAACTTTACACCCAACAAAATCTGCATCCAAATAGCTAATCAAATTCAACTCGCTTCTTTTCGAATAACACATCATTAAGTCATTGTACCATGTAAATATCTAAAAATGAATTAAACAACAGCTACATGGGATTCTTTAGGATATGCTTGAAAATGTGAGCATAGACAAACACAAAACATAATATTGGGTCTACTTGTAGTTAAATACAAGAGTGAGCCAATCATACTTTGATATTTGGTGATGTCTATATTCTTACCATTTTCATCCATATCAAGCTTGATTGATGTTCCCATAAACATGTCAGCTTCTTTGACATGTTTCATCCCAAATCTTTTTATTAGATCTTTAATACACGTGCTTTGGTTGATGAAAATTTCATCGTTTATTTGCTTGATTTGCAATCCAAGAAAAAAGTTCAATTCTCTCATCATGCTCATTTCGAATTCATCTTGCATGCATTTTGTAAATTTCTTACAAAGAGATTTGTTAATAGCATCGAATATAATATGATCAACATATATTTGTACAAACAATATATCTCTACCTTTTCTCTTTGTGATGAGGGTGGTGTCAATTTTATCAATATTGAAATCATTTTCAATAAGAAAAATCTTTCATTTATCATACCGTGCTCTTGGTGCTTGTTTTATGCCATATAAAACCTTCTTAAGTTTAAAAACATGATCGGAAAAATGAAAGTTTTCTAAACCATGAGGTTGTTCAACATATACCTCTCCTATAATAAAACTATTTAAATATGTACTTTTGACATCCATTTGAAAAGGTGTAAAATTGGAATGAAATGCAAAAGCTAAAAGCATTCTTATGGTATCTAGTCTAACTATGAGTGCAAAGGTTTCTTCATAATCAATACCTTCTTCTTGATTATAACCTTTGAAGAATAATCTAGCTTTGTTTCTCATTATTGTCCCATGTTCATCAACTTTGTTCATAAAAACCCATTTTGTTCCTATGATGGATTGATTTTTAGATCTAGGGACTAGTTCCCAAACATCATTCGTTTCAAATTGGTTTAGCTCATATTGCATGGTTAAAATCCAATTAGCATCCTTCTCAGCTTCTAGGAAAGATTTAGGCTCTATATGCGAAATAAATATACAATGCTCATTAATATTCCTATGAGATACCCTAGTCTTGGTTCCTTCAAATAGATTACCAATAATTAAGTCAAGAGGATGGGAGCTTACATACCTTAGCTCTTTTGGTGGTACAAAAGAGTTGCTTACCATTTCTTATTGATGGTTTGTGCTTGGTTGATATGTGTTTATTTCTTCATTGTTGTTCTCTATAGATGTCTTATCATTAAGAATTAATTGTTGAACACTTTCATTTATGTCATCTAGAATCTCATTAATTTTATCATTTTAAGTTTCCTCAAAAGCGACATGCATAGATTCTTCAAGACAAAGTATTCTATTATTATAAATTCTATAAGCTTTCCTAGAGGAGGAATATCCAAAAAAAAAAATACCAACATTGGATTTTGAATCAAACTTGTCCAAGTTATCCTTAATGTCAAGAATAAAACATTTTGAACCAAAAACGTTAAATTATGAGATGTTAGGTTTTTTTCCTCTTCAAAACTCATAAGGAGTCTTTTTCAACTCTAGTCTCAAGGTAATATGATTTAAAACATAGCAAAAAGTATTTATGACTTCCACCCAAAAACATCTAGAGGTATTAAATTCATTTAACATTGGTCTTACCATTTCTTAAAGAGACCAATTTTTCCTTTCCATAACCTCATTTACTTAAGGAGTGAGTTGAAAAGTTATGGTGGTATCCTTTTTTTTTGCAAAACATTTCAAAAAAATCACTTATAAATTCACCATCATGATCACTTTTTATGTTTATGATTGAAAAACCCTTTTTAATTTCAACTTTCTTTGAAAACTTTACAAATTCATAAATAGTTTCATCTTTTAATTTTAAAAACAAAACTCATATATATCTTGTAAAGTCATCTACAATCACAAACACATATCTATATCCGTTTATGCTTCTAGCTCTAGTTGGTCCAAATAGATCTATGTGTAGCTATTCTAAAGGTCTGTCAATAGAAATGTGGTGCTTACTCTTAAAAGATGTTTTCAGTTGTTTACCTATTTGGCAAGTATCACATAATTTTTTATTTTTGAATGCAATATGAGGGAGTCCTTTAGTAAGCTCATTTTTTACAAGTTTAGAAAAAAATACTCGTGCTTATATGACCTAATTTTATATGCCAAAGAAAATTATCATTAATGCTAGCAATAAGACAACTTTCTATCCTAATGCATGCATCAATTTTAATCTTATAAACATTTTCTTTTCTATTACCAATAAATAAAACTTTATCATTTTCAAGGATTAAGCAACATGCATGGTTAAACATGATTTTGTAGCCTTTATCACACAATTGACTAATACTTAGCAAATTATGTTTTACCATTTACAAGAAACACATTTTCTATTAAAGGAGAGGACTTATTTTCAATATTGTCAACTCCAATGATATTTCCTTTTGAGTTGTCTCCAAAAGTTATTTTTCCACCATTGATCTTTGTAATGCTTTAAAATAATAAATCATATGCGGTTATATTTCTTGAACAAGCACTATCCAAGAATCAGTCCCTATATTCCTTTAATTCCTGCACATATAAAAACAAGATGAGGTTTTTGGTACTTATACCTTCTTGGGTTTTTTGTGGTTAGTGGTGGTTCATTTTGGAACCCAAGTCATATAAATAACTTTGTCCTTTTTTATAGGACATGCATAAATCAAGTGACCATTGCTTCTACAATAATTGCATGTTTGATTTGGGTCATGTGATTGTTTGGCTTAAAAAAAGTTATTTAAATATATTTTATTCTTCTTAGGTTGATAGCCTAATCATCTTATGTTGAAGACACATCTCTGACTAGCTAGAATGGTTTCTAAGTTTTTAGAACCTTGAGTAAATTTAGCTAGTGTAATCTTCAACCTATCAACCTTTTCCTTTAAAGCTTTATTTTCCTCTTCAAGTTGGTTCATCTTATCATAATCTTCAACTATAATGCATGCTTTCTTTTCTAATGTATTTTTCTTAACAAGTAAACATGCATGGTTCTTTTTTAATAAACTATACTTAGAACCTAACTTTTAGTATTCATCATACAATGTCTCAAATGCATTATGCAATTTATTATAAGAGACATCAGATTCATCATCCGAAAAAAGTTCCTCATTATCATTTTCAATTACCATGAAACAACATTTGCAACATGCTATTCTTCATCACTTGAACTAGAATCCGAGTCATCACTCCATATTGCTTTCATAGCTTGTTTGTGACGATGTTTCTTCTTCTTGTTTTGAAGAAGAGGACAATCAACTTTTATATGTCCCGTCTAATTGCACTTGTAACATCTAAGTGTCTCTTAGCTAGATTCTTTCTTATTTCCATCCTTCTTAAAGTTTGGGAATTTTCTATTTATTTGCTTCTTTCTTAGGAAGTTTTGGAATTATCTATGAGGACAATCAACTTTTATGTGTCCCATCTCATTGCACTTGTAACATCTAAGTGTCTCTTTGCTAGATTCTTTCTTATTTCCTTGCTTCTTTCTTAGGAAGTTTTAGAATTATCTATGATTAGTGCGATGTCCTCCTCCACTTCTTTTTTATCATCATCATCATCACTATCAACATGGTGTACGGTTTTGAATGCCAAAATCTTATTTGGCATCTCTTCTAGTTCTTGCTTTTCCATGATGATTTTATGAGTCATTAGTAAACCGATGAGCTTTTCCAATGAAAGTTTGGTGAGATTCTTAGCTTCTCGGATTTTCATCACCTTTGCTTCCCAAGTCTTTAGCAAGGACCTCATAATTTTGCTCATAATATCGACATTAGTATAAGTCCTACTAAAAGCATCCAAACTATTAGTGATAATTGTTATTCTTGTAAACATACTACTTATGGATTCATTTGGAAACAAATTTGAATAACTTATATTGATGTATAAGCATATCAATTTTGAATTCTTTAACTTGATTATTACCTTCATGAGTTAATTCTAAAGTATGCCATATATCCTGTAATAACCCAATTTTGGATTCTCCAAAATTTTCTTGAATGTCATTTTATTTCTATTTTTATTCATAAAAATCCAAAAAAATTAAGAAAAAAGTTTAAAATTCAAAAATATATTATCTCGGGTCAACCACCTTTTTCCATAAAAAACGAGTCCACCAGATCCATACAAGTCAAACTGTGTCGACCAGGGTAAAAAAATAGTTTTGGGCCATTTTGGGTGAAAACCATCATTTTCGATCAAAACCGAGTCCACCGAGTCAATACGTGTCAAACCATGTTGACCGAGATAAAACAAAATGAGTTGCAGGCCATTTGGGGGTCAAAATTGTTATTCTCAATCAAAACCCGGTCCACTAGGTTGATACTGGTCAAAAAATATTTTTGGTGTTTCAAATTAATTTTTCGGTAATTAAAATTGATTTTTAGCGGTTGAAATGAGCTTTTTTTAATATTGATTTGAGTTTTTAGTTTTACCTATATAAATATTTATTATTATATATAATAAAACAAAATCAATAATACATAAGTTTTTATTGTAGTAATTGGTGCAGTTGGGGCGGTTAAATGTTTTTTTAAGGAGAGAGCCGTGTCTCCTAGTTATAATTTTTCATGTCCCCTTAGCATTGCCTATGAAAGCCAATGAAAATTCACAGAAGAAAGATGAAGGAAAGAGGTAGAGAGGAGAAGATAAGAAGTGAATATAAATAGTAATACTATTCATATTTTTTCTAGTTTTTCTTCTCACGAGTAAGATATTAATTTTTTAAAAAACAATTAGAAAAATACAATAAATATTTTAATCATTAGATCTAATAGTATTTAATTCTGAGCCTTTAATTGGATCTAATATAATACAGCTTACCACACTGAATTAAAACCCAAATCTATCTCCGCCTTTGAAAAGATCTATCTTTGATCCTATCTTGCCACGTCACCGAGTGCACCAAACATACAGTATAGCTTATCACACCACAGTTAATATCTGTCAATCAGGACCGTAACATCAAGCCAATCATAGCCAAAGGATTAAATCAGAAGTGATCAAGCGGTCCACAGGCGTCTGGTTCACCGACTCACCATGTCGCGTCTGCACCATAGCAAATCTCAGAGATTCTCTCTCCTCTCGTTGGCGACACTCTCTCTCTCTCTCTACACGGATCTCCCAACTCCGACCATCTTAAGACGTCATCTCACCATATAAAGGTTCATTTCCTCCTAACGATCAAACCCCAGACGGGTTTCATCACCTTCACCGCAGCATCATGCCGGGAAAAGGTCGCGACGTCTTCGGCCAACCGAAGCTTCAAGCCGCTGATTCTCAGCTATCAACAGCTAGTACGACCACCATCATCAGAATCCTCTCCCCTGTATCTACCAGAATCTTCCTTCTTTTGTCCGTAATTTGGCCGAATAATTTCACCCCTCCAATAGTGCCCGCGCGTGAGCTACACACGCCACCAAGGGTATTTTCATAATTTCCTGAGAAGATCAACGGTATTTCAGTCTTTTACTTATATAGTGACACTCAGGTAATTTTGGGGATTCCTAGTGGTATTTTATTTATTTTTTATATAAGTATTTGTAAAATTTTCTTTGTATTTTGTAAAATACCCGAAATAAATATAAAAAAGAATAACGACGCGAGTCCAACACCCATCTTATCCCGTCATCGTTTGCGGGTCCAAAGCCCAATTCTCAAGTATGGGTTATGCCCATTTTTTAGCGATACCAACATAATCTTCCTTTTTAGAAATGAACATTGTTTGTCGACACATCTCTTTTTTACAAAAAAAAGAAGATCTATGTCAAAAGTTTAAAAACAAAATATGAATTATGTCCATTGTTTCTTTTTGTAACTCAGACGTAGCTCTCATTTTTTGGGTTAAATGTCAACATTTTAGACGAGTCTTCTATTTTCAGGGACTAATGTAATTTTTTAACGTGTCATCTATTTTTAGGGATCGACATTAACCATCTTTAAAAACAAATTGCAAATAAACTCAAAATATTATAGGATTTGAATAAATAAACAAATAAAACACAAATAAGGGTAACCTTTCTCTTGAAAGGATGTTTTAAGGGTGGTGTTTACCTTCCCTTAATCATAACTAACCAAGTACCTAAATCTCTAGAACCAGTGTCTAATTTAGGATTTCTAGTTCCCTCAAATTACTAGATGGAGACTCTAATAAAATCTTTATTTCCCCCAATTAATCTTTTTTTATTAATAAAACAAAGTGGAGCTGCTGCGTGACGTCGTGTATCAATATATCCCTAGCTTTTTTACAAGATGATATTATATTAAACTCACTTCTATTCAAGGCACAATACAAAGTGTTCATAGCTTTATCATCCATAGAAAAAAACTTCTTACCATCGTCGGTATACTCATTTCTAGGTTTAGAAATCATTATATCATTTTCAATCTTAGTAGGCTTGTGAGATCCATTTTCAATAGATTGACATAAATCATAATCAACATATTGAAGATATATAATTATCCTAACTTTCCAATAGACATAGTCATTACCATTAAAGAAAGGTGTTCTAGAGGTTGATTGGAAATAATGCAATTAACTCAATTAAACACAATAAACACAATTAACCAATAATTTAATTAAAGTGCTTAAAGTAAAAAGTATAGGGATAGAAATTGCAAACTTGGTTTTTAACGTGGTTCGGCAAGCCTACATCCACACCTCAAACACCAAATCAGTCTTAATTATTGTATTCTTTACTAGTCCAAACCAAATATTACAATGTCCTTGATGAATCCTCACGAAACCCTTTTTCACCATTTAAAGAAATATCCTCTTTAATATTTTTCACCTTGGTGAGGAACCTCACCAATGACCAAGAGTTTTTCACTTAAACTCTTGAAGGATTACAATTATTTAAAATATAAAAACACTCACTCAAAGAGTAGATAATATAATTGAAGCTTTTATCTCTATATCTTACTCAATAACACTTAGAATGTATGAGTGTAGTTAGTACGAGAATTCATACTATTGTGTAAAAATATGGAGGTTCTAATGCATAAATATGAGTATGATTTAAGATTAATGATTTGAATTTGTTTTTGCTCTTTAAATGGCTTATATATATATAGTTAAATTATGTAGTAAATTATTCAATTAGCAAGCTATATAATTGATTCTAGCAAAGAGTAGTTGTTCATAGCCATTATTGTTTATTTGACAACTTAAGCGGTCGACCGGTTCAAATTGGTCAAGCCAATCATTCGATCGATTCTTGCAAATTTCCAGGTCTTCATCACGTATGAATAAACGATCGACCGATTAAATTGGTATCACTAAATGGTTGACCGGTTTATATAGAATTCTAGATTTATTCTTCACTTGCTTTGCATCTTGGACTTGTTGATTGACGTCTTCATTCAATACCTCATGCTTGTTGATGTGATTTTCATATAAACTTGTTTAAACTTAATCTTATACAAGCATATCATTAGTCCATTAATATTTAATTGTTATCATTATAATGCATACAATATTAATATATGACCCAAAGGTCAACAAATAGCTTAATCATATTCATATATATACAACTTTACTTTATAGTTTAAACATCTTATGAGGTATTTACACTTGCAATGATAGCTAGAGAGGTTCTAATTGAGATGTGTGCATTCACTACTGTGATTGAATACAAAGTATTTTCAAGTAGTCCATTGTGGTTAAGTAAAACTAGAGATATGATGATTTGATGTCGTAGATGAGACAAATGGGCAGAGAGTGTTATATGGAAAGTGTCGTAGATGTCAATGCAGGATTGTGTTCTTTAATGAATTTGGTGACACACCCTACCCTAGCCATCTTTTGAAGCAAGTCTTAACATTGCATGACAACCTTTTTAAGTCACAGGTAGGGTAGGGGAGGAAGAACTCTATCTTTTCTATATACATATTTCTTTCTAGAAAAGTCTTCTTTCAAACAAACAAAATCCTGACCAATAACATATTTATTTGAAAACACTGGTTATGATGGATACACGCAGTAAAACTTATATGCCGTCCATAAACAATATAAAATTCTCATTCATGAGTCTCAAAATCCAAGATGCTTAAGAATAAGATTGATGTATTAGATAATTGATTAATCTTTTAGTTCAAGCAATTTAATTTATTCTCCCTAGCCAATGTATCTAGTGGCTTGATATGGAAAGCCCAAGTGAGTGGTAGCTAGTGGTGCCTAGTAAGCCAATGTGGTTGATAGCTGGTACCTGCAATAGGTCTCATTTGATGGATGTAGGGACTTTCATATGCTTAAGTCAAGAACTTTATAGAGAGAGAAAGTGCAATGATATTTTAAAGAGATAGGCTTTGAAAATATATATGTTAAAAGTGTTAAGAATGAAGAGATTGTGAACCTTAAGTTTGAAGGATTCATGTTGTATTTATAACCTATAAGTTTTGTCATTTTGTGAAGAGGAGCTGAAGTGTAATTTTACTCTTATGATATTTTGAGTTGTATTTTACTCAAATTAATATATATTGGATCAATATAAAATACTGAGGGATCCACGCGGAGTTCTGGAAAAAATTCTCAATAGAGTTTTGGGCTCGGATAAGGTGCCTGAACACATTAGAGGAGAGAGATGAGTCCAAACACACTACTTGAACCCAAGCAAGTTAGGCTCGTGACTGGTAGCCCGAGCCCACGGGGATGTTAGGGTGCACGCCCAGCATCTTGGTGCTGGGCAGCATGCCCAACATCAATTGGGGGTGTCAAGCCCAATACCAAATGGGTAGCACACCTAGTAAGGTCAGACGTGTCATGCCCAGCATGCTGGACGTATGCCAAAATGGTGGGCTTGAGTTTCCATGTCCGAGCTCGGGCGTACGCCTAGTATGGGCTCAGGCTTCCATGCCTGAGCCCATGCACATTGGTAGTATTTTGGGTTCGGGTATGGTATCCTAAGTCCGTGAGAATATTTTTGGAACTTCTTAAGGTTTTTTTTAGGTCTTTTAGGAGTTTTTTAAGCCCGTTAAATTTAGATTCATCAATCATGAATCATTTTTTCTTAACTTTAAATTCTATGCCAATGTAGGGTTCTACAAGGTAAAGTTTTGCTAGACTGTTCTATAATCTTGTCAACCTCATCTAGACACAATTCAATATTTTTCGAGAGCTCATCATATGCTAGCTCATGATGTTCATCATAATTTTCATCTTGAAAACACCTCTATTTCGTTTGATTACAAATGTTGTCCATTGGACTTTAAAAATTCAGACAAGTTAGTCATTCATCTATTCATCAACTATATATAAAAACAAACTAAAATGATTCCATTTCCTCTGGAGTAACAAAATCTATGATTACAATCTAGCCTGATTATTTCATTTAGAGATTTTTATTCTTTTTTATTTCTAATAAACAAATAAAAAAAGTAAAGAGATTTTTTAAATAGATTCTTTTAAAAATAAAAATAAAATTCTCGATAAATCGACTATTCAATCTTCCTAGTCCAACAAGTTTCTTTCAAACTATTTTAAAAAGTAATTCAATGATGTGACAAGTTAAATTATTATCTAATTAACCTAATTTAAATAAGATTTTTTAAAAAAAATTCAAAACAACACCATTTGAATTTTTTCTTTTAAAATAAAACTAGAGTAACCTGCTTATTCATGAATATACTTGGCAAATCCACGTTCGGCATCGTAAAACCTCTTATAACTATGACCAGCATAAACAGTAAAATGTTTTTACTAACAACCCGACTGCAGAGTGTTTCCAATTTTTTTTTCTTTATTATTTACTGGGCTAGGCTTATTGGGCCCGCTATCTCCTTCAGTTTTAATTTCACTGGCCTTGGCCCACCCCATCCAAAAAGAAAAGGAAATATTTCAATATCACTTCCATTACCTTAAATTAATTTTTTTCCTGTTACTTGACAGTGAAGAATATCATCCAA
>Ga0307516_10007986_pt1 | contig 12047 bp, 7 predicted proteins | sample 19_EM_MG_FD_203310 | JGI IMG/M metagenome (GOLD analysis project Ga0307516, IMG submission 203310) | Populus trichocarpa ectomycorrhiza microbial communities from riparian zone in the Pacific Northwest, United States - 19_EM | ecosystem: Host-associated > Plants > Roots > Unclassified | place...
TTCTCCATCGTAGCATTCCATGGATTTGTGCATGAGATTATGATCTTAATATCTTTATATTATGAAATATATTTTGGTAGAATCTTTCTTCAACTCCTTATAAAAACCCGATGACCCGAATGCATATTTAAGACCCGAATACGAGAACCCCTGGTCTCATCAAATCATTTTCAAAGTAAAGCAATTCAAAAAATGAACCATCAAAGAATAAATAATACACTTTAGATGATGACTATTCTTAATTTTTATTTTCATAAAAAATACTGTAAAAATTTATAATATAAAAAATATATTTTTTTAATATTAATAATAATTGTTTTTCAAATTTATTAATTATTTTATTAATAATATTAAATATAATAAAAATAATAATATTTATAACACAAATCATAATATTTTTAATATTCATACTATTAATTATAATAAAAATAATAATATTAATAACACAAATAATATTATTTTTTATATGAATATTTAGAATTATAATAAAAATCATAATATTTATCACAAATAATTATATTAAGAATCCCAAGGGTAATTATAACACAAATAATAATATTTTTGATATGAACACTTTGAGTTATAAGAGAAATAATAATATTTGTAACACACATTATTATATTAAGAAAACCAAAAGAATATTTATAACACAAATTATTTGGGTCTCACGAGGACCCAAGCGAATTGGGTCATGAGGTAGGACCCATTAGACTTGGGTCCTACGCAGGACACATTGCCATTAGGTCCTGTGCTGGACCAATTGCATTGGGTCCATCACAGGACCTGGTCGTGTCCAGACCTAACGTGGGGTTGGGTGTGGACGCGTCCATGGCCAACATGGAGTTGGACGCGGTTGCATCCAGACCTAACATGGGGTTGAGCGTGAATGCATCTAGGTCCAACATGGAGGTGGACCTGGACACGTCCACACCCAACCAGGTTATTAGGCTCGGGGCGTGTTCGGACCCAAGTTGGGTGGTCTTTGGGCAGTGGACGGACCCAAGTTGGTTGGGGCGTTGTTCGGACTCAGAGGGTGGGTCAATGCCTGGTCCCATGGGGGTGGGGTCCTTGACCTCACCAAACAAGCTTGGGGTTTGGGTCCGTGGCCGGACCCAAGGGGGTTGGGTCCATGCCGGACCCAAGCAGGGTGGGGGTATGGGTCCGTCATTGCCCAGAACCAAGGGGTGATGGGCGTTGTGTCTGCCTGTGCGCCTTGGACATGCCAGCCCCAGCACCACGTGTGCGCTTGGGTGTGCCCTGCGCACAACCAGGGCAGCCTTAGCGACATGTGTCACCACGTGGGGCGCATAACCTAAGCAAATTGAGTCCTGACGAAGGCCTATTACCATTGGGTCTTGACGCAGGACCATTTGAAGGGTAAAAGTATAAATTATTGTTCTTATTATTATTATTGTCATTAATACATTTGAAATAAAATATTATTACCACTAAAGAAAAACTATATAGTTTATTTGAAGGATAAAATTAAAAATTATTATTATTATTATTATTATTATTATTATTATTAATTGTGCCATTAATATTATCATTTTTATTATTATTGAAGGTATTAATATTAAAAAACTATTATTTGTGTTATAAATATTACTATTTCTATTATAGTTCAAAGCATTAATATAAAAAATATTATTATTTGTTGAATATTATTATTTGCGGTACAAATATTTTTATTTTTATTATAATTGAAAGTAATAATATTTATATTATTTGTGGTACAAAGATTATTATTTTTATTATCATTGAAAGTATTAATACTAAAAATAGTATTATTTATAAATATTATTATTTGCGGTACAAATATTTTTTTTATTCTTATAATGAAAGTAATAATATTAAAAATAGTATTATTGGTGTTCTGAATATTATGATTTTTATTATAATTCAAATGGTCTAACCCAGCGCATAGGCAGGGCAGCCCAAATGCCAGGTCTTGCCATGTGGCGCGCGGGTGTGGCCCGGCGCAAGCGCAGGCAGCCCAAGTGTCGAGTGTCCCCATGTGGAGGCGCGGGCCTGGCTCATGTCCAGGGCAAGGGTAAGCCAGCCCTAGTGCCATGTGGCGCTTAGGTCTAACCCAACGCAAGGGCAGGTCAGCCCAAGCGCCAAGTGTCCTCACATGGGGGCGCGAGCCTTGCTGACACCCAGGGCAGCCCCACCAAAACTTGAAGTGATCCTTTTCTTCCCAACCATCCATTCAATGTCAAATGCATCCCAGTGAAAAGACAACCCTTCCCCTCCCCCGCTACCCTTGCAACTCTTTGTTGTAAGGGATGAGTTGCCAATACACTACTCCAATCTACAGTTGTTTGAGTCTAGGTAAATAGTAAGAGGGACGCTGAGCCCGTTTAATATATTGTATAATTTGAAGAAAAAATAAAAATTATTCTAAAACTCTCTAATACTTAGACATTGATTTCATGACTGCATAGTACTTAAACAACAGTTTTATGGCTCTACCATTATTTGTCTAGAAAAGAACCCTCCCTCGTCAAAGAAAAAGAGGAAAATTAAGAGAGATATTTCCATTCTCTACATTCTCTAAGATTAGGGATCCCCTTGTACATGCATACAAACTTCTGGTTTTAGATAAATTTTATGACAATCAAGTTCTTAAAGAGTTTTTTTAACCCAAGAACCTCCATTCTTGTATAATTTATAGAATGTATTTTTAGAATATATTTTTTATTTAATAATATGATAATAAAATAGATATTCATAGAAAAGATAATGAAAAGATTATGGAATAAATAAAAAAATAAAAAAAATCATGTATTGATATTTTTACTCACCTATATAAAAACAAAATATAAGAATAGTAAATTTTACAAATTTATATAAAACATTTGCATTAAGAAAATGAAAAATAGATATTTTATTCTTATTCAATATTAATGAGAAAATTATTTTAAATTTTTTGCACTAATACATAATTATTAATAAAGCAATCACTAATATCATTATAAGAAAGCTATTATCTTCTTAAACACAATGATATAATTGGATAATTCCTTGTATATTATTTTAATAAATTGATTTAAAGAGTTTTTTCGTCAAAAAGAAAAAAGAAATAAAGGGATATGTTAGAAAAATCCAGCCCAAGAAAAAAAAGTCTAGGCGCATATGAGTTTGGAAGGCTTGGCTTATGTGTCTGACTTTGTTTTTAACACGTGACGACACAAGTCTAGGCATACAACGTATTGTCTTCTAAATAAAGTTCTAGCCACCTCTGGTAATTGAAAAATCTAGGTATAAGTTTTTTCTATCAAAACAATTTAAATTTCAATTTTTTTTCACTTAAAAATACCTCCAAGAACTTTTATAAAACCATTTCCTACCCCAAACTATAATCACTCTAAAACAAAAAATCCATCCAAATCAAAAACAACTTTACGAGTCTCGATCTATTTTTCTTACAACATGTTCAAAGAACAACACTACCTTCATTGAACTATCTATCCAAGAAAAATCAATTGACACCAAAATCAATTCTTTTTATGATTGAAATATGACCAACCAAACACTTTCTCTCTTATCTCTCTTTATTCAACAACTTTTTCCCCTCTAAAATTTTAATGATTGAAACTTAAAACAAATGAAGTTCAGGATTGAAATGTAAAAGCCTCAATGATATTGAAACTAAAAGTTTTGATGATTTTAGTTTTTTTATGGATTAGAATCAACCATCAAAATTTGATAAGGAAGAAACTCAAGATGTTATTAAGCTTGAGGTTTGTAAAAATCCTAAAACTTCTATAAGTTGGAACTACAAGGATTCACTCATGAAAGTAAATGGACCAACCTATTGTTGATAGCCAATAATCAATTATTCAAAGTTGATGCTTGAAGAATTTCAAGGTAGTTTTGGTGTTGTCAATAAAAATGTATTGCTAAAAAACAACATCCTAGTTGTTATAAATGAAAATAATGTTATGCTGGATTTTGAATTCAATACTCGATTAAGAAATCTATGCCTGCCACATGTAGTAAAGAATGAGAAAGACTTGGGTTGGCCAATAAGAAAAAGCATTATCTTTAGTGTTGCACATAACTTGGAGTATCTGTATAATCATATTGATAATAGGTATTATATTTCTAATAAAAAGGTTGAGCATGTAAAGGGTTGGTAAATTTTGATTAGACATCTATAAGATTAAAGTGAGAGAAGTTTGAACTCGAAGACGAGTTCTCTCTAATTCAGGGAGACTAATGCAAGAGATTTTTTTCTAATGCACAACATTATGTTAATAGATATACATTTTAATTTGATTGTTGAATCAGGTTAAGATTTTGCTAGGAAATTCTAGAGGCCCTATTTCCTATAAGGTTAAAATCTTATAGCCATCTAAGGTCAGAAAGACATTCAAATAAGGCCCATAAGTTATTGTTCAGAAATTACCATATTTTTCAAGTTGATTTATAACTATTTTTCCTTTTTGGTTTAGAACATTTTTTTCAGCTTTACTTAGAATTTTTTTTTCTAATGTATAAGCTACCTAGTATAGTATAGCTGCACCCCCCTATGCCTTCTCTCTCTCTCTCTCTCTATATATATATATATATATATTATCTCTAGGCTCTACTCTCTACTGACTGAATTTGATTGATGTTTAAAAGACTTCCTTGTTATAAAACCTCAAAAAATATGAACTAAGAAATTTAAAAAGAAAGAAAAAGGAAGATGTTGTTTCAAGTAGGAGGACAAGGGACACATCTCATCTTCTTCGAGATGGCTACCTCTCAACAACTTCTCACATGTCCACATCTATTGTTTTATGTATAAGTGTTTGCCAACTTAATTTTTCAAGTTTTTAAGGATACGAAACTTATGTTTTTATGACCCACTTGAGATTTTCATTTGGTTTTCTCTTAGTTCTCTCATTTTTATTTGAATTTGGAAAATTCATGTGTTCAAACCACTAGCTGCACAATGCATGCCTATGGTTAGATAGTAAATATGGCTACCAATTTGGTATTTAACCTGGAAGTGGTGGGTGAAGTTGGTTCCTAGGAGGATTAGGCAATTAGTCTCAAGAACTCTATCTAACTTGAGTTCTTTCTTTGTTGGATGTCGCTCCATGTTAAAAGGAAGAGCTTATTAAAGTTATTGAAGACATTGATGAAAATATTGTTATTACTAATGGAGTTGATATTGGGTCCATTTAATTAATATTTTTTTATTATAGGCCCTGGTTTTTTAGTAGTGTTTGTTGAATCTTGAAACTTGACAAGCAGAAATATGTTTTCATTGCTTCATCTGGGGTTAACTACCTTTCCTTTCATTTAGAGATTCAAATGGAACAATTTAGGCAGATATGGGAAATGTTGGGAAGTTTGAAGGCTCTAATGGTATTGGATCTCCATACTTCAATAAAAAAAAACCAACCTAGACCAAACTGAACAAATTCGGTTTGAACCAATTTTTTATTTGGTTTGGGTCAATTTTTTTATAAACTAAAAAATCTGATTCGGTTGGATTTCAGATTTTTTGGCATAAACCAAACCAAACCAAACCGAACTATGAACACATCTAACTTTATTAAAATTGACATTAATTAGAACTGTTAAGACTGATAAATATTATGTTCTTTTTTTATATAAAAAAAACCAGTTGTTCTTATAAATTAAGGTATGAAGGATAATTGAAACTAATATGTAGGCGATTATTAGATGACATGTGCACTAAAGTAACATGTATGAGGATTCCATATGGAGATATTACTTATGTTTATGGAAGACTCACATGATATTTGTTTAAGTAATTCTTAGACTTGAGATCACTAAATTATCTTATATAGAGAATTATGTGTTTTGATCATGACTACACGTTATTGAGAAATGGGTAAATATTAGGTACAATATAAATTATATGAAAAAAGGTATTTGAGTGATTAATAGAGGATTCATCATCCTAGGTGAATTATGAAAAATATTTCATATGTTCTCGAATAATATTGATTGTGAAATATTTGTTCATGGTGGAATGAGATTTGAAAATGATTTCAAATCTTATTCAAAGAACCAATGACTATAGTATTGAAAAGAAATGTGATTTGACAAAACAGACACACTTCATACTCAAATATCTAAATTAGAACATTCATCATCATGGGATAACAATTACACCAATAAACATCACTGAAAGGTTAAGTAAAATCATATATAACTTTTCTAATATTTGAAGTATTAGGACTATGGTAAATGTTGTTTTGATTAGGATTATGATTTATATTTAAACCAATATTTTAGGAATTATTGGTAAGAAATTAAACTAGGATGATTTATCAAGTGAGACTTAAAAGTAAATGAGTTTTTAAAATGAAGGATAAAAATGTAATTAGTACAATGAATTTATAATTTTAGAACTAGAAAAATCAAGTAGGGACTTGATTGCAAGAATTTCTAAAACTATATATATATATATATATTCAAGAATTAATAGAGTTATCATATTTTTCCTATAAGTAGAATAATATATTGATCAAAGAGACACACCTAAAAACACATAAAAGAAATCAATTTAAATCATAACAATCATTATCTTCTAGGAGACTTCTGATTTGGTGATTTATGTGGATTACTATTAGAGACCAAATAATTGGATGATTTATGATAACCCAGCCTTAAATAGCTAAACAAACCCTAGAAACTAAATTTGATATTTAGGTAATCTTCGATAAAACCCTAAACAACCCTACGTTGTTTGACAAGATCTTTGGGACTCTTGAAAAAAATTAAAATTATTGTTATTGCTATTTTTATATGTTATGGGAAAACCAACAATTTGATGCTAACAAATTGACTAGACTAAACTTTTTAAACTAGTACCAAAATGTAAGAATTGTTCTTAAGCAAAAATAGAAGTTTATATGTTATTTAAAATTTGATTCCTTTTGTACTTGATGATATTGATGATGAAATAAAAAATGAATATCAATGTCATATTGACGATAATGAACAAGTTACATGTTTGATGTTAGCTAAACTTCAAAGGTAACATGATAATATAGATGGCAATACTATACTTATGCATCTTAAAAAGTTGTTTGATGTGGCTAATAAGATTAAGAGATATGTGACCTCTTAGAAATTATTGTACTTCATGATTATAGAAGGTTTCTCTATGAACACCCACATTCTAAAAATGTTTGGTTATATTAAAAAATTAGGCTAATTGAGCTTTATCATAAACCTGAGTTAAATATTGATTTGGTTTTGTAGTCCTTACTTTAAAGCTTTTTTAGTTCATTATAAACTATCACATGAATAAGTTGGATGGTTTGTTACAATAATTGTTTAATATGCTTAAAATTGATAAAAGGGCCTTTAAGAAGGAAACATATTTTGTTCCCCTACTCTAGTCTTCTAAAAAGCATAAGAAGAAGAATAAGAAAAATAAGGGTTTTGTCTTTATAGTATAGAAGCCTATTAGGAGCATAAAAAAATACAATGGTGTTTGTCATCATTATGGAAAAAAATCCACTCGAGGAGAAACTACAAAAAGTATCTTACAACTTTGAAAGCTAATTAGCTAACCAAAGCTTTTACTTTATGAGTGTTTATAATTGAAAATTATCTTTCTACTTCACATGATAGTTCTTGTGTATTAGATATCAAATATGATTTTCAAAGTTGTAAAAATATGTAGGAACTAAAGTAAATTAGAATATTGCATAAAGGTGAAATGGGCATATGAGTTGGAAAATAGAGCAAGAATTGTTGTATTAACTATAGGAACTTATTATTTAAGTTTGCTTAGTGGACTGATACCAGAACTTCATAATTGTTATATTTATTTCTTTTATAATAATGATATTTATTATGGATCTGGTATTTATACGAATAGTTTGTATATATTTTATTTAAAAATGCCTATATTTAATATAAATAGTAAGAAGAATAAATTAGATAATCAATATCCATAATATTTATAAAGTTATAGATGAAACCATATCAATTAAACAAGAATTTTTAAGTTACATAAATAAGGATATTTTGGTAATTATGATTATGAATTATACAAAACTTGTGAAGCTTATTTATTGAATAAGATGATCAAAACACCTTTTACTGAAAAGAGTAAATTATCTAATGAATTGTTAGGTGTAAAACACACATATGTATAAAAAGGTTAATGACGATTTGTGCCAAAGGTTGATAAACGTCTCCTTACATTTGCCAATGACCATTTTAGATATGATTGTTTGTACTTAATGAACTATAAGTTTGAATCATTGGAAAGGTTTAAATAATTAAAAAAATAAAGTTTAAAAACAAACTAGAAAGCGTAATAAAATATTTTAATCAGATGAAGATGGATAATACTTTAGCCAAGAATTTCAAGATTATCTAAAAGTGAATGAGATTTTATCATAATAGACACCTCTTAGAACACCATAATATAATGATGTTTATAAAAAGATAAATCATATTATATTGGATATGGCATGGTCCATGATGAATTATACATATCTTTTGTATTTTTTCTAAGGCTATGCTCTACAAACTGTCATTTCTCTTTTAAATAGAATTCCAATAAAATCTATTGATAAGATTGTATATCAGATATGGTAGGAGACCAAACTTATTATACTTAAGGATTTAGAGATGTGATGCTTATATAAAATGTATAGTATTTGAAAAGTTGATAGCTAAATCAAATAAATTGTTGGGTATTATTTCTACTTTCTCATTGAGCAAATAAAGTTTATCTTAAGACATGCTATCTTCTAGAAAAAAAAATATTATTTTTGAAAGGAGAAGTGACAAGAAAATAGAACTTGAAGATGTTCAAGAATCACAAACTAATATCCAAATAGAACTTGAACCTGAAGCTATAACATTGAATGTTCAACCTAAAGCTTAAGAAACACAATAATTTTATATATATGACATGACATGTACTAATGAGATATAAACTTCTCGTGAAAATTGAAAATGATGAGTTACTCATACTTGATGAGTCTGCCAACTAAATGAGAGTAATATTTAATATTTATTCTAAAAAATGGCCTAGGTCATGAAATTTAAAATGGATTCTATATACATTTATTAGGTATGGAGCTTGATTAATCCACTTGAAGAGATAAAAACATTGGATTGAAAGACTGACATGAATGACAATGTACAAATATACAAGGTTATACTAGTTATATAAAATTACAGATAAAGACAAGGAGTTAACTTTGATGAAAATTTATTGCTGGTATCTATGCTAAAATCCATAAGGATTATAGCAGTGTCATCGGACTCATCCAAGCAAGTCAACTTTGAAACCTCTTGACATAATTCCTTGCCTAACCTAAATTTCAAATTAAATCTTGTGAGAGTTGACTCGATGTGATCCGGTCGACTTCGTGGGTTCAAAGATAACTCGAAGAACCGGTGAAAACTCAGTTTGACTTAATAAATTCAAGATAACATTATGTTTCTAAAATATTGAGATGAAGACATCTTAGATCGACCCGACTCAACTTTGACTAACCACCCAAACCTACGACTTGAATCATGGACCCGACTGGGTTTGATAACTTCATCTTCTTTAAAATATTTTTTTTATTTACTTATAGGATAAAAAAGTAGATGTTTGCACAAAAGCAACCGGATAACATTTAAAAAAATAATCATGATGGGATGCACTAAAAAACATTTTCTAATATTATAAAAAGATTGTTATAATCTCATCTGAACTTAAACTAAATATTGAATGAAATTTAGTAAAATAATATGTACAACATATACTTAATTAATATAAGAATTAAATAAAATAATATATTTAAATTGAAGGGAAAATAAATTTTTTTCAAGTTAAAAACAGGTAAGGCGCATGTGTCTGGGTAGCTTAGCATGTCTGGCCCATCATAAATCAGCCTAGACACTTTAACATGCTAGGCTAAGCCTACGAGATAAGGCTTTTTTTTATATTATTTTTAAATGGGTGGATAACACATCGTATGCCTAATATGAAAAAAATACAACAAATAACACGTCATCTAGAAACGTAGTTTTCAACCACAATTTAGGTTAAACCGAATAGTGCTAACTCTCAATCTCCTCTATCACCACTATCTTGTTACTTGTTTAACCATCATTGCAACCACTAGTTTATTTCCATTGCTACCATCACCATTTTCTTGTCATTACTACAATATCCATCATAACCCTACCATTACCACCAAGATTATATTTGCTACTATCAACACAACCACTATTATCATATAACAACCATAAATACCATTGATAACAACACCATCACTATCATTACTAATATCACCACCATCTCCATTATAACCACCACTGCCACCTCTTACTCTATCATACCATTACCACTCTATTGCCACCATCAGATAGCAAACCACCATCATAATCACTATCACAACCACTAATGGTAACACCATCATAACATCACCACCACTACCATTATCACTAATAAAAACACCATCTCCACTATCTTATTATTATTTTTTAAGAAAAATATTTTTTAACCAAACAATGAAAAATAATATCATTTAAAAAAATATTTTTGAAGAAAAAACACACTTTGAGGTTCAAATAACTAATCCCTTTAATTTTTTTTTATTCTACATGATCTATTGTGTCCTTTTGATTTTCTCTCTCAACCTCTATAATTACTTTTTTCTTGCCATAAGGCCATTGTCCTAATCTTGGTGTCTATTAAAGTTATTTGTTGTTGTCGTTATTTGTGTTATTATTGACTAGTGATGTTATGAGAGAGAAAGAAACAATAGGAAAAGAAAGCGAAGTCATCTTATGAGAGAGAAAGAAACAAAAGGAAAAGAAAGCAAAGTCACAATGTCTTGGTTTCTTTTCTACATTAGAAATTGAATTCCATATTTAATTTATGATTTGTTTTTTACTTTTTTGGTGTTATTTATTATGTTTCATTTATGATTTTCTTATATTTTCTTTAATTTGAATATAAATAATAATATTAAGAAAAAAAACAAACATAAAATTACAAAACATAACCTAAAAAAGCAACTTTTTATGTTATAGAGGCGAACCAATGTTCCAATTAAACATGATACATGCCTCAAAGTATATGAAGTTTAAGTTTGACAATACATGATAAAGCTTATAGATGATGGGGTGGATGACATTTCTCACATAAATTTAAAAGACTAAGATATCTTCTTGTTTTATCACAAACTTTAATATAACTACTAGATGTTGATCCAGGCTATGTTGCAGGGGCAGACTATTATTTTTTTTTATAAAAAAGAATATTCAAAATAAGATTAAAATTCCTTTTTTTTTAAAAGCAACCCCATAAAAAAAGTCAAACCAACCCGGGTCAACTCATCAGATTTGCAGCTTAGGTCATGAGATCAGTATAACCCAGTAGAAAAGAAAATGAAGAAAACTACAAAGCCCATTGTTGAAAAAAAACCAATATGGATTGATGAAATCAGAAAAAAAATAAGTAAATAATAATAATAATAATAATAAAAGATATCAAGCCACATTATCTTTCAAAACCCATTAATCCAAGTAATTAGACCGGAAGCACCCCACTTGAAAATACCACGAAACTCAATTCTCAACCAATAAAATATTGAATGATGAAATTGAAAAACAAATACACAAAAAATCCAAAACAAAAAAATTCCAATTAAAAGAATGAGGATCAACATTGAAATAAAAAATAAATTAGAGGATAACTAAATGTTTTTGATTGAAGGGTGAAATTGAACTAATCAAATGTTGAAGGATTGAATTAGAAATAAAAAAGTATACAAAAGAATCCAAAATAAGAATTAACAATTAAAAGAATGCATATCAACATGGAAATAAAAAATAAATTAGAGGACAACTAAATCTTTCTAATTAAATAGTGAAATTAAAAATAAAAATCAATTTAACAAATGGACAATTCAAAGTATGAGGATCATAATTGAAACAAAAAATAAATAAGACGACAACTATAAAATTTTAATTGAAAAATGAAATTGAAAAGATAAATCAATTTAACAAAATGATAAAAAAAAGAACCAAATTGAAAAAAAAAAGCA
>Ga0307516_10007987_pt1 | contig 12046 bp, 19 predicted proteins | sample 19_EM_MG_FD_203310 | JGI IMG/M metagenome (GOLD analysis project Ga0307516, IMG submission 203310) | Populus trichocarpa ectomycorrhiza microbial communities from riparian zone in the Pacific Northwest, United States - 19_EM | ecosystem: Host-associated > Plants > Roots > Unclassified | place...
CCAATTGTCAACCTCCCGTCCGGGGCTCAAATACAACGGCATTTGCGAAGTATGCTGGCCGAGTTGGGTGTGCGGAAGTACATAAGTCTCCAAGAGATCTTTGGGTAGGCTCCCCGCTCCCTCAAAGTGCACCTTTCTCATTCAACTATCGTAGGATGATGAGGCCCGGCTGGACCGTTCCGGACCTAATTAAAGACTTCGTTTCAGCCCAGTCCACACTACACCCCACCGAGATTGGAAGATTTCGGCTTGCTCGCGCATTCCCCGAGGAAAAAACCGCCAAACAAAATCGGAGAGAGGGTAGAACTCTGAATATCCCGAGGTTCAACGCTTCTGACTTGTACGAGCCATTGGATGTGTTCAGGAACCTTGGCCTACCGATCATCGACTGGCGTGGCAAGGATGGCAAGCACAGGTGGAATCCCAATACCAAAGGAGGTACGCCCGTCATATTTTAGCCTGCCCACGTACTGATCTTACCATCCCAGCCAAATTTCTGTTCAACTTGGGTTTGAGGCGATACCCGCCGACGGAGGTTATCCTGGGTATCGCCTCCAAGGGCGAACCATCGGGGACAGTCGCACTGGGTTACTTCCTTGACAACTACACACAAAAGTACACGGACTACACCGTCGACGCTCATGCGAACATTGCATTCGTCCCTGCCGTCCATCGAGGCGAGAAAGGATTGGCGAAACCCCTCGAAGTCTTCTCGAACTCTGATTGGCATTCACTCGGTTTTCCTATCTTGAACCCTACCCTGGGGCAGGACGCGGCTGACAAACTGAAGATACAGGAACACCCACCTACCGACCAACTAGCCCATCTATTGGAAATGTCTCCCCCAATCACCAGAGCTCAGGCCCGTGGATGGTTTAGGGTACTCTCTCGTCACATATCAGGCATGTGTAATGTCCAGTCTGACAAATGGGCACTGATCTTCCCAACACTTCCAAGCTTCTGAGCTGGTCGCATTATTAGCGATGCGCATCGTTCCTACCCCCGAGCTGGATGCACCACTACCCCAAGAATGTATGAAGGCAGACAGAATACGCGAGTGATACCCCTCCCTCCCTTTAAACAGCCTAGAGATCTAATCACTCTACGCGCAGTCACCTCCTTCGTGGACCCCGGAAGCAACGACCCTGATAAGGTACGTTCTTTCACGTACGAGTGGCCGCTCTTCCCAACACCGCCTCTCAGGTTATCCCCTGGGCCGTCCTCGAGAACGCTAAAGGATTCGCTATTTTTACTTTGTTCAAAGCCGAATTCGTAGCCGGGAGTGGAATTGTAGTTGCCAAACTACCCGACGGATGTACGTCCGTTTCTCCGCCCTGGACCACCTTTGTCAATCAGATGCGTACAATCTGCAGCATGGTTGGCCCCCAGTGCCATCTGGACTGCGGGGCTCGGTGTGGGGGTCAGGGCGAACGGATCAACGATTTACCGGTGCAGGAGCAAGAGTCCGCACCCACACAGATCTCAGACTCAGGCGAGGAACAATAGGCGATGATGTTGCGGGAGGGAAAGGACTCTGGTCCGCTGCCGTTCCCACCCTCGAATCGGGCAGACCGCGACCTCAAACGTCCAGATCCCGATGAGGCCCCAAAGTTGCAGAATACCGACGATCCGAACAGTATGTTCTCCGTTTCCTAGTGGTCCGGGAGCGGCAAGTTCCATTGGATCTCACGCGAAAATTCAACGCAGATCGGTCACCAGGAGTGGATGAGATTGTTTCCCTATTCAAGAATGAGAGCGGGCCTAGGCAACCCCTGAATCTAGGGCGTGATCAAGCTCAGGAGTATGCAAATACACTCAATGCGGTTCGCATTCCATAATACTGGTGCTCCGGTTGATCTGACCCCATGATCAGTCTTTAGATGAAAAAACACTCCCAGATCGAACGCGAAGACAACAGCTGAAGTGTTTGCAGAACCTTTGCGGAACCTTTGGAATCCTTCCATCGTCGTTCATCCTCGCAGACACACTCGATGGAGATTGGCGAACACCATTCGCCACAGGTGGTTTTTCACGAGTATACCAGATGTCGTGTGAAATCCCTCGTCGTCACCACCGACGGAGAGGAAACCCTTCAGATGATGCACAGGGTATGTTACTCGGTATATATTTACTGGGTAGGTCACTCACGCGGGGGTTTAAGCTGCTCGCCAGAGAGGTTATTGGGTGGAGGTGGCTTCAGCACGAAAACATATTATCCCTTGTGGGAGTGACTCCGGATCTCGCGATCGTTTCAGACTTGATGGAGCATGGAAACATCAGGGAGTTCATCGCAAACAACCCGCGTCACAATCGTCTTCAACTTGTGAGTAACGCCGGGACATCCGATACCCTGGTCTAACCGTCGAGGTTCAGCTTATTGGGGCGGCAGCCGGGTTGGAATACCTACACGATTGCGGTATTGTTCACGGAGATCTCAAAGGAGTGAGTGCCAATATCCGCCATCGTGTTTGGTCTGACCTGGATTGCGCCAAGGGCAACGTCCTCATAGATCCCAGCTGTTCTGCCCGCTTGGCCGACTTTGGGCTCGCAATGATCATTGACGAGTCAACCCTCGGGTCCACCACCGCTGGTCACGGGCCACGGGGTACGACTCGGTGGATGGCACCGGAGATGCTGCTCCCGGAAGAGTTCGGGTTCTCTGGCAAGTCCACAACCTTCCATCCACGAGCACGGATATCTATGCGCTAGGAATGGCTGTACTTGAGGCACGTGTATCCGTGGAGTGACAATGGAACATTGGTAACATCCCGAGCAGGTGTTGACAGGAGCACGTCCCTTCAGCGATATCAGAAGAGAGCCGACGGTTATGCTCAAGGTCATGAGAGGGGAGAAACCCGACCGTCCCCCTGCCGGATTTTCAGATGCGCTCTGGAACCTTTTATTAGCAGCTTGGGATGCGGAGTACGGATCTCAGCCGCCCAAACGACCGTCGATCCGAACAATCTCGAACCAGATGAAGGAGGACGCGAGCGATTGGCAGAGTTTTATCGTCCCCTTGCCGCGACCCCGGGTGGAAGAGGAGGAATTTTGTGCGTATCCCACGCAATTGACAACATGGTGAGATCCGCTAAGCTATTTTCCACAGGAACGGAGTGCTCCTGGGAAAGTATAAAGGGGCGGGGTTTGAGGGTAAAGGTGTGTCCTCACGAGTTGATCTCTTCGATCACTGACACGGCGAGGGTAGGAGTGGTGAAAGAGGAAGCGCGGGGCCTGGTTGAAGCATGACAACTGGACAGTCGTCAGCGAGAGCCTAGACGTGCAGGTTGCGTCTCTTCGGAGTGCCTTGTTCAGTGACGATTATGTTGAGGGCGGTTGTTCATTCCTGCGGGAGAAACGGTCGAAAGGCTGCCAGAGTGTATGGATGCGCGAATGGTCTCGTTGGGTCAGGGTTCCGTGTGCGAGTCCCAGGTATCCGATCTCGTTGACATGTCTCGTTTCCTGGCGAATCGTTTGAATGCGGCATCCAGCACCGTTATGAGGTTCGCGCGTTGGCACTGACAAAGTACCGCGAGGGAGGAGCAAGGTTATGCCCTAACTCTGAGCAGTTGAGTAAATCTGCGTGATTATAATAACGGCCTAGCGGGCAGATTCACTGATCACAAGGAGAAGTGCGTAGAGAGGAATATACGACTAAAATGCAAGAGCTAATGAGACTTGACCAATAACCCTCCCGCCGTGCATGTGGGTCGTATAGGAAAGAAACGATGGATGGGGAACTTGCGTATAAATCGGATGGCGGACGCACGCAAAGGCCCACGGCCAACGAGCCTGGGTTTCTCCCTGATCTGTAACCTGGGAAGAAAGTAAGCCTCCAGTAATCCATGGAACGATAGGGCACTCACTCTAATTATGCGGTGCAAGTCACCCAAAGTTTTCGGCGCGAAAGGCCCAAGATGCGTCCCGGCGAGAACAGCCCACAACCCGACCACTCTTCCGACCACTACGCCGTCGACTCCAAGGGTACCGGGAGAGCATGTTCTGTCATCAATTCTGGTTGGCGAAACCCGTTGTACGCAATGGTTATGCAGTAAACTAGCTGGAGAATAAGTCCACTAAATCGTCCGGACGATGCGAGGTCCAGATACGTGGGCCGGTGGAACCGGGCTTGATATCCCCGACATTTGACCTTGTGCTTTTGAGCCGACTGCGAACTCCTGGGACCATGAGAACGCATTGGTTTGTCGGGTCTCGGGTGAGTCTTCCAGAGTACTTGGCGGTGGGGGACTTTGAGTGAGTGTGATTGGAAGCCAAGGCGCCTTTCGAGGCGGGGCGTCTCTAGGACCGCGTTTACGTGGGGCGACCACGGGGTAGGCGTTGGCGGAGGTGGTGTGTCGGATGTGCGTCGCGGTTTTGGGGAACCGATCCCCATGAAAGTCGGATCAAACGACGAGTTGTCTGCATGGAAGGTCGGAGCTGACGGGGACTGAATACTTATATGCATTTCCTCGTACCTTTGGATCGGAACAACGACCAGTCTATCGCCCCCGCCATACCCGCGTCCAACACAACCCCTCGTCCAGCCCAAATATGTCGGCGCGTCGATCCAGGGTAGTCTGCAAAAATCTTGCGGACAGACGCGCCTTTTGGTTAATACCTGAAACAATAAGGTCTTCCTCACCCTTTACGCCTTTTTTCAGGGTACGGAAATGCTTGATCTCGGACTGGGTTCGAGAGAGTGAATTCCGTTGGGACTGGATGCACGGGGAGCGTTTCTGGGCTGCAGTCGTTGGCCGTGAGCCAGCCGGATGGGCAAGGGAAGTGGCTACGTACGTTCTAGCGCGTATGTCCAATTTCGCCCTGCAGGGCGAGGGGAGATGTATAGCTCGGAGGGGGTGGTGGCATGTCTGAAAATCTAAGCAGCTCGGAGTTTGCCGAGTCCCCGGCGCCACACGTGGGCGCGAACATTCGGCAGAACATTGACCCAGGTTACAGCCGCGGTTGTGGTTCTGGCTAATGAGATTTCTCAAGAGGCTGGCGCAAGGGATGCAGTGACAAGAGGGATTGAACACCCTTGCGTCAGGCGAAATAAATACTCTGGAATACTAAGTCGCAGCGATACTAGTACATGGGCACATTTACGCATCACGGCCAACGGTCTCATGTCGCCCGTCCATTTTACACACTAGAGGTTACCCGTCTCAGGATCCTGGCATGAAAGTCAGCGACCAACTTGAACTCGAGCCAATGGTCAGTCCCAGCAGCGGTTTGGACCGAAATTTATCCCAGCTCACTCCGCTTTGGGCCTTTGGGGTCTCGCTGCATAGGTGAGGCTCGGGACCTTCGGCCGCCAGCTAAGAGGAACCCAAACGCGCAATAAAATGTCCCCACCCGCCAATGACACCCTGCCAACTCGAGGAGTGGTCTGCATTTCTGGTACCGTCGACGAACACGAAACCGGCCCGCTCGGCCCATCAATGGTATGCAACGCATAGTCTGTCGAGAATACCGCTCCCACGAACCCTTGGACTGGCAGGGTGGCGAGTTCGTCCGTGGCACTTTGGACCCAAAGCTTGAAGGCTGGTCTAGAAGTGCCGAAGCCAGACTCAGCTGAGCAGAGCGCAAGAAGAAACATTTTCCCTTATCGATAGAAGGCAGATCGAGGGAGACAGAAGATCAGAGCGTTGAGTGACTGACTTTCCGTACCCAAGTAGAAAGTTTTATCGCCTCCAAACAGGGACCAGTCGCCGTGAATCCTACTGTTTCGAGCCCAGACAGTTCCAAGACTTGCAACCGAGAGTCACGTTCACTGATGGGAGATAACCGCTCGTCATTGAACCGTCGGCCGTACTAAGTGCCCATGGGGCCAGGTAGCCCCGCACGCTTGCCTCGTAGCCCCCATGAAGTCGAATACACAACTACCCCTACCTCTGCCCAAGGAATGTGCGAAGGCAGACAGAATACGTGAGTGATACCCCCTCTCACTTCTAGATACTAATCGCTCTGCAGTCAAATCCTTCGTGGAACATGGAAGCAATGGCCTCGGTGGGGTACGTTCTTCCACCTACGAGTGGCCGCTCTGCCCAATACCACCTCTCAGGTTATCCCATGGGCCATCTTTGAGAACGCTTCAGGGTTCGCTATTTTTACTGTGATCAAAGCCGGATCCCTCTCCCCAACCCGAGCCGGGAGCGGAATTGTAGTCGCCAAACTACCCGACGGATGTACGTCTGCTTCTCCACCCTGGACCGTCTTTGTCAATCGGATGTTTACGCGTTACGATCTGCAGCATGGTCGGTCCCCAGTGCCATCGGGACCGCGGGTTTCGGTGTTGGTACCCAGCCCGGCACAGAGATTACTGATTTCTTGATCGTATTCAACACCGAATCTGTAAGCGCCCCACGTTTGTCGAATATCCCGCATGTCTACCAGGAGCCTGACACATAATCGCCCGTAGGCAATTGTGGGGATCCTCACTTCCGTCGCTTCGTGACTCCGGCTGATATCATTTCAGAGATCGTTCGTGGCTGCTGGATCCCTCACGCTGGGTGGGAATCGCAGCATTGCCTCGGGTCCGCTGGGTCGCAACGGCGAAACCCCCGGATCACTCGACACGAGTGGAAAATTAGCCGCAATGTTGGATTCGTCCGACTTTGGGTCCTCATCCACTCACTGATTCACATCAACAGGTACCGTTATCGTAAGACGAAAGGTCTTTTCGGAGGTTCGTCGTAACAAGTTCATCCCGGGTAGCGACGCTGATAACCGTACTAGGTATCCCCGTCGGGGGATCCATCGTCACGGAGCGTCAGGAGGCCAACGCGATTGCGGACAATACGGATGAGTCCGTCAAGAGCATCCGACCCGAATGGGCTCAACCTCTGCTCCAAACACTCGATTCTTGCACCAAGTTCCGCGGGGGTCAGCGCGAATGGATCGACGAACCACCAGCGCAGAAACAAAAGGATGCACTCACAGGGGTCTCGACTTCAGGCGAGGAACAACAGCCGAGGGTGTTGCAAAAGAAGAAGGAATCTGATCCTCCACCGTTCCCTCTCCCGACTTTGGATGAACCAAAGACTGACAGGTGGGAGTATAACAAGTCCCGGATCACTCCTGAGACGCAGAGTCAGCCACGGCCCGGGTCGGAGCACGTGTCCATAGGCTCCTCGACTCCAGACAAGGAACAACCGCCGAGGATGTTGCAGGAGGGGAAGGACTCTCCTCCGCCGTCCCCTTCTTCGAATCGGGCTGACCGCGACCCCAAAGGACCCGACCCCGGTGGGTCCCCCAAGTTGCAGAACACCGACGATCCAAACAGTATGTCCTCCGTTTCCTAACGACATAGAAGCGGTAAGTTGCGCTGGGTCTCAAGCGAAAGTCCAACGCAGGTCAGTCGCCGGGAGTGGATCAGATCATTTCCCTATTCAAGAATGAGAAAGGGACCAGGCGACCCCTAAACCTGGACCGTGATCAAGCTCAGGAGTATGTAAATACACTCAATACGGTCCGCATTCGCTAATACTCGTCCTCCGGTTGACCTGACCCCACGGTTAGTCTTTAGATGAAAAAACACTCTCCGATCAAACACGAGCACAGCGGCTGAAGTGCTTGCGGAATCTTTGCGGGACCTTTGGAATCATTCCATCGTCGTTCATCCTCGCAGACACACTCGACGGAGATCGGCAAACGCCATTCGCCACAGGTGGCTTCTCACGAGTATACCGGATGTCGTTCAAAGGACGCCCCGTTGCGGTGAAATCTCTCGTGGTCACCACCGACGGAGAGGAAACCCTTGAAAGGATGCACAGGGTGCGACAATTGGTATACCTGCACTGGATAGGCCACTCACGTAGGCGTTTAAGCTGCTCGCCAGAGAGGTTATCGGGTGGAGGTGGCTTCAGCATGAAAACATCCTGTCGTTTGTGGGAGTGACTCCGGATCTTGCGATCGTTTCGGACCTGATGGAGCATGGAAACATCAGGGAGTTCATCGCAAATAACCCGCGCCATGATCGCCTTGATCTTGTGAGTGACGCCGGGGCATGCAATATCCTGATCTAACCGTCGAGATTCAGCTCGTTGGCGCGGCAGCCGGGTTGGAATATCTACACGGTTGCGGTATTGTTCACGGAGATCTCAAAGGAGTGAGTGCCAATATCCGTCATAGTGTTGGGTCTGCCAACCTGGATCCCACCAAGGGCAACGTCCTCATAGATCTCATGTATTCTGCCCGCTTGGCCGACTTTGGGCTCGCCAAGATCATCGACGAGTCAACCATCGGGTCTACCACTGGTGGTCACGGGCCACGGGGTACAACTCGTTGGATGTCACCGGAGATGCTGCTCCCAGAAGAGTTCGGGTTCTCTGGCAAGTTCCAGTGCCTTCCATCCATGAGCACGGACGTCTACGCGCTAGGAATGACTATACTCGAGGCGCGTGTATCCATAGAGTGGCCCTGGAATATCGGTAACATCCAAAGCAGGTCTTGACGGGAGCGCGGCCCTTCAGCGATATCAGAAGAGAGCCGACGGTTATGCTCAAGGTCATGAGAGGGGAAAAACCCGGCCGTCCCCCTGCTGGATTTTCAGATGCGCTGTGGAACCTTGTATTAGCAGCTTGGGACACGGAATACTGGTCTCAGCCCCCCAAACGACCGTCTATCCGAACGATATCGAACCAGATGAAGGAGGACGCGAGTAATTGGCATAAATTTATCGTCCCCTTGCCGCGACTCCGAGAGGAAGAGGAGGAATTTTGTGCGTATCACACGCACTTGACAACATGGTGAGACCCGCTGAGCCGCTTTCCATAGAACGGGGGACTTTTGGAAACCCACGAAGGGGTGGAATTTGAGGTAAAGGCAGATGGATAATTTCTTCGATTGCTGACACGATAAGTGTAGGGGTGGCGAAAGAGGAAGCGTGGGGCTGGGTTGAAGCATGATAACTGGTCGGTCGTAAACCTGAGCTAGGCGTGCAGGTTGCGCCTCCCCAAAGTGCGTCGTTCAGTAAGTGGCGGTGATTATATTAAGTGCGGCTGTTCATTCCTGAGGGAGGTACGGTCGAAAGGCCGCCAGACGTACGGATGCGCGAAACGTCCCAGTGGGCTCAGGGCTCGGTCGCGTTTGCGTGTCTCATTTCCTGAGGAATTGGGGTGCCGTATCCAGCGCTCTCAAGAGGGTCGCACGTTGGCACTGACGAAGCTCGGCGAGGAAGAAACAAAGTGTGGCCCTAACCCTGAGTAGTTGCGTGATTATAATGACGGTCTGGCGGGCGACGCGCTCACCAGATAATCCTATATGGGACCTCATACGTGAGTCCCTCTCGGGGTGGGGGTTGGTGACGATCACGTACCTCGATCAGTACCTTCAACGTCGCAAAGAGGAGTGCATGGAGAGAAATATACGACCGGAATGCAGGAGTGAGTAATATTTCAACAATCACGCTCCTACTGTGCATGTGGGTCGTAAGAGACGCGGTCGGGCGAGCAGTGAACAGGAAACTCGCGTATAAATCGGGTGGCGGATGTCACCCTCCACCTCAATCACCATGAATCCAGCTGTGATAGGAACGTGCGCTTGCGTGAAGCCACAGAAGTCATCGCGTGGATCCCCGACGGTCAGGGTAGGCGGTATATCTTTCATCAACCCCGTCCTTGATTTTCTTCGCGTCCTCCAGTTGATCGAGTAAAGCTCGGAAGTGGGGGTATTTTGCGAACCGCAAGGCATTCCGCTTAACCTCCCGGACTTTCCCGTGGCGTGAGAGGTTTGACAGTGAGCGAGAATATCGTGCGTATGCGGGGAAATCAGGAACTGACAGATGGTTGAGGACCAAAATGTGGAGATCGGTTTGGAGTCGACCAACGAACTGAATAGGTACTGTCACCTTTGCTGGCTTGACATCCGGTGTGTAAAGTTCGGTGGGTTGGAAAGTCGCGAACTTCTCCATGGATCGAGGAGGGAGAGGTGAAGAGACACCATAACCAGCGAACCGGCGTCAGCATCGCAGTCGCAGTCGATGGATCCCAGTCCGGAGAGATGGAAAAAGAAGGGGCCCAACTCGGGGGCCCCTTACACCCGGGCAGACCATGAGGCCTTCTGCAACTCCGGCGAAAACTAAGGCCCAGATCAGAAAAGACCAGACGTGATACCGCGGTTCTGGAAGACTCTGGATGCACACAAAGAGTCTTGAACGTCCGGCGATGGAAATATGAATCTGTGCGCCCGTTGGTCGGCGATGACGCACTGCGGCCAGGTTACGGGCGAAAGTAAGTATTGGAGCGATGATCGTGCGGCACGCGCCATATATCGCCGTCCTTCAATGGCGACTACAACGAGGGATGCACTGGCGCGTATATTCCGTTCTCCAACCTACATCGCTCTGACAGGTCCCTGTGTAGTGGAATTCCGGACACGATGAGCTCGTTGAAGTGGACCGGGAGGCACTTAATGACGAGGTCCTAGCGAGGTACTCTGGGGAATTCACCGGTGAGTTTCGCGTATTCTCGGCACAAGTAAATCTCCTGAACACCGGTGTGTAGTGTTTCGTGAATTACTACAGAACTCCGACGACGCTTCCTCCAAGGCGGTTGAGATCCGATTCGAAACCAGGAGATACATTGATAGAAACAACCCAAGCGAGGATCGCCTTCTTGATCTCAAGACTGCTTTAGTCTGTGGCTTCCGCTTTCTCCCTTGTTCCGTTGACCTGATCGGTCTTGCTCAGGTGCGCAGATGGACCTTCAAAAACAACGGTATCCTCTTCCGGGATGAGGATTGGAATCGCTTAAAGACAATTGGTGCGCAGGGGCCCAGCGCTGGGTTGCCGCATAGCTGACGTCGTGATCCAGATCCGGACGAAGAAAGGATCGGCGAGTTCGGTGTTGGCTTCTATAGTTTGTTTTCCGTCTCTGAGGAGCCTTTCGTCACATCTGGAGGGCAATGGATGGGGTTTTACTGGAAGGACAAGAAGGATCAGGTATGCGTACCTCTGCTGTTTGTTTGTGAGCGTGTCGATGCTCACACCCCACGAGCTGTTCGCTCGTCGTGGTAACCTCCCCAACCTCCCCAACGACCCATGGACTACGTTCGAACTGGAACTACGGGAACCTCAGGCTGCTCCGATTCCTGGTGGTAAATTTGATTTCACCCGATTCCTGGTATCCTCGATTCCGTTTATGGCACACCTCCGTGAAGTCAGCGTGTATGTTGACGACGAGCGGTTGGTTCACTTGACCAAAGATGTTGGCACCCCTAAGGAACTTGAGATCCCGTGGGGTCTGAGTCCTCACAGCGCGACTGGGTTCACGGAGGTCCGGGGCTTGAAGTCAACTCGTAAGTGGCTTGTTGGCAACCGGGTCCGTTCCGTGCTGACCACCGCCACCCTTTACAGCCCTGCACATTACCGCAGAAGTCATGGAATGGGTTTATAGTACTGGGACAGAGAGGCCCAAACAAGTCCCTGTGATCGAACAAACCAAGCATAAGGCCAACTTTTTCTCCTCCCTCTTTGGGTTGGGTGGGAGCAGCACCCCCCAACAAGCTTCCCCATTACCTCCCCCGCCAGCGATCAATGAAGCCGAGCGTCTGAAAGTCGGCCGATCTAGCGTCGTGTTGACGATTTTCACGGCCCAGGTAGCCGTCGATCCGAGTCAGGAGCTATTGGAGGAACTTTGCCGATCTGTGAAGTCGATTCCGCCTCGCATACTCAAGTGCGAGCTTATATATGTCTGTCACCCCCTCCCCCTACACCAGCCACCAGGTGTGCTAATATCCTTTTCAGACCGGGAAGAACGAGTATGATGCAAGCAGGAAAGAGGAAGACGCCCAGCCAAAGGTAATGCGTAGTATTTTCCAAGGCCTGCGCGCAGACTTGGATGGGTGAGCATGTTTTTGTGGTGTGGGTCCTGCCGCTAACCTTAGACAAGGTCTGGCTCCGCCCGTGTGTTCATTGTCAGTTGCCTCGGAAGTCCGATGGAGTTGTCTCTCACATGGAACAGGGGCATGCCATCGCACAAACAACAGGTCTTGGGGGGCACGTGGCCGCTCAGTTCATCCCCACTGTTGACCGAGAGTCTATCGATCTTGT
>Ga0307516_10007988_pt1 | contig 12042 bp, 10 predicted proteins | sample 19_EM_MG_FD_203310 | JGI IMG/M metagenome (GOLD analysis project Ga0307516, IMG submission 203310) | Populus trichocarpa ectomycorrhiza microbial communities from riparian zone in the Pacific Northwest, United States - 19_EM | ecosystem: Host-associated > Plants > Roots > Unclassified | place...
CTGTTTGGGTCCGTTTTTTTTCACTTTTGTTTTTTTTCCCAATTTACCGCCCACCACTATTCCACCACTAAATTGAAAATTCCACATAACACCCCCCCCCCCCCCCCCCCCCCCCCAGCACGAAGCGATACAAATTCGAATATGACGGGAAACAAGCAGACAGGGACCAGGTGCGAGCACACCATTGAAGGAGAAGTGCAGGCACTTGTCAATTGCCACGCTGGTGCTATCTGCCAAATAATTTAATCAGCTGCATTCGGTGTTCCCCACAGTCCCGTCAGTTTCGTTTTCGCGGCCACCTGTGACGGCGTTTCCGAAAAAGAAATAGGGAGATAAATAAATGCGCTGATATTCTGTTTGATTGATTCTTGTACTTCTCCACTGGGCATAAAGTCCCTTTTAATACACAATCAGTCTGGCGTACTTAAGCCTACTACAACCTTCGGCATCGCGATCCTTCTAGAACCTTTCGGATTGTGAGCCCACTAGACCCTCTCGGACGTCTAACCTTGAAGACCTAAAGGCCATCCCGTTTCCCCAGACAGGGAAGTCGCCATGATCATGGGGAAACCCAGGACGTGATGCGAGCCGCTGTTATGCTAGTGCGTGATGCTTTGGGCATGTATTTAAAATGGAATAGCAGCGAATCGATTAATGTCTAGAAAGGAGGCCGAAGCCTCAGCTATGCAGGGAATTTGATAAAGGCCCGTGACTTCTTTGGTAACAAGGATTCGAAAGTGATGAATCAACAGCCCCCTTCCGCCGCCGCGAGTGAGGGAAGTGGAAGAGGAGTAGGCTAATGATTTTGGTTCGTTGTGTTCCTCCTGTTTGTTCTCTTTACTCATGAGATTTGACGACTATTGCATTAACAGGTTGGGAGCCCGGGGTTACAATCACAGGTTTTTTCGAAAGTAAGAAATCAGACCCGCTTCGCCCCAACTCATCAAAACCAACGAACAACACTTGATCGAAACGACAAGTTACCTTATGCCTCCCACCCGACCAGACATCCCTGCTTCTCACTTCGGTCTTATCCATTTGTTCCCCACACTAACTACAATTGGTGCCTGAAAATTCAACAGTGTCGGTCAGCATCAACTCGAATGTAAGCTTACAATGGAGTCAGACTAACTCTTTCCACATGCTGAACCAGTGGTGGTGTTCTCCGCCTCCATTGAGGTTTTTTTTTGTTTATCGACACTCGCATTCGACCTATATAGATCATGGTGGCATACATTTTTGCCCGGTTCTCCAGTCCGCAGTCCGCTCGGTGGCGCCTCGTTGCAAGCTCCCCTTTGCACTCCGCCCAGGCCTGTCCTAAGAAAGAGTAGATGTACCCAAGGAAATTGACAAAGGAAAGACCCAAAGAAAAGCGCGACCCGTCCCCTACTCCTCGCCTGCCGATGCCATGAATGAGGGGGTGGGAAGAAACAGCGGAAGTTCCTCCCCGTCGCCCATATCGTCCACAGCACCCAGCGCCTCCGCCTCTCCCTTCCGCTCTTCCTCCCGCTCCCGACACTCCTGTATCTCCCACTCAGACGCCACACTTCCGGCGTTGTCTTCTTCTTTCAGTGGCGGCACCAGTCTCCCCACGTCCGTAGTGGAGAGAAAGTCCAGTACTGCCTGCCCACATCTCTCATCGGTCAGCAGTTCACGGACAGTCCACCTGCTCTGCCACCTCTTGGTCACCTTCAGCACCTCCGCCCAAAGAACTTTATGCTGCACCATCCATTCCGGGCATACCATGAAGAGATGGTCTCTCGTTTGCGCGGGGCAATTGCACTACCAGCACTGGGCATCAGAGCGAACCTTCGCCTAGTGCAGGTACTGTCCGGTGCGGGCGTGTCCTGTCTTCAGCTGGTAGAACCTTGAGGCGAGCCTCTTGGTGCTGTCAGCTACTGCGCCATCGGGCTTCTGGCTCTTCGGCAAACGGCACTTGACCTTGGAGACGTGCCCCCCGGCCCGTGACCGCGCCTCATTCCACTTCTTCTCCGAGATTTCCCGCTTGAGGTTTGCAAGTGATCGTGTTAGCGGCCGTGAATTGGTGCCTGAGATTATATCAGCATCCGTTACAGGAGGGCATCTCAACAAAAGTATCTTACATGAGAAAGGGTAGTCTCCGTGATACCCCTCCGATCAGAGTTATTCGTCAGTGATATCTGTCTGGCTGTGTTGTATCATACGCCATGGAGGGGCAATCAGCAACATGTGCGGGGAAGTGGTGTGTTGGTAGTTGGCCATATTCGGGGTAACTGACTGTGAATCATGACTAGGAGGGGATTGGAGTGGTGGGCTCTCTGCCGAAAGTCGTTGTGGCATTGGATATTCCGAGAAGTGTCTGTACAAATGCTTTTCATGACCTCTTCACGTGTATCTGTCAGAATAATGGGCGTCCGGAGATGACGGACCGGAGGTGGCACGTCCGGAGATGACAGCTGCCCGAGTCTCCGAGCGCCGGCTCGCGAGACAGTCTTCCGTCCTTTACCCCTGGCGAGTCCCTCAGGCCCGTTGTATATAGAGAGAATGTTCGGACTTCGAAGTTGCATCAATCAATCAATTCACTATCTTCATCTCTATCGATCCCTATATTCCAACAGGTTATGAGCCCGGATTGAACGCTCTGCCAATCTGCTACCCATCGATAGATAATCGTACCTGCCTCGCTTGTGCGTCTGATCCCTGCACTCTCGTTTTTTAAGCCTCAACTTTTTGGAGCCGCGTCGCGTCCGACGACATCGCCAAGATGGTCGGAATCAACCAGACAACGCGTCACGTTTGCAGTCGCCGGCCTTTACAACGCCCGAAACTACCGCTCGTGGAGAACGACATGAGATCATTTCCTACTGCTGAGTGCCCTCAAGATTGTTACCCGCAACGAAATATTTCGTCGCACCCTGACACTATGTACTGCCTAGGGCCGTGACTACAATCAGTGCGACGACCGCCCTGCCTCGACGATCTACCTAACGGTTGAACCCGCGATTCGAACCTTCATCCTAAGTCCTCCCGCGAACGAAATCGATCCTGCAGCCCGCATCGGGAAATCCTTAGCCAGGACTACGACTCTGCCTTCACGATAATCGGTCGTCGAATACATCTCGAGCCTACTCGCTGTTCGCCAGGAATTGGCCGCAAGCGACGAAGTAATCTCGGGTACCACCGTCGTTTGCCACCTTCTTTTCGAGCCGTACCCCGATCGTTCGATATTATCGTCGGCGTTTTCAAATACAAACCTTCGGAGGAGCTGCGTGCGCGCTTGGTGATGACGGAGTTGCTGCGGCACCCCACACTGGAGTAAACGCACGCGCTCGGGGAGCTGATGTACGCGCTTGGTGATGCTGGAGCTGCTGCGGCACCCCACACCGGAGCTGCCGTGCACTCTCGACGATGTGGAGCTGATGTACGCGCTTGGTGATGCTGGAGTTGCTGCGGCACCCCACACCGGAGCTGCCGTGCACTCTCGACGATGTGGAGCTGATGTACGCGCTTGGTGATGCTGGAGTTGCTGCGGCACCCCACACCGGAGCTGCCGTGCACTCTCAAAGATGCGATTGCTGTGCGCGCTTGGGAATACGGGAGCTACTGTGGCGTCCCCATACCGGAGCAATCGCACATGCCTTATGACGGAGTTGCTATGTTCGCTCAATGCTGACAATGGGCAGATTTTCTTATGGATCGGCCTTGGAATCTGCCTGCTATCCAGGGGAAGCTTCCGGTGAAGCACATGGCGGGTGGTTGAATAGGTTTTCTTTCCCTCTCCTCTCTTTCTTTGGTGGATGCACTCTTTCTCCTATGTCCGTGGTTTTCCCATGAGGTATTTTACACGGTTATGAGTTTTAACGAGGCATCCGAGGATACTGGGTTTTTCAATATTGTTCCTTCTGCTACTGTTTGTTTCTGTACTGGCCGTTTCGTTTTCTCCTTCTCTCCTGCGTTCCTTTGCATCTTCCGTCCTTTACCCCTGGCGAGTCCCTCAGGCCCGTTGTATATAGAGAGAATGTTCGTCCTTCGAAGTTGCATCAATCAATCAATTCACTATCTTCATCTCTATAGATCCCTATATTCCAACAGTATCAAAGCCATATTGCATTTGACAATACATGGACACTTCCATCCGGCGGGCCTGAACTTAACACTTATCTGTAGCATCGATACCTGTTGCTCTGTTCAAGTTAACCGTTGACTCGGGGATTTGCATCTCTCTGATCTTTCTCAGTGGCAGGGTTTTTCAAGGGTGGTGCCCGGTGGCTGATCCGGAGATAAAAATTTGGATCTGTATCCTCCATGTTCTTGGGGGCGGGAGGGGGGGGGGGCTGACGGAATTGATGGCTTGAAAGTGGAGCAGTAGCGTTTTGTATGGCCGCACCTACAGGTGTAGAAGCGAGTTCCGGATCGATCGACTTTGGCACCTCATCAGATTTCCGTGTGGAGACGGGAGGAGTAGTGTCAACACCTAATTCAGACGTCAAAAATTAGCGAAATCGCAAAAACTGCAGACATTGAGATGATAATGGGTATTGTTCTGATACCAGATTGAATGCGGCTCCCGGGCTACAGACGAGGCAAGGAATTCATCCACAGATGCAGTGGCACATTTTGCGGTATTTTTTGAGGCGCACACATAGTGTAGATCGAAATGGCTGTAGTGTCGGGAGATTGATAGGGTAATTTTGAGTAAAGAGTTGTTACTTGTGAGGAGGCAAGGTGGGAAGGCGTTCAGGTAGCTAATCGCCAGGCATCACGATGATTATTTTTTTGGTTCATTCATACTCGCATGCGACCTATATAAATCATGGTGGCGTATATTTTACCCGGTTTTGCTGTCCGCAGTCCGCGGAGTGGCGGCACGTTGCAAGCTCCCCTTTTGCCTTCTGCCCAGGACTGTCCCAAGAAGATGAAGAGCGCATCAAGGAAATAACAAAAGAGAGGCAAAGGAAAGAACAAAGGTGACCGTCCTCACAATCATACTCCTCATCTGCGGGTGCCATGAAGGGGGGCATGGGACGGAATAACGGTAGCTCCCCCACGACCCCCAATTCCCGCGCGGCATCCAGCTCCTCCGGCTCCACCTCCCGCTCCTCCTAGCCCCCTGCGGTCCCTGCGCTCTCACTCTGACACCTCACTCGAGGCGTCGCGATAAGATGTGGAGGGAAACAGCTGTGAGGGGATGAGTGGATGAATGTACTACGTACTTGAGGTAGTGACGTGTGGACTGTAGGTCAGAAGGGATAACAGTAGCGATGTCTTTCAGCAAGTGAAACCTTGGGGGCAAAGGAGAAAAGGCAATTTTGTATGGATAAGACATTTTGGAGGCTTCTTTTCGCTCTAGAATTCTATGATATTCTTAGAGTCCACGGAACATTGTAAGTGGCCACCGAACGAGGAGAGCAACCACCGAACATACTGAGTAACCACCAAAAATACTGAGTGACCGCTGAAGGAGAAGAGCAGCCACCAAACATAGTGAGCAGACGGCGCTCGCGGACAGATGACAGCAAACAGCGCTCATGGACTGAGACGGGGAAGCAGACGACGATCACTGAGGGAGACGGACGGGGAGACGGTGCTCAGCGAGAGAAACCGATGGGCTGACGGCGGTCATGCACTGAGACGAAGAAGCAGGCAACGCTCGCAGAGGGAGACGGACGTGAAGACGGCGTTCGAGGACAGTGAAGGACGGGGAGACGGTCCTTACGGAGAGAGACGGACGACCTGACGACGTTAATGGAGAGAGACGGACGAGGTGACGGACCTAACGGAGAGAGACGGACGACCTAACGGCGCTAGCGGAGAGAGTCGGAGGAGGAGACGTCGCTCGCGCAGCGCGACGGACGAGCTGACGGCGTTAAGGGAAAGAGACGGACAAGCAGAAAACGCTCACGGAGAGAGACGGACGAGGAGGCGCAGCTGACGAAGAGAGACGGACGAGCTGGAGGCGCTGACGGAGAGACAGTGACGAGCTGACGGCGCTAACGGAGAGATACGGACGAGGAAACGGCGCTCACGGACTATGGCGGACAAGCAGACGACGCTCACGGAAAGAGACGGACGAGCAGTCGGCGTTAATGGAGAGGGACGGACGAGGAGACGGCGTTCGCGGAGAGGGCCGGACGGGGAACGGCGACCACGGAGATAGACGGCCGAGCAGACGGCAATCAAGGAGAGACATCGCAGTAGACGGCACTCGCGGGGGGGGATGCGAGCAGACGGCGTTCGCGAAGAGAGCCGGACGAGGAACGGCGCCCACGGAGAGAGACGGACGAGGAGACAGCGATCAAGGAGAGACGTAGGAGCCGACGGCACTCGCGGGGGGGATGGACGGGCAGACGGCGTTCGAGGAGAGAGCCGGGCGGGGAGACGGCGCTAACGGAGAGCGCCGGGCGCGGAGACGGCGCTAACGGAGAGAGACGGACGAGGAGACGGCGCTAACGGAGGGAGACGGACGAGGAGACGTCGCACATGGAGAGAGACGGTCAGGAAGACGGCGCTAACGTCGAGAGACGGACGAGGAGACGGTGCGGACGGAGAGAGACGGACGGGCTTGCAGCGTTAATAGAGAGAGACGGACGAGAAGACGACGCTCACGGTGAGAGACGGACGGGCTGGCGGCGTTAATGGAGAGAGACGGACGAGAAGACGACGCTTGAGAGACGGACGGGCTGAGCTGACGGCGTTAATGGAGACTGACGGAGGAGGAGACGGCGCTATCGGCGAGTGACGGACGAGGAGACGTTGCGGACGGAGAGAGACGGACGGGCTGGCAGCGTTAATGGAGAGAGACGGACGAGAAGACGACGCACACGGTGAGAGACGTACGAGGAGACGGCGCTCGCGGAGAGAGACGGACGAGCTGAGCAGACGGCGTTAATGGAGAGTGACGGAGGAGTAGACGGCGCTATCGGCGAGTGACGGACGAGGAGACGGCGCTCGCGGAGTGAGGCGGACGAGCTGACTGCGTTAATGGAGAGATACGGACGAAGAGACGCCGATCAAGGAGAGAGGTACGAACAGACGGCACTCGCTGAGAGAAAAGGACGAGCGGACGGCGTTAATGGAGAGTGACGGGCGAGGTGGCACCGCTAACGGCGAGTGACGGACGAGGAGACGCCGCTCGCGGAGACGGACGCGCTGGTGAGAGACGACCAGGAGACGTCGCTCGCGGAGAGAAACGGACGGGCTGAGCTGACGGCGTTAATGGAGAGTGACGGACGAGTAGACGGCGCTATCGGCGAGTGACGGACGAGGAGACGGCGCTCGCGGAGTGAGGCGGACGAGCTGACTGCGTTAATGGAGAGATACGGACGAAGAGACGCCGATCAAGGAGAGAGGTACGAACAGACGGCACTCGCTGAGAGAAAAGGACGAGCGGACGGCGTTAATGGAGAGTGACGGGCGAGGTGGCACCGCTAACGGCGAGTGACGGACGAGGAGACGCCGCTCGCGGAGACGGACGCGCTGGTGAGAGACGACCAGGAGACGTCGCTCGCGGAGAGAAACGGACGGGCTGAGCTGACGGCGTTAATGGAGAGTGACGGACGAGTAGACGGCGCTATCGGCGAGTGACGGACGAGGAGACGGCGCTCGCGGAGAGAGGCGGACGAGCTGACGGCGTTAATGGAGATAGACGGAAGAGCCGACGGCGATCACGGTGAGAGACGTACGAGGACACGGCGCTCGCGGAGAGAGACGGACGAGCTGAGCTGACGGCGTTAATGGAGAGTGGCGGACAAGTAGGCGTCGCTATCGGCGAGTGAGGGACGAGGAGACGGCGCTCGCGGAGAGAGGCGGACGAGCAGACGACGCTGACGGTGAGAGACGTACGAGGAGACTGCGCTCAGGGAGAGACGTTCGAGTAGACGGCGGTAACGGAGACAGACGGACAAGGAGCGGCACTCGCAGAGAGAGACGGACGAGCAGACGGCGATCAAGGAGATACGTAGGAGCAGATGGCACTCGCGGGCGGGGATCCACGAGCAGACGGTGATCGCGGAGAAAGACCGACGGGGAGACGGCGGTTCGGGAGAGGCGGACGAGGAGACACCGCACACGGAGAGAGGCAGACGAGTTGACGGTGAGAAACGTACGATGAGACGGCGCCCAGAGAGAGAGACGGACGAAGAGACGGTGCTATCGGCGAGTCACGGACGAGGAGACAGTGCTCGCGGAGAGAGGTGGACGAGCTGACGGCGTTAATGGAGAGATACGGACGAGGAGACGGCGATCAAGGTGAGACGTACGAGCAGACGGCACTCGCGGAGAGAGACGGACGAGCTGACGGCGATCAATGAGATAAGTAGGAGCAGACGGCGATCAACGAGATAAGTAGGAGCAGACGGCACTCGTGGCAGGGGGGATGGACGAGCAGACGGCGCTAACGGAGCGAGCCGGACGGGCAGACGGCGATGAGGGAGAGAGAGGGACGCGGAGACGGCGGCTAAGGAGAGACGTTTAAGTAGACGGCGCTAATGGAGAGAGACGGATGAGAAGACGGCACTCCCGGACAGAGACGGACGAGTAGACAGCGTTCGCGGACAGTGACGGACGGGGAGAGGGTGCTCACGGAGAGTGACGGACGAGCCGACGGCGTTAATGGAGAGGGACGGACGAGCTGCCTGCTCTGATGGAGAGAGACGGACGAGCTGACGGCGTTCGCGGACAGAGACGGACGAGCTGACGGCGATCAAGGAGAGACGTAGTAGTAGCCGGCACTCACGGAGAGAGATGGTCGAGCGGACGGCGCTTGCGGACTGGGGCGGACGAGCAGTAGGTACCGATGGACAGAGAACGGACGAGCAGACAGGAATCACTGACGGAGAACGTGGGTGCAGACGGCACTTGCAATGATGAGGGGAGGCAAAGGCATGGTGAGGACGGGTAGGGAAATCAGACACTCCTCTTCATGAATAAACGTGAAAGGATTGTGGGCGATGGCTCCTTATTATGATATGTCACCCCATGTGGATGACATCCATCCGCTTCCCGCATTCCTGCCCTTCGTTCGACTTTCCTACCTCCCGCATTCGGAAAGGCGCTGACACTTCCCTGCCGAACCAAGCCAGCCCGGCTAACTACTGTGGAGTTAGGGGCTTATGCCCCCCTGTGTAACGTGTTATACAAAATTGCAATCCAGCCTCATTGGAGCAACGGTTACTGTCCTATTACTGCCCGCTCTTCTTCTGCTTTTTTTCGTGTTTTACTTCCTCATAGAATATCTTGTTTGTATTTTGTCGGATCTTGTCTTGCCTTGTCTGCCGATAAAAGCATCTGTTATTTCCGGCCTTCTCTTATCCTCGCTCATGACCAACAGCCTTTTATGGTATGAACTTCCCCCACCCCTCCGGCCTATGCCGTTTAAATACGATCGATCCGCAGTAGTAGAATACAGTTGAATCAAAACAAATCAGTAAAAGATCTTCTCCCCCTCTATTATCGGCAGGGAAGTAAAGAGTGCCAATAGATACTCCCGGCATTCATCAATCTCCGTCTCTATCTCCTCATCCGTTTCCTGTCACTCTGGATAAAGTTTTAATGACAACGCCCCATGAACACTTGTACAAATACATAGATATACATTCTAGTAAGTGAGATCTATAAGCAATCTTACGTATAGGTTGTATTGATAGGCGGTATACACCCTGGATGTTGTACTCTACCTGTGTAACCTATGGGAGTCGGCTGTATCGTCCCAAAGTGGTGTAAACTTTTTGTAGGGCCGTGTATAACTCGTGCAATTTGTTTGCCTGGCCAATGGTGCCACGGGTCTGGTCGTGCTTCCACCACTACTCGCAGCCGAACTTGGCGAATGAGTGGAAGCAAGCTATCATGACCTCCATGCGGTCGACCGATGCGAGGCCCAACTGCCCTGCAAGCCGGCGGAGCCGTGCCGTTGCGTTCTTTCCGTACTTCACCCGGTTGGTGTGATGATCTTTCGGCCACAGGCGGGACCGTGGGAGTCGAACCAGATCCCGAGCCACAGCGTCGCCTACTTGTTGTGTGGGACGGCGTTGGTGCCAACCTTTACCGCTGCTGTGCGGGAGGTCATCCTCGTGCGAAAGATTGCCGCTACTGTATGCTCGTTGTCGAAGGACACTCCGTTGTTCGCTGTCAATCAATGCAAGCATCTGACGCCTCGGATGTCTTGGCCACCAAAGCCTCACCACCCTTTCCATTCGCCCACCATCCAATGTCGTCAACTAAGGTTAGCCCCCTGATGACTGGAACGGTGCTCTCCGCCTTGTCAAAGGTGCCTGACAGGTAGGTGACTAATAGAATTGGAGCCCCCGGTGATACCTGTGGGATGCTGGTCTCCACTGTGCTTACCTCGCCCAATTTTTCCGTCATGGACGGTTTCATGATCATCTGACGGTCTCCCCTGATGCTGCTTGTCCACCCGACGTGGTCTGGCACGATTTCGAGGGCTTCCTTCCGGCTCCGTAGGTGTGTCGTGCCCATGATGTTGAATACCGACTTAACGTTCATGGTCAATACCCCACCACTCTCTTCCCTCCCCGTGCCTGCTGGGTGAAGTTCATGAGGTTCGCCACTACGTCGGCACAGGACGCCCGGTTTAGCGGCAGTTACGGGTGGGCGGAGGCCTATTCTATATGCACACTTTTTCTTGGACTGAGGTTTGGTTGAAGCTGGGACTTGTCCTGACAGGCCCCTGATCTTCACTGTGGAGCTGGTTTTCCCTTCGATGAGAAAATTTAGAGGCGCTAAAAACGGGTTACTGCTGAACGTCCTCCGCCCGTCCACCCGGCCGCCACCACGCACCACTAATTGATTCGTTTCTTAATCTGGCGACGCGAAACCATACACGCAGCCCCAGGCGATCTTCCGCCTAAACCGCTCCTCCGGCCTTTCAGACATCGAAGATCTTGCCTGGTGCCCTCCAGAAATATCAGTACGACTCGTTTGTGCTAAATTGAACGCCTTCGTAGGTCCTTATGAGCAGTACAAAAAAAAATAGATTAAGGGGAGCACGTGACAACTGTCTGGCGTTCGGCGCCTAGGAACAAACAACTTCCAGTTGCTTTACTCCACCACTAGCGCCCAATAGTGACTAAGTGTCTACATACATCTTAAGTACTTATGTAAGTACATATTGATCCACCGTTAGTGGTTCACCTACTCGGACCGGCCGGAGGAGCGCTCTATGCCGCTCCCCAGATCCCTCGCCAACATCAAGCGGGAGATCGCTGAGAAGAAATGGGCGGAGGCGCGACAGTGGGCGGGAGGCCGGACCTCCAAAAAGAAGTACAAGATGCCGAAGAGCCAGAGGCCGGACGGTACAGTGGCTGGGAGCACTAAGCGGCTTGCCGCGAGGTACTACCAGCTGAAGACGGGGCACTGCCTGACAGGCGAATACCTGCACTGGACGAAATCACGCCCGACTCCCCAGTGCTGGTGGTGCCAGTGCCCAAAGCAGACAAGAGACCACCTCTTGAAGAGGTGCCCGAGATGGAAGGAGGAACAGAGGACCTTGTGGGAGGAGGTGTACAAGGAGACGGGAAGAGGGAGGTGGCGCTGGAAAGCCCACGAGCTGTTTGCTGAGAGCGGGTGCAGCCAGTCGCTGTTGGACTTCCTCTCCTCGACGGACGTAGGAAAGACAGTGCCGGCTGCGGAAGTGGACGATGCAGCGAGCGAGGCATTGGAATGGGAGCTTCGGGAAGCTGAGGAGCGGGAGGCAGAGCGGAGGGTGGAGGAGCTCGGCGCTGAGGACGAAGGGGGGATCAAGGAGGAACACCGGCTGTTCCACCCCACCCCGTCGTTCATGGCGTCAGCGAGAACGGAGGAGGAGGAGTAGAGGCGGAGGGCTTACGACGTCTTTCCTTGGTCCCCTTTTTCCTTTGTAGTTCATTGGTGCGCCTTCATACTTTCGCGGGTCAGGCCTGGGCGGAGGGCAGAGGGAAGCTTGCACCGTGCCGCTAAACGCGGACTGCAGCGGGGAAACGGACTGTACATGAGCGCACGCGCGCCTCGTCATGATCTACATAGGTCGCATACGAGTAATGAATAAACAAAAAAAAAAAAAAAAAAAAA
>Ga0307516_10007989_pt1 | contig 12042 bp, 17 predicted proteins | sample 19_EM_MG_FD_203310 | JGI IMG/M metagenome (GOLD analysis project Ga0307516, IMG submission 203310) | Populus trichocarpa ectomycorrhiza microbial communities from riparian zone in the Pacific Northwest, United States - 19_EM | ecosystem: Host-associated > Plants > Roots > Unclassified | place...
GACTCTCTTTGCGTCCGTATCGTATTTACTGCCACATGTCAGTAAGGTGGTGAAGTGGCGCAGCAAGGAGTGATTGTCTCGAGGCTGTTTAGAGGGCCCTGTCTGCACCGCGAATTTATGCAATATGGTCGTAAGCCCACGTATACGACGCTGAAGCTCTTCTTTCTCTTGTTGTGTATTGTGAGATCGCCACATGATGGCACAAGCAACAAGCGAAAACAGCTGTTTACATAACACTTTGCCCTATACATTCACCAACTGCAAATGCTGTATTCCACTCTTCCGAATCAGACGGGAAGGCCTCTTGAACTCGTACCACCATCATGTCAAGTTTTTTCCCACGCTGACGTGGACAAGAGCAGGGCATTCAGCACGCTGCCTACGCACAGAGAGGCGTTCTGCCTCTCATTCTCGGTACGCCAAGCACTGCGATCCCTGAAAGTCGACTGCCTCCGTCGCCGTTGACTGTGTTCTCGTCAACGTTTCCCACCGCCGACAAGTCATGCTCTGCCTTGGCTCAGCGTGCCAACATCGTTATCACCGCCTACAAAACCAGTCGATGCTCACAGACATGCCATTTCCGTTTTTCAACATCACCATCACTACTTCGAGACTATGCCGACACACGCTACTGAGGGGGGGGCCTTGACAGGGCATACCCACGCTAACCGTGCAGTCATGTCGGTAGACCACCGCTGGAGACCCACGAACCCAGGACCAGGAGTTGCTAGACCTCTCACTGAATGTCAGTATACCACCGCTGGACCAATCGGGGCACAGGTCAAGGAGTTGCCGGACCTCTCACTGCATCGTTTGTTACGTTGGTCACTGCCCACAAACACTTACATCATACGCTTGTCATCTCGTTTCGTTTCTGTTTTGGTTTCCTTCTCTCCACTACCTTTGGCTTGGAGTTTCGCTCCGCCTCATATGTCAACTTACCATTGCACTGACACTACAAGATGACCTACAATTCTACGTTCAACAGTACTTTGGTTCATATGATACAGAATACTCCTACGGCCTGTTGGCACCGCGTCTTAGCACACCTGTTTGCTTGCAGCGGTATATAAATATAGAATTCTCTCTCTCTCTTCCATCAGACGGAATCAATGGTAACCAATCCGCAATTCTGCAATTCTGACTGATCTGTCTCGGTCGAGTTTGACGTACCAGACAAAAAAAAAGTATCCCGCAAACCAGTTATGAAGAACATAGTATTTGTGCCACTCGAGTCGAGTGCCAACACAACTGGCAAGCTAGACTCTATCACCTGGTTCTATCAAACTTGCACCCAAATTGTCTGGTACAGCTAATGACGGGTCGACTTCCGTCTTCAACCGACCGCCGAACAACACGCCTCCGTGTTCCGCGCGGAACGCATCGATACGCTTTTCAACCTCAGGACGAAAATGGCGCATGAGGCCCTGGATCGGCCATGCTGCAGCATCCCCAAGTGCGCAGATTGTCCGCCCTTCAATTTGTTTGCTGCATTGAGTTATGAGTATTTGCAAGAAGACGATGGAATCGTGCGGACACGTACGTGAGTTCAAGGAGCATGTCGATTTCTCTCCGGTGGGCACGTCCTTCCACCATTCGATTCATCATGTTCATCAACCATGTCGTACCCTCACGGCATGGTGTACATTGACCGCACGATTCATGTTTGTAGAACTGTAAAGTATAAGATAGGATCCCTGAAAGATAAAATGAGGCATACGGAGGAAAACCGCGCTATTGCAGCGACGATGTCGGTTGACTTGTCCATGACGATAACAGCACCCGTGCCCAAGCCAGACTGAGCGTCCTTGAGCGAGTCATAATCCATGAGAACTTCTGCGCAGGTATCTTTTGGCAACACAGGCACGGAACTACCGCCAGGAATGATTCCAAGTAAGTTGTCCCATCCGCCTCGGACACCACCACAATGCCGATCGATAAGTTCCCGCAAAGGGATACTCATTTCCTCTTCAACGACGCAAGGGTTATTAACATGACCACTGATACAGTATAGCTTGGTCCCCTCGTTACGTTTCCGACCGAAGCTAGCAAACCACGATCCACCGCGACGGCAAATAGTAGGTGCGACGGCCACAGTCTCGACATTGGCGACAGTTGTGGGGCATCCGAACAGTCCAACGTCAGCTGGGAAGGGTGGCTTCAACCGGGGCTTTCCCTGTTTTCCCTCTAGAGATTCGATCAATGCAGTTTCTTCGCCGCAGATGTATGCGCCAGCGCCACGGTGGATGTAGACGTCGAACGAATAGCCGGATCCGCATGCGTTCTTTCCAATCAAACCGGCACGGTATGCCTCGGTGATAGCTTGCTCAAGGTGTGCCGCTTCTTGAACAAATTCGCCACGGATATAGATGTAAGCAGCCGTTGCATTCATAGCGCGTCCTGCGACGAGACAGCCCTCGACTAGTTTGTGGGGGTCACCTCGAAGAATTTCACGGTCCTTGCAGGTCCCAGGTTCACCCTCGTCAGCGTTGACTACCAGGTATCGAGGGCTACAGCAGATGTGTTTAAGCATAAACTAGACACAGGGGTGCAAACATCATACCGCTTGTCATTCTGCCAGCCAGGTTTGTTCATGAACGACCATTTGAGACCGCTCGGGAAGCCTGCACCACCGCGACCTCGGAGACCGGAGTCTTTGATAGTTTGGATGATCCAAGAGTCACCCTTGAGGATGATGTCCTTGGTGCGGTGCCAATCTCCACGCGACTAAATCAAGTCAACGTCATCTGCCAAGTGTGAAAAACAACTCATGACATCATACCATAGCACCCTTGAGACCGTGGTCATGTCTGCAGAAAGCATTGGTGAAGATGCGGTCTTGGTCTTCGAGACCGCCGTAGCGACGAACAGGAGGGTCCGCAACGGTCGCAAGACTGCGCCCGTTCACAGCAGAAAAGCGCCGCTGAACGAGAGCAGCTTGTTTTGATGCCTTGAACATCGTCGTTGCTCTCAAAGTTGTTCGGAAAACCCCGGGGAGATTGCTGACTAAGGCGCAACTAAGGAGTCAAGTTCGAGCGTTATTTTGGTTCACAAATGCGATTGGCAGAGATTGGCAGTCCTTCTCGCAGCCAGCTCAGTGGCTGATAGCGTCGATCAGCGCTAGCAGCTGGCTACGAGATAGATGCCTAATACCTCACCGGTCGCAATAACAACCATGGTTCGCAGCAGCGACAATTGCAACTCAAGGTCTGCTTCCCTAACAAAGTTAGTACCCTGCAGCAGATGTAGCAACATACCTTGCATGTACCTATTCCCCGGCTTAACGACCTCGGTATAGCTATAGGGTGTTCCACTGTCAGCCACCCTGCGATGCCATCTCTGGGGGGAGTTTTATCAGCTTCGAATGATGTGTCGTGCGTCGCAGACTACCCGGGACTGGATTGACCGATGTCTTTCCACACCTCGGCCACCGTTCTTGGGGAATTATGCACTGAAATCGCAACAAAGGAAACTCGAAGGACTCTGTGTCTCATCATGGACCATGGGAACCTGTGGCATTGTCTATACTTGTGTTTATCAGTGCTGCTATGGTCTAGCCTTTATCTGTGAAGTTTGATCTTTAGTCTGTTCCAGGTATCTTTCAGCTTACCTTGAATCTCAGTGTTGCATCTGCATCAAATCTGACTGCTCCAATGAGCTGCTATGAAGCATTGCACAATACCTTGTGAAGATCTACCGGACCGTGTCAGGCTATCGTGAAATTTCCCGATGCAATGCAACTGTTAAGGTATCTTAAACTCTTGATCAAATCCCTTTCCACTGGGGAAATGGCCTCATCCATGTCTTACAATATTCTGTTAGGTAAGGGATAAGTAAGAGATATAGACCAGGATTGCTGTGCACAGAAATGTATGTACATGGGAGCGACAAGTAAAAAGAAGGATATCTACTTCCAAAAAACTAACCAGAGCAATAGTGACATCGTAGACAACAAGCACCTTGTTTACAGAACATGCACACGAAAAGGTATGTGCGAATATCTTCACAAAAAAGACTGCTACCTCAAAAAGATGGACCAAAAAAAAGCAGGTTGTGGAGAGGGACAGACAGAATGTTAATATCGTATTGGCGCTACCTCGTGTTAGTCCCCTATCGGAGCTGTTGAGACGTATTGATGCGGACCTTGGGTGCTCCTCCAAACGATGATATTGGCAGATGACGGGGAAAGTGCACAGATTTGCAGTCGCAGTGACCTTGTCAACAAGGTGATCTGGAAGTTCAGGCATCAGTTATACCCCCTTGTATGAGAAGCACGCAGCCAGTGTAGATTACAGGAACCCACGGTGCTAACTGTTATTGTCATAGCTTCATCCGTGCGAAGAGCCCATTGACATTTTCGCTAGGATGTCTGACATGCGAGGGCGTTTCGACGGGTCCAAATGACAGCATGATAGGCAAATGTTCCACCATTCGTCCGTCAAACGGAAGCAAGTGGCTTCGTCAGATGGGCTTGGGTGGTGACCCCTTCGCATGCGAGAGATGAGTTGGGGGATTGTATTGACTTCGGGGAAAGGGCGTTGTCGCGTAAAGAGTTCCTTATCGAGACATCCAGTAAACGGTGCGAAGAGAGGCACGACAGACATACCAAGATCCTCATTCCGAAAGCCCAGACGTCCCTCCCAGCAGTTGCAACGCAGGTATCACCTTCGCCAGCTGTAGAGTCTTCCCGTAGGCCAAAGTATTCTGGGGGCATCCAATGTAGGGTTCCTCCTCTGCTGCCTTCGACGTCCATACTAAATGATAAATTGACGATGAAGGAAAAACCGAAATCCGCCAGAAGTGGACGTCCATCGTCTGAAATCAGTACGTTAAACTGCACGACCGAAATGTCAGCAAACAATGAAAATGTGATGTAAAAACAGGCATACTCCTTTGAGATCACCATGATATATTGGATGTGGCTCGTAACAATGTAAATACTGTAGACCTGTAGCGATCCCAATGAGCTGGGAAAGGGTCAGTAAACAAACATTTATAGCACATACTGACGTACCAAAGGGCGGGGATTAACATCTACGTTCTGTACATAATCATGTACGTTCCCCCTTTCCATCCATGGAGATACGATAGATATTGTCTGGTCGAATTTAGTAGTGAATCCAAGTACCAGAAGAACGTTGCTGTGATGGAGCTTGGACCATATATGCACTTCGCGACAAATGTTCTGGAATACACCGCTGCAACAGCCTTGCTACATCCGAGCACACCACTAACCTTGTGCCCAAAGAAAAATGTCACTGCAACGACTGTACGTCTAGCGTTCCCCGGTACACGATGGCACTTCCGCCTCGAACATATTTTCTAGTGTCTAGATGTACCATGTCACCAAGATCAAGGCAATATCGAGAGGCCCGTTTGGACAGGCCATAGACCTCCGGCTGTATATCCAATACGTTGGCTTTGTTCTATGCAGGGATTAGATCACCGCACTGCGTGCGCTTTGGAGGAACACACATTGTCGGAGAGAGAATGGTTATTCTCGGGACGATTTTGAGTCGTGCCCACTCGAAGCAATGCGGCGGATCCCAATGGGTCACCCTCTAGAGGACCCAAGTGGGGGGTATGGATCGCCGCAGATGATCTGATATGCGAAAGTCAGTGCCCAGCCGAGCAGTGACAAGAAAGAAATACGAACACAGGTATATTGGAGCATCCACGCAAATTTGTGGGAGTAGCGACCTCACCTTCCCGACTGATGGACGTATTCCGTTCAGTGACTGACCCAGCAGTAGGGAGCACTTCGGGGAGGTGTACAAGACACAAACGAGTAAGAAGTCGCGTGAGTAATTTATTGAATAGCACACGAGCGGGAGCTTGATGTGCCATTATGATCCGGCTCGTTGTACCAACCGCAACGACGACGTAACGCCCGACCCCGTGCAAAACCTTGTTGCCATTGACAAGAAACAATCCGCACCATGTGCGCATGTGACCCTCAGGGCCGATGCGTAATTATCCACATCCACAACACACTGGGGATGCACTTGCTTCAGTGCAACACATTCAGAGAAGGACGCTTTCTTAACAACCGCAGTTTCACCGGTCGTCGCAGATTCGTCGCATGACACGTTGTGGCCAGATAAGAAGATACCATCGCGTGGAATAATTTGGCCAGGTGCTAAAAGCACAATGTCACCTACGACAACTTCCTGCAAAACGGTTAGCGTAAAATGAGCGCCACAAAGATATAATTATGTAGACATACCCCCACACTGATAGTACGTTCAACTCCGTCGCGTACAACCTGCACACCTTGTTCAGTGCCCTGAACTGATTCTGTCGGCCATTGAGAGGGCCATCACCAACACAAATTTTTGTCCAGTAATACTGCAGGATAGCCTTTGAGAAGGTCGATCATTCTTAAGCGAAGGAGATATAGAACTGAGACTTACCAGAGCTTTATCCATGAGCCTGATGAGCCATGACTTCTTTACACATGGTGGCAAGGAGTTCTCTCCAAAATTTTGCTTCCGTTCCTGCAATGGATCACGCCCTGCCATGCGCGTGGTCACAGATGGTGATACGCGGCTCAACTAGTCGCCCCTTTCCCTTTGTTCTTGGGCATTGACTGCAATTCCGAGTCCTCTCAAAAGGCTTTTGACGCCACCAATGGCTTCGAGCGCACCCAAGTCCTTCGAATCCAGTAGACTAGCCAGCTGGGACGGAGTAAATGCAAATGGGTATAATACTCCAGGCACACCTCCAACCCCTGGACTACTTGATTTCAAGGGCATCCTAGGCGACGGGATCTCGTCCGATGCACTGTGGCTAAAATCGGGGGAACGAGTACACGACCTGAAGCGCTGTGAAGTCCGATGCACAATGGTTGTGGGACTAACTGCAGGATCATTGCCACGAGGTCCCCTCCCGTCGAGGCTGCTATGGCTTATGCATGATCCCCGAAGAGGGCCACCACCGACCACTGCAAGACTAGACAGATGTAACCGGAAAGATGCAAACCCCGGGCAGACAGAATGGGAGATGGTTCCCCATTGGGTTCGTTGTCAGGAAATGGTATTGAGGGACTATCCTGGCATGGAGATGCTGGGAGAACATGCGACGGTGTGTATGACGACTCCGTCTCTGGTACTAGCGGTGTCTATTCTTTGCGGTTCGTAGCTGAGAGTGATGGGTGGGGTGTGTTCTGAGTCCTCTCAAAAGGCTTTCGACGCCGCCAATGGTTTCGAGCACACCCAAGTCATTCCCACGTGGTGTTACCTTGAGGTGAATAGGCTATTCCATATCATCGTCAAGCTTTCAAGATTGAATCCGTGTGTATATGTACATACCTTGTGTATATCATGTGAATTCCGCGGCGAACGACCAGGATCGGGCCTCATTGTAAATGCCTTTGTGCCTCAAGCCCTGGTATCCCTCACTCCCTCTCATCCTCCCCAGTGCCATCGTGTCTTCAGGTCGTCTTGAAGCCCTGCGGGACGGGTCAATCAATTTCAAAATTCAATTGGCCTTCGCTTCCCACGCTGTACTACGGGCGGGTTTGTGTTTATGGCGTAATCTTAGTCTGGATACCAGACTGTCTAAGATTCTACTATGTCGTCACGTCCATTACTCCGTGCTGGTCGTGTTCGACGATACTGTCAGCCAGTTTGGATACGCCTTCATTCATCTGCACCGTCCCCAAAGCCCGCCTCCAAGAATGCAGAAACTCAAGTGCTGAGTCGTCAACAATCCTGGCTCACCCAGAAAGTAAAATCGAGCTCTGTCCTACACACCATCTTTCTCGGAGTTGCACACGCACTCGGGTACGGTTCTCCCCAACAGCTTGCCAATCGACGCGCTCTCCATCTCTACAATTACCTCTGTGCGACCCGTGTAGACGAGGACGCCGAATTTTGGATGAATGGTACGTCCGTCACTCTCTATTATCTCTCATTTATGTGCCATGACCAGTTTCCTTCATACAGAATGTGCCTTCCCACCAACATTCCAATCATGGTTCACCATCACCAACTTACACGTCTGGTTGCTTACGGTCCGCCTACGCGCACTCCCCGCTCCGCATGGGACGCACCATATCCAAGGTTTGATCGACCACTTTTTCCAAGATGTCGAAGAACGAGTGCGTCATGTCCTCCAGCCTGGCGTACTTCCACCCCGCTCGCCCCCCCCATCCACACCAACTCCCCATCCAGCCGCGACTACACCCGTACCAAAATTCCGCCCTGACGACGCATCTTATGTCTCTCTGTATCCGTCCAGTCAATTCTACACGCCCCCTTCCTCAATTTCACCTCCGCACACCTTTCCATCAACTGCAGCGTACGCCAAGGCCGTGAAAAGTGGGCGAGCACCCGAGCGTGTTGTGGTACGGCAGATGAAGATTCTAAAAGAACAATGGGCTGGCCTCGGCATGAGCATGGATCTCGGCCTCGTGCGCGGAGACGCGGAACTCGCAGCAGCTGTATGGCGTAACCTCCTCGGCGCACGGGGTGCGGCAGGCATTAGTCTTCCGGGAAAAAATGAGCCCAGTGCCCACGGGAATTTCAGACGATCAGTAAACCTCGTGGGAGGCATGGTGGATCGCGTGGACAAACTCAATGTCGATGTGGAGGAGAGTAAGGATGATCAGAGCGGAGTGCACGATTTCCCCGCCCATGAAAGCGATCGGTGGGCTCGGTTTCTTTCTCTGTATACTCTTCTCTGATACCATTTTTATGGAAGCTATATTCCTTATCCTGAACTAATGTCTACCCTCGTAGGATACATCCGACGCGAGTCTCACCGCCTGGAGAACGTACCCGACTCTTCTATTTTCGGACCTCGGGCCGTCGGACGAGAGGGCGAAGGTATCAAGGCCTTACGATGGGGGTTGATAAGACAGTAGTGCTAGGATATATCTGGCGTATAATGCGCAGTGGACCAAGCATCTTGGCCTATTTTACCTAGGGTCATCGAAGATGCCTGTAAGTGAATCTACGTAGGGAGAGTTTCCACCCTCGCGGCACTTTTTTGAAACCTGCAACATCTACCATGGGAAAATGACATCTTTCACCAAGCCAAGGAGACAAATCATGTATGGGCTGCATGGAAGAAAACTCACAGGATAACAAGGCATCCAAGGAATGATCCCCGTCAACTGACTCACGTCCACTTTCCAAGGAAAGCCATGATCGCCGTGCCAAAGAGCATACATATCACCGCATATGCGACCTTGCTATTAGAAGCCTCCGACATTTCCTGGTTGAATAGAAACTCGTGTGCGAGCAACTGCATGATCGAGTAGGAACGAGCGAAACGACATTAGCATCCTTGCCAGTTATCGTGAGTTCGGAGTTCGCGTCATGAACGCACCTCGACAAGACCAGTGTACAAGAGGATGCCTGCACTCAGCGAGTCCATGACGCCACTGACTATCGATGCAGTGGCGCTTCTCGGATTATATGTCTCCCGCACACCCAAACCGATGGCGATACCAATTGGCGCGCTGATGGCGAAGAGTAAGGCAGCGACGATGGCGACATATCGGTACCGAACTGATAGCTTTAATTGTGCCAAACGAGCGCCAAGACCAAGACCTTCGAACGTTTCTGGCTCCAATCATGTATCAGAACAGGACACAGGACGCGGAAATCCCAATACTCACGGTGGAACACTATGACAATGAAGAGGACCTTGAAAGCAGGGTTGAGCGCAAGTGTGAGTCCAATGAGAAAACTGAGCGTTGGTCGGTCATGCAATTATTATTGAAATGAGCTGCTCGCCTGTGAAGGAGTAAACCAAACTCTAAAATGAATAGACCGATAATCTGTGCGACTACGTTGCCGTCCACAATTGTCGCCTGGACGGCAGATTCGGAGTCGGTTTTCTCAAATAGTATGGCTCCTCCTGAGCCTCCTTCGGAGGTTATAATTTCAGTCCCGTGTGCAACATTAAGCGCTGAGAGTTTTGCTGTTCCCCATCGGAATGAAACAAGCTCGACGATGAATATCGAGAAAAGGGAGAGCATCGCGAAGGCAAGAGCATATGGCTAAAGAAGGCCGCTGACATTGGGGAACTCTGATTACTAGGTAAAACAGAACACGTACATATTCTGACCATGCAGGGGATAGACATGGCGATCCCAGTTCACTAAGTGCTGGATCCAGCAAATGTATGAATGCCGTGGCGATCTGATTATCAGTTAGATGGATTAATTATTAACAGCAAGGCAAGATCTATCGCGTACGATGACACCAGAACCGAAATACTTGGCAAAGCTGTGTTGAGGATCAGTCAAGAGAACAAGATAATGAGGACAAAATCTGACTTGAACAGACAGTTAGGCACACGTAGCCACGAGGATCTCCTAGCCAGCACCGGGAAGAGTGCCCCCATTCCCGATCCAACGAGAACGATGAAGATAGAAGCAACGCGGAGGCCAGTATACGAATGGGTACCCCCACCCTGTTCACAGTTGAGCGCATCCGACATGATCATAAAAGAGATTCCGAGAGGAATGTTTCGAGAAGATTTGGAAGGGGGGCATAACCAGGGACCTGTTGTATATATGTAGGTCGGCCTCCGCTGCCCACGAGGATAACAGTCGCAATTTAAATTTCTGTATAAACAGATTTCCACGAAACGCGACTTTGTCCGCCATCCATTCGGGGCGTAGCGCTATCGATCGACTGCTGCGGTACTCGATTCTGGAACAAGATATACTCTGTGGAGTCACGTCCATGGTTTCTGTGGTTCGTAAAAAGATAGATCATTTGGCACACCCAGTGCATAGGGACCACATGATTCCTCTGGGATGGTCTTGATATGCGCTCTCGGTCTGCCTGCCGTGCGAGACGTGGGCCTAAGGATGCGACTCTATACGACCATCAAACTCGATCGTTGAGAGGGCGAAACACATGGTGGACATCGATTGGTTCGAGAAGAGGAGAATGCGGGACACCTCTTCGTTCGAGAACGTATCTAACCTTCTTATCTCCAGGGAAAGTTAACGGGAACTTGGCTCTGAAATTCCCGAGGGTACCACCATTAGTGGTATTCTAGGGTGTGCCAAGTGTCGAATTGTATAAAGAATAGAATCAATGAACCCCACGACTCAGTTACTTGCTGCGGACTGAGAACATCACTCACCAATCGCTAAGACCTAAGGACGAAGAAAAAAGGGATGCCGTTGACCATTTTAGCAAATATTGCTCGACGGTCGGACGCCCTATGTAGGAAGCATTCTGATTGCGGCACAAATGACTCATGTGTCATCTTCAATTCGAGATATCGATACTTAGTGCGGAAAATTCGCAGTGGCGGTGCGTGTAAAGTACCATACGGGGAAGGCTGCGCTGCGCCCGGGATGGGCAATGACATCACCGTCACGGCGCTGTCAATGCCGTTGCCTTTCCGTCACGGTGGCGCTGCCGTATCCGCTTACTCGAGTGATCGGGGCCGATATGCAATAGGTGTGACGACTCCTTACCATAGTAGTAGTAGTAGTAGTAGTAGTAGTAGTAGTAGTAGTCGCCTACTACAGTAATCGTACGGTCGGAGGGGGCGACGCGGCTGGCCGTTGCCAAAATCGAATTGATCGACCCCCCCAGCACAACACCGGTATTCCGACGGCATTGCTCGTAGTACTTACTAGTGTAGTGGTAGGCACCGGTTCGCCTTATTGCAGAGCGTCAGTCGGTCTTAACCCGCCCGCACGCACGGTTGGGGACGGATGTGTCGTAGCGTCGGTCGGGAACTGACAGGATCGTTCATTTGGCATTGTAGTAACTGAAATCTGAAATACAAGCAAGGCATGAAATGTGTGCATGGCGTGAACATGTGCATAGCCTACTGCTGGTGTGTGTAAAGAAAGAAAGAGAGAGAACGAAACGACGAGGCGGAGGGAAAATGTGATGAAGCGCGCAGGAGACGAAGCATAAAATGTGCAGGAAATGATTACTGTCCTTTTCAGGCAACTTGGCCACGTGACCTTTTTACCAAAAAAAAACTACTCAACTTCGGTCGACCATATCTCCTCAACGCCTGAACAGAATTCATCGGAAAGGACACCGTTGGACTCGG
>Ga0307516_10007990_pt1 | contig 12041 bp, 13 predicted proteins | sample 19_EM_MG_FD_203310 | JGI IMG/M metagenome (GOLD analysis project Ga0307516, IMG submission 203310) | Populus trichocarpa ectomycorrhiza microbial communities from riparian zone in the Pacific Northwest, United States - 19_EM | ecosystem: Host-associated > Plants > Roots > Unclassified | place...
CTCGCCGCGCTTGGGAAATGCCCGCCACGCTTTGGAAATGCTTGCTGTGCTTTTGGAAATGCTCGCCACGCTTGGGAAATACCCACCGTGCTTTGGAAATGCTCGCCGCGCTTTGGAAATGCTCGCCACGCTTGGGAAATGTGCGCCGCGCTTTGGAAATGCTCGCCGCACTTTGGAAATGCTCAGCGCTTCTGCCCGATGAACGGGTTATATAGGCAGTAGCTCAGCCCGGTGAACGGGTAGTTGAAACTGCTGGACGGCGTGTGTGTACGGCGTGTGATGTACGGCGTGTGAATACAGCGTGTGAGTACGGCGTGTGTGTACGGTGTGTGAATACGGTGTTCGATTTCTTCCCGAAACCGCTCGATTCGCTCAAATTCTTCTCGAATCCGCCCGATGAACGGGTTGTATAGGCAGTATCTCAGCCCGGTGAACAGGTAGTTGAGACTGCTGGATGGCGTGTGTGTACGGCGTGTGAGTATCTTTTTCTTGAAGGTCAGCGTACTGTATATGACTGGAAACAGCTGGGTGAGACGTAAGGTATGGACCCCGAAATGCTGGCCCCCACGCTTACCGCTCGCCACGCCCTCCCGCAGCTACTTTTCACACGAGAGTCCGTTTGCTGGGCCATCCCGTGTCTCGTCGCTCGGTTTCCTCGTTTTCCCGATTTTCTCGTTGTCCTCTCGGGAACTTGATGTTTCCGCGCCCTCCTTCTGCTCGTCGCTGGTCGTGCGGGGCAGGGAAATAAAGAATACTCGCCGCTGGTCGTGCGGGGCAGAGAAAATAAAGTGTTGCTACCAGTTGAGGGGTAGCGAGAAACATGTCCATTCTAAAGAGGGGAGCACCGGACACTTATACAAGTGTCCGTGTGCTAGCGCTAGTGTGTGACTGTCTATCTACAGAAGCCCTTAGGGCAGCCATCTGCTAAGTCCCACAAACTCTAGAAGCCATGCTAGCAGCCATGCTAGCCGCTCTAGGCGTGGCATCCACGACGCCCGGAATCCTCCTCCTACATATATATGATTCGGTAGGCCCCATGTTGTGGCAACCCAGGGCTTCTCAAAAATCCGAATTATCGGTGTTCTGTTCCCAGACATCCGTTTCTTGCTGACTTGTTGTCCATGCGGCCACTGCCTCATGCATGTCCTTATCTTCGGGTTTGATGGTCACGGTCTTGGCTTGTTTTGTGGGGGAGGTACTTTCGTCGGCCTCCCCATCCCTCTTCCTTTTTGCACTTGAGGCTCCTCTCCATGGGGCAGCAGGGAGGGTGGTTCCTCCTGTAGTTGTTCCGGCATAGCATTCGAAGGTCTTATACCTGGTTCTTCCACATCGCCAGCACCCGTCTCTGCTGGTCCCATATTCTTTACATTCCTCGGTGGGGACCCCCGCCAGGGCTTCCTCCTTGGTGCCCCAGTGTCTGGACTGTTCGAATCCTGACCTTCCGGCCTTACCCCCCGAGCTTGCCTTTCCTGCTTGCTTGGGGCCGTCCTTCTTTCCCTGACCTTCATCAGGAAAAAAATTCTGCATCCGGATGCAGGGGCTGCGTCCGGACGCTATATACGTGTCTGAAACGTCTAGACCCTCGCGACACAACCTGGCAAGGTAGTCTGCACCTGGACGACGCGTGCCACAGCATCTGCCTTCCGGACGAGGAGTGTCAGTGCATTTGCCTACTGGACGCAGAGTGTCAAGGCAAATTTCTTCTGGACACAGTGTGTCAAGGCAAAGGTCCTACGGATGATGCGCGCCACGGCCTCTGCCTTCTGGACACAGCGCATGTCTTCCAGATGCAGGGTGTCAAGGCAAATGTCGTCCGGACGACGCATGCAACGGCATCTGCCTTCCGGATGAGGAGTGTCAGGGCATTTGCCTACTAGACGCAGAGTGTCAACGCAAATTTCTTCTGGACGCAGAGTGTCAAGGCAAATTTCTTCCAGATGCAGCGTGTCAAGGCAAAGGTCGTACGGACGATGCGCGCTACGGCATCTGCATTCTGGACGCAGCGCGTGTCTTCCGGATGCAGGGTGTTAAGGCAAATGTCATCTGGACGACACGAGCCAGAGCATCTGCCTTCTGGACGAGGAGTGTCAGGGTATTTCCCTTCCAGATGAGGAGTGTCAGAGCATTTGCCTACTAGACGTACAGTGTCAAGGCAAATTTCTTCCGGACGCAGAGTGTCAACACAAATGTCATCCGGACGACGCGTGCCACGGCATCTACCTTCTGGACGTAGCGCGTGTCTTCTGGACGTAGGGTGTCAAGGCAAATATTGTCTGGACTACGCGTGCCATGGCATCTGCCTTCCAGATGAGAAGTGTCAGGGCATTTGCCTACTAGACGCAGAGTGTCAAGGCAAATTTCTTCTGGACACAGAGTGTCAAGGCAAATGTCGTCAGGACGACGCGTGCCACGGCATCTGCCTTCCAGACGAGGAGTGTCAGGGCATTTGCCTTCTGGACGCGGAGTGTCAGGGTATTTGCCTACTGGATGCAGCGCGTGTCTTACAGACACAGAGTGTCAAGGCAAATGGGATCCAGACGAGGCTTACGATGGCGCACCACACATAGGTAATAGAGTGGTCACGGTGGTAGCATACGCGACTGTCAGGGCACGGTACATTACAGCGAAGACTATCAAACACGCATTTGGTTCCAGGCATTGTGACTCAAACCAGTTCTATTCATTACAGCTAATGTACATCTATATACCACGTCACGTAGATGGCATCGCTCTGCGTGACAGTAACAAAGGCAGTTTGCCGGATGAGACATGACGCAATGAGAACGACATCAATGAAGTAGATACGAATGAGGATGCCGGCCGCAAGGACAATAACGAGTAAGACGCGACGAGTACGATGTCAATGAGGATGGCGATGAGGATACCAGCGGCGTGGATGATAGCAAGTAAGACACAGCGAGAAGATTGACGAGCTTCGTGAATTTTTAGCGCAGCTCTCAGAGGGACAGACAGTGGGAAGTTGTACAATACGACGCGACGAGTACGATGTCGATGAAGATGCCGACGGCATGGATGATAGCAAGTAAGATGCGACAAGTACGATGTCGATGAGGATGCCGGCGGCATGGATGATACCAAGTAAGATGCGACAAGTACGATGTCGATGAGGATGCTGGCGGCGTGGATGATAGCAAGTAAGACGCGGCGAGAAGATCGAAGAGCTTCGTGAATTGTTAGCGCAGCTCTCAGAGGGACAGACAGTGGGAAGTTGTACAATTTGACGCGATGAGTACGATGTCAATGAGGATGGCGGTGAGGATGCCGGCGGTGTGGATGATAGCAAGTAAGACGCAACAAGTACGATGTCGATGACGATGCCGGCGGCGTGGATGATAGCAAGTAAGACGCGGCGAGAAGATCGACGAGTTTCGTGAATTGTTAGCACAGCTCTCCGAGGGACAGACAGTGGGAAGCTGTACAATACGACGTGATGAGTATGATGTCAATGAGGATGGCGGTGAGGATGCCGGCGGCGTGGATGATAGCAAGTAAGATGCAACGAGTACGATGTCGATGAGGATGCCGGCAGCGTGGATGATAGCAAGTAAGACGCGGCGAGAAGATCGAAGAGCTTCGTGAATTGTTAGCGCAGCTCTCAGAGGGACAGACAGTGGGAAGTTGTACAATACAACACGATGAGTACGATCTCAATGCCGGCGGCGTAGATGATAGCAAGTAAGACGCAACGAGTACGATGTCGATGAGGATGCCGGTGGTGTGGATGATAGCAAGTAAGACGCGGCGAGAAGATCGAAGAGCTTCGTGAATTGTTAGCGCAGATCTCAGAGGGACCGACAGTGGGAAGTTGTACAATACGACGTGACGAGCATGATGTTGATGAGGATGGCGGTGAGGAGGTTGCCGGCAGTGTGGATGATAGCAAGTAAGATGGGACAAGTACGATGGTGGCGCGTATGATGAAAGGCGAAGAAAGAAGGGGTGGAATTGCGGCCCGTGCCGTCGTATTTAGCAAGCCGTGCATTGGTAAGGGTGCCGATCAGTGGTAAGCGGGCCAAACCGTACGAAAGCGTAGGCACTAGCAAATGCTTGGCACCTTACAAGTTGCATGCAAAATCACTCACAATGCTGAAAACCTGTGAATTCCTCTCCCTTAGTCGTCGATACGCTGGCCCCCACCGTTTATATTCGCACAATAATTCTCTATTGTATCAATTCAGTCTGACTGAAAGTTTGTGCCTACTGGCCCCTGCTTTGCAACCTATCGATGCTGCTGTTCTGATTCAACTTCTTCTGCTAGGAGAATCTGTACTACATACAACACTCCAAATCCATATGTCCTTCAAGTTTTCAGTATCACTACCATGAAAAGCAGGAGCCAGTAGGCACAAACATTCGGTCAAACTGAATTGATACGATAGGGAATTATTGTGCGATTATAAACGGCGGGGGCCAGGGTATCGACGACTAAGGGAGAGAAATTCACATGTTGAAAGTGATGAACGTGTGTATTGTCTAAGTAAGGCTGAAGCCTCGAGAGAAAGGAGAATATAGGGGTAGGCCCATGCCTGCCGTGACTAAGCAACGAGTGAGATATTGCAACATCACAGGTTTCGAGCATTGCGAGTGATTTCGCATGCAACTTGTAAGGTGCCAAGCATTTGCTAGCGCCTGCGCTGTTGTACTGTTTGGCCCACTTACCACGGATCGGCACCCTTACCAATGCACGGCTTGCTAAATACGACGGCACGGGCCGCAATTCCACCCCTTCTTTCTTTGCCTTTCATCATACGCGCCACCATCGTACTCGTCCCATCTTACTTGCTATCATCCATGCTGCCAGCAACCTCCTCACCGCCATCCTCATCGACATCGTGCTCATCGTGTCGTATTGTACAACTTCCCCCTGTCTGTCCCTCTGAGAGCTGCACTAACAATCTCACGAAGCTCGTAGATCTTCTCGACGTATCTTACTTGCTATCATCCACGCCTCCGGCATCCTCATCGACATCGTACTCGTTGAGTCTTACTTACTATCATCTACGCTGCCGGCATCCGTATCGACATCGTACTCGTTGCGTCTTACTTGCTATCATCCACGCCGCCGGCATCCTCACCACCATCCTCATTGACATCATACTTGTCATGTCGTATTGTACAACTTCCCACTGTCTGTCCCTCTGAGAGCTGCGCTAACAATTTACGAAGCTCGTCGATCTTCTCGCCACATCTTTCTTGCTATCATCCACGTCACCGGCATCCTCATCGACATCGTACTCGTCGCGTCTTACTTGCTATCATCCACGCCACTGGCATCCTTACTGCCATCCTCATTGACATCATATTTATTGTGTTGAATTGTACAACTTCCCACTGTCTGTCCCTCTGAGAGCTGTGCTAACAATTCACGAAGCTCTTCGATCTTCTCGCTGCGTCTTACTTGCTATTATCCATGCTGCCGGCATCCTCATCGACATCTTACTTGTCGCATCTTACTTGCTATCATCTATGCCGCCGGCATCCTCATCGACATCGAACTTGTCGCGTCTTACTTGCTATCATCTATGCTGCCGGCATCCTCATCGACATTTTACTTGTTGTGTCGTATTGTACAACTTCCCACTGTCTGTCCCTCTGAGAGCTGTGCTAAAAATTCACGAAGCTTGTCGATCTTCTCGCTGCATCTTACTTGCTATCATCCATGCCACCGGTATCGTCACCGCCATCCTCATTGACATCGTACTCATCGCGTCTTACTCGTTATTGTCCTTGCAGCCGGCATCCTCATTGGTATCCACTTCATTGATGTCGTTCTTATTGCGTCGTGTCTCATCCGGCAAACTGCCTTTGTTACTGTCACGCAGAGCGATACCATCTACGTGACGTGGTATATAGATGTACCTTAGATGTAATGAATAGAACTGGTTTGAGTCACAATGCCTGGAACCAAATGCGTGGTTGATAGTCTTCGCTGTAATGTACCGTGCCCTGACAGTCGCGTATGCTACCACCGTGACTGCTCTATTACCTATATGTGATAAGCCATCGTAAGCCTCGTCTGGATCCCATTTGCCTTGACACTCTGCATCTGTAAGACACGCGCTGCATCCAGAAGGCAAATGCCCTGACACTCCGCATCCAGAAGGCAAATGCCCTGACACTCCGTGTCCAGAAGGCAAATGCCCTGACACTCCGTGTCCAGAAGGCAAATGCCCTGACACTCCTTGTCCGGAAGGCAGATGCCCTGGCACGTATCGTCCGGATGACATTTGCATTGACACTCAGTGCCCAGAAGGGAAATGCCCTGACACTACTCGTCTAGACGCGTATGCCATGGCCACCGCGTCCGGACGCACGGTGCTATGGCGAGGTGCGTCTGAAAGCACAGTGCCGTGGCGAGGTGCGTCTGTACGCTCGGTGCCGTGGTGCGTTGCATCGGGACGCATGGTGCCATGGTAAGCTGCGTCCGGGTTAGCAAGGTTGCGTCCAGAGCTTCTCAACCGTCTGGTGCATCCGGATGCTCTGAACACAAATTATTTTTTTGCTGATGTTTTTGGTTCTTGCCCGAATTGTTTCCCAGATTCGGGCCTTCCTTTTCCTTCCTTCCAGACTGCAGTTCTTCCAGCGCTTTCCTCTGTTCCACATGGATGCCGGCCTCATAGGTGGCGGTGAGGAAGTGTTCGTCGTCCATGAATTCATCCATATGGGGGGCGAAGCGCATGTCGATGATCGCTCTGGACATAGCTAGGTTGATTTTTTCTCGGAGACTCTCTCCTGCGCATCTCGCGTAGATGTTGAGGGCCTGGAACTCCATCAGGTAGACCTTGATGTCCCCCTTGTATTCCAGTCCACCTAGCTTTCTCTGGGCCTTGACAGCTTCTTGCCTGTCCCGGTACTTGGCCTGCATGTTAGCCGCGTAGAGGGCCCACATGTCCCAGTCTCCCATTGTTCTCCTTCGGTGCTGGTGCCAGTCTCGGGCCGTTCCAGTGAGATGAGTGCTGATCTATACGATCCTTTGGGCATCTGTGAACCAGGTGTAGAATTCGATGTATTCAGATACTGATTCCCACCACGAGGTGAACGGCGTGGTAGGCTTTCTGTTGAATTCTTACAGATCCTTTAGTTTGAATTTGGATACGTTGGCCTGGCCGGTCTGCAGAGCCACCTGAGTTGCGGTTACCGTGGCAGTTACTATTTCCCTCAACTCCTCCTAGGAGAACAGAAGGGTACAGTTCAGTGCCTGTGGCAGTAGGGATCGCGGAGGAGGGCAGTATCCTCCAGATGAAGGTGGCAATGGTGGCAAGGATGGGGATCGTAAGGCCCTCCCCGGTCGTCGGTTCAGGGGGGGAGGTGGTCTGCCTTGCCCCGCTCCTCCAGTTGGCAGAGCCGGTGTGGGTGAACTCGGGGCTATGCTGCGAAGGCTGCTGATCGATGAGGCTGCAGCGGCGGCGGGTGTGGGAGCCGCCAACTGTAAGTATTCGAGATCTACAATCTCAAGAGACTAAGAATCTCAAAACAAAAAATCCAACTTCCAAATATTGCAACTGAGAAAATTGACTTGTGCGCTGGGAAAGCTGCAACTCAACCACTCCAAAAAGCAAAATGAGTTCCAATAAAAGAAAGCGTGACTCTAGCGAGTCTTCAAGCAGACATCCCCCTAAAGAGCCAAGAATTGGCGAACAGCCCATGGTGGTTATGTACCTTTCATGGGACCGACATCCCGAGATACTGGTACGTATACTGCTTGATTCAGGCATACAAATCTTCACGATCTTGGAGGCAATAGTCAGGAAGTACGGGATACCGTGCTGGAGAAGACAGGTCCCACTGTAGTTTAATAACTTCAAAGGTGAATCAGTATCTGGAGCAGGATGGTAGTATACGCGGCCTTTGTGTATGCGCCACCAATAGCACTATGATAACCAAGCATTTGAGGTGTCTCCTATGGAGCCTTCATTTGATTTGGTGCTTCCACACTGGTACCTTCAAGTACACCAGCCGTCAGGCTTCTTTGACAATTGCCCCACATTTGACTCCGAGTGGTGTAACATTAATTGCACCAAGAAGACCGATCAACTGGACATTGAATATGATTCAGGTCTACTGGAAAATGTTGATCAAGAAACAGTGGGCTTCCTGGGTGTTGTGGGCATGAGCGCTCAGGAAGTGGAACTTGTGGATTGGAGGAGCATGGTATCTGAACGGTACAAGGAGTTCATTGATCTGTTTGATCCAGAAGGAACTACTGCCAAACTACCTCCGCATAGGTCGTTTGATCACGCCATTGACCTTAAGGAAGGAGCACAACCCCCATGGGGTCCTATCTACGCGTTATCAGAAGTAGAACTGGAAGCCCTAAAAGAATACCAGGAGGGGATGCTTCGAACAGGCAGATCAGACCTAGCAAGTCTCCAGCTGGTGCCCCAATACTGTTTGTACCAAAGCCTCATGGTCGTGGCCTTAGGCTCTGTGTGGATTATCGCAGACTTAATAAAGTCACGATAATGAACCGCTACCCGTTACCACTGATGAATGAATTTCGTGATCGAGTACAAGGTGCCAAAATCTTCACCAAGATTGACTTGAAATGGGGCTATAACTTGATCCGTATCAAAGAGGGTGATGAATGGAAAACGGCATTCCGAACAAGATACGGTCTCTATCAGTACCTCGTGATGCCATTTGGGCTTGCTAATGCGCCTGCAATGTTCCAGAATATGATTAATGAGGTCTTGAGGGACTTAATTGATCAAGGGGTAGTGGCATACATGGATGACATCCTCATCTACTCACCTACAGAGGACGAGCATGTTCACATAGTGACGAGTGTATTACGGCTTTTGCAAGAAAATGGCTTAGCGGTAGCACCGGAAAAGAGTGAATGGTATACCTCAAAGGTTGAGTTCTTGGGATACATCATCTCAGCCGATGGAGTCAGTATGGCAGAGGATAAAGTGCAGACCCTGTTGGAGTGGGCTCCACCTACAAATGTAACGGCAGTGCAATCCTTCCTAGGATTTGCTAACTTCTACCAAAGGTTCATCGAGGGGTTCTCTAAGATCTGTAAGCCAATTATGGACTTGACCAAGAAAGGCATCCGATGGCAGTGGACCAGGGAAGCGCAGAATACCTTCGATATGTTGAAAAGATGGTTCACTACGGTGCCTATCTTGAGGCACTTTGATTCTGCACTTCCAACAGTTATGGAAACTGATGCCAGCGACTTCGCAATTGGAGCAGTGCTATCGCAGCAAGTCGAAGGAAGACTACACCCTGTTGCTTTCCATTCACAAAAAATGGATAAAGCCGAGATTAACTATGAGATCCATGATAAAGAGATGCTTGCAGTAGTATCAGCCTTTAAAGAATGGAGAAGATATCTTGAGGGTGCTCAAATTCAGATAATTGTGTACACAGACCATAAGAATCTGGAATACTTCACAATGACAAAGGTGTTAAACCGGCGCCAAGCTCGATGGGTACAAGAACTTGCAGGGTATGACTTCAAGATTGTGTATCGACCAGGTACTCAGAATGGGCAGCCTGATGCACTATCTAGACGGCTGGAGTACCGTCCCTTGAAAGGGGGGGGTAGCGCTGAAGAAAACAAGAACCAGCCAATTTATCGCCTGTTAAGACCCGATCAACTTGTTACAGTTGACGGAGCCCAGGTAGTGCTGTCTTCTCTCAGTGTGCAAACAATTCCCAAGGTTGTATTCCACCAAATCCTGCTGGAGGAAGTCTTCTCCTATGGACAAGACGACCCAGAGTGGATGGTAGAATACAAAAAGGCTATGAGCAAAAGCCCAAGCGATCACGTGGAATATGTGGACGGGTCTCTTTACTACAAAGGACATCTATATATTCCAGATAGCCTGGAGTTGAAGAGAACAATCGTGAGCAAAGAGCATGACACACTGGTGGCAGGACATATGGGGCAGGACAACACTGTGGAACTTGTTCAAAGGAACTTTTTCTGGCCCCAGATGGACAGCTGGATAAGAGACTATGTCAGGTCGTGTGAAGACTGCCAAAAAGACAAGGCAATTTGCCATACCCGGTATGGCCTCCTGCAGCCACTAGAGGTACCGTTTGTACCATGGGACTCAATCTCAATGGACTTTATCACAGACCTACCATTGTCCGACGGACATGATAGTATCTGGGTAATTGTTGATAGGTTCACAAAGATGGCTCACTTTGTACCCCTGAAGAGTAATGCAAAAAAGGCACCCGACCTAGCACAGATATTCCTTAGGGAAGTCTGGTGGCTACATGGGTTGCCTAGTACCATCGTCTCAGACAGAGATACGTGATTTACCTCTAAGTTTTGGGAGACTATCACTGGTATCCTAAAAATAAAAAGAGGCATGTCAACTGCATTCCATCCCCAAACAGATGGCCAAACCGAGAGGGTCAATCAGTCAATTGAATCCTACCTCCATACGTTCTGCAACTATGAACAGAACAACTGGAGTGAGATGTTGCCAATGGGTGAATATGCCTACAACAACTCGGTGACTACAGCCACGGGGCTGTCGCCTTTCTACGTGAACTATGGTTTTCATCTACGAACATCATGGCCAGTAGAGATAGAGGCAATGAACCCGGCAGGTAGGAACTATGCGCATTGGATGGTCAGTGTCCATGTGTTTTGCAAAAAGACATTAGAGCGTACTCGAGAATGAATGAGTCGTCACTATGACAAGAGGTCTAAGGAGGCTCCCAAAATGAAGGTCAGAGATCTCGTGATGCTCAGCAGCAAGAACCTGAGGACCCGGCGTCCGTCAAAGAAACTCGATCACAAGATGCAAGGTCTGTTTGAGATTGAAAAGGTTGTATCTCCGAACGCAGTAATGCTTAAACTACCAAGGTGGTGGAGACTCCACAATGTATTTCATATCTCATTGCTGGAACCAGATCGTGTTTCGAGCAAGGCAAGCCTTGCTCCACCTGACCCTGAGAGGGTTAGGAATGAGGCTGATGAGATCGATGTTGATGTCGAGGAAGGTCAATGGGAGATTGACGAGATCATGGGAAGTTCCTATGATCAGGATGGTAACGTGAAGTACCTCACAAAGTGGGTGGGGTTTCCCGAAGAGGAAAATTGGACGGAGGAACCCTTGGAGCATTTTCTAGGCTCAGGGGAAGGGATGATTAGGGCCTTCCACAGGAAGCACCCCAATGCTACGAAGGATCCAAGGGTCAGACTGTGAGGTTGAGTCAGTACCTTTTCCTGGTGAAGCTATAAGGGGATCCACATTTTTAATGGCTGACAAGACACCGAGGAAATGGTGTGATGTAGTGGATAATTGTGTTTTCCTTGGTTAAAGGATTTTTGGTTTTATCTGCGAGGAGGTTTTCCTTTTTTCCTACATGTTAGGTTTTTTGGTTTTTAACAAGGAGGGAATAACAGTCAGGGTTGATGAACTTTGGTCCGAGGACGAACCCTTGTGAGGGAGGGGGTAGTGTTACACCCAGTGCGCTGGTGACACCCCAAGACACGCAATTAGTATGACTAGCCGGACTCAATCTGAGGATTGAGGCCGAGTGAGATTTCATGAGTGAAAGTCACGGGCTGGGGCGAGCTCTGAAAGAGAGGAGTATTACCGACCCAACAGCAGCCAGGTGGTAACTCAAGGTTACCAATGGGAAAGGGGATGAGTGGCAGCCTCAGGCGAGGGTCTGGTCACATCCCTGGGAGGTGTCAAGGTTATCCTCCGCAAGACCTATACTAAAAGCTACTAGTTGCTGTATATCAGCAAAAATGTCAACTTTTTCTGGGTACAATATAACTCACGAGCGGTCGTGCAGGACACGCGAGGCGGAACGGGTCCGGTGGGTATATGAGGGGAGCCAGACCATCTGTCAGTTGTTTTTGGGGTTCTTTTTGAGGATGACACCCTGGGGAACTCCTATTCGTCGGTTGACGCCACTTGGGCTCTACCTGCAGCAAACGGCCCCCAGGAACCCTGAGGGCAACCTTCACCTGCTAAAGCAGTGCGCTACAAGACCGCAAGTCTTGCTGGGGGGCCTGAGATGCCGGTAAAAGCATCAGAGTA